>Ga0209153_1000196_pt1 | contig 32788 bp, 30 predicted proteins | sample GraSoiAngelo_120_FD_185877 | JGI IMG/M metagenome (GOLD analysis project Ga0209153, IMG submission 185877) | Grasslands soil microbial communities from the Angelo Coastal Reserve, California, USA - 14_0919_09_20cm (SPAdes) (version 2) | ecosystem: Environmental > Terrestrial > Soil > Grasslands ... | reverse complement strand
CGTTAACGAGAAGGAGAACTCCTCAAATTGTTTGAGACAGAAACGGACGTGCTGGCTTGGTATGAAGAACAGCCACGCGCTCTGACCCCTGAGTTTGTCAACAACTTCCCTTGGCATGAAGTGCGCGCGCACGCGCTCGCCCCGGCGTTCGCGCCCGTGCTCATCTACATGCGCGACGTAGAAGCGTTCACCGATATTTACTACGAAGAGTTGCGGCGCACGCCGACCGGCAAGAGTCCGGTGATCAAGAAGTTCATGGATCGCTGGAGCGTCGAAGAGTTCCAACACGCTGAGTTGCTCAATCGTTTCTTAAACGAAGCCGGTATCCCGACGAGCAAGCGTTGGCTCGAAGAAGCGCGCGCCAAGATTCCGTTCAACTACACGTTCGAGAATCGCCTCTACCCGATCATTACCAACTGCTTCGGCAAGCATTTCTCCGCCGTGCACATGGCTTGGGGCGCGGTCAACGAGATGACGACGCTGCAAGGCTATCGCCGTCTGTGGCAGTTGGCTAAGCATCCGGTGCTCGAAAAACTCTTGCGCGCCATCTCGCAGGAAGAGTCGGCGCACACAAAGTTTTACTGGAACATCGCGCGCCTCAAACTTGAGCGTTCGGGCTTTACGCGCAAGCTCGCGCGCACGGTCATCAGCAGATTCTGGACGCCTGTGGGGCAGGGCACGAAGCCGAAACGCGAAGCGAACTACTTGATCGCCACGCTCTTCAAAGGCGCGGACGGCGTTGACTTCTTCGACCGCAACGTCAACCACAAACTCGAACAACTGCCCGGCTTCACGGGTCTCAAGTCGATCACACAACGCATCGCGCGCATCGCGCTCTGAAGTAGCGCACAAGCCGCAGCCGACGAACGGGCAAAAGTCGCACACCTGCGCTTCGCGGGTTGCACTTTTGCCCGTTTGCTTTTAACTTTTGTTGTCTAAGTTCGTAATTCCGACTGCGCAAACGTTCGTAACAATATGAAACGTCTTCTGCCAATCATCATCATCGCCATCGTATTGCTCATCACAGTTGGTGGCGGCTGGCTGCTCATGCGCGTGCCGACGTCCACGCCGCCGCCACAGCCATCGCTCGCATCGGCCACGCCGACACTGCGCGCCGCACCGCCCGACACACAGCCAGCCCACTACAAAGGGCGCATTGATGCGCCCGTGCAACTCGAAGAGTTTGGCGACTATCAGTGTCCGCCCTGCGGCAATTTCCATCCAATCGCCAAGCGCGTGATAGCTGCTTACGGCGACCGCATACGCTTCTCGTTTCGCAATTTCCCTCTGCCCGCCATACACAAGTTCGCCTCGGTCGCAGCGCGCGCAGCCGAAGCCGCCGGCCAGCAAGGCAAGTTCTGGGAGATGCACGATCTGATCTACGAACGGCAGCAGGAGTGGAGCAAAGCTGAGGATGCGCGTCCGTTTCTCATCAAATATGCGCAGGAGCTTGGGCTTGACGTGAATCGCTTCCAACAGGATTTAGACGGGGCGGTCACAGGCATGCGCGTGGCCCAGGATGCAGACCTTGGCAGCCTGCGCGGTGTGCATGGGACACCCACGCTCTTTCTTAACGGCCGCGAAGTACCGTTCGAGCAGATGATGGATTACGACAAACTGCGCGCCGTGATTGACGCGGCGTTGGCGGGCAAAGCCTGAGCGGTGGCGACGAACTCAACAGTTGATCATGAACTGGCGGGCGGGGCGCGGCGCAGCGTCGTGCTCGACGCGATCATAGCGCTCGTCGCGCTCGTCGGTTTGGCTGATGCGGTCTATCTAACTGTCGAGCACGTGACGGGGCAGAGCGTGCGTTGCACAGTCGTCACTGGTTGCTCTGAGGTACTCAGCAGTTCCTACGCCACCATCGGTCGCTTCCCGCTCGCCGCGCTCGGCGCAATCGCCTACTTCACAGTCTTCAGTCTCGCCACGCTCTCGACCTTCGGTTATACATCAGCACGCAAACTGCTCGCCCTGCTCGTCGCCTTGATGTGCGCGACGACGCTCTGGCTGCTCTACGTGCAAGCCTTCATCATCCAACACTTCTGTCAATACTGTCTGCTCTCGGCCGCCGTCACGCTGACGTTGACCATCCTCGTCGTCATCAATCAAGTGCGTCAACGCCACGCGCGGATCAAGTGAACGAGCAGAGCAACCGCACCGCCGAGCGCGAGCGCTAACAGGACGCCGCAGCCGATCACGGTCAGCTTAAACTTCCGCGCCCGATCAGGATCGGGCGGCATCAACGAGCCTTGCGGAAAATATGGCGGCGGTGTTGACGTGGACATAAACCCTCGTTTTTTAGTCTAGTTACTCAATAACAAACGAAGACGCAAAGCAGACCCGTTACACTTCGAGTTGAATCAATAGAGAACATCCGTAGCGGAAACTGTACGAAGCTTAATTTACCGGGCTTCTGGCAAAAAGCGAATTCAAGCCTAAGCAGCGATCTTGCGAATAATAGAAAGCCCTCCTATTTGGAGGGCTTTCGCTTTAAGTTGGCATTGACGTTACTGTCCCGAAACAAGAAATATATCCCACGCCCAACGGCCAACTTGTGCGCCATGCACGTCCCATACCTTCGCCCGATAGCGGAACTGGTTGCCGTACTGGTCTGTGCGCTTCGACTCTTTATAATCAAGGTCAATGGCTTTCAACCCCATCTCGGACAATGTATGCAGTTCGCTTGATTCAGAGATGCCATTATGGTTCATGTCTTGCCACAAGCGTAGATGCGAAAAGATCGCATCATGCTCGTCAATCACGTCGTCACCATTGCCACCGTTCTGTGGCTTGTCGAACCCGGCTAGTGCATTGAAGCCGTTCTTCTCTACGCCTGCGGGCGGCTGTGACTGAGGCGTGAAGTTGCCGAATAACTCTGTGCCGTTGTCAATTGTGCCGTTCCCGTTGCGATCTAAGGCGAGCCATGCGTCATCGCTGCCAGTAGCTGTCCAAGCGAGGCGTTCCGGTGTTCCGTAGTCCTTGAGATCGAAGTCTACCCCATCAACCGCACTGGTCAACTGGAAGCCATTACCGGCGACATCAATCAATATTGGACTGGTTGCTTCGTCGCAGCCGAAGTTGTCGTAATTGTGGATGGTGAAATCGTCACAGTTGCCGCCACTTGTTGGTGTGTATTGTAGGCTACCGGGCGTGCCGGGATTCCCGTTTGCCCCTCTATCACCGGGGTCTGCTCCGCCTCCTGGCCCGGCGTCACCACCGTTGCTCCCAATTAATGGAAAAGAAGTAGGGCAAAGCGTGGACGCGCCTTGTAATCCGCCTATCCCTCCAAATCCACCATGCCCGCCATCACCGGGGAGTCCACTGCCCCCCCCCATTCCGGGACTGCCGCCGTCAGCGACGGCTGTAATTTGGCCGGTGTCAAACGTTGCTGGATATGTGATATTTATTGCCGCGCCATTGCCTCCATTACCGCCTCTGCCACCAGGGCCGCCTTTACCTCCATGCCCGCCGACACCGCCGGGGCCGCCATTCCCACCATTCCCGCCCCCACCTTGCGCACATGTACACGTAGCGCCAGTCCCTCCATCGCCCCCATTACCGCCTGTACCACCTGAACTACCTTTGCCCCCTGGCCCTCCGTTACCGCCATCACCACCATATGTATAAAATGAATATGTATGCCCGGGGGAAGGGGAAGTTATAGAGTATGTGATCGGAGACCCAGAGTCGCCTGACTGTCCATCGCCTCCTGGAAAACCCATAAATCCGGGGCCGCCAGACCCACCTCTTTCACCGGCCCCGCCGTTAACACTACTATTACTGCCACAAACTCCGGGCGATCCATGGTTGCCCGGTGTGCCGTTGTCACCTGTTATCGTGTTGGGTTGTCCCGGTGCGCCATCAGCCCCACTGCTGCCGTGGTGATCCATCACCGTTTGCGCATGGGCGAATCGGGCTTTGGTATAAGGTGAGGTCGCATTCATAGTGGCCTGCAAACTTTCTAAATACTCCCGTCTGCCTTGCCCGTGAGTATCAATCGTGATGCGGCCACCTTGGATCAAAGGGGGCAGAATTTTAGTATTGCTGTTCAACTTGTAACCAGCGGGCAGGAATTCTACGCCCGATGTCCTCAAGGCTTGCAGAGTTGTACCAAGCAATCCGTCAGTCTCTATTGGGAAGGCATGGAAATCGTAGTTTCCTTTTATTTTAACGTCTGTACCTTCGTAAATAATGTTTCTCGCTAGGATAACTGTATCGCCCTTAATTTCCGCTTTCTCTGGGATGTATAGCGTATGTGCAATATATACTCCCTTTAAGTTTCTACCGGTCTGGCGAATATCCAGTAATCTAGGTATCTGAGCTAGATACTTACCTATCCTACTCCTCCAGTCACGAGTTAAAAGTATGTTCGGATCAAAGGGTAAGTTCTCTTTGAGTAAGAGGTCATGGCCTTTTGTAAAAGCTAACCGCGCCTTTTCAAATCGTTCAGCTTCAAATTGTGCGAAAGTTCGAGAGTTCCCCTGTGGGAGTAGCATTAATTGTGGATGAGTTCCGATTGTGTTTCTAGCTGTGATAACACTTGAAAGAGAGAGAGAGAGCATGAGCAGAACCGAAAGTAACGATCTCATTGTTGTTTCTCCTTGAGGGGTGAGTTAGCGATCCTATATGCTTTGGACTGATCACCTTTAGCAAATCGTTTAAGCAATGCCTAACAAATGGCGATATACCAGTATCTTCAAGTGAAGTCAATAAAATGTTTTCTATATTTGCAAAAAACCTTGCCATGAAATCATCTTCAACTTTTTGTGAAGGTAGTTGGGTTAATCCGAACGTGATATGAACAAAGCAATCTCTTTTACACGGACTGCCACATTAAGCACATGAGATTGTCCGAAACGGATATTCTTAGACTGAGAACAAGTTCACAAATTTAGGTGCCGATCAGGTCAACTCTTCAAGCTCACAACGCAACAGTTCAGCGACGCTCCAAGCCTGTGCGATGCAACCGCGCGGCGTGTGCGGCGGATCGGCGTCGAAGATTTCGGAGACTTGACCGAGACCGGCGGCGCTCAAGTGCGCGCGAAAGCCCTGCGTCCAACCGCGCGCCGTATCTAGGCTCGCCGCCGTCCGTTCGTTCGTCTTGAGATAAGCGGTGATGAACGGCCCCAACAGCCAAGGCCAAACCGTGCCTTGATGATAAGCCGTGTCGCGCGCGTAGGCGTCGCCTTCATAACGCGGGCGATAGTCTGCCGATTCAGGCGCAAGCGTGCGCAGACCATAAGGCGTAAGCAGCTTGCGTTCGACCGTCTCGACCACACGCCGCGCCCGCGCGCCGGTCACCAGCGCGTGCGGCAGACTGACGGCGAAAATCTGATTCGGCCGGATCGAAGCATCCGGCACGCCCTCATCGCTCACGCAATCGTAGAGTCCGCCGTTCTGTTCATCCCAGAACAGCCCGTTGAAACTGGCGCGCGTGCCGTCGGCGATGGCGCAGACGTGCGCGCTCGTCTGCTCGTCGCCAAAGCGCCGCGCGATCTCTTCGATCGTGCGCAAGGCGTTATACCAGAGCGCCTGAATCTCGACGGGTTTGCCCGCGCGCGGCGTCACCACGTAATCACCGACCTTCGCGTCCATCCAAGTCAACTGCACACCCGGTTCGCCCGCGCGCAGCAGCCCGTCGTCGGTCATGCGAATCTGATAGTGCGTGCCGTGCTCGTGCCAAGTGATGATGTCGCGCAGCGCCTCGTAGAAATGTTGGCGAACGAACTGTGCGTCATCCGTGCGGCGCAAGAGTTCGCCGACGGCGTGGACGAACCAGAGCGTGCCGTCCACAGTGTTGTATTCGGGCGGCGCGTCTGTGTCGGGGAAGCGATTGGGCAGAATACCTTGATTCAAGTAGGCGACGAAGGCGAGCAGGATTTCGCGCGCGACATCGGCGCGCCCAAGCGCGAGCGCGAGACCCGGCAAAGAGATCATCGTGTCGCGTCCCCAGTCGGTGAACCAATGATAACCGGCGATGACCGTGTGCAGGTCGCGCCCGCGCCGGACGATAAACTGATCGGCGGCGACGACGAGTTGTTGCACATACTCATCGCGCTCTTTGAACGGCGCGACGACTTGCGCGCGGCTCGTTCGTTCCTGCGCTTCCAGCGCAGCAGCGTCATGTACGTCGCGCCGCTCGGTTGAAGCGACAAGGCTGCGTGTCTCGCCGCCCTGCAACTCGCAGACGAGCAGAACGGGATTGAACAGGTCTTCGTGATAATCGAAGCCGCGCGCGCGCTCCTCCAACAGCACGAACTGCCGGTACCAGATATTGTCCAAGTAGCTGTGCTCAGCATCGTGCGCGAGATAGAGCGCGGTCGCGTCGTTGCGCCGCATGATGCGCAGCAAGCCCGGCTCAACCTCTGCGGGCGCGAACGCATCCGTCTCTTCATGGCTCAACCAATGATAGTTGCGCAGCGCCACGAGCGGGCGCAGTTCGAGCGTGGCCCGCACGTCCGGCGGCGCGTCAAAACGATAGCGTATGACGACGGTGTTTTCGTCCTGCACCATGAAGATCGTCTTTTCGAGCGTGTAATCGCCGACGCGATAAGTTATGACGGGGAACGGATCGAGACGAAAGCCCGTGGCGAGCAGATAACCGTGCGGGTGGACGGTGCCGCCTTCATAGTTATTGGTCGAGAGGTCGAAAGGCTGGTCGTTGATGAGCAGCTTGTCTTCGAGTTTTGAGAGCAGCACAGAGCGTTCGGTCGGCGGGCGTGTGGCGGCGACGAGTAGGCCGTGATAGCGGCGCGTATTCGTGCCCGTGATCGTGGTCGAGGCGTAGCCGCCCAGCCCATTCGTCTCCAACCACTCACGGCGCGTGGCGCTCGTCAGATCGCGGCACGCAGCTTCGTCGAGACTGATCATGCGTTGTCTGCTCCTCTCGGCAAACGTGGGTTCGTTGTTGCGGTCGGTAAGATTGAAAGCAAAAGGCGAGCAGTCTTGTACCACATAAGCGAGCGCGAGCGGCAGCGCTTTTCGATCATCTTCGGGCCGGAGGTGTGGCCAGCCTTTGAGCAGTTTGGGCGCGCAACAAGATTACTGGGCTGTGTGCGTTGTCGCCGCCACCGTGCCCTTACGCTTGCGTGCGGCGCGATAATTGTGCAGCGCTTCTCCGGCCAGTTTGAAGATCGGCCGCCGGTTCTGTGCGAGCACTTTGAGCCAAGCCTGCCAGTCCATTTGCGGGAAGTAGATGCCGCGAAAGAACAGGCGCATGATCAGGTGGATCACGCGATAGTTGATCGGCTGGTCGCTAATCGAAGCGAGCGCGCGTTCATTATTCTGCGGGCTGTATGAGGTGGCCCAAGCCTGCTCAAGCTCGGCTTGCGTCTCTGGAATCGTCATCTTCAGAGGCGTATGCGCCATCTGATAAGGCGCGAACTCCAGCCAGTGTTTCGGGCGTGTGAGCCGGTCGGCCGCAGCCAGACGTGCGTAGAGCGGCGTCGAGGGGAACGGCGTGAGTTGACCGAAGACGGGCAAGCCGGGCGGCCAACTCTCGATTTGCTGGAGCGTGCGTGCGGCCACGCCCGGCGTATCGTTGTCCATGCCCATGATGAAAGAGGTGACCGCATAGATGTTGCGCTTGGCCAAGCGATTGAGCACGGTCGCATACTCGGCCGGCTTGTTGAACGACTTGTTCATATCGGCGAGGTTGGCCGTGTCAATTGACTCCATGCCGATGAACACCCACTTGCCGTCGGCCTCGGCGATCAAGTCCACCAGTTCCTCATCGCGCAACAGATTAGCGCTGATCTGGGCCATCCAAGGCAGTTGTGCGCCGGCCGCGATGATGTCTCTGAGCAGCGACTTGGTGCGTTTGATATTGATGGCAAAGTTATCGTCAATAAAAAAGACGACCGCCTGCCCGCGCTGGCTGCGCGCCCAATGCTTGAGCCGCAACATCTCTTCGACCACGCTCTCATTAGAGCGAAAGCGGATCGAATCGCCGAAGAAGCCTGTGACGGTGCAGAACTCGCAACCGTAAGGGCAACCGCGCCCCGATTCAATCGGAATCAAATGGAGCGAGCGCCAGCCCGAGCCGTGGCGCTGCAACAGCGGGCGCAAAAACTTCGGCACCATATCAAACTGCTCAAGATCATATTTCTCCCAAGGGATCGTCGGATAAGGTTGCAAGCTCGGTTTGCGTTCTTTGCCCGTCGCATCCACAGGCGAATAAATCTCTTTGAGCTGGCCGCGCGCGGCGTCCTCGACGATCTGCGGCCAAGTCTCGTCGGCTTCGCCGAGCGCCACCGCGTCAGCATGGCGCGGGCCGCCATCACGACCGAGCGCTTCATCCGGCACTTCCGTGACGTGTGGGCCGCCCATCACGACAGGGACGCCTGCGGCGCGAATCGCATCGGCCATGCGGTAGGCCCTGGCGATCATTCTGGTCATCGCGCCGATGCCGACCAAGCCGATCTGTTGTTCGCGGACGAACGCGACGAGTTCGGCCTCGTTCATGGCGCGCGCATTGCCGTCAATCAGGAGAACCTCATGACCGGGCGGCGTGAGCGCCTTCAGGAGAAACATCCAGAGGTGCGGCATAAAGTTGCGCGTCACACCGTTGTCAGGGTTATAGAGTAAGATCTTCATGATGTCACCTACCTATCTGATTTCCACAAAAACCAGGAGCGCCCTTTGCGCGGTCGTTGCAAGCGTTAATAACAGATAACAAAAGGAAGAGCCAGAGCACTCGATCCCGATGTCGAGCGGTGAGCTGTGCGGACGTAGTATAGCAGGCGTGTACATTATCGTACAACTTAATGCTTAGCATTGATATTAATTCAGACGTGCTCGATCAGTGGTTCTGCTCACAGCCACTATTAAGACCATCGGGCGGTTGGCTGTTTGAGCCTCATTAGGTTTGGCCAGCGCGCTAACTGCAAGAAATAATTTAAGCGCGCGTTCAAGCATTGGCGGGCGGAAATTCTTCAACAGGAGTATGGCCGATGCGCAAAATTTCGACGTTCTTGTTAGCCAGCGCGTGCGCGCTGGTTTCGTTTGCCTTCGCACTGACAACGAGCGCGCGCGCGCAGCAACGCGCCGCACGCCCCATCTATGATCGTCCGTTCACCGTCGAGGTATTAGTGAACGGCCTTCCGCTTGAGCAATATCCGGCGCGCGAGCGGCTCTATATCGAAGCGGTCGAGCGTGCGGAGTACGAGATCAGAATCTACAATCCGCTGCCCGACCGCGTTGCCGTCGCGCTCTCGGTTGACGGTCTCAACTCGATTGACGCGCGCCACACCACCGCACGCGCCGCGAGCAAGTGGGTGATCGAACCTTACAGCACGATCACCATCGGCGGCTGGCAGATGTCTTCGACGCGCGCGCGCCGTTTTTACTTCACCACCGAGCGCGATTCCTACGCCGCCAAACTCGGCCGCGCAGAAGACACAGGTTTGATCTCCGCCGTCTTCTTCCGTGAACGCCGACCCATCGTTTACGTCCCACCGCCGCGACCTTACCCGCGCCCACTCGAAGACAGACAGCAAAGCAGGACTGAGCAGGATAAACGTGAAGCGCCTGCGGCTGGCTCAACCCGCGCGGAGAGCGCGGGCCAAGCGCGCGACCGCGCCGCCACGCCCGTACCTTATAACGATGACGAGTATGCGGCCACAGGCATCGGTCGTTCAGTCGAGAACGATGTGCGCTGGATCAACTTGAATTTGGAAGACCGGCCGGCGGCCGAAGTTTCGATCCGCTACGAGTACCGACCCGCGCTCGTCCGTCTCGGCATCTTGCCGCGCCCATACCCCGCGCCCGATGCTCTGCAACGACGCGAACGCGCGCGCGGCTTCCGCGACGGGCAGTTCTGCCCAGAGCCGTAGTGAAACTTAACTTGGGCGAATTTGGAACGAAAGAGTTCGTAGAGCGTCTAAAATTTTCGTTCATGCTTTGCGATTGGAGGTGACCCTTGGCTCGATTTAGGAATCCGCTCGATCATGTCCGCGTCGCTGCGCCTTGCACCGCCGATTGGGCATGCATGCACGGCGACGACCGTACACGCTTCTGCGATCAGTGCAACTTGAACGTCTATAACCTGTCGGCGTTGACGCGACGTGAAGCCGAACGACTCATCATGAGCACCGAAGGCCGCCTATGCGTCCGCTTCTATCGCCGCGCAGACGGCACAATCCTGACGCAGAACTGCCCCGTCGGTCTGCGCGCCCTCAAGCGTCGCGTCTCGCGCCTCGTAAGCGGAGTGATGACGGCCGTGTTGAGTTTCTTCGCCAGCGTCGGCATCTATTCGCTCGTCGAACAAGAGACGCGGCCGCACGTCATGGGTGATTTAGCAGCGCCCATAGCTAAGACCGAAATTCCGCCCTTCAACGGGCCTGTCGCTGGGCAGGGTGATGCGCCGCTTGATGCGCCGGGCCATCTCGTGCAGGGCGAGCCGGTAATGGGCGTGAAGAATATGGTAGTGCCGCCAAAGCAGCAACGGGTTCGTACGCGGTGATTACAGCCGCGATTTAGGCCGTTGCGAAAAGCTAACGCTGCCGTCTGAGGTCTGCGGTGTAGAGTTGTTTGTAGGCGCGATAGTTGGCCATGACTTTGAAGACGTAGTCCTTGCTCTCTGTGTAACCGACCTCGGCGGCAAAGACGCCGGGGTCTTTCTGCGTGGCGCGTTTGACCCAGCGCGCGACGTTGTCTTCGCCGCCGTTGTAGGAAGCCGCCACCGCTTCGGGCAGATTCGGGAACATGCGCGTGAGGTCGGCCAAGTATTCGACGCCGACCGGAATGTTCACTTCGGGCCGGTAGAGATCATCTTCAGTCGCGCTCGCTTGCCCTGCGCCAGCGCCGTACTTCGCCACGATGTCCATCGTCAACTGCAACAGTCCACGCGCCGCCGCCGGCGAACGCGCCCGCGCATTGAAGCTGCTCTCCTGTCGCATAATCGCGAGCACAAGACGCGGGTCAACGCCGCGCCCTTTAACAGCTTTCAGCAGCACATCGCGGAATGGTGCAGGATAAGAATTGGCCGCGGCCACGATCTCATTGCGCGCACCGGCAGCGCGTGTGGCGGCGATGCGTTTGTTTGCGCTGCCGAGATCGCGCAGACGTTCAGTGGCGAGCGCGCCATAGTAAGAATTTGCGCGGTCGTTAATGGCTTGATAAGCATTGGCGGCTTGCGCGGTCTGTTGCGCGTGGTCGAGGCTATAGGCGCGCAGGTATGCGACCTCATCTTTGGTCGTTTGGACGCCGGGTTGAAAGTTGAGCGCGCGCAACTCGTCGGCGGCGCGAATGGCTGACGACCAATCGCTGCCGGCCACGTCGAGGCGTAGGCGCGCGAAGAGCGCATTCGTGTCTGTGGCTGTGCCTTTGTATTTGTCGCGCGTGAAATTGATCCAGCGAATCGCTTCGGCCGGTTGCCCGGCTTCGCGGTAACTGTCAATCGCGTTCAAGTAAGCGTTCTCGATGCGCTCGCCTTGCGGAAAACGGTTCGTGTATTCGATGTACTGCGCCGCCGCATCGCCGGGGCGACTCAAGCGCAAGAGCGTCGCCGCGACGTAATAGAAACCTTCGCGCCCTTCTTTCTGTCCCGCGAACTCACGCCCCAGACGCTCGAAGAAGGGCAGAGCTTCGGCGTAGCGGCGCTCCTGATAGAAAGCGCGCCCCATGCCAAAGAGCGCGAGCGGTACATAAGCATCTGTGGGATAACGACCGACGAGCGCTTGATAATGTGCGCGCGCTTCAGCGAAGGCGCGATTGGCGAGATAGACGTTGGCGCGACGCATGTGCTCCGCAGGCGGGAGTTGCGGCAGTTCGCCGTCAACGCCGCGCCCTTGACTGTCGAGCCGACGCGCGAGCGCGAGCGCGTCGTCGCTCTGATCATCAGTCGTGAGCGGCTCGAAGGAAGGTTCGCCGGCCGGCGCGTTCGTGTTCGACAAAGCGGGCGGCGCGGGCGCGCGCGTGCAGCCATTAGGCAGCAGTGCGATGAGACTGATGAGCAGAGTTTGCGCGATTAGTGCCAGCATGTGTTGTGGACGATGCAAGAGTCTGTGACGTAAAAGCGTCCGTTCGCTGTGATGCTTGCGGGCCGAGTTTGGGTTCGTGCTCAAAAGGGGAGCGGACGCGAAACGCGCGACGGGGCAGAGCGAACGACCGGCTGAATGCGGCGCGGCGCAGCAGCGCAGACGCGACCGCATTCAGCCGATCAGATCAAGGTCAGATGTTGCTGCCGCAGGTCGGGCAGCCGCAATCGCAATCAATGGTCACGGTGCTGCCCTTGCCTTCGCAGTAGGCGCTGCAATACTTGCTGTCTTCGTCTGCGGGACAGGTGCAGCTTGCTTGTGCACATTTGGGTCGTTCATCATCAGCCATCGGTTGTTCTCCTTGAAAGTTTGATGCACGGCTCGGCGGCCATTTTACGGCCAAAGGTGCGGTGCGTGCACGCCTAACGCTTCCGAGCAAGCGGCCGTCAGTCTATGCTTCGCCGGCCGTCATCTCTTCTCCGACGATCTCGTAGCTCGACACGATCTCTGCCGCCGGGCGGAGCGTCGCGGCGACGCTGCAATACTTCTCATCGGAAAGTTTGATCGCCTGCGCGACAGCTTTCTCGGATAGGTTGCGCCCGCGTACGACGTGGCGCACTTCGATGCGCGTGTAAGCGCGCGGGTGTTCGGCGCGGCGCTCACCGCGCACTTCGATGCGATAGTCCGTCACCTGCTCGCGCTTCTTGCGCAGGATCGAGACCACGTCAACGCCCGTGCAACTGCCGAGCGCGAGCAGCAACAGTTCCATCGGCGTCGGTGCGCTTGAGCGCGTCGAATCAGTTTCAATGGCCAGCGCGTGGCCGCTCGGACTGATGCCGACGAACAACTCTGCGCCCGCGTAATGTATGACCGCCTCTGCGTTCTTTGCGTCCACCTGTGTTTGCGTCCTTTCCGTCTCGTTGCAGCATAGCATGAACAAGTTTGTGCCCGGGCCTGCCGTGAGTGCACACCATTTGCCTTAGAGTTTATCGTACGGTGCAGTTGCCCAGAGCGGGCCGCGCAAATACGGTCTCGCGCCTGTTGAGCAGTGAATCTGCATGATACGTTGAACCGTGCGCAGTGCATGAACTCTGTACAATCGTTGACTGAGGTTCGATAGTCGTTTTGACCGACTCGCGGTAAATTAACGGCAAACTTGCGAGTCGCGTGTATGAATCACAAAAGTGACGCTCTCCCATTTGTCGGCGGACAACTCCCCTTCGCACAAAGAACAGAAGCACTGCGGTAGAGACGAGCGGCGTGCCGTACGATGTTTCGCGTTAACAAGATGCTAAAGATGGAGGGCAGAGTGATGAATCGCTTCAAGCAGACAGTTTCACTTGTGTTGATGCTCGCAATGTTGAGCATCGGCCTGACGGCGCAGGCACAACGCCCGCGCCTCAACAACTACCAACTCGATCAATTGATCCGCAACGTCGAAGACGGCGCGGTTCGCTTCCGCACAAGTCTTAACACGGCGCTCGGCAACTATAGTTATAGCAGCCCGCGCCGTGCGGAGAACGCCAACACTTACATGAGCGACTTCAATCAGGCGCTCAGTCAACTGCGCACACGCTTCAACCGGCGCGTCGCACGCACTGCCGATGTGCAACTTGTGCTCGACCGCGCGACGCTCATAGACAACTTCATGAATCGCAATCAACTCGACGCCAACGCCGAGAATGATTGGGCGAACGAGCGGACGCAGTTGAATGAACTCGCGCGCGCTTATGGCATTTACTGGCGTTCGGGTAGCGAGACAAGTCAGACCGCGCCGTATCCAATAGACAACCCGCCGTACCAGACGAACAATCCGACCTACAATCGGCCTTACGGCAACAGCGCGATCTTGACGGGTACATTCCGGCTCGACTCGACGCAGAGCGATGACGCGCGCCGGCAGGCGGAGATTGCGGCGCGCACAGTGCCGTACAGCCGTCGTCAGCAGGTGATTGACAATCTGATGCGCCGGCTTGAAGCGCCCGATCAGATCGCCATTGAGCGACGCGGGCGCACTGTGACCATCGCGTCAACGCGCGCGCCGCAGATCACGTTTGAAGCCGATGGCGTGCAGCGCACGGAGACGATGCCAAGCGGGCGCACCGTCCGCACCATCGCTTCGCTTAACGGCAATCAGTTGACTGTCAGCACGACGGGGGATCGCGGCAACGATTTCAACGTCACGTTTGATCCGGCCGACTACGGTCGTCGCCTCTACGTGACGCGCCGCATCTCGGATGTGAACATGACTCAACCTGTCACCGTCCGCAGCGTCTATACGCGCACGGCGGACGTGGCGCAGTTCGACATCTATAACGGTTCGCAGTATCCGACGACGGCCGGTTATGGCACGTCGAACGGTTCGTTCATCATCCCAGACAACACTGTGCTCGTCGCCACGCTCGATAACGACTTGACGACGCGGAGCGCGCGCGAAGGTGATCGCTTTACGATGACCGTGCGCGACCCTAGTCAGTACGCGGGCGCGATCATCGAAGGCACGGTCGGGCGCATCGATCGTTCGGGCCGCATCTCCGGGCGCTCGGAGATGTCGCTGAACCTCGACACCATACGCTTGCGCGACGGTAGTTCATATCGCTTCGGCGGCGTCATCGAGAGCGTGCGCACGACGAACGGCGAGCAAGCGCGCGTGGATAACGAAGGCACGGTGCAGGAGGGCGGCAGCAGTCGTGGGCAGACGACCGCCGAGCGCGCGGCCATCGGCACGGCGGTCGGCGCGATCATCGGCGCGATTGCCGGCGGCGGTAAGGGCGCAGCCATCGGCGCGATCTTAGGCGCAGGCGGCGGCGCAGGTTCGGTTTACGTGCAAGGCTCGGACGATCTCGATCTGACGAGCGGCACGGAACTGACCGTGCGCGCGAGCGCGCCTGTGAGGTAAGCGCGCATTGATAATTAAGCTGAGCGTGCGCGTTGAAAATTAAACGCCGCACCTGTGTTGGCGCAAGCAAACAACGTCAACGCTAAAGGCGCGGCATTCACACAAGCAGGGCGCGGCGGCAAGTTGATTTCAAATCTGAGATTTGAAAGTTGAGATTTGAGACCAACTTGCCGCCGCGCCTTTTCCCGCGCCTCTTTTTCCGCCGCACCCTTTTTACTACGCGACTTTTTGCGCTTGGCCTGCGTCTATGCGGTAGAATCCGCCCATGCCCAAAGCGCAACTGGCGAAGGCACAGGCCGTCCTGCCTGAAGAGATCGAAGAGTACCGCGACCACATGTGGCAGCGCGAACCGGAGGCGCGCGTCGAAACGGCGGTGGCGGCTGAGCGTCTGATCGAGCGCGCAGGCTTCTGCGCGGCGATGACCGACGCGCGTCGCCCCGGCCCCTCGCTCTACGTCGCCGTCTGCGGCCGGCGCGACGCACATATGCCGCGCAACGTCCAGAAAGACCCGGAGAGCAATCTCACTTGGCATCTCAAAGATGGAGTGATGCAACGCGGGCGCGTCTATTACGCGAAGGTGGCCAAAGGGCGCGCGCTTTTTATCGCGCCGCGTCTTGTGCCGCACTTCAACGCGCTCTGGGGCGTGCCGCGTCGGGCCGAGAAGACGCAGCTATCGAGCACAGCGCAAGCGGTCTTGAAAGTGCTCCGCCGCGAATGGGAGATGGCCACAAGCGACTTGCGCAAAGCTGCGCGCATCAGCGAACGCGCACAACTGACGCGCGCGCTTGACGAGCTACAACGGACGATGAAAGTCGTCCCGTGCGACGTGCTCTATGAACCTTGGTTCACGTACATCTGGATGCCGGCCGAAGCGCGTTTCGCTGCGGAGTTGAACGCGAAGGTGACGCGCGCAAATGCCTTGCGCGAAGTCGCGCGCGCGTATCTGCTCGGCGCAGGGCAGACTGAGCGCGGTGAGTTGGCGCGCGTCACAGGTCTCTCGCGCCCGGACGCAGGACGCGGCAATCACGCGCTGGTCGCCGAAGGCTGCGCCACACGCCTCAGCATCGGCGTCTATCGTCTGACCGACTTGGAGCGCCGACTCGTTGAGTTAGCGTCAGACGCTATATAATGAATTTGCTCGCGCATGAACGGACGACAAGAGCAGGAGCGATGATGAGAAAACTAAGGCGGAGCATTAAGAGCTTAGCCGCGTGCGTCTGCGCAATCTTCTTGCTCGTGGCTGTGCAAGCCCGCACACCTCGGCAAAAAGAGGGAAACAAAAACGGCGGCACGGCGGCCGGCGGGCGCGGGCGCAAGAGCGAAGCGCGCGGCAGCGTGCACTCGGTCACGATCCCTGTGACGTTGAACCGGCGCGGGGGCAATGCGCCGCGCGAAGAGATGCAGTTGCTGGAACTGGTGGTGCAGGAGGACGGCGAAGCGCAAGAGATTCTCTCGGCGCGCGGCGCCGATCGCGCGCCGCTCGCCTTCGCGGTGCTGATACAAGATGACGTGCAATCGCCCGTCAGTAACGAGATCAAGGGGCTGGCAACGTTCATCCGCGCGTTGCCCGCAGGCTCGCGCGTGCTAGTCGGTTACTTGCGCGCCGGCTCGCCGCAGCTTACGCAACGCTTCACTAACGATCTCGAACACGCGGCCAAAACCCTGCGCATCCCCATCGGCGCCGCCGCCGCCGCACCCTTCAATCCTTACACCGAACTGGCCGACGTGCTCAAACGCTTCGAGTCGTTGCCGACCGGTCGGCGCGCAGTGCTGCTCATCTCCGATGGCGTGGACGTTTCGCGCGGGCTTGATAATTCGACGCCGGGGCAGAGCGTCGATCTGCAACGCGCGATCAACGAGGCGCAGCGCCGCAGTGTCGCTGTCTATTCGATCTACGCGCCCACGAATCTGACCGCAGGCGGCAACTTCATCCTCGCCGGCAACGGGCAAGGCTCGCTTAAACGTCTGAGCGACGAGACGGGCGGGCGCTCTTTCTTTCAAGGAGCAAACGCGCCGGTCAGCTTCGATCCGTTCCTGCGCGAACTAAGTGGGTTGCTCAACCGCCAGTTTGCGCTCACCTATCTCTCCACACACCCCAGCAAAGAGTTTCACCGCATCAAACTACAAACCGCACAGACTGAAGTAGAACTCGCTTACCCGTCCGGCTACGCGCGCAAGTGAAGCTTAGCGAACGCGCGTCGGCACATGGCCTGTCTGCCCGCATCTCTCGCCTCATCTGGAATTCAAACGCCGAGCGCGGCATCTTCAAGACGAGTGATGGCGGCAAGTCTTGGCAAGCGCTCGCGACAACCGATCTGAGCGACTACGCGCACGCCATCAGAGAGGACATGGTCAATCGCGATCTGTTGTCCCTCGGTACGGAGTTCGGTCTATTCATCTCGCTCGATGGCGGCAAGCAGTGGGCGGTATTCAAGGGCGGCGATTTCCCGCAGGTCGCCGTGCGCGACATCACCGTCCAGCCGCGCAAAAACGATCTGCTACTCGCCACGCACGGGCGCGGCATCTGGATCATTGACGACAGCACGCCCTTGCGCGTGCTCACGCCCGAAGTGCTGGCGAAGGACGCGACATTCCTGCCATCACGTCCATCGGAGATGACAATACCGGCCAATGAATTCGGCTTCAACGGCGACGCGGAGTACGTCGGTCGCTCCGCGTCGGAAGAAGCGGCCATCACCTATTATCAAAAGAAGCGACACATCTTTGGCGATCTCAAGTTTGAGATAACGGACGCGCAAGGCAATCTCGTCTCGACCATTCCGGGCAGCAAGCGACATGGGTTGAACCGCATCACTTGATCAATGCGTCTGAAAGCGCCAAAGATGCCGCCCGCCGCCGGTCTCGTGCCGAACTTCTCCTCGTTTGTCGGCCCGCACGTCCCGCCCGGCCCGCACACGGTCAAGATGATCAAGAACAAGGACGTGATCGCTGCGCAGTTGCAACTCGTGCCCGACGCGCATTCAGAAGCTAGAGTCGATCAAGGTGCTGACAAAACCGGACTGGGAAAAATCTCAGGCAGGGAATTGAGGTGAGAGAAAAAGCAACAACGAAGGGCGACCGTTGCAGCGGTCGCCCTTCGTTTCTGGCATGGGCGGCTAGAGGGATTTGAACCCTCGATCTCCTGATCCACAGTCAGGCGCTTTAACCACTAAGCTATAGCCGCCATAAGTTGTCGTAACCGTCACATCATATCGAAGCCGGTCACGCGCTGACAAGCGCATCCAACACACGAAATGCCCCCGGCAAGACTCGAACTTGCGACCCTCTGCTTAGAAGGCAGATGCTCTATCCACTGAGCTACGGGAGCATGTCACCGAACCGCGAGGGATGTTAGCATGCGTTTAGTTATTAGCGTCAACCAGAGGCGGAGCGGTGAGCTGGCTATGATGAATGAAGAGACGGAGAACCCTTGGCGCACATTGAGTTCGAGCGCGGTTTACGATAATCCTTGGATCGATGTGCGCGAAGATCAGGTCATCCGACCGGATGGTGCGCCGGGCATCTATGGCGTCGTCCATTTCAAGCACGTCGCTGTCGGCGTGTTGCCGGTTGAACGTGATGATGTCTATCTGGTTGGGCAGTATCGCTATACGCTCGGACGTTACTCGTGGGAGATTCCCGAAGGTGGTTGTGCGGAGGGCGAAGACCATTTGAGCGCGGCTCAACGAGAGCTAGCCGAAGAGACCGGCCTGCGTGCCGCACATTGGCAGAGGATGGGCGAAGCGCATCTCTCAAACTCCGTCTCGGACGAACTGGCGATCTGGTTTCTCGCCACCGGCCTCACGCAAGGCGCGCATCAGCCGGAGGGCACAGAACGCTTGCGCGTGCGGCGTGTACCGGTGGTTGAGGCTTTGCATATGGCGCTAAATGGCGAGATAACCGATGCGATCAGTCTGTTGGCGTTGATGCAGTATCAACTTCAGCGTGAGCGTTTCGCCAATGAGTCGAGGTTGGCTTGAAGAGAACGATTGTCTATGCGCGTGAGCGGAAGGAAAAGGCTCAAGTCCTTCCGCAGAAGGTCTTGAGCCTTTTGTTTCTCGTCAGTCCCTGCGCCGAGACGCGGCAGCTTAAGCGGCAGCGTAACGGCCGCCCTCGACCGGTTCGGCATAGACGCGACGACCGTTCAGTGCGTCGTCAATTATCTCGCGCACGGCGGCCACGTCTGGGTTCACGTCCATGCGTTCGCAGGCGCGCAGATGACGCAGGATGCCCTCGGTGGCGATGTCCAGCGAGGGGCCGGTCAGTTTCGAGTAGCGGCGCGCTTGAATATGGTCAATTGCTTTCAACCGCTCTTCGAGCGGCAATGTCAGGTTGAAGTTCACTTTCTACAGTCGCTCCTTTTATGTTGGCGGCCCGCCCGAATTAGTTGGCGGCGCTCAAATCATTTAATTGCTTACTTTAGATGCTCGCGGCGCGCGTTTGGATGCGTTTCGATTGCATTCTCCAACACTTTCGCGCATACGAACACACGCTAGAGGCCCTCTCTGGCTACCCCGGATAAGAATTGGCGGGCTAACAGAAAAAGGCATTCTAGTTGAATCCGCCAAAAATTGCCAGAAATATTTTTTCGTTGTCAGGTGGGATGAGATCGCAACTCAGAAAGAAGCGGCGGGCGCTAAAAATGCAACACCGCATGCGAGTCAGGCGCGGAAAGTATATGCGCCAACTCGCAGGCGGCGCGCGCGGTCGGTTGCAATCGGATGGTGGCGAACTTAAGGGCGATTACTTCTTCGGTACGACAGTATCTTTCATCGCTTTACTAACACGGAACTTCAACGTGGTCTTGGCCGGAATCTGGATGGTCTCGCCGGTCTGCGGGTTGCGCCCTTCACGCGCTTTGCGCTCCGACAGTACGAGTTTGCCGAATCCGGGCAGCACGAATTCGCCGTTGCCCTTGACTTCATTGCTGGCCAGATTGGCCAACTCATCGAACAGTTCTCTCACTTGAGAGCGTTTCATGCCGAACTTGTCGGCGAAATGGTTGAGCACTTCGGACTGCGTCATGCGTTTCTTGCCTGCTTTGGTCGCCATTTCGAAGTGTGACTACCTCCTGCGCACTGGGAAGATTGGGAAAAACTTGCGTCAGCACATATATCACACCCAAGCCCTTCGCGTCTGCAAAAAAAGCCGATTTTCAACCCTTTTGCGCGAAAAATTTGGGCTTTCGGTTGTCTATGATTGCCCTCAAAAACTCATGTGCACGAGCAATCGGGGCGGAGTGATTTGAACACTCGACCTCTCGGTCCCAAACCGAGCGCACTACCAGGCTGTGCTACGCCCCGTTGATAACTGGACTGGCTGCGAAAACTGCCGGACTCAGTTGGCTTGCGGCGCATTCTAACTATGGGCGTGTAGCAGGGTCAAGCCGAGAGACCTAGCTGCTCTTGCAGATAAGCCTTCAGGGCCGACGCAGCGCGGGCGCGATGACTGATGCGCTGCTTGATCGCTTCGGGCAACTCGCCGAACGTCTGCTCATAACCCGCAGGTACAAAAATAGGATCATAGCCAAAGCCGCCTTGCCCTCGCGCTGCATGCGCGATGCGTCCTTCACAAATGCCCGTGAAAATCTTTGGCGGCGGCGTTGCTGCCTCCATCAATGCGATGGCGCAGACGAAACGCGCTTGTCGCACCGCTTCGCCGATGTCGGCTAACTCTGAGAGCAAGAGCAAACGCCGCGCTTCGTCGGTCGCACCCGCGCCTGCGTAACGAGCGGAAAGGACGCCGGGCGCGCCGTCGAGCGCAGTCACTTCAAGCCCCGAATCATCCGCCAGCGTCCAGAGTCCTGTCTGCTCGCAGTAGCCGCGCGCTTTGAGGACGGCATTCTCGGCAAACGTCGCACCCGTCTCTGCGACTTCGACGACGTGGGGAAACTCTATAAGGCTGTGCAGGCGGAGTGGCAGATCTGACAAAAGCTGCTCGAACTCGCGCAGCTTGCCGACGTTGCCAGTCGCAATTAATAGATCAATCGGTGCCGTCTCAGCAATGTTGTTGCTGTGCATCATGCTCAGTTTAACTGTTACTAAGGTCAACTTGTCAGCACAAACAGCAGAAAGTTTTTGCTCGCCGGAGCGGTTCGCGCTTACAATCTGAACGCTCTGAAACGCCACCCGCAGGCACGGCCAAAATTTAGGGGAACGCGAAACTTGGACGGCAGCAGCGACCGTAGCGCATCCGAAGACCTAGCAACGCCAGAAGCCGCGTCCACACGCACTGCTGAAGAGACGTCAACGGCGCAGCTCGCGCAGACGAACAGCACGCGCGAGTTGGGCTTGTGGCTGCTCGCGCTGCACAGCTTCCTGAACCTGCGCAATCATCCGCTCGGCGAGAGTGAACGCGCCGAACTCTTGCAACGCGACTTCGCGCCGGAAACGCGGGTCGCGCAACAGACCTTGCGTCGTTGTCTGCGCCTCCTGCTCACGCTCCGGCCTGATGAGATCGTGCCGGCCAGCAACACGCCGCCGACACTCGCGTCCGATGATGGCGCAGCGAAGAGCGAAAGGCTCGCGCCGCTCGTCGAAGTGCTCGGCGACGCGCACGGCTTGTGCGAGGCGCTGCTGGCCGCGCCGCGCGTTAGTTTTCATGCTTGGGGTAGTTATAGCCGCTTGCTAGCGCGCGAGTTGGCACAGGTGGACGCACACACCAGTTTGATGCTCAATGCGCGGGCACAGTCGCTACTCGATCAACAACCTGAGTTGTTCACGCTGACCGAGCGACTCACGCCCGATGCGCTCGGCGCAGACATGCACACCATCTTCGCGCGCCTCGCACTCATGCTCGACGAGTTGCACTTCGTCGGCGAGACCCTGCGCCGCGACGCGCCGCTCAAACAGACGCTGCCGCTCTTTACGCTCGTGCATGAAGAGGCGCGCACGTTGATCGATCTGATCGAACGGCGGGCGCTGTCGGCGGATGAGTTGAGCATATCGGCGCGCACGGAACTTGATGGTGTGAGCTATGCCGTCGGCATGGAATTGTGCAAGGTCTTTGCCCATGAACTCGTCGGACTGGCGTCCCTGCGTGACCCGACCATCATTTATGCGCGGATCGAAAACGCGCACGGACTGCTGCGCGACTGCTTCCAACAGATCACGGTCGCGCTCGCGCAGGTCTTCGATCCGGCCTTCGACGGCGCGCGTCTGTTCCAGACCTTCCACACACGGCTCGAACAATCTCTCGTCCTGCGCAGCGATCTGTGGATGCTGTTGGAACATGTGCGCCGGATGGAGCAGGAAGCAGATCAGCCGCGCCCGCTCACACCACTGCTCGCACGCCTCGACGCATTTCAGGCGAGCAGCATGGCGCATCTGATGTTCAAAGATTGGGAAGCGTTCGAGCGTTTCGTCCATGAACTGAAAGAAGGGAAAGACCCAACCGAACTCAAGAGCGCGCTCCATCGCTTCGGCACTTTTCTCGAAGCCCTCTTCAGTCAGATCAACATGCGCGCCGTACTCGCCGATCATCCGTTCGATTACGCCACCAGCATCGAATAATAAAGTCAGTACCGCCTGCGGTACTGATCCATCCATTGAGCTATCCACCGGCTAACTGTCTGGCCAGCGTGCCGAACTGCCCGAAGGCTGAGTGTGTGCGTTTCTCGAAGCCGCCTTCGACCGGGCGCGTCTCGCTGACCGAATAAGCCCGCTCATCGAGCGCGCGCCTGAACGCTGCGTCGTTCGGCACGTTGTTGGCGCGCAAGGCTCTCTGCCGCGCGAGCAGCGTGATAAAAGAGCGCATCGCTTCGCGCTCATCTGTGAAGCTGACGATGCCGGCCGGATCGTTAGTCGTGATGCTGGTCGCAGCGCGTGTGAAACCACTGCTGGCAGTGAGTGTGTGTGTGGACGCGCGCGCGGCCAGACAGCGCCGCACATCGTCCGCACTGCCGAGGATTAGATAGTTGCCGACGAAACAGGCCGCGCCGCGCTCCTCGTCCGTGCTCAGCCACAACTCTGCATCGGCGTTGTGCTCGACCCGCGCACTGCCCAACTGCTTTTTCACTTGTGCGCGCAACGCCTCGCGGTCGCGCACCGCTGCGACGAGCAACAGGCCCGACTCGTCGAGGCGCACGGTCGAAAGTTCTGGGCCGGCGGAGCGCAAAAACTCGTGTGGGTCAGCAATGCCGAACGGCTTCAGCGCCTCGTCGAGGAAGCGTGTGACTAATGGCGCGATGGTGATGTCGAGTTGTGATGAGAGCGCCGCTTGGAGTTCGCGCCAAGCCATCTCCGGCTCATGGAAGTTGTAGCGCGTTAGTTGCGAGACGTCTGCGGGCAACAGCGCGGCTGCGCCGTTCGGCGGCGGCTCCGCAGCCGTCAAAGCATCACGCAAGCGCGGCGACACGCCGTTCGGGACGGTGATGAAGTACGTGTCGGTCATTGCGCCGTCTTGCACGCGCGTGCTCCACGCCGCACCGCCGAGTAGGCGATTCGCCAACTGCGGCAGCAGCGTCGCGGCGGCGCTCTGCGCTCTCTGATCATCGGCTAAGCGACCGGCGTAAGCGAGCGCCACGACTGCGAGCAGACGACGCGCGCCCGCAGCCGGCACGTAGCCGAAGACGAGCGCATCGTCCGAGCGCATACGCGCGCGCATCTCTGCCAATTGCGGATCGCTCGTGAGTGCGGGCCGCTCACCGCGCCGCACTGCGAGACAAGCCTGCACCGTCGCCTCGTCGTTGCCGATGACGGCAACGCTGCCTGAAATGGCCACGACAATCGGCAAGCCGCCGCGCGGGTTCGGCCAAGTGGCGAGCGAGGCATCGCCAGACTGTTTGCGTTCAACCTGCACGTCGCCGTATGTGCGGCGCGCATAGTCACCGATCAGTTTTTCAACTGCTGCTTGCGCCCAGCGCTGGCTCGTGTGCGTCTCGACGACGAGCGCCGCGCGCGGCTTGATGTGTAGAGCCTGCTCCGGTTCTTCCGCCGCATCGAAGCCCATCACCACAACTGCGACCTGCGCGCGCGATAGCACGACTACGTCGGCCGGCCCTGCACCCGTCCATGCAGCCACGCGGCTGAACCAACCGAATTGAGTAGCGTCGGTTTTGAGTCCGGCGGGCGGCGCGAGCGCGCGCCATGCTTCAGTTGAGGTAAGACCATTGAAGATGTCGGGCAGACTATTAGCTTCAAAATAGATGAGCGCGTCGGCCGGTGCATAGGCGGCCATGTCAACCGGCTGCGGCCGATTCCACCAAAGCCATGCCGCCAGTAACAGCATGAGTGAGCCAGCAATGAGCAGCAGTGTGCGCAGCCAACGCTTCATGCGTGCATCCTAACCGTCAGGTGGAGCGGCACGCAAGAAGAGCGCTGGGGAAAACCTGAGCGCGCAGACGGCGAAGAGACACGCGAAAGACGCGAGCAATGTCCTGTGCGCTCATGGTGCAAAATTCTGGAACTCGCGCGGGGTCGTTCCAGAATAATATCCAGCCTGCTCATCAGTCGAGAAACAAAATCCGTTTCTTCTATAAGTTAAACCAGTAAAATTATGATTGACACTGACAAACGCGGTGGGTTATAGTTTTAATTGTCGGCGGGCAGTGGCACCGCCTCCTACTGAGTGCAAGCAGACCGACACACTCCAGCCCCCGAACATGGTCATGCTTGATGAGCGATAAACCGCAGACACGTTCCGAAGGCCACATTCTTTGACACTCAACCGAGAAAGGCACACTCCGCGTGAGCGGAGGTCGCAAAGCCGACGGGAGTCAAAAAGCGCGCTGCAAGGACGCGACCGACTCGGCCGGGTTGCCGAAGGGGAGTCCCATGGCGCGCCGAACGCCGCAAGCCGGTTCGACTCAAACGCCATGACCCGCCTTCCATTCTCGTTCACCGAACTGATCGGCGCGCACAGCAACTTCGATTGCTAACCAGTTCGCACGCTCTCCCTCAATCAACGCCAAACGGTTCGTCCGTGTGTCAGCCAAAGCAAGCGTGAGACTACCAGATTGAGCGCCGTGACAAGATGATGAACCACCTTCCAGTTTGCCACCCACACAACGCACGCAGCCCGCGCTTACGCGCACGCCGCATACGAGCGCGCCTGCGCCGCACCAGCCGCCGCACGCAGCCAACAGAGCGCAAGGAACAGATAAACGCATGTTCAGCAAAAAATCTGCCAAGAAAAATCTGGTCGGTTTAGACATCGGTTCAAGTTCGATCAAAGCGGTCGAGTTGTCGGGCAAGCCCGGCAATCTCGTCCTGCTGCACCTCGGCCATGAAGCTTTGCAACCCGACTCGGTCGTTGACGGCCAGATCATGGAGTTGAACTCCGTCTCCGGCACCATTGCCAGCGTCTTCAGCACGCATCAGATCAAAACTGAGCGCGTCGCCGCCGGCGTGAGCGGTAGTTCGGTCATCGTCAAGAACATTCTCGTGCCGCCGATGAGCGACGAGGAGCTTGAAGAGTCAATTGACTGGCACGCCGAAGAGCATATCCCGTTCGAGATCGCGGACGTAAGTCTCGACTATCAAGTTGTCGGGCGTAGCGCCGAATCGCTCCAAGTGCTGCTCGCCGCCTGCAAGCGCGATTTCGTCGCCAACATCAAGCAAGCGATCCAGCTCGCGGGCCGGCAACCGGCCGTGATTGACGTTGATGCGTTCGCCCTCCAGAACTGCTACGAGATCAACTACGAGCCGCAGGCCGACGACGTGGTGGCGCTCCTCAACATCGGCGCGGCCACGATGAACATCAACATCCTGCAAGGTGTGCGCAGCGTCTTCACGCGCGATATGTCGCTCGGCGGCAACCAATACACCGCGCTCTTGCAGAAAGAGTTGGGTTTGACGTTCGAGCAGGCCGAAGCGGTCAAGCGCGGCGCGCCGCTCCCCGAAGGCGCAGCGCAGAAAGAGATCGGGCCGGTGCTCGAAACAGTCTCCGACATCCTCGCGCTCGAAATTCAAAAGACCTTCGACTTCTATCGCGCGACCTCAGACGACGGCCAAGCGGTGGTGCGGAAGATTCTGTTGTCGGGTGGTTGCTCGAAGTTGCCGGGGTTGGCCGCCTATCTGGCGAGCCGGTTCGAAATGAGCGTCGAGCTATTCGACCCGTTCCGCAAGATTAAGGTTGATCCGCGCCGGTTCGATATTGATTACCTGCGCGAAGTGACGCCGGAGATGGCCGTGGCTGTCGGCCTCGCCTTGAGAGGAGTGGATGCGTAAATGATCAAAGTCAACCTCTTGGATTCAGCGACCGAAGGGCCGAGCAGTTTCGCTGCGGTCGAGGCGCGCGTCGCCACGCCGCGTGCGCAAGGCCGCTTGATGTTGCTCGCCGTCGTCGCGCTCGCCTTGTTGGCGATGGGCTTCGACTGGCAGACCGCGCGTTCGGCGCGCGCAGAAGCGCAGGCGCAGCTTGAGCAGCAACAGCGCATCGCTGCGCAGATGGAAGTGGTCAAACGCGAGCAGGCCGATCTAGAGAAGAAGACGCAGGAGGTGCAAGCGCGCATCGAGGCGATCAAACACCTGCGCGACTCGCAGCAGGGGCCGGTCGCAGTGCTCACGGCGATCAACGACCGCCTGCCGAAGCTCGAAAACTTCCGGCTCTCCACCATCGAACAAAAGGGTAGCGACCTGACCATCAGCGGCGACTCGCCAAACGAAGACGCCGTGACGCAGTTCGGACGCAGTCTTGAATTCTCTTCGGGCCTGTTCACGAACCTCAGCATCGAGATCAAGCGCGACATCCTCAAAGCGCCCGAAGGCGTACCCGTCCCCGTCGAAGATAAGGATGCGCCGAAGCCGCAGACCGTGACCTTCACGATCAAGTGCAAGTACGCGCCGGCCGCACCGCCGTCGCAGCCCGCGCCCGCCAATAACAAGCCGGCCGCGCCGCCCGCCAATCAGGTCGCGCAGAACAATTAGCCAAGGCGCGCACATCCGTTGCGCCGGAGGAAGTGGAAACCGTCATGTCCAGACTCGAACAATTGCAGCAGCAACCTTGGTACGTCCGCCTCGCGCTGATGTGCGCCGTCGCCGCGCTCGTCTATGGCGGCTTCTGGTATTTCGTCACCAGCAGCACTCGCGCCGAGACGAAAGAGGTGCAGGTGCAGGTTGATCAACTGCTCGCCACGAACGCCAAAGCGCAGATCGCCTCGCAGCGTCTGAGCGAATTCAAGGCGGCTTACGCGCGCGCGCAGGCCGACTACGAAGACCTCAAGGCGCTCTTGCCTGAGCAGCGCGAACTGACCAACGTCTTGCAAGGGATCGAAGAGCGCGCAAAGGATCGCCTGTCCGTGACGCGGTTCACGCCGAAGGAAGACTTCCAGCAAGACTTCTATTCCGGCAAGCCCGTCGAGATTGAAGTCAACAGCTCTTACAACAACCTCGGCGCGTTCTTCGCGCAGATGGCCGCTTACCAACGCATCGTCTCGATCACAGACTTCAAACTCACGCGCATTGACGATAAGAAAGATGATCTAAAAGCCAAGGGGCAGACGGTCGGCGCGCAGTTCTTGCTCACCGCTTATTATTCTTCGAACGACAAGGTACAGAACGCGCCGAAGCCCGCCGCGCCCGCAGGCACGCAAGCAGCGTCGACGGTTGCAAATCAGGTCGCTGCGCCCGCTACGAAATAACTTTGAGTGCTGTCTGCCAGCGCGCACCTCTGCGGCGCGCGGGATGTTTTAGGGAAGCAAACCATGAAGAAAAACGCCAACATGATTCGCTCAGCAAGCTTGATCGTGCTCGCGCTCGTCTGCGCCACAGCCGCGAACGCGCAAAAGGCCAGCACGTCTTACAAAGGCACACAGCGCGATCCATTCGTCGCTTGGCGACCTGTGCCGAAGAAGCGGTCGAAGAACGTGCCCATGCCGGTTGACCCGCCGCCGATCCAAGCGCGGATTAACGCTTACAAGACGCAGAAGGCTGCGGCGATGAACATGCAGTTGCCCGCGCCGAAGCCGACGACCGCGCTGCTTTTGAGTGAAGTGCAATTGACCGGTATCTTTCGCACGCCGCGCGGTTACGCAGCGATGGTCGAAGCTACGCCGATTAAACTTTCGTTCGTCATCTATCCGGGCGAGCGTTTCTTTGACGGCATGCTGGTCGCCATCGAAGAGAACCGGCTCGTCTGTCGCAAAGAGACGCGCTGGTCGGACGGTCGCCGCGAGTTGAGCGTTGACTTCAAACCGTTGGGCCAACCGAACGCGGTCAAAGACGCGATGACTGCGACCGCGCCCGCGCCAGAGAAGAACGAGCAGAAGGCCGAGCCGGCGAAAACGGAGCCGGCCAAGACAGAACCGGCTAAGTCTGAGCCGACGAAGCCCGCAGACCCTGCTTCGGGCAATCAATAAAAGTTCTTCGGCGCGTCCTTAGCAGCGCACCCGCGTGGAAGCCTGAGCCACGCACGCGCCTGCTGATGATGCGCCGAATCTCGACCCCCTCGTGGACGCACCCGGCAAGCTTCAAAGACAACCAAGCGCGTCCGATTAAATGCGCGACTTCGTGAGCGCGCACCCGCTTTTTGGCAAACCGTAAACTGACCCCGGTCTGTGGGGCCGCGTTGTGCGGCGCGCGCTTGAGTAGTCTTGGCACCCGACGCTGGACTCATACGAGCGTTAGCGCGTGGCGGCCCTTACAGTTCCCGGTGTCATTCCATTTGCAAAAGGAAAGAAACATGCTGAACCCGTTCCGAACGCTCACCGTCACGCTACGTCGAGGCACGCTCGTCCTCGCGCTCGCGTGTCTATTCGCTACCTTTGCAGAGGCGCGCGCCGCCTCGCTCGTGACGGGCGTGCGCGCGACGACTGAAGGCGGTGTCACACGCATTGCCGTCGCCGGCTCTGTGCCGCTCGCTTACGGCGTGCGCCACGCGGACGCGCATACGCTCATGGTCGAGTTGCCCGGCGCGGACGCGACGCACCTCGCCGCTTCTTATCAACTTGCTTCGCCGCTCGCCTCTGTCGTCCACGTCGAGTGCGCCAACGGCGCAGACGGGCAACCGCTCGCGCGGCTCAACGTTGCGCTGCTTGCGCCCGTGCGCGAACGCGCATACTTGAGCGGCAACGAACTGGTGCTCGAACTCGCGCCTGAAGCTGGCGCGAGCGCGCCGCCCGTAGCTGTGTTGAGCGAGATGAATGCTGGTGTCGCGCAGCAACAGCCGACGCCGATGACCGCGTCGCCCGCGCAGCCGCGCAATCCAAACGCCGCGCAGGGGGATCAGGGCCGGCATTACGGCGAGTATGGTTTTATCGGCGAGCCGATCAATCTGAACGTCGTCAACGCCGACATACGCGACATCCTCAACTACATCACAGAGCAGTACGGCGTGAACTTCATCATAGACAAATCAGTCGGCCCCGTGCCCGTCACCGTCAACGTCACAGACGTGCCGTGGAACTACGCGCTCGATGCGATCCTGCGCGCGAACCGGCTCGGCATCGCGGTCGAAGGCAATATCCTGCGCGTGGCCACCGTCGAGACGTTGGCGCTGGAAGCGGAAGCGCAGGCGAAGATTCAAGAAGGGAAGTTGAACGCCGCGCAGCTTGTGACCGAGTTCATCCGGCTCAACTACGCGCGGGCGGTGGGCACGCTGGCGCAAGCAGCGGGCGCGACCGGCGAGTTTGCCGGTGGCGTCACCTCCCAGAGCGCTTCGAGCGCGGGCGGCGACTCAACCGGCAAGAGCGGCGATCAAGGCATCATGCCGATCATCCGGCGGCGTCTGTCACGCCGTGGCTCAGTTGAAGTTGACGGCCGCAGCAACACGCTGATCGTCACAGACGTGCGCGAGAACATTGACTCGATCCGCCAACTCGTCGCGTTGCTCGATCAGCCCGAACCGCAAGTCGAGATCGAGACGCGCATCGTCATCGCCAATCGCAACTTCAGCCGCGATATCGGCGTGCAGATCGCGGGTCTCTCGCTCAACAGTCGCGGCGGCGGCGGTTCGCTCGCCACCGTGCCGGGTTCGCCCACGCCGCCCTCCTCTACCAATTTGGGGCAACTGGCTGGCACGCGCCCCGGCGGCTTGCCGCTTGGCATCGGCGGCCCCAACTCGGAGCCTGGTGATTCCCTCCGAGCTGCCGCCGCCAGCACCATCATTGGGCTAACCACCGGCATGATCGGCACGACTCAGATCAGCGCGCTGCTCTCGCTCGCCGAGACCAAAGGGCAAGCGAAGATCGTGGCCACGCCGCGCGTGACTGCGCTCAACAATCGCCCGGCACAGATCGAATCCGGCTCACAAATTCCGGTCGTCACGCCGCAGACCGGTGCGAACGGTGGCGGCACTGTCTTTACGACGACCTTCATCTCCGTCCCCTTGCGGCTTTCGATCACGCCGCAGATTACGGACGCGGGCACAGTCGTCTTGCGCGTCGTCGCCGAGAACAACTCGGTCAACCTCGGTCTGACCAACTCGCTCGGCACGCCCGGCATTGATACGCAGCGCATGCAAACCGAAGTGCTCGTGCCCGATGGCGGCACGACGGTCGTCGGCGGCGTGCTCGCAGACAACGAAGGCGAGACGCAGAACCGGACGCCCGGTCTCTCCGGCATTCCCGTGCTCGGCAACCTCTTCAAGCGCAAAGCCACGAGTCGCACGACGAACGAACTACTGTTCTTCATCACGCCGCGCATCTACCGGCCCGACTACAACGGCCGGCCCACGTCCGGCACAGTCTCCGACCGCACGCGCTCGGTCACACTGCCGCAACCCGTGCCGCTCGGCAACCCACAGACGAACACAGGCGTGCCGACGGGAACGCAAACCTTCCCGACGACGACGACCGTGCCCGCTGCCGGCCCGACGACAACGACGCCGCCCCCGACCGGCGAGCATCCATAACGAGGAGACGCCCCATGTTCAAAGCGACGCTGCAACGTTTGATTGACCGCACAGAAGGCGCGACCGGCGCGCTCATCATGGGCACGGACGGCATCGCCGTCGAAAAGGTGCTCTTGAAGGAAGCGCGCGATGCGAACCTCGATGTCGCGGCCGCCGAGTTCACCTCGCTGCTCCGCAGTGCCCGGCGCGTCGGCGAAGACACAGGCATCGGCCACGTGCAGGAACTGATCGTCGGTTTCGATGACATGAAGGTACTCATCCGCTCCTTCACCCGCGACTACTTCGCCGTGCTCGCGCTCAAAGAGGACGGTAACATCGGGCGCGGTCGCTTCGAGCTACGCAAGGTCGAACTCGATCTCGCACGCGAGTTTGCACTCTAAACAATAGAGAAAAAGAGTAGGGCGCGGACAAGGAATCTTCCCTGTCCGCGCTCTCTTTCTTTTCCTAATTTTTCTACTCTTACTTCTGCGACTCGGCCGTAGGTTTGGGTTGCGCTTTCTTAGCCTTTGCCTTGCTCTCGACGTGTGTGGCGCTCGTCCATGCGGCGAGTGTGGCCGAATCTGCACGGTATTTGTTGCGCACGACGGCGTCTAGTTGGCGCTTGAGGTTGAGACCATGTTCAAGCGTAGTGTCAATGCTCTGTGTGGCGGCGATGTGTGCGTCGCCGCTGCGATTTTGATCGGCAATGGCCTGCTCGAGGTCTGCGATGTCGGCGGCGAGATCATCAAGGAAAGCTGCGGGCATTTCGTGCCGAATGAATTCGGCTTTGAACGGCACGGCGTCGCTGGCAAAGGCGCGGGCTGTGCTGAGCAATGTCTGATCGTTATTGCCGCGCGGCAGACGGAAACGGTCTGCGAGACCGGGATTGTTGATCGCCATCGCACGGGCGGTGCGGTTGATAGCCTCTAGGTCTTCGCGCAGGGCGGCGCGCGCTACAGCCCGGCCGGTTGTGCCCTGCACGGCGGCACTGCGGTTGGACGTTTGGGCTTCGGCGTGGCCGTCCAGTTCCTGCACTATGGTGTCTAACGCAGCGAACAGTCCACCGCCCGTTGTGGCGGCGGGAAAGTCTGCGGCGCGCGCCTGTCCGAAGTCGCGCACGCGCACGAGCATCTCGTAGGCGTGTCTTTCTGTGTCTTTCATGGTGTTGATCCTTTCGGTGAAGCTAAAGGAGACTGGTGCTCCCTTAGAGGATTATAAAGCCGGGAAGCCTGCGACACCCTTTTGAGCGGCGGGATTATACACCTTTTCACCCGCCTGTCAGCACTTTTCTTTGCGCAGCATAATCGTCGTTCTGTACGCCGTTCCTTCAACCTGCACGCCACGCCTCCACTCCTGCACACCACATCTCCGCCCATGCACGCCACCCCTCTCACCTTGTACGGCACACTTGTCATCTTGCACAATACATCTCCCGCGCTGCACAGCCTTGTTATGATACTGTACATTATACCTTTGCCCTTGTACGGCACATCTCTGACGCTGTACGCCACCCCTGCGCGCCTGTACGCCACGCCTTTCACCCTGCACAGTCCGCCTCACATCTTGCACGCCAAACCTTTTCGGCTGCACACCGAATCTTGCACCGCGCAGGTCGCATCTTTCACCTCACATGGCACATCTGCCACATTCCGCGCCTCATCTTTATGCCCCTGCGCTGCATCTTTCACCACGCACGCCACATCTACGCAGATGCACGCGGCAGCTTTCAGCCCATACGCCAAACATTTAACATGCAGGCCACGATTTCACTGACGCGCGGCCGGACATCACCACCACCAGCATAGACGTACTCGTCCTGGCGCACACCTTGCCCGTCGTACTCGGCAATCACCTGTCCACCGAGCACACTGCTGCGCAAGTAGCAGGGGGCTGTGATTGGTTGCTTGCTGTTGACTTGCGGCTCTCCGTGCGAGTAGTCATCTAACATCTTCGGCGCTAGACTACAGGGGTCAACTCAATTCTCTGTATAATATATCTCCCGTCTTTTTATCTATTACATATTTAGGAAAGCTACTATGTGGAAGGTCTTGAATATCTTGACCCGGCTCTAACTTGTAATCAAATATGATACGCCATACCTTTGCTTGTTCACATGCAAGAATGACAAATTGATCTATATCTA
>Ga0209153_1000194_pt1 | contig 33276 bp, 11 predicted proteins | sample GraSoiAngelo_120_FD_185877 | JGI IMG/M metagenome (GOLD analysis project Ga0209153, IMG submission 185877) | Grasslands soil microbial communities from the Angelo Coastal Reserve, California, USA - 14_0919_09_20cm (SPAdes) (version 2) | ecosystem: Environmental > Terrestrial > Soil > Grasslands ... | reverse complement strand
CCAGCGTCGGCGTGATGCTCGCACGCACCCCGCAGATGGTCGTCGCCCTGCTCGGCATCCTCAAAGCAGGTGGCGCATACGTGCCGCTCGACCCCAGCTATCCCCCAGAGCGGCTCTCGTTCATGCTTGATGATGCCGAAGTCAAGGTGTTGCTCACGACATCAGAGTTCACGCCGACGCTGCCGCAGAGCGGCGCACCTGTGCTCTGTCTGGATCGGGCATGGGACATGATCGCAAGGGAGAGCATGATAAACCCGGCGAGCGATGTGCAGAGTCTTAATCTGGCCTACGTCATCTACACATCGGGTTCGACGGGCACGCCCAAAGGTGTGCAGATTCCGCACCGCGCAGTCACTAACTTTCTTTCCTTCATGCAGCAGTCGTTCATCTCGGCCGATGACGTTCTGCTCAGCGTGACTTCCATCTCCTTCGACATCGCCGTGCTGGAACTCTTCCTGCCGCTAGTGAGCGGTGCGCGCGTCGTGTTGCTCAGCCGCGAGGAGGCCGTTGACGCGGGCGCGTTGTGCGAGCGGCTGCGCACGAGCGGCGCGAGCTTGATGCAGGCCACGCCGGCCACTTGGCGCATGTTGGTCGGGGGCGGGTGGCAGCCGCAAAGGCCGTTCAAGGTCTTATGCGGCGGTGAGGCGCTGAGCCGGGAACTCGCGCAGCAACTCGCCAGCAGGGCGGACGAGTTGTGGAATCTCTACGGGCCGACGGAGACCACCATTTGGTCTTTGACCAAACGGATTGAGCCGGGCGCGGCCCGGATCACCATCGGTCAACCAATGGCGAACACGCAGGTTTACATTCTCGATCAATGCTTGCAGCCCGTCCCCGTCGGCGTGGCCGGCGAACTGTTCATTGCTGGCGACGGACTGGCGCGCGGCTATCTGAAGCGCCCGGATGTGACGGCGGAGCGATTCATTCCCGACCCGTTCACGCCGACGCCCGGCGCGCGTATGTATGGCACGGGCGACCTGGCCCGCTACCTGGCGAACGGCGACATTGAGTACGTCGGGCGGCGCGACAATCAGGTGAAGGTCAGAGGCTTTCGCATTGAGTTGGGCGAGGTCGAGGCCGCGTTGGAAAAGCATGAGGCCGTGCGCCAGTGCGTCGTCGCTATCGGCGCAGACGCGACCGGCGAGAAGCGGTTAGTGGCCTACGTTGTGCCGCACGCAGGTCAAACGCCGACGAGCACGGAGTTGCGCGCCTGCCTGAAAGAGAAGCTGCCGGAATACATGCTGCCAGCGGTCTTCATGCTGCTGGACGAAATGCCTTTAACGCCGAACGGGAAAGTGAATCGCCGCGCCCTGCCCGCGCCGGAACTGACGCGCCCCGACCTGGCCGCAGCGTTCGTCGCACCCAGCACCCCGACCGAAGAGACGGTCGCACGTATCTGGGCCGCCAGCTTGGGTCTCGAAGCCGTCGGCAGACACGATAATTTCTTCGAGTTAGGTGGGCATTCTCTGCTGGCGACGCAAGTGCTGTTTTCGCTGCGCGAGGCTTTGCAAGTGGAACTGCCGTTGCGCGCCATCTTTGAATACCCGACGATCATGGAGCTAGCCCAGACGATAGAGAAGACGAAGAGCAATGAGCTTGCCCCCATCGCGCGGCTCGCGCGCGAACGCTACCGCGTCAAGGCAACAGTGCCGCAATTGATGACACCCCCGGAAGCACTCAGAGAGGGAACGGATGTATAACGACAGCGTAATGACCGTGGACGATGTCTTCGTCTTCCCGGCCTCTTTCGCCCAACAAAGATTGTGGCTGCTCGACCAGTTACAGCCGGGCGATCCCACTTACAACATTACGGCCGCAGTCCGCTTACGCGGCCAACTCAACGTCGCCGCCCTCACCGAGAGCCTCAACGAAGTTGTCCAGCGGCATGAGTCCTTGCGCACGACGTTCGCGGTCGTCGAAGGTCGGCCCGTCCAGATCGTACAGGCAGGCTTGAGATTGACCGTGCCTGTGCTGGCGCTGCAAGGATTGCCGGCGGCAGCGCGCGAGGCCGAGTTTCAAATACTGGCCACGTTTGAGGCGCAGCGGCCTTTCGATTTGAGCGCAGGCCCACTGCTGCGGGCCGCGCTCGTCCAACTAGGCGCGCAGGAGCACGTCCTCCTGCTGAACATGCACCACATCATCTCCGATGGTTGGTCAATGAATGTGCTCATCGGCGAGGTCGCGGCGCTCTACACGGCCTTCGTCGCGGGCCGGCCCGGCAGTCTGCCGGAGTTGCCGATCCAGTACGCCGACTTCACCGCCTGGCAACAAGAGTGGCTGCAAGGCGCGGTGCTGGAAACGCAACTGGCCTACTGGAAGCAGCAACTCGCGGGTGCGCCGGCCGTGCTCGAATTGCCGGCCGACCGCCCGCGCCCGCCCGTCCGCACCTTTCGCAGCGCGAGTCAGTCGCTCGTGCTCTCGCCCGTGCTCGGCGAGGCCGTCAGAGGCTTCAGCCGGCGCAAAGGCGTCACGCTCTTTATGACGTTGCTCGCCGCCTTCAAGGTGCTGCTCAGCCGCTATACCGGGCAGGACGACATAGTCGTCGGCGCGCCCATTGCCGGGCGCAGCCGGGCCGAGACGCAAGGACTGATCGGCTTCTTCCTGAACACACTGGTGCTGCGCACAGACCTGGCGGGCGACCCGTCTTTTGAACAAGTGCTTGAGCGCGTGCGCGCGATGACCGTCGGGGCTTACGCGCATCAGGATTTACCGTTCGAGCATTTGCTGGAAGCGTTGCAACCGGCGCGTGACCTGAGCCGGACGCCGCTGTTTCAGGTCTTCTTCAACATGCTGAACCTGCCCGGCGCGGAAGTGAGTCTGCCCGACTTGGAGGTCGAATTCATGTCGCCGCCTGAAGTCGGCGCGAAGTTCGATCTGACGCTCTACGTGCGCGAGCCGGGCGAGCGCATCGCCTTTGGAGCGGTCTATAACGCCGATCTGTTTGGGCCGGAGCGGGTGACGCAGATGCTCCAACAGCTTGAGCACTTGCTGGCGCAAGCCGTGGCGCGGCCCGAGCAAGAGATCAGCCGCTTCACGCTGGTCACTTCGGCCGCCGCCGCGGAGTTGCTGCCGAATCCGACCCAACCCTTGCGCGATGATTGGCAGGAGTCCGTCCACACCCTGTTCGCCCAACAAGCGCAGCGCACGCCCGCCCGCGTGGCGATCTCGGATCAGCACGAAGTATGGACTTACAGGGAACTCGATGACCTGAGCAATCGGCTCGCAAACTATTTACGCGCGCAAGGCATCGAGGCCGAAGATGTCGTGGTTATTTATGGTCATCGCAGCGCCTCGCTCGTGTGGGCCTTGTTAGCAGTCATGAAAGCCGGGGCGACTTTTATCATCCTCGATCCGGCCCACCCGGCCCCACGCATCATCGAATACCTCAAGCTGGCGCAACCGCAGGGCTGGATTCACCTGGACGCGGCGGGCGCGCTCCCCACTGCGCTTGCCGAGTTCGTGTCCGCTTTGCCTTGCCGTTGCAAACTGACGCTTGCGCGACGGGGCGACGCCCGCGCGCAACATCTGCTGGCCGAGTACCCGGCTACTGACCCGTGTGTGCCGGTCGGGCCGGACAGCCTGGCATATTTGGCCTTTACTTCAGGCTCGACGGGCACGCCAAAAGGGGTCGAGGGCCGGCACGGGCCTTTGACGCATTTCCTCCCTTGGATGCAGCAGACCTTCGGGCTGCATGAAGATGACCGCTACAGTATGCTCTCCGGCCTCTCGCACGATCCTTTGCACCGCGACATCTTCACGCCGCTCACGCTCGGCGCGCGCATCTGCATCCCGGCGCAAGAGGTGATTGAGACGCCGGGCAGTTTGGCCCGTTGGCTGCAACAGGAAGGCGTGACGATTGCTAACCTGACGCCGGCCATGGGCCAACTGTTGACCGAATGCGCCGCCGCCGCGGCCACCGTCGTCGTGCCATCCTTGCGCTATGCCTTTCTGGTCGGCGACGTGCTGACCAGGCGCGATGTCGCGCGGCTCAAGAACCTCGCGCCCGCGCTCACCTGTATCAACTTCTATGGCGCGACCGAGACGCAACGCGCCGTCAGCTATTTCGTCGTGCCCGCTGCAATGTGCGAGATGCCAGCGAACGGGCAGGCAAAAGAGATTCTCCCGCTCGGCAAAGGGATCGCGGACGTACAGTTATTGGTCTTGAACAAAGTGGGGCAACTGGCCGGCGTCGGTGAGCTTGGCGAAATATACTTGCGCAGCCCACACGTCGCGCGCGGCTATCGGGGTGATCCGGCGCTAACCGCGGCGCGGTTCATCGCCAACCCGTTTACGCATCAGCCCGGCGACCGGCTCTACAAGACGGGCGATCTGGGCCGTTACCTGCCGGATGGGAACGTCGAGCCGCTGGGGCGCGCCGATTTCCAAATCAAGATTCGCGGCTTTCGCATCGAGCCGGGTGAGATCGAGGCGGTGCTCGGCGGGCACGCGGCGGTGCGCGAGGCCGTCGTCATCGCGCGGGAAGATGTGCCCGGTGACAAACGCCTGGTCGCTTACATCGTGGCTGTGGCGGGCGCTTGCCCGGCGGCGCAAGAACTGCGCGTCTTCCTCAAGGAGCGCCTGCCAGATTACATGGTGCCGGCGGCGTTCGTGTTGCTGGATGCACTGCCGCTGACGCCCAACAGAAAAGTGGATCGGCGTGCGCTGCCGCCACCAACTGAGACGCAGACCGAGCTTGAAGCGGGCGCAGGGCGCGCGCGCACGCGGGTGGAGCAGAAGCTCGTTGACATCTGGGCCGAGGTGCTCAAGCGGGAACACGTCCAGATCGAGGATAACTTCTTCGAGTTGGGCGGCCACTCCTTGCTGGCCATTCAATGCCTGGCGCGTATGCGCACGGAGTTCAAGGTCGAACTGCCCTTGCGGCGCTTGTTTGAGTTGCCCACGGTGGCCGGTCTCGCCGCCTGCATCGAGGCACTGCAACAGACGGAGAAGGTCAAGCAGTTCCCGCCGCTGGAGCGCGTCGCGCGCAACGCGGCGCTGCCGCTCTCCTTCGCGCAGCAGCGGCTCTGGTTTCTGGATCAGTTAGAGCCGGGCAGTCCAGCCTACAACATTTATGCTGCGCTGCGCCTCGACGGGGCGCTCGATGTCACGGCTCTTGAGCAGACGCTCGCCGAGATCATCTGTCGCCACGAAATTCTGCGCACCACCTACAGCATGTCGGACGAGCAACCCGTGCAGGTCGTCGCGCCGTCGCTGCGCGTGCCACTCGAAGTGTTCGACGTGCGCGCCCTGCCCAGGCACGAGCGCGCCGACGAAGCGCAACGCTTGGCGACGCACGAGGCCAGCCGGCCCTTCGACCTTGCGCGCGGGCCGTTGCTGCGCGCTTGCCTGCTCCGGCTGGACGAGCAAGAACACATCCTGTTGCTGACGATGCATCACATCATCAGTGATGGATGGTCAATGGGCGTGCTCGCGGGCGAGGTGGCGGCGCTCTACCGCGCGTTTCTGTTGGGGCAGTCTGCACCGCTCGCGGAGTTGCCCTTCCAGTACGCCGATTTCGCCGCCTGGCAGCGGGGCTGGCTGCAAGGCGAGACGACGGCGCAGCAGCTTGCTTACTGGCAGCGGCAACTGGCGCGTCTGCCCCGGCTGCAATTGCCCACCGACCAGCCGCAAAGGCCAGCGCCGAGCTATCGCGGCTCAGTCCACTACTTCACCGTGCCCGATGATTTAACGCGAGCGCTTAATGACCTCAGCCGGCGCGCGGGGGCGACGCTGTTCATGACGCTGCTCGCGGCCTTCAAGGCGTTGCTCCACCGCCACTCCGGCCAAGAAGACATCGTCGTCGGCACAGACACGGCGAACCGTTTCCCGTTGGAGACAGAAAAACTCGTTGGTTTCTTCGTCAATCAGTTAGTGCTGCGCACTGACCTCGGCAATCAGCCCACGTTCAGAGAGTTGCTGCAACGCGTGCGTGAGGTCACGCTGGCAGCATATGAGCATCAAGACTTGCCCTTCGACAAGTTAGTCGAGGCTTTGAAGCCTGATCGGGCTACGAGTCGGACGCCGCTCTTCCAAGCCAAGCTGGTGTTACAGAACTCGCCGCTCGTGCCGCTCGAACTGCCAAACTTGAAACTGAGTCAGATCAATCTGCCCGGCGGGACGCAGACGGCCAAGTTCGACCTGCTGCTCACCTTCGTCGAGACGGGGTCGGCGCTGACGTGCGCGCTGGAATACAGCACAGACCTCTTCGCCGCCGCCACAGTCGAACGCCTCGCCAGGCAGTTCGTCGCCGTGCTCGGTCAGATCGTTGACCGGCCCGACGCGCCGCTCGGCGAACTGGACATTTTCACGGGCGCAGAAACGAGGCCACAGCCGATGGCAGAGAGAGAACAGACCGAATCGAAGTTCAAGCGGTTCAAGCAGGTCAAGCCGAAAGCTTTGAGTTTGCAGCAAGGCGAGTTGGTCAGGAAAGGCCACTTGCGGAGCGCCGACCGCTTGCCGCTGGTTGTTGAGCCACAGGTTGATCTAGTTGACCTGGCGGGCTGGGTCAGTAACAACTGGCAGGCGGTCGAGGCGGACCTCTTTAAGTACGGCGCAATTCTCTTCCGGGGCTTCAAAGTGCCTGACCAAGCCGCCTTCGCGCAGGTCGTGCAAGCGACCTCCGTGCCGTTGATGCATTACATGGAAGGGGCCACGCCGCGCACCGAGTTGGGGGAAAAGATTTATACCTCGACCGAGTACCCGGCCGACCAGTCTATCGCCTTGCATAACGAATTGACCTACGTGACCACTTGGCCCATGAAGCTCTGGTTCTACTGCCAGCAGCCGGCCCAGCAGCGCGGCGAAACACCCATCGCCGACATGCGCAACGTCCTCCGCCGCCTTGCGCCGGAGATCAGAGCGCGGTTCGCGGAGAAGGGCTGGATGCTGGTGCGCACCTTCGGCGAAGGCTTGAGCCTCCCCTGGCAAACCAGCTTCCACCTCAACAGTAAGTCTGAGTTGAAAGCCTACTGCCGCCGCGCACGCATCGAGTGGGAGTGGAAAGACGGCGACCGTTTGCAGACGCGCCAAGTGCGCCCGGCCCTCGCCCAGCATCCGGTGACGGGCGAGGCGGTCTGGTTCAACCACATCGCTTTCTGGCACGTGTCAAGCCTTGAGCCGCAGGTGCGTGAAGCGATGTTGGCTTTGTTCGGTGAAGAGAATCTGGCCTACAACACCTGCTACGGCGATGGCACGCCCATTGAAGATTCGGTCGTCGCGGACATCCGCGCGGCTTACCGGCAGGAGACCATCGAATTTCCGTGGCAACACGGAGACATCTTGATGCTCGATAATATGCTGGTGGCCCACGGCCGCAATCCGTTTGTCGGGCCGCGGAAAGTACTAGTCGCCATGGGTGAAGGCTTCACACGCACAGATTTCTAGCCCCGCGCGCAACGTTCGCTCGCAACCTCCGCTTCGTTCAAATAATGCGACCATCAGGGTCTTCCCACAGGAGCAGTGGCGCAGCCATGCAGGAATTGATCATTGAAAAAGAAGTGCTTGAAGGTTACAGGCTCTCGCCACAGCAACAAAGGTTGTGGACGCTACAGCACGCGCCGCACGACGGCGGCGCGCCGGCATACCGCGCGCTCTGCGCCGTGCTGATTGAAGGGCCGCTCAACCCGGTGGCCTTGCAGGAGGCGTTGCAGTCGGTCGTCGCGCGCCATGAGATCTGCCGGACAAGCTTTCGGCAGCGGCCCGAGTTGAGGTTGCCCTTACAAGTCGTCAATGAAACGGGTCAGCCGCGCTGGCAGAGCCACGACCTACAGACTTGCAGCCCGCAGGAACAGGAGCGGCGGATCGCGCAACTGTTCCGCCAGGAGCGACACCTTGCGCCAGACTTCGCCCAAGACTCGCTCCTGCGCTTGACGCTGCTCACGCTGGCCACACAGCGGCACATGCTGCTCATCAATCTGCCTGCGCTGTGCGCCGACGCGCGGACGCTCCAAAATCTCTTGCACGAATTGAGCTTGACTTACGCCGCCGACCAACAGGGACGCCTGATGTTGGACGAGGCAACGCAGTATGTTCAATTCTCCGAATGGCAGCATGAGTTGCTCGCAGACGACGAGGCTCAAGCCGGGGAAGACTATTGGCACGGCCAACACAGAACCGCTGCCCCGCCGCCCACGCTCCCGTGCGAGGGCAAGCCCACGGCCGCGCAAACGTTCGACCCGGACGTGTTCGCCTTTGAGATCGAGCGCGAGACGCTCGCCGGTCTCCAAACACTATTTGACCAACATGACGCAGACTATCCGACCGGCCTGTTGGCTGGCTGGCTGACGTTGCTCTACCGGCTCACAGCGCAGCCGGAGCTAACGGTCGGCTATGTGCATGACGGCCGCAGCGATGAGGAGTTGCGCGAAGTCTGCGGCCCCTTCGCCAAGTGGTTGCCCTTGCGCGCTCAGTTTAGCGAGCAACTCCGCTTCGGCGACGTGGTGCGCCAAGTCCGGCAAACTGTATCGGCGGCCGATAAGTGGCAGGACTATTTCCGGCCGGCCGCCGACAAGAGCGCGGACACCACGGACAACTTCTTCGCCATCGGCTTTGAGTTTGAGGCGCGGCCCGCGCCGTTTGTCGCGGGCGGCCTAACCTACACGATCTATCAGCAGGCCGTCTGCACCGAGCAGTTCAAACTCAAACTCGCCTGCGTGCGGCGCGGCCAAGACCTCGGCCTCGAATTGCACTACGACCCCGCTCTATTCCACCCCGACGATGTGGCGCGGCTCGCGGCGGAATTTCAGACGCTGCTAGCAAGCATCGTGGCCCGGCCGCCGGCCGCCGTCATGCACTTGAACATCGTGAGCGCGGCCGAGCGCGCGCAGCTACTCTTCGGCTTCAACCAAACACAGGCCGACTATCCGGCCGGCGCGTGCCTGCATGAATTGTTCGAGGCCCAGGTCGCGCGCACGCCCGCAAAGATCGCCGTTGAATTCGAGGCCGCACAACTCACCTACGCCGAACTCAACGCACGCGCCAACCAGCTAGCGCATCAACTGCGCGCACTGGGCGTCGGGCCGGACGTGCTCGTCGGGGTGCTGATGGAACGCTCGTTGGAGATGGCCGTGGCCTTGCTGGCGATCCTCAAAGCCGGCGGCGCATACCTGCCGCTCGATGTGGAGTATCCGCCGGAGCGCGTGCGCTTCATGCTGGAAGATTCGTGCGCGCCGGTCGTGTTGACGCAAACCCGTTGGCGGCATGTGCTGCCTGACAGTCACGCGCAAGTCCTCTGTCTGGATGACTGCCGGGAGCTTGTTGTGCAGGGCCAGAGCGAGAACCCGGTCGGCGCGGCGACGGCTGATAATCTGGCTTACGTCATCTACACCTCCGGCTCGACGGGTCGGCCCAAGGGGGCGATGGTGCATCACGGCGGGGTCGTCAATTGCGTGCGTTGGATGCAGGCGACCTATCGGTTGGACGAGAGCGATAAGTTCCTGCTGAAAACTTCGCTCAATTTCGATCCTTCTGTCTGGGAACTGTTCTGGCCCTTGTGGGTAGGCGCGACGGTGCGCATCGTGCGCCCCGGCGGCCACCTCGACAACACTCATCTGGTCGAACAGATTCAAGCGCACGGCATAACTTCCATCTATTTCGTCCCCTCGATGCTGCGCGTCTTTCTGGACGAGCCGGGCGTGGCCGACTGCCGTTCGTTGCGGCGCGTGATCTGTGGTGGTGAGGCGTTGCCGTTAGCGACGATGGCCCGCTTCTTCCAACTGCTGACGGCGGAACTGCACCATTCCTACGGGCCGACGGAAACATCCATCGCGGCGACCGAGTGGACTTGTGAGCCGCACACCGCGCGCCGCCTCGTCCCCATGGGCTACCCGCTCGGCAACACGCAGACCTACATACTTGATCAGACCCTCAGCCCCGTCCCCATCGGTGTCGCGGGCGAGTTGTACATCGGCGGCGTCGGCTTGGGCCGCGGCTACCTCAACCGCGCGGCGCTGACGGCGGAGCGATTCATTCCGCACCCGTTCAGCACCGCGCCGGGCGCGCGGCTCTATCGCACCGGCGATCTCGTCCGCTTCCTGGCCGACGGCTCGATAGAGTTTGCCGGCCGGGTAGATCATCAAGTCAAGCTGCGCGGCTTCCGCATCGAGTTGGGCGAGATCGAAACGGCGTTGCGGCAACACCCGGCTGTTGATGATGTGGTCGTCGTCGCGCGCGAAGAGGGCGCGGGCGAGAAGCGTCTGCTCGCTTACATCGGGGCGGCCACGGAGCGGCCGCCCACCACGCAGGAGTTGCGCGGGTTTCTGAAAGAGCACTTGCCTGACTACATGGTGCCGGCGGGGTTCGTGCTGCTCAAGGCGCTGCCGCTGATGCATAACGGCAAGGTTGATCGCCGCCAACTGCCGGAGCCTGAAGAGGTGCGGCCGGAGAAGGGCGCGCACTTCGTCGCCCCGCGCACGCCGGTCGAAGAGATGCTGGCCGACATCTGGACAGAACTACTGCGCATCGAGCGTGTCGGCGTCCACGACAACTTCTTTGAGTTGGGCGGCCACTCGCTGCTGGCCACTCAGTTGGTTTCGCGCGTCCGCAAAACACTGCAAGTCGAGTTGCCGTTGCGCACACTGTTTGAGACGCCGACCATTGTGGGCATGGCCGCGGCTGTCCAGCTACTCATGCAGGAGCGACCGCAGCGGCAACCACCGCCCATCGTGGCGACGCCGCGTGAGACGGAATTGCCGCTCTCCTTCGCCCAGCAACGCTTGTGGTTTCTGGATCAGTTACAGCCCGGCAGTCCTTTCTATAATCTCTTCTCGGCGGTGCGCTTGGAGGGTGAGCTTAATCTGGCCGCGCTGACCGAGAGTTTCAACGAGATCATCCGGCGACACGAAGCCTTGCGCACGGTCTTCGCTGACGTGGCCGGCCGGCCCGTGCAGATCATCGTACCGGCGCAACAGTTGACGCTTGAGCCGCTTGATTTACGCGCCTTGGCCGAGAGTGAGCGGGCGGCTGAAGCCATGCGACTGGCGACCGCAGATGTGCAGCGGCCTTTCGACCTCAGCCGCGGGCCGCTCATGCGGCTCAGCCTGCTACAACTCGGGCCACAGGAGCACATCCTGCTCCTGTGCATCCATCACATCATCTCCGACGCTTGGTCGAGCCGCGTGCTCATCCGCGAACTGGTGACGCTCTACGACAGCTTCGCGGCTGGTCTGCCCGCGCCGCTCGCAGAGTTGTCCATCCAATACGCGGACTTTGCGCGCTGGCAGCGCGAGTGGCTGCAAGGCGATGTCCTAACAGCGCAGCTTGAGTACTGGCGCGGGCAACTGGCGGGCGCACCGGCCATGTTGGAGTTGCCGACCGACCGGCCCCGCCCCGCCGTCCAGAGCTTTCGCGGTGCACGTGCAGCGCGCGTCTTCCCGAAAGAACTGACCCAGGCAATCCAAGCCTTGAGCCAGCGCGCGGGCGTAACGCAGTTCATGACGCTGCTCGCGGCCTTCAAAGTCCTGCTCAGCCGCTACGCCGGCCAAGACGACATCGTCGTCGGCACACCCATCGCTGGCCGTAGCCATGTCGAGATCGAAGAGTTGATCGGCTTCTTCGTCAACACGTTGGTGCTGCGCACAGACTTGACGGGCGACCCCACCTTCCACCAACTGCTGGGGCGCGTGCGCGAAGTGGCCTTGGGCGCGGCGGCGCATCAAGATGTGCCGTTCGAGAAGTTGGTCGAAGAGTTGCAGCCGGAGCGGGACTTGAGTCGCGCGCCACTCTTCCAGGTCATGTTTGCTTTCCAGAACGTACCGAAGGACGTATATGAACTGCCGCATCTGACTTTGAGTCCGGTCGCGGCAGACAGCGGCACGGCGAAGTTTGATCTGACCATGTTCTTCCATCCCACGGAAGACGGCTTGCTCGGCATCCTCGAATACAGCACCGACCTGTTTGACGCCGACACCGTCAAGCAGATGTTGGCCCACTACGAAGTCTTGTTGCAGGGCATAGCCGCCGACCCGGAACAGCACCTCTCGCGCCTGCCGTTGTTGACCGCGCCTGAGCGCCAGCAAATGCTAGCGCAGTGGAACGACACGAGCGCGCCGTACCCGCACGACGCCTGCTATCACCAACTCTTCGAGGCGCAGGTCGCACGCACACCCGATGCCATCGCCGTGCGCAGCGACGAGGAACAACTCACCTACGCAGAATTAAACCGGCGGGCCAACCGTCTGGCCCACTTCTTGGCGGCGCAGGGCGTCGGGGCCGAGTCGGTCGTCGCGGTACTGGACGGGCGCGGCGTCTCTTTATTAACGGCCATGCTGGCCATCTTCAAAGTCGGCGGCGCATACCTGCCGCTTGAGCCACGACATCCGGCCCACAGACACGCACAAGTGCTGGCGCAGAGCAGGGCTACGCTGGTGCTGGTCGGGGCGGAGCTTGGGCCGGTCATCGCGCAGGCCGTGGAGCAGATGCCGGAAGCGCACGCGCTTCAGGTCTGGCAGCTTGGCCGCGCGGCGGAGCAGGCGACTGACGCGGCGAATTTACGGCCGTTCAGCGGCCCGCAAAACCTCGCCTACGTCATTTACACTTCGGGTTCGACGGGCGTGCCGAAGGGGGCCATGATCGAGCAACGCGGGATGATCAATCATCTGTTCGCCAAAGTGCGCGAGCTAGAACTGAACGCGGCCGACATTGTCGCTCAGACCGCCTCCCAGTGTTTTGACATCTCCGTGTGGCAGTTCCTGTCGCCGCTGCTCGTCGGCGCGCAGGTGCGCATCTTCAACGATGAAGTGGCGGCCGATCCAACGGGCCTGCTGGCCGCTTTGGCGCTGGAAGGCGTGACGGTCGCCGAAACCGTGCCTTCGATGTTGCGCGCGGTGCTGGCGGAGATAGAAAAGCGGCTGGCCGCGCAGAGCACAGGCGCGGCCGCGCGTGGCGCTGAGCCACTGTCTGCCTTGCGCTGGATGATCGTGACGGGTGAGGCGCTGGGGCCGGAGTTGTGTCGGACGTGGAAGCAGTTGACAGGTGAGCGGGTGCGCCTGCTCAACGCATATGGGCCGACGGAATGTTCTGACGACGTGACGCACTACGAGGTGCAGCAGTCGCCTGCGGAACAAGTCGTGCGTATGCCCATCGGGCGCGCGGTCAACAACACGCAACTCTACATCCTCGACCGTGCGATGGAGCCTGTCCCAGTGGGTGTAAGTGGCGAGTTGTATGTCGGCGGCGCTGGCGTCGGGCGCGGCTACCTCTACGATGCGCGTCGCACCTGCACGAGCTTCGTCCCCGATCCGTTCGCCATCGCAGGCGGCGCGCGGCTCTACCGCACGGGCGACCTCTGTCGCTATCTGCCCGGCGGCCAGATAGAGTTTCTCGGCCGGATTGACGATCAGGTCAAGGTGCGCGGCTTTCGCATCGAATTGGGCGAGATCGAAGCGGCGCTGGCGCAGCATCCAGAGGTCGCGGAAGCCGCCGTGATGGTGCGCGAAGAGGGCCCAGACGACAAGCGTCTGGTGGCTTACATTGTAGCGGCCGAAGGGCTGCGCGCCGCCGCGCCCGAAGCTGCGCCGGCAAGTGAGCGACTCAGCCAGGCTTCCTTGCGCGACTATCTGAAACAGCAACTCCCCGAGTACATGTTGCCGCAAGCATTCGTCACCTTGCCGACTCTACCACTGACATCGAACGGCAAACTGGATCGGCGTGCCCTGCCAGCACCGGATTACGCGCAGCAAGTAGGGGCGCAAACCTACCAGCCGCCGCGCACCGAGACGGAGGCTGGGGTGGCCGGCATTTGGACAGAGGTGCTGGGCCTGGAACGCGTCGGGGTGGAAGATAATTTCTTCGCTGTGGGCGGCCATTCGCTGTTGGCCACGCAGGTCGTCTCCAGAGTGCGCCAGCATTTTCAAGTCGAGTTGCCGCTGCGCACGCTGTTCGAGTCGCCGACCGTGGCCGCACTGGCCCGCGTCATCGAACAGATGCGCGGCGAGCAGCAGGCGCGACCGGCCACGCCGGCCATCACAGCCCGTCGCCGTCGGGGCACAGACGTGAACCAATTGCTGGCGCAGGTACAAGGCTTGACGGAGGTTGAAGCGCGACAGTCCTTGCACGCCAAGCGCAACCCGCAGCCGGATGCGTCTTAAGCGGCAGACAAGAAAAAATGGGCCGGCCCCAGACTGCGCGGGCCGGCGGGTGCAGCGCGGCGAGTGTATATGAAGGAGCTTGGCATGAACAGCGTGGGCGCGTCTGAGCGCGGCGACGAGTTAGCGATCATCGGGATGGCGTGTCGCTTCCCCCAGGCCAAAAATGTGGCGCAGTTCTGGGAGAAGCTGCGGGCCGGGGTGGAGTTGATCACCGTCTTCTCTGACGAAGAGCTATTGGCCGCGGGCGTCAGTCGAGACCTGCTTAGTCACCCCGACTTCGTCAAAGCCGGGGGCATCATGGAAGACATCGAACTGTTCGATGCTGCCTTCTTCGGCTACAGTCCGCGCGAAGCGGAACTGCTCGACCCGCAGCAGCGCCACTTCCTTGAGTGCGCTTGGGAGGCGCTGGAAAACGCTGGCTATGCGCCGGACGATTATCGTGGCTTAATCGGCGTCTTCGCCGGGGCCAGCATCAGCAACTACTTCTTGCAGAACCTGATCTCACACGCGGAACTGCTCGACGCCATCGGCAATTTCCAGTTAGGGCTGCTCAACGATAAAGACTATCTCACCACCAGAGTCTCTTATAAGTTGAACCTGAAGGGGCCGAGTATGAGCGTCCAGACGGCTTGCTCGACTTCGCTGGTGGCCATTCACATGGCCTGTCAAAGCGTGCTCAACGGCGAATGCGACATGGCTCTGGCGGGCGGCGTGTCCATCAGCATTCTGCGCAAGATGGGTTATCTCTATCGTGAGGGCAGCATCTCTTCGCCGGACGGCCACTGTCGCGCCTTCGACGCTAGGGGGCAGGGCATCGTCGGCGGCAACGGCGTGGGTCTCGTCGTCGTCAAGCGACTAGCAGAGGCGCTCGAAGACGGCGATCACATCTTGGCCGTGATTAAAGGCACGGCCGTCAATAACGACGGCGCGGTGAAGATCGGCTACACCGCGCCGAGCGTGGACGGACAAGCACAGGTCATCGCGCAGGCCCAGGCGGCCGCCGAGGTCGCGCCCGAAACCATCAGTTACATCGAAGCGCATGGCACGGGCACGGCGCTCGGCGATCCGATTGAAGTGGCGGCGCTCACCAAATGTTTCCGCGCTACCACGGCGCAGAAGGGCTTCTGCGCCCTCGGTTCGGTGAAGACAAACCTCGGCCATCTGGACGCGGCGGCCGGCGTCGCCGGTGTCATCAAAACCGTCCTCGCGTTGCAGCATAAGCTGCTGCCCCCAAGTCTGCATTTCGCGACGCCGAACCCGCGCATTGATTTTGCGAACAGCCCTTTTTACGTGAACGCCAAACTGGCAGCCTGGCCAGCCGGGCCGACGCCGCGCCGGGCCGGGGTCAGTTCCTTCGGCATCGGCGGGACGAACGCACACGCTGTGCTTGAAGAAGCGCCCGCTGCTTTGTCTGCGGACACGAGCCGACCCTGGCAGCTACTTGTCCTCTCCGCGAAGACGCCCACGGCGCTAGCGGCCGCGACCAAAAACTTGGCTGAGCACCTGAAGACGCACACCGACCTCAAGCTGGCGGACGCGGCCTTCACGCTCCAAGTGGGGCGCAAACTCTTTGACTACCGGCGTGCGCTCGTCTGCCGCGATCTGGCCGCGGCCGTCAAGTCTTTGGCGCAGCCCGCCGCGTCGCTGACTGTAACGGGCGCGCACGAAAGCCGTGACCGTGCAGTCGTCTTCATGTTCACGGGCCAAGGCGCACAATATCCGCACATGGGGGCCGGGCTGTACGAGCATGAGCCGATCTTTCGTGCGCAGGTTGATCGCTGCGCCGAGTTACTCAGGCCACACCTTGGGCTGGACTTGCGCGCGGTCATTTATCCGGCTGCGGCCGGGCCGGCGGAGGCCGCGGCGGCGTTGCGACAGACTGCGCTAACGCAGCCCGCACTCTTCGTCATCGAGTATGCGCTGGCCCGGCTGTTGATGGCCTGGGGCATACAACCCGCAGCCATGATCGGCCACAGCAGCGGCGAATACGTGGCCGCTTGTCTGGCGGGCGTCTTCTCGCTCGAAGACGCGCTGGCGCTGGTGGCCGAGCGCGGACGCTTGATGCAGCAAATGCGGCCGGGCGCGATGCTGAGCATCCGGCTCGGCGAAGCCGAAGTCGCACCCTTCTTGCGCGCGGGGCTGAGCCTCGCGGCCGTTAACGCGCCGACGCAATGCGTCGTGGCCGGGCCGGCGGAAGCGATTGATGAGTTGCAACAACAACTGTCTGAGCGCGGCCACGACTGTGTGCGGCTGCACACCTCGCACGCTTTCCACTCGGAGATGATGCAACCCGTCCTGACTCCCTTCGCTGACAGAGTGCGCGCCGTCAAATTGCACCCGCCGCGCCTGCCCTTCATCTCGAACGTCACGGGCACTTGGATCACTGCGGCCGAAGCGACCGACCCCGCATACTGGGCCAGACATATCGCCGGGACGGTGCGCTTCGCCAGCGGCGTACAGACGTTGACGGCGACAGACTCAGTCTTACTGGAAGTCGGGCCTGGTCAGACGCTCAGCACGTTAGCCCGGCAGCAGTTGCACGGGGCTGAACGGCAGCGGGCGCTCTCGACCCTGCGCCCGCCGCAGGAGGCGCACGACGACCTGGCGTTCTTGTTGACGACGCTGGGCCGGCTCTGGTTGGCGGGCGTTAAGGTGGACTGGGCCGGGTTTTATGCCGCCGAGCGCCGCCGTCGTGTGCCGCTCCCGACCTATCCGTTCGAGCGCGCGCGATACTGGATCGAACCGGCAACGGCCGCCACCGGCTCAGTCACCACACATGAGGCCGCACGCGAGCAACAGCCGGAGATAAAAACGCCCGCGCTCTCGTTGCACCCGCGCCCGCACCTGCCCGGCCTATACGTTGCGCCGCGCAACGAGATGGAAAGTACGGTCGTGCAAATCTGGCAGACCTTGCTCGGCATTGATCAGATCGGCGTCCACGATAATCTCTTCGACTTAGGCGGGGATTCCTTGTTGGCCGTTCAACTCGCCTCGCGCGTGCGTGAGACCCTGCACGTAGAGATCGCCATCCGCGATCTCTTTGAGCAGCCGACGGTCGCCGGCCTCGTCGAGTGTATCGAGCACGCGCGGCAGGCAGCGGCCGCAGACCTAGAGCAACTCGCGGAGGTCGTAGACTTGGTCGAGCAATTGTCGGAGGAGGAGTTGCGGGCCTTACTCGCCGAGCAGGAAAGCCAGACCTCCGAAGTGTAGTTTGACGGGGCGCACGATTTTTCTTCGCGCCCACTTCAGCCAACTCGGCCACGCTCTTTGACTGCAACCGCGCCGCCAGCAACCGCACGCAGCACTGACCCAAAGTGATCATGAGTTCAAATATCAACCAGCACACAGACACGCTTCCAGAACGGATCACTAGTCTCTCGCCGGAGAAGCGTGCGCTGCTCGAACGTCTGCTCGAGCGCAAAGGGATGGTGACGACGCAAGTCTCGACCATCGCGCGGCGGGCGCAGGCCGGCTGCCCGCCGCTCTCCTTCGCGCAACAGCGGCTCTGGGTGCTGCACCAATTAGACCCGCACAACTCCGCCTATAACATGCCCGAAGCGATCCGCATTTTAGGGCCGCTGAAGGTGCAGGTCTTGGCGCTGAGTCTCAACGAAGTGATCCGCCGCCACGAGGTCTTACGCACGACCTTCAGACCGACGGAAGACGGCCTCGTGCAAGTCATCGCCGCCGCGCAAGCCAACAACCTCGCACTCCTAGACCTCAGCGCCTTGCCGGATGAACAGCGCGAGACGGCAGCGCGCCGCTTGACTGAAGAAGAAGCCGCGCGGCCCTTCGATCTGACTGGCGGCCCGGTGCTGCGCGCGGCGCTCTTGCGACTCGGGCCGGAGGATCATGTTCTGCTCTTCACGATGCATCACATCGCTTCGGACGTGTGGTCAATGGGCGTGCTGGTCAAGGAAGTGATGGCCCTCTATCACGCCTTTGCACAGGGTCAGCCTTCGCCGCTCGCTGAACTTCCCATTCAGTACGCGGACTACGCCATCTGGCAGCGACAGTGGCTACAGGGCGCAGAGCTTGAGAAGCAACTCGACTACTGGCGACGGCAGTTGGCCGGTGCGCCGACCGTGCTGGAATTGCCGACCGACCGGCCGCACCCTGCCATCCAAAGTTTTCGCGGCGCGACCCAAGCCTTCGCGCTGCCTCGGACACTCTCGGCATCCTTGATGCAGTTGGCGCGGCAAGAAAACTGCACGCTGTTTATGCTCTTGCTGGCGGCTTTCAAAATTCTGCTCTACCGCTACACGGGACAGTCTGACCTGCTCGTCGGCACGCCAATGGCCGGACGCAACCGCACGGAGACCGAAAATCTCATCGGCTTCTTCGTCAACACGTTGGTACTGCGCACAGACTTGACGGGCGATCCCACCTTCCACCAACTGCTGGGGCGCGTGCGCGAAGTGGCCTTGGGCGCGGCGGCGCATCAAGATGTGCCGTTCGAGAAGTTGGTCGAAGAGTTGCAGCCGGAGCGGGACTTGAGTCGCGCGCCGCTCTTCCAGGTCATGTTCGCGCTGCGGAACGTCCGGCTGGAGAAGCTGGCACTCAGCAACCTGAAGCTGTTGCCGGCGGGCGCGGCCGCAGAGATTGCAAAGTTTGATCTGACGCTCTTTATGTCCGAGACCGATGGCGAACTGGGCGGCTCTTTCGAGTACAACACAGACCTGTTTGAAGCGGCCACGATTACCAGAATGATCGAGCACTTCAAACGGCTGCTGGCAGCGATTGCCGTCGCGCCCGCGCAGCGCATCTCGACCCTGCCGCTGCTCACCGATACTGAGTGCGACGAACTGCTCGTTCAATTCAACGAGACGGCGCGCGAGTATCCGCAAAGGGCTTGCCTCCACGAGTTGATCGAACAGCAAGCAGCGCAGCGGCCGGACGCAGTCGCGGTCTCATTTAAAGACGAGCAATTAACCTATCGGGAGTTGAACCGGCGTGCCAATCAACTGGCCCACCATCTGCGCGGGTTAGGCGTCGGCCCGGAAGTACTGGTCGGCATCCTCATCGAGCGTTCCCCGGACATGATGGTGGCCCTGCTCGGCGTACTCAAAGCTGGCGGCGCATATCTGCCGCTCGATCCCGCATACCCGCAAGAGCGTTTAGCCTTTGTGCTGGCGGACGCGCGCGTGTCCGTGCTGCTGACGCAGGCGCGGCTGCAACCGGCACTCGCCGGGCAGGCCGTCGAGGTCGTCTGCTTGGACACGGAGCGCGCCCGGCTCGAACGTCTGGACGCGCAGAATCCGACTCCGCTGGCGCACCCAGCTAATCTGGCTTACGTCATTTACACCTCCGGCTCGACAGGCCGGCCCAAGGGCGCAATGATTCCGCACCGCGGGTTGGTCAATTACCTCTGTTGGTGCGTCGAGGCATATGCCGTGGCCGCAGGGCACGGCACGCCCGTACACTCGCCCATCGGCTTCGACCTCACGATCACGAGTCTCTTCGCACCACTGCTGGTCGGGCGCACTACGAGGCTGCTGCCCGAAGAGGAAGGGCTAGAAAGTCTGAGCCATGCCTTGCGCACGGGGCGCGACTTCAGCCTCGTCAAAATTACCCCAGCGCATCTCGAAGTGCTGCGCCACCTGCTGCCCGCCGAACAGGTCGCGGAGCGCACCCGCGCCTTCATCATCGGCGGTGAGGCTTTGCTCGGCGAGCACATTCGTTTCTGGCAGCAGTATGCGCCCGCGACGAGGTTGATTAACGAGTACGGGCCGACGGAAACGGTCGTCGGCTGCTGCGTCTATGAAGTACCCAACACCGCCACTGTCGCAGCCGATGTGCCGATTGGCCGACCCATCGCCAATACGCAACTCTATATCTTGGATCAGCACATGCAACCAGTTCCGCCGCGTGTGGCTGGCGAGTTGTATATCGGTGGACACGGTTTAGCGCGCGGCTATCTGAACAGGCCCGGCGCGACGGCCGAAAAATTCCTCCCCCACCCGTTCAGCACCGAGCCGGGCCAACGACTCTATCGGACGGGCGACCTGGCGCGCTTCGCAGACGGCCAAATAGAGTATCTAGGGCGCATTGACAAGCAAGTGAAGATTCGCGGCTTCCGCATCGAGTTGGGTGAGGTCGAGTCGGCGTTGGGCCAGCATGAGGCCGTGCGTGACGCCGTGGTCGTGGTGCGCGAGGCCGCGCCGGGCGATAAACGTCTGATCGCTTACGTCGTCCCTGCATCTGAGCGGCAGCCGACGCTCGGCGAACTGCGCCGCGACTTGAAGAATAAAGTGCCCGGCTACATGCTGCCCGCGGCCCTCGTCGTGCTCGATGCCCTGCCGCTGACGCCGAACGGCAAGGTCGATCACAGGGCGCTGCCCGCTCCGGCGCTGACCGATGCGCCCGCTTCAGCTTCTTTCGTCGCGCCGCGAAATCTGACCGAACTGCAATTGGTGGAAATTTGGGAAGAGGTCTTAAACCATCGGCCTATCGGCATCACAGACAACTTCTTCGATCTCGGTGGCCACTCAATTCTCGCGTTGCGCGTCATGGCGCAAATCCAAAAGCTGTACGGCCTCGACCTACCGCTCGCCACCTTCTTCGAGGGCGGCACGATAGAGCACTTGGATTCCATCATTCGCCAGCGGACAAAGCCACAGCAGACGCATCTGGTGAGCTTGCAGGCGGGCGGCACGGGGCGGCCCATCTTCTTCATGCACCCGATTGGCGGCGGTGTCGTCTGCTACGCCTATCTGGCCCGCCATCTGGGTGCGGAGCGGCCCGTCTATGCCTTGGCGGCGTTTGAGGTTGATGATCCGCACCAGCACCTTGAGACGATGGCGGCCAGTTACATCGCCGAGATGCGCGGGGTGCAGCCGCAGGGGCCGTACCTGCTGAGCGGTTGGTCTTTCGGGGCCTTCGTGGCGCTGGAGACGGCCCGCCAACTCAAAGCGCAGGGCGAGGAGGTGGCGCTGCTGGCCGTGCTCGACAGCGAAGCGCCCGGCCTACAGGCTGAATGGGCTGCGGACGAGCGGGCCGACGAAGACGATCCGGTCGTGCTGGTGCGGCAGTTAGAAATATTCGCCAACCGGAAAGAGCCGCTGCCGATCAATGAAGACTACTTGCGGCGACTGGGGCGCGACGAGCAACTGCTCTACATCATGGACGTGGCGAAAGAGGCCCACATCATGCCGCCGGAATTAAATCTCGCGCAGGTCAAACGTTCGCTGCGCAACATGAAGACCAGAATTCACGCCGGGCGAAACTACGTGCCGCCAGTCTATGACGGGCCGGTCACACTGTTTCGCTGTACGCGCGTCATTCCCAAATATCAAGCCTACTTGGACACGGATCCCACTTGGGGGTGGGACCGGATTTCTTCTGAGCCGGTCGAGATTCATCACGTGCCCGGCTCGCACGAGACTATGGTGGTGGAACCGGATGTGCAGGTTTTGGCCCACAAGCTCAAGCTCTGCATCGCCAACCTCAAAATGGAGTAACCAATGAAAATCATCTACTTTCTGATGCAGCATTCACGCCGCTTTCTCGTGCTGGCCGTCGTGGCCGGTATCATCAGCGGCGCTGCCAATACGGGCTTGTTGGCCGTCATCAACGCCGCCCTTAACCATCAGGCCAGAAAGACCGAGTTGGCCCTGCTCTTCGTCGGTCTCTGTTTGCTCGTGCCGCTGACGCGGATTGCGGCCGAGTTACTACTGGCGCACTTGGGCCAAGGCGCGCTCTTCGAGCTGCGCATGGGGTTAAGCCGACAGATTCTGGGCGTGCCGCTGCGGCGGCTCGAAGAACTCGGCCCCCACCGCCTGTTGGCGGCCCTGACCGACGACATTCCGACCATCACGAATATCGTCACCGTCATCCCGATCCTGTGCATCAACATCGCGGTGGCGCTCAGTTGTCTGGCCTACATGGGCTGGCTCTCGTGGCCGATGCTGCTGGCTGTGCTTGCCATCATCGTGCTCGGTATTGTCAGCTACCAACTGCCGGTGGCCAAATCGTTTCAGCACATGCGGCTGGCGCGGCGCGAGGGCGATAACTTATTCAACCACTTCCGCGCGCTGACCGAGGGCATCAAGGAACTGAAGATTCACGGCGAGCGGCGCAAGGCGTTTCTGACGGACGTGCTTCAGCCAACGGCCACTGCGTTTCGTCGGCACAACATCTCCGGCTTAAGCATCTACACGGTCGCGGCCAGTTGGGGGCAACTGTTGGTCTTCGTCGTCATCGGCCTGCTGCTCTTTGTCTTGGCCGGTTGGATCAGCATCACCGCCACGATCCTGACCGGCTTCACCCTCGCCATCCTGTACTTGATGACGCCCTTGCAGGTGATCATGAACACGCTGCCGAATATGAGCCGGGCCAGCGTCGCGCTGAAGAATGTGGAGGAGTTGGGGCTGAGCTTGACGCCGAGTGCGAGTGAGGCCGCGTCGCCCAAACTTTTGAGCGCGGGGCAGCCGTGGGCGGAGTTGGAACTGCGGGGCGTGACGCACTCGTACCGGCGTGAGGGTGAAGACAGCCTCTTCGTGCTCGGCCCTGTTGATTTAACTTTCCGGCCGGGCGAGTTGGTCTTCCTCACCGGCGGCAACGGCAGCGGCAAGACTACCCTCAGCAAGTTGCTGCTAGGGCTGTACAAACCTGAGGGCGGCGAACTGCGTCTCAACGGCCAGCCGGTGACGGACGAGATGCTGGATTATTACCGCCAGCATTTTTCTGTCGTCTTCGCCGACTTCTACCTGTTCGACAGTTTCCTCGGCTTGAACCCGGATGAGCTTGATGCCAAGGCGCAGCAATATCTGACCCAACTCCACTTGGCGCATAAGGTGCAGGTCAAGGACAACACGCTTTCAACCACCGACTTGTCACAAGGCCAACGCAAGCGTCTGGCGCTGCTGACGGCATACTTGGAGGATCGCCCCATCTACCTCTTTGACGAATGGGCCGCTGATCAAGACCCGTTCTTTAAAGAGCTTTTCTACTATCAACTCTTGCCGGAACTCAAAGCCAAAGGCAAAACGGTCATCGCCATCACGCACGACGACAGGTACTACCACGTGGGCGACCGCATCATCAAACTCGACGACGGCAAGATCGTGTATGACAAGCCGCTCGCCTACTTGGACCCTGTGGCTGAAGAATTGGGCGTGCCCGTTTCATAACCACGCCGGCCGCGCACAGTCACCAACACATCGGGGGCCGGGCGTCCCGGCCTCAACCGAAACCCATAACCAGCAAAGCCCCGCGGGGCAAGCTTAAGATGAAGGAGCAATGATGAGCAGAGCAGAAGAGACAGCGGACGACCGGCTGTACAAAGTGGTCGTCAACCACGAGGAGCAGTATTCGATCTGGCCCGCCGACCGCGAGAACGCGCTCGGTTGGAACGACGCGGGCAAGTCGGGCACGAAGGAAGAGTGCTTGGCTTATATCAGCGAGGTCTGGACGGACATGCGGCCTTTAAGCTTACGGCAGCAGATGGAGAATGACGAAAGTCAAACGTGAAATAACAGTGAGCGCGCCGCGCCGCCGTGCTGCCGGTGGCGCGCAAAGTTTGGACAAGAGGATGACGCGATGCAACCGATTACACATGCACTGCGGCAACTAGGCAAGCTTGTGACCGGCCTCGTCGGGTTGCTCACGGCTCAGGTAGGCAACCAGGGGCAAGGCTGCGCGGCCAGAGGCTTGCCCGCGGCCACGTGTGGCGTCCCGCTGCACGTCGGGCCGGGCAAACGCCGCCCGTGGATCGAGGACACCGCGCGGCACTCGTTCGAGCCGGGGACGGGCGGCAAGCTGACCTTAACGGCAGCGGTTGGTGATGTCGAGGTGAAGGCCGTTAATAGCAACGCCGTCACGATTGAAATCGTGCGCCGGGTCTATGCGGATGAGCAAGAGGCGGCCGCGCGCCTGTTGGAGAAGCTGCTCGTCGAGGTCGCGCAACAAGACCAGGACGTAACGGTACGAGTGCGCTTGCGCCGCGATACGGCCGACGACGAGCGACGGCGCATCAGCCTGCATGTGCAAATCTTCGTGCCACGCCACTACAACTTGGACGTGAGCACTGTGGGCTGCTTCCGTGCGGACGACTTGCAGGGCGAGGTAAAGGTTGCGACTGCCGGCGGCGACATTTCGCTGGGCCACATTCAAGGCGCTGTCATTGCGGCGAGTGCTGGCGGGCGGATCGACCTCGCCAGGGTTGACGGAGAGGTCGTCGTCAACAGTGCTGGGGGGAAGCTCAGGGCCGGCCAATTGACCGGCTCGGTGAAGCTGGACACCGCTGGCGGCAGTGTCTCAATCGAGGATGCTGGCGGCGCGCTTGAGGTGGCGACCGATGGCGGCTCGTTCACCGCGCACCTCTCACGGCAACCGCCGGCCGCTTCCAACATCAACACGGCTGGTGGCCGGTTAGTGCTCAGCTTGGCGCAGCGCGTCGGCGTCGAACTCGACGCGGCGGCGACGCACGGGCGCGTGCGCTTTGATGATGCTGAGTCCGCCGGCCCGAAATCGAAGCGCAATGTCTTGCAGACCAGCATCAACGGCGGCGGGCCACAACTGATCCTGCGTTCCGCTGACGGCAGCATCTATCTGACAAGACGCCCGCCCGCCGGGCACAAGTAACGGTGCGCTGCCCGTAGCGCGCGCCTCGTCGTAAGTCACTCGCAAAACTTCAACAGCGCAAACACATTCTTCTACGTGTGAATTGCCGTGTGCTCGCTTGTCCCTCGCGCGGCAACCATCACGCTTCAGTTCCTCCGTTTGCCGGGCCGGCCAGCGCCCGGCAGAGGACACCACCGCCAGTGATGCCAGTCGCGCCGTCGCGCGCCTCATTTGACGCGGCCGGCCGGGCGTTGCGTCAGCAACGTCAAGAGCAACCAGTACCCGCCAAAGTTGGAGAGGAAGGTCATGAAAGTCATAAACGAGTGGAGCACAACCGACACCGTGCGTGAAGGTGTTTTGTTGGCCATCGGCAATACCCCCTTGGTCAGACTCAAACGGGTCTGCAAAGATATTAAGTTCAACTTGTACGCCAAACTGGAAATGCTGAACCCCGGCGGCAGCATTAAAGACAGGACGGCCATCAGCATTCTGGAGCAGGGCATCAGGACGGGGCTTGTCAACCGCAACACGGTCATCATCGAATCCAGTTCCGGCAACATGGGCGTCGGCCTGGCCCAAGCCTGCTCCTTTCACGGCCTCAAATTCATCTGTGTCGTGGATGCTAAAACGACGGCCCAAAACACGCGCATTCTCCGGGCCTACGGGGCCGAGATAGTCTGCATTGACGAGCCTGACCCCGAAACAGGCGAGTACCTCAAGGCGCGCATTGATCGCGTAGAGTACCTGCTGCGCACGGTTAAGAACAGTTTCTGGCCGAACCAATACGCCAACGTCTATAACCCCCGCGCGCATCACCGGACGATGCATGAGATCACGACCACGCTGGGTGGCCGGCTCGATTACCTGTTCTGCGCGACTAGCACCTGCGGCACGCTACGTGGCTGCGCCGAGTACGTGAAACAGAATAAACTGCCCACCAAGATCATTGCGGTTGACGCCGTCGGCAGCGTGATCTTTGGCGGGCAAAAGGCCAAACGCTTGATCCCCGGCCACGGCGCGGCCATCACACCGCCACTCTTCCAATCCGACTTAGCCCATCAGGTCGTCCACGTTACAGACCTGGACTGCGTGGTCGGCTGCCGCCGCCTGGCACGGTGCGAGGCCATTCTCGCGGGCGGCTCTTCAGGGGCCGTCATCACGGCCGTCACGATGATGAGCGATCAGATTCCGCGCGACGCCATGTGTGGCATCATCCTCCCGGATCGCGGCGAACGATACCTCGACACCATCTATTCCAATCAATGGGTCGAGGAGCATTTCGGCGATGTCGCATACAACTGGGAAGAGTATGAGGAAGAATGCGTGGCGATTGCTTCTTGAGCCGCAGCCGTGTGGAGGTTGCACGCCGCGCCTCGCTCCGCTGTCGGCCCCGACCCGCATGCGCTGCCGACGCCCGCGCCTGACTTTACAGGCCCGGCTCAAACTTCAAGGCATAGCCGTGACCCACATTCATCACCTTCACGGTCAGCCGTAAGTAAGATTCACGCCGCACCAGTTGCAGGAGCGAGATGCATAACCAGACCCTTTTCAACGCAGGCACAGACAAGCCCGGCGCACAGATGCGCGGCAGTTCGGCTACACCGTGGCTAGTGATTAACAGGCCGAACCCGCAGGCCCGGCTGCGCCTCTTTTGTTTCCCATACGCGGGCGGCGGGGCGGCGACTTACCACGCGTGGCCGGGAGAGTTGCCGACCGAAGTTGAAGTCTGCGCGGTGCAGTTGCCGGGACGCGCGAGCCGCTCGCGCGAGTCGCCCTACGACCGGCTCAAACAGCTGGTCGAGGCCCTCGCCCCGGCGGTGCTGCCCTACTTGGATCGGCCTTACGCCTTTTTTGGGCACAGCATGGGTGCGCTCATCGCTTTCGAGTTAACGCGCCGCCTGCGCAGAGAGGCCGACACGTCGCCCGCGCATCTCTTCGTCTCCGGGCGGCGCGCGCCGCAACTGCCACGCACCAATCCACCCATACACGATCTGCCGGAAGCGGAGTTTGTGCAGGCGTTGCGGCGGCTCAATGGGACGCCCGACGAAGTGCTGGCGCACCCGGAGTTGATGGAGTTGATGCTGCCCTTGCTGCGCGCCGATTTCGCCGCGGTCGGCACTTATGAGTACACGCCTGAGCCTGCACTTGCTTGTCCGATCACGGCCTACGGCGGCTTGCAAGATCACGAAGTCAGCCGCGCACAACTCGAAGCGTGGCGCACGCAGACGACGGGCGGCTTCACCTTGCGCATGTTGCCCGGCGACCATTTCTATTTGCAGACGGGGCGGGCGCTGCTGCTGCGCTCGCTCTTTCGCGAACTGCACGAGTTGCTATTAACAACCACGTGAAGCCAAGCCGGCCGCCGTTCCGGCCCGACCGTACGCCGAAGTAATTCGCCGGCCCGCGAGCCCGCGCCGCTCGGTTGCGCGCGCCCGCCCTGGCCCCAATCTCGTCAGCCTGTGCTGAACCTCTACACTAGGAGTTATGAAGAGTCATGAACAACTTTGCCCAACCGCTGATTCAACTCGACGCCGTGACCAAAGTCTTCTTCACCGATGAGGTGGAGACGCACGCCCTCGCGGGCGTGTCGCTGGAGATTCATAAAGGGGAGTACGTTTCGATTGCGGGGCCGTCCGGTTGCGGCAAATCCACGCTGCTCTCCATTCTGGGCCTACTGGATGCGCCCGCCGCGGGCAAATTTCTCTTTGACGGCCAACCCGTCGCCCACCTCTCTGCGGCCGCGCGCGGACTTATTCGCAACCGCCAGATCGGTTTCATCTTTCAAAGCTTCAACCTCATCGGCGATCTCAGCGTGGCGGAAAACGTGGAGTTGCCTCTGACCTACAGAGGCATGAAGGCGGCTGAGCGCAAACAGCGCGTGCAAGAGGCGCTGGAAAAGGTTGGCATGGCGCATCGCGCCCATCATCGCCCAAGCCAACTCTCCGGCGGGCAGCAGCAGCGTGTGGCGGTGGCGCGCGCCGTGGCTGGTCAGCCCGCCATCCTGCTGGCGGACGAGCCGACGGGCAATCTCGATTCACGCAACGGCGAGAGCGTGATGGAGCTATTGCGGGAGTTGCATCGCGGCGGCGCGACCCTCTGTATGGTCACACATGACCCGCGCTTTGCACAGATGGCGGATCGCACCTTCCACCTGCTCGACGGGCGCATGGTCAAAGAAGATGACGCCGCGCGCAACGGCCGGCAAGCCGCAGTTTCCGCCCCCCACGCCGCGACGGCCGGCAACGGCAATAACCAAGGCGTCACCGCTCCGGGGGCATGAGCGCGCCCGCCTGACGCTCGGCACAAGGCCCGCCGAGCGAAGGGTTGAAGGGGCGGCGCACGGCCGCGCAGAAATTTCTGCGCGGCCGTGCGCCGGGGCGCGCTATGAGCGACGAGGCAGCATGGGCTGATCAATGAAGGCATCCTGAGTCAGGAGCGTTAATCGTGACCGACTATTCTAAGATCATTGCGGAACTGTCGCCGGAAAAACGAGAGTTGCTCGAACTATTACTGCTGGAAGAGACGGACGAGAGCAACTCATTCCCGCTCTCGTTCGCGCAGCAACGCCTGTGGTTCATAGACCAGCTAGAGCCTAATAGCTTCCTCTACAACGTCTCGACGGGCGTGCGTTTGCAGGGACGACTCGACGTGGCTGCGTTGAGCGCGAGCTTTAACGAGATAGTGCGCCGCCACGAGGTCTTGCGCACGACCTTCAGACTGGTCAATCGCCAGCCCATGCAGGTCATCGCTGAGACCGCGACTATCACGCCGACCTTCATCAGCCTCGAATCGTTGCCCGCGCCGGAGCAGGAACAAGCGGTGCGGCGCGCGCTGGTGGCAGAAGCGCGCCTGCCGTTCGATCTGACGCGCGGGCCGCTGCTGCGCATCAAGCTCCTGCGGCGCGCGGCCGACGAGCACGTGTTGTTGTTGACCATGCACCACATCATCTCCGACGGATGGTCTTTGGGCGTGCTGGTGCGTGAACTGGCGGCGCTCTACGAGGCGTTCTCGACGGGCAGCCCCGCGCCGCTCGCCGACTTGCCGATTCAGTACGCCGACTTCGTGCTGTGGCAGCGCGAACAGTTGCAGGGCGAGGCGCTGGCCGCACATCTCGACTATTGGCGGCAACAATTGATGGGCGCGCCCGCCGTGCTCGAACTGCCGACGGATAGGCCGCGCCCGGCGGTCAACACCTATCGGGGGGCGAAACAATCCTTAGCCCTCCCGGCCGATCTGTGCGCGGCCCTCAAAGCTTTGAGCGAGCGCGAGGACGTGACGCTCTTCATGACGCTGCTGGCCGCCTTCCAGACGTTGCTCGCCCGTTATGCCGGGCAGGAGGAGATCGTCGTCGGGACGCCGATTGCCAATCGCAACCGCACCGAGACGGAAGCCCTGATCGGGTTCTTCGTCAACACGCTGGTGTTGCGCACAGACCTGACGGGCGATCCGACCTTCAGGGAACTACTGGCGCACGTCCGCGAGATGGCGCTAGGCGCATATGCGCATCAGGATTTGCCCTTCGAGAAACTGGTCGAAGAGTTACAGCCGGAGCGGAGTCTGAGCCACACGCCGCTGTTTCAAGTTGTGTTCGTGCTTCAAAACGCGCCGATGGGCAGTTTGGAACTGCCGGGCTTGAAGTTGACCCCATTGGGCGGCGACAACGGAACGGCCAAATTTGATCTGACACTCTTTGTGGAAGAGACGGAGCAAGGGCTGGTCGGCGGTTTGGAGTACAACACGGAACTCTTCGACAATGCTACTGCCCGGCGTATGTTGGACCATTACGAGAGCCTGCTCCGGGGCATCGTGGCTGATCCGCAACGACGCATCTCGGAATTGCCGCTGCTGACCGAGCCGGAGCGCCGGCAGTTGCTCGAACGAAACCCGACCGAGGTCGTCTATCCGGTTGAACACACACTGCATGAGTTGTTCGAGGCCCAAGCGGCGCGCACCCCCGCCGCCATCGCGCTCACCTTCGAGCAGCAACATCTCTCTTATAACGAACTAAACGAGCAAGCCAATCAACTCGCCCACCATCTGCGCGCCCTCGGCGTCTGTGCGGAAGCGCGCGTCGGCGTGATGCTGGCGCGCACGCCGCGCCTCATGGTGGCGCTGCTCGGCATCCTCAAGGCGGGCGGCGCGTACGTGCCGCTCGACCCGAATTATCCGCAGGAGCGGCTCGCGTTCATGCTGGCGGACGCCGAAGTCAAGGTGTTGCTCACCGAAGCCGACCTCGCGCCGACGCTAGCGCAGCAGTCGCTACAGGTGATCTGCCTCGACCGTGAGTGGCCCGATCAATGCAGCACAGAAAATCTAACCGGCACAACGCGGCCGGCCAACTTAGCCTACGTGATTTACACCTCTGGCTCGACGGGTCGGCCCAAAGGTGTGACGGTCACTCATGCGAATGTCGTGCGCCTCTTCGCGGCCACTGACGAGTGGTTCAGGTTCAACCCGCATGACGTGTGGACGCTCTTTCATTCCTATGCGTTCGATTTCTCCGTCTGGGAACTCTGGGGTGCGCTGCTCTACGGCGGCCGCCTGGTGCTCGTGCCATATCTGGTCAGCCGCTCGCCCGCAGCCTTTTACAAGCTGCTCTGTGCGGAGCAGGTGACGGTGTTGAATCAGACGCCATCTGCCTTTCGTCAGTTGATGCAGGCCGAAGAGACTGCTGGCGGCAGTCCGCAAGACTTAGCTCTCCGGCTGATCATCTTTGGCGGCGAGGCGCTTGAACTACAGAGCTTGCGGTCTTGGTTTGAGCGGCATGGGGACGAGCGCCCGCTGCTGGTCAACATGTACGGCATTACGGAGACGACGGTGCACGTCACCTATCGGCCTCTGAGCTTAGCGGACGTGCAAGCGGCGGCCGGCAGCGTCATTGGTGTGCCCATCCCGGACTTACAATCATACGTGCTTGATGGCCACATGCAGCCTGTGCCCATTGGCGTGGCCGGTGAACTCTACGTCGGCGGCGACGGCATCGCACGCGGTTATCTGGCCCACCCGGCCCTGACCGCGGCCCGTTTCGTCCCACACCCGTTCAGCCAGCGACCGGGCGCGCGGCTGTACCGCACGGGCGATCTGGCCCGGCACACACAGCAAGGCGATTTGGAATACTTGGGCCGCCTAGATCATCAGGTAAAGATTCGCGGCTTCCGCATCGAGTTGGGCGAGATCGAGGCCGTGCTGGCGGCGCACGCGGGCGTGCGCGAGGCGGTGGTGCTGGCGCGCGAAGATACGCCGGGCGACAAGCGACTGGTGGCCTATCTGGTCTTGGAGCAAGCTGCGCCGCCGACCGTCAGTGCGCTGCGCAGCTTCCTCAAAGAGCGGCTGCCTGATTACATGATCCCGGCAGTCTTCGTGATGCTCGATCAACTGCCGTTGACGAATCACGGGAAAGTAAATCGCCAAGCCCTGCCTTTGCCAGGCGCGGCCCGCTTGGAGTTGGAGCGAGCCTACATCGCGCCGCGTACGGCCAGCGAAGAAATATTGGCCGGCGTCTGGGCCGAAGTGTTAGGTCTCGACCGCGTCGGCATCCACGATAACTTCTTCGAGTTGGGCGGCGATTCCATCCGCAGCGTCGGCTTACTGGCGCTGGCGCAGGAGCGCGGCTTGGACTTCTCGCTCCAACAACTCTTCCAATACCAAACCATCTACGAACTGGCCAAGGAGATCGATGCGGCCGCAGCAGAGGCGCGGCCCGCGCCCGCCGCTGCGGCCACGCACGGCGAGCCGTTTGAACTTGTGGCCGCAGCAGACCTCGCCAAGCTGCCGGCCGACTTGGCAGACGCCTACCCGCTGACCATGATGCAGGCCGGTATGCTCTTCCACAGCGAGTACAGCCCGGACTCGCACGTCTATCATAATGTCACCAGCTTCCGCCTGCGCGCGGCCTTTGACGAGGCGGCTTTGCGCGCCGCCCTGCACCACTTAATCAGCAGACATCCCGTCTTGCGTACCTCTTTCGATCTCACGAGCTACAGCGAACCTTTACAACTTGTCCACCGCGAGATCGCACTGCCGCTACAGGTAGAAGACCTGCGCGCTTTACCCGAAGCGCAACGGGCGGCGGCCTGTGCCGCTGCCTTTGAGGCCGAAAAGGAGTTGAAGTTTGATTGGCGACAAGCCCCGCTGCTGCGCATACGTGTGCAGCGTGACAGCGATCAGACGTTTCAACTCACGCTGACCGAATATCATGCCATCCTCGACGGATGGAGCGTCGCCTCATTGCTGAGCGAGTTGTTCAACTATTACACGGCGCTGCTTAATGGTCGCGCCGACCTCCCAGCGACACCCCTCGCTAGCTCGTTTCGTGAGTTCGTCCGGCTAGAACAGACAACCCTCAAATCTGCGGCCGCCAGAAATTTCTGGCAAGAGAGACTGGCCGGCAGCAACGTCGCCACCATCCCGCGCCTGGCCGGCCCCAACGCCGCGCCGCAACAACTGCGCGCCGTCGCCGTGCCCATTTCGCACGCAACGTCTGACGGCCTCAAGTCCCTGGCCCAATCCACCGGCGTGCCGCTCAAGAGTGTGTTGCTGGCCGCACACCTGCGCGTGATGAGCCTGCTGAGCGCGCAGCAGGATGTCCTGACAGGCGTCATCTCGCACGGCCGGCCCGATGCCATTGACGGCGAACGTGTGCTCGGCTTATTCCTCAACACCCTGCCGTTCCGCCATCAACTAACGGGCGGCACGTGGGCCGAGTTGGTCAAAGAAACATTTGAGGCCGAACTGGAAATGCTGCCGCACCGGCGCTATCCTTTAGCTCAGATACAGAACGAGCACGGCCATGCGTTGCTTGAAACCTTCTTCAACTTTATCAACTTCCACGTCTTCGATGGCATAGAAAGCTCTGAGCTAGTGGGGGTGCTCAACACCAAAAACTACTCAGACACCAGCTTCCCCTTCTCAATAGAATTCAGTTTGGATGCGCACTCTGCCGATGTCACACTGGTGCTCAGCAGCGGCGAGGCCTCAGATCTCACCATCGAGCAGATGCAGGCCATCGGCGGCTACTACGCCAATGCGCTGAATGCCATGAGTGCCGCGCCCTTCAGCCGCTACGAATCGCAATCCCTCCTCATGCCCGCCGAGCGCCGCCAACTACTCACCGCCTGGAATCAGACCCAAGTCGCATACCCAACGCACCTGCTCCTGCATCAGTTATTTGAAAGACAGGCGGCGCTGACGCCTGAGACCATCGCCCTCACCTTTGGCGAGCAACATCTCTCTTATCGCGAACTCAACGAGCAAGCCAACCAACTCGCCCACCACCTGCGCCGCCTCGGGGTGTGTCCCGAAGCCAGCGTCGGCGTGATGCTCGCACGCACCCCGCAGATGGTCGTCGCCCTGCTCGGCATCCTCAAAGCAGGTGGCGCATACGTGCCGCTCGACCCCAGCTATCCCCCAGAGCGGCTCTCGTTCATGCTCGACGATGCCGAAGTCAAGGTGTTGCTCACGACATCTGAGTTCGCGCCCACGCTGCCGCCGCGACGGATGCAGACGCTCTGCCTCGACCGGGATTGGTCTCAGCTTGCGACTCTCAGCACCGCGCACCCAACGAGCACCGCCCTACCAGCGAACCTGGCTTACGTCATCTACACCTCCGGTTCAACCGGCAGACCCAAAG
>Ga0209153_1000192_pt1 | contig 33415 bp, 40 predicted proteins | sample GraSoiAngelo_120_FD_185877 | JGI IMG/M metagenome (GOLD analysis project Ga0209153, IMG submission 185877) | Grasslands soil microbial communities from the Angelo Coastal Reserve, California, USA - 14_0919_09_20cm (SPAdes) (version 2) | ecosystem: Environmental > Terrestrial > Soil > Grasslands ... | reverse complement strand
GCTGGAGGGCGCCGGCAATGTCGTCAGCGATCCCGGCATGTTCTTCCGTCTCTCGACCGCGATCACGCTGACCGGCGGCACCATGTTCCTGATGTGGCTTGGCGAGCAGATCACCTCGCGCGGCATCGGCAACGGCATTTCGCTGATCATCCTTTCCGGCATCGTCGCCGAGCTGCCCTCCGCGCTCGCCAACATGCTCGAACTCGGCCGACAGGGCGCGCTGTCGACCGGCCTGATCCTGGTCGTGATCGTGATGGCGGTCGCCGTGATCGCCTTCATCGTGTTCATGGAGCGCGCGCAGCGAAGACTTCTGATCCAGTATCCGAAGCGGCAAGTCGGCAACAAGATGTTCGAGGGCCAGTCCTCGCATCTGCCGCTCAAGCTCAATACCTCCGGCGTGATTCCGCCGATCTTCGCGTCCTCGCTGCTGCTGCTGCCGACCACGGTTGCGAATTTCAACGCCGGCCGGGGGCCGGAGTGGTTTCAATGGATCACCACGCAGCTCGGCCACGGCCGGCCGTTGTTCCTGGTGCTTTACCTCGCGCTGATCGTGTTCTTCGCCTTCTTCTATACTGCGATCGTGTTCAACCCCACTGAGACCGCCGATAATCTCAAGAAGCATGGCGGCTTCATCCCGGGCATTCGTCCCGGTGAGCGCACCGCGGAATACATCGATTACGTGCTGTCGCGCGTCACGGTGGTCGGCGCGATCTATCTTGCGATCGTCTGCCTGATCCCCGAAATTCTGATTTCGTACGCCTCGGTGCCGTTTTACTTTGGCGGCACCTCACTTCTGATCGTGGTCAGCGTGACCATGGATACGGTGGCGCAGGTGCAGGGTTATCTGCTCGCCCATCAGTACGAGGGGCTGATCAGAAAATCGAAATTGCGGGGCCGTCGCCGCTGACTGCAGCCAGCCGCGGTCAAAAACCAACAACGGGTGTGCGGACTTCGCCCACCGAGCGCCGGGGGGCGAAACGCATGAGACTGATACTTCTCGGACCTCCGGGGTCGGGCAAGGGAACCCAGGCGCAGCGGCTGGTCCAGCGCCACGGCATCGTACAGCTCTCGACCGGCGAAATGCTCCGCGCCGCGGTCGCGGCCGGGACGCCGGTTGGGCTGAAGGCCAAGGACGTCATGGCCTCGGGCGGCCTGGTGCCGGACGATATCGTGGTCGGGATCATCTCGGACCGCATCGACCAGCCCGACGCGAAGAAGGGTTTCATCCTCGACGGCTTTCCGCGCACGGTGCCGCAAGCGGAGGCGCTCGACGAACTCCTGAAGAAAAAGCACATGAAGCTCGACGCCGTGATCGAGCTTCGCGTCAATGAAAGCGCGCTGTTGCAGCGTGTCGAGACGCGGGCCGCGGAGACGCGGGCGCGCGGCGAGGAAGTGCGGGTCGACGACACCCCGGAGGTGTTGATCAAGCGGCTGGCGAGCTATCGGCAACTAACTGAGCCGTTGATTCACTACTATTCGGAGCGGCGCAAGCTTTTGACGGTCGATGGCATGATGACCATTGAGCACGTGACGCGGGAGATCAATCGGATCCTGGCGGCGATAGGGGCGGTCGAGCCCCGCCCGCTCAAGAAGGCCGGGGCTGCCAAAGGCCCCAAAAAGACCACGGGAGGCAGATCCAAACCGGTGGCCAAGGCGGCTGAGGCCGCCAAAAGGACCATCAAAGCGGCCCGGAGGACCGGGAAACCGGCGTCCAGGGGGACAAAAAAGCCAGTTCGGAAGACCGCGGTGGCAAAGGGCGGGAAAAGCCCCAAAAAGGTCATGAAAAAGCGAGCTAAGCGCTAGAGACGGTTGACGAAACCGGGTTGAATCCATTAATAAGCCCCGCATCCAAGTCGGATAGTTTTCAGACGATGCCGGGCCCTTAGGAAAATCCAAGGGGAAGGGCGTCGTGTTCGCGTTTGGGGACACCTGCCCGAGATAGCAAAACACTGCCTTTCCTCTTTTTTGGATCGGCGACAGGAGAGAAATCCGTGGCCCGTATTGCCGGCGTGAATATCCCGACCAACAAGCGCGTCCTGATCGCGCTTCAATACATCCATGGCATCGGCCAGAGGAGCGCGGCCGAGATTCTGGACAAGGTGAAGATCCCGATCGATCGTCGGGTCGCTCAGTTGAGCGATCAGGAGGTTCTACAAATCCGCGAAGTGATCGACCGCGACTATGTGGTTGAAGGCGATCTGCGTCGCGAGACCGGCATCAACATCAAGCGGCTGATGGATCTCGGCTGCTATCGCGGCCTGCGTCATCGCCGCGGGTTGCCGGTGCGTGGTCAGCGTACCCATACCAACGCGCGTACTCGCAAGGGCCCGGCCAAATCGATCGCCGGCAAGAAGAAATAGGTTGGCGAATAGCGAATAGTGAGTAGCGAATAGTTCTACTCGCTATTCACTACTCACTATTCGCCCTTTAGGTGTAGCCGCTGGCATTACGGCGGCGTTGAGATCGCAGGAAAGGTTCTGGAATGGGCAAGGAAGCCACTCGCGTTCGCCGCCGTGAGCGCAAGAATATCGCATCCGGCGTTGCGCACGTGAATTCGTCGTTCAACAACACCACCATCACCATCACCGATGCGCAAGGCAACACCATTGCCTGGTCTTCGGCGGGAACGATGGGATTTAAGGGTTCGCGCAAGTCCACGCCCTATGCTGCGCAGGTCGCAGCCGAGGACGTTTCCAAGAAAGCGCAGGAACACGGCATGCGCACGCTGGAAGTTGAAGTAGCCGGTCCCGGTTCGGGCCGCGAATCGGCGCTTCGCGCGCTGCAGGCTGCGGGGTTCACCGTCACGTCGATCCGCGACGTGACGACGATCCCGCACAATGGTTGTCGGCCGCGCAAGCGCCGGCGGGTTTGACGTTCGGTCGCGGGCGGTTTGGCTGCCCGCATCGTGTTGAGAATTACTTTGCAAGCTGCGGGAGCGCTTCCCGCAGGTCTCCAACGCCAGTCATTTGAGATGAGCTGGCCTGTATGGGTGAAACAGTGACGATTCAGAAAAATTGGCAAGAACTTATCCGCCCCAACAAGCTACACGTAACTCCGGGTCCCGATGCGAACCGTTTTGCGACGCTGGTCGCAGAACCGCTCGAGCGCGGCTTCGGCCAGACGCTCGGCAACGCGCTGCGCCGGATTCTGTTGTCCTCGCTGCAGGGTGCCGCCGTGCAGTCGGTGCATATCGACGGCGTGCTGCACGAGTTCTCCTCGATCGCGGGCGTTCGCGAGGACGTCACCGACATCGTGCTCAACATCAAGGACATCTCGATCAAGATGCAGGGCGAAGGCCCCAAGCGCATGGTCGTGAAGAAGCAGGGCCCGGGCGTGGTCACCGCCGGCGACATCCAGACCGTCGGCGATGTCGTGGTGCTCAATCCGGATCTGCAGATTTGCACGCTGGACGAGGGCGCCGAAATCCGCATGGAATTCACGGTCACGACCGGCAAGGGCTATGTCGCCGCCGAGCGCAACCGGCCCGAGGACGCGCCGATCGGCCTGATCCCGGTCGACAGCCTGTTCTCGCCGGTGCGCAAGGTCTCCTACAAGGTCGAGAACACCCGCGAGGGCCAGATCCTCGACTACGACAAGCTGACCATGACGATTGAGACCAACGGCGCGATCTCGCCGGAGGACTCGGTAGCGTACGCTGCCCGCATCCTGCAGGACCAGCTCAACGTGTTCGTGAACTTCGAAGAGCCGCGCAAGGAAGTCACGCAGGAGATCATTCCCGATCTCGCCTTCAATCCGGCGTTCCTCAAGAAGGTCGACGAGCTCGAACTGTCGGTACGCTCGGCAAACTGCCTGAAGAACGACAACATCGTCTATATCGGCGACCTCGTGCAGAAGTCGGAAGCGGAAATGCTGCGCACCCCGAACTTCGGCCGCAAGTCGCTGAACGAGATCAAGGAAGTGCTGGCCCAGATGGGTCTGCACCTCGGCATGGAGGTGCCGGGCTGGCCGCCGGAAAATATCGACGAGCTCGCCAAGCGCTTCGAGGATCATTACTGACATCGTCATTCCGGGGCGCGCGCAAGCGCGAACCCGGAATCCAGAGATTGTGGATCGAGATTCCGGATCGACGCTGCGCGTCGTCCGGAATGACAGTGGAGAGAGACGCCATGCGTCACGGCAGGGTTCATCGCAAGCTCAATCGCACCGCCGAGCACCGGCGCGCGATGTTTGCCAATATGTGCGCGGCGCTGATCAAGCACGAGCAGATCGTCACCACGCTGCCGAAGGCGAAGGAATTGCGCCCGATCGTGGAGAAGCTGGTCACGCTCGGCAAAAAGGGCGGTCTTTCGCTGCGCCGGCAGGCGATCTCCGAACTGCGCGACGTCGACATGACCAAGAAATTGTTCGACACGCTCGCTAGCCGCTACAAGGACCGCCAGGGCGGTTATACCCGCATCATCAAGGCCGGCTTCCGCTACGGCGACAACGCGGCGATGGCGGTGATCGAGTTCGTCGACCGCGACGTCGATGCCAAGGGCCAGGATTCCGGCCCGGTGGAAGAAAAGGCGCCCGCCGAAGCAGCGTAGGCCGCACAAATCCGGTTTCGAAAAGCGGCGCTATCTGGGCGCCGCTTTTTTGTTGGGCATCGCTCATGTGCCGGCGATTGCGGTGGTGCGCACCGCTTCCGATATCTCCTGCATCACGGATGGAGATGTCTCATGAAAATTGATCTTACGGGAAAAACCGCGCTGGTCACGGGCTCTACGGCTGGCATTGGCCACGCGATCGCCAAGGCGCTGGCCGCAACCGGCGCGAATGTGGTGGTCAACGGTCGGAACCAGGCCAAGGTCGAAGCAGTGGCCGCCGAGCTCGCGCAGGAGGCCTCCGGCGGCAAGGTCCGCGGCACCGCCGCCGACGTCTCGACCGCGGCCGGATGCAACGCACTCATCGCGGCGCTGCCCGAAGTCGATATCCTCATCAACAACGCCGGGATTTTCGAACCAAAAGGGTTCTTCAAGATTCCTGACGAGGACTGGAGCCACATCTTCGAGGTCAACGTGATGTCGGGCGTGCGGCTTTCGCGCGCCTACATGCCCGGCATGCTGAAGCGCAATTGGGGCCGCATCGTCTTCATCTCGTCCGAATCCGGGCTGAATATCCCAACGGAAATGATCCACTATGGCATGACCAAGACGGCCCAGCTCGCGGTCTCCCGTGGGCTCGCGGAAATGACCCGCGGCACGGCCGTGACCGTCAACTCGGTGTTGCCCGGGCCGACCCTGTCGGAAGGCGTGGCGGCGTTCGTCAAGGATCTCGCCAGGCAGAACGGTCAGTCGATGGAGGAGGCGGCCGCGAACTTCGTCAAGCAGCACCGCCCGACCTCGCTGCTGCAACGCTTTGCCAGCGTCGAGGAGATCGCCAACATGGTGCTCTATGTCGCTTCGAAAGAGGCGTCCGCGACCAACGGCGCGGCGCTGCGCGCCGAAGGCGGTATCGTCAACTCGATTGCGTGAGGTGCAAGATGGCGGCCTATGTCATTTCCGAACTCGAAGTGCGCGACGGGACCGCGATCGCGACCTACCGCACGCTTGCGGCCAAATCGATTGCGCAATATGGCGGCCGCTATCTGGCGCGCGGCGGCGCTGCCAGTGTTGTGGAAGGCGGGCCACCGCCGAAGAGCATTGTTGTCGTCGAGTTTCCCTCGATGATGCGCCTGCGCGAATGGTACGCCTCGGCGGAGTATGCCGAAGCGCTCGAGGTGCGGCAGACCGCGCTGGAGCGGCGGCTGATATTTGTTGAAGGCGTGGCTCCTGGCTAGGATCTACCATCCCTCCAGCACAATCTTGCCGCGCGACTTACCGGACTCCAGCAATGCATGTGCGCGCTTGAGGTTAGCGGCGTTGATCGTGCCAAAAGCCTGGTCCAGCGTGGTGCGCAGCACGCCCTTGTCGAGGAGGTCGGCGACATCGTTGAGCAGATGATGCTGCCCGATCATGTCAGGGGTCTGGAACGATGAGCGCGTGAACATCGATTCCCAGTGCACAGAGATCGCCTTGCCCTTGAAGACACTGACGTTGAATTCGGCGGGATCGTCGATCAGGCCGAACTTACCCTGCGGCGCCATCAAATCGGCGATCGCCTTGTAGTGCTGGTCGGTGAAGGTGAGGCTTGCAACCATGGCCACGGGCGGTACCTTCAGTCGTTCGATCTGTTCCTTCATCGGCTTTAAATGATCGATCACGGCATGGGCGCCGAGACCGAGGCACCATTGCTGCGACTCGGGCCGGCTCGCGGTGGCAATCACGGTCAATCCCGTGAGCCGGCGCGCAAGCTGGATCAGGATCGAGCCGACGCCGCCGGCCCCGCCGACAATCAGCAGCGTGCGCGGGTCGACGCTCCTGCCGGGCACCGCAGCAAGGCGGTCGAACAGCAATTCCCAGGCGGTGATGGAAGTCAGCGGCAGCGCTGCGGCTTGCGCGAACGAAAGCGACTTCGGCTTGTTGCCGACGATCCGCTCATCCACCAGGTGGAATTCCGAATTGGTGCCCTGGCGCTGGATCGAGCCGGCATAAAACACCTCGTCGCCCGGCTTGAACAACGTGACATCGGGCCCGACGGCGTCGACAATGCCGGCCGCGTCGTAGCCCAAAATCTTGGTCTCGCCCTCGGGCGGGGCGGCGCGCCTGCGGACCTTGTAGTCGACGGGATTCGCGGAAACAGCCTTCACGGCGACGCGGAGATCGCGGCCCCGCGGTTCGGGTTTGGAGGCCTCGAAATCGATCAATGCATCCGTGGCCTCGATCGGTAGCGATTTTCTGTACCCGACGGCTTTCATGCCCGTTGTCTCCCAGTGATGGCGCGACCGACTACCCGTCGTGACGGCGAAGTTTGCAACTGCTGTAAGTTCAGGGATATAGTCCCTGCTTGGATACTACGGAACAAGGCCCGAGAAACGCGAGAGAAAAACCTCATGAAACGGCGGAATTTTGCGCGCCCGCGTTAGCCTCCATCGAGGCGCGCCATTAGGCCTAGCTGCCGCTCACTCCCTTCTCTCGCTCTCGGCTCCAGCCTAATCTCTGACCACGAAAATGCAGGATTATTGCATGATGCTTATTCGCTCATTGGCCTTGCTGTTGGTCGCCGCTCTTGCCGCGATGCCCGCCTTGGCGCAGGACCGGCGCGTGCCGGCCTCGGCTGCGGAACTGAGGCTGTCCTACGCGGCGATCGTGCAGCGGGTGCAGCCGGCGGTCGTGAACGTCTATGCCGCCAAGATGGTGCAAAACCGCAATCCACTCATGGACGATCCGATCTTCCGCCGCTTCTTCGGCGTGCCCGGCCAGCAGCCGGAACAGATGCAGCGCTCGCTGGGATCGGGCGTAATGGTCGATCCTTCCGGTCTTGTCGTAACCAATGTCCACGTCATCGAGGGCGCAGACCAGGTCAAGGTTTCGCTGTCCGACAAGCGCGAATTCGAGGCCGAGATCGTGCTCAAGGACTCGCGCTCCGATCTTGCCGTGTTGCGCCTGAAAGATTCTCACGAAAAATTCCCCACGCTCGATCTCGCCAACTCGGATGAATTGATGGTCGGCGATGTCGTGCTCGCGATCGGCAATCCGTTCGGCGTAGGCCAGACCGTCACGCACGGCATCATCTCGGCGCTCGCGCGCACGCAAGTCGGCATCACCGACTACCAGTTCTTCATTCAGACCGATGCGGCGATCAATCCCGGCAATTCCGGCGGCGCGCTGGTCGATATGACCGGCCGCCTTGCGGGCATCAATACCGCGATCTATTCGCGTTCCGGCGGTTCGCAGGGCATCGGTTTTGCGATTCCTGCCAACATGGTGCGCGTCGTGGTGGCTTCCGCAAAGAGCGGCGGCAAGGCGGTCAAGCGGCCGTGGCTTGGTGCGCGGCTGCAGGCGGTGACGCCGGAGATTGCCGAATCGCTCGGGCTTCGGCTGCCGAGCGGCGCGCTGGTCGCAAGCGTCCTCCCGAACAGCCCGGCAGCGCGCGCCGGCCTGAAATCCTCCGACCTCATCGTCGCCGTCGATGGGCAAACCATCGAGGATCCCAACGCCTTCGATTATCGGTTTGCAACGCATCCGCTCGGCGGCACATCGCAGATCGACGTGCAGCGCGGCGGCAAGCCGGTCAAGCTAACCATTCCGCTCGAGACCGCGCCCGATATCGGACGTAATGAAATCGCGTTGACGTCGCGCTCGCCGTTCCAAGGTGCGAAAGTAGCCAACATTTCGCCCGCCGTTGCGGACGAACTGCATCTCGACACCGACACCGAAGGCGTCGTCGTCACCGATCTCGGTGATGACACCACCGCTGCCAATGTCGGGTTCCAGAAGGGCGATATCATCCTGGCGGTGAATAATCAGAAGATCGCAAAGACCAGCGATCTCGAAAAGGCAACCCGCGAGTCGGCCCGGCTCTGGCGCATCACGCTGATGCGGGGCGGCCAGCAGATCAACGTCACGCTCGGCGGATGAGCCCGAAACGACCACGCGAAGCCGCAAACCTGTTCGCTGCCGCAGGGATGGAGCAGGACGCGCCGCATCCGTTGCCCGACAAATTGCGTCCACGTACGCTCGGCGAAGTGGTGGGCCAGGACCACATCCTCGGTCCAGACGGCGCGCTGACGCGCATGCTCGCGACGCGCACGCTGGGTTCGCTGATCTTCTGGGGACCGCCCGGGACCGGCAAGACCACGGTGGCGCGGCTACTCGCGGATGCGACGGAACTGCATTTCGAGCAGCTATCGGCGGTATTTTCCGGCGTAGCCGATCTGAAGAAGGCATTCGATGCCGCCCGCGCGCGGCGCGAGACCGGCAAGGGGACGCTGCTGTTCGTAGATGAGGTGCATCGCTTTAACCGCGCACAGCAGGATTCCTTCCTCCCGGTGATGGAAGACGGCACCGTGGTGCTGGTCGGCGCCACCACCGAAAATCCTTCGTTCGAACTCAATGCCGCGTTGCTGTCGCGGGCGCGCGTCCTGGTATTTCACTCGCTCGATCCGGCCGCGATCGAAAAACTGTTTGCGCATGCCGAAAGGATCGAGAGCAAGCGGCTGCCGCTCGATGCAGAGGCGCGCGCGGCATTGGTGCGGATGGCCGATGGCGACGGCCGCGCCGCGCTGACGCTCGCCGAAGAGATCTGGCGCGCCGCCCGGGCGGACGAGATGTTCAACGCCGCGCAACTGCAGGACATCCTGCAGCGCCGCGCGCCGATCTACGACAAATCCGCCGACGGCCATTACAACCTGATCTCGGCGCTGCATAAATCGGTGCGCGGCTCCGATCCCGATGCGGCGCTTTATTATCTGGCGAGGATGCTGGACGCCGGAGAGGACCCACTGTTTTTGGCGCGGCGTGTGGTGCGCATGGCGGTCGAGGACATCGGGCTTGCCGATCCGCAGGCACTTGTGGTCGCCAACGCCGCCAAGGACGCCTTTGACTTTCTTGGCTCTCCGGAAGGAGAACTCGCGATCGCGCAGGCCGTCATTTACGTCGCCACCGCGCCGAAATCGAACGCCGCCTACGCAGCGTTTGGCGCGGCGATGCGCGCGGCCAAGGAGGGCGGGTCGCTGTTGCCGCCAAAGCACATCCTGAATTCGCCGACCAAATTGATGAAACAGGAAGGCTACGGCTCCGGCTACGAATACGATCACGATGCGCCGGAGGCGTTTTCTGGGCAGGAGTATTTCCCGGACGCGCTTGGCCACCCGACATTTTACGATCCCCCCGACCGCGGCTTCGAGCGCGAGATTCGCAAGCGGCTGGATTATTGGGCGAAGCTGCGGAAGGAGCGGGGGCCGAAGTAGTCTCGAACGCCGCTATTTCCGCGTGACGAAGTCTGAAATCTCATCCGTCAACCGCGTGTCCGCGGTGTTGATCGAATAGACTTCCGACATATGGCTGTGCTGCGGCAGCACGAACGCGTGGGCGCAGCCGTTGGCGTCCTTGCAGGTTGCTGCTTTCACGAGATCGAATTGCTTCATAAATCCGGGCGGGTCCAGTTCGGCGGCAACGATCATCAGCGGTATCTTTGTCGTCCCCAAACGCTGCAGTGAGGATTGTTCGGCATAGCGTGAGGGATCGGCGCCGAAATATGCACGCTCGGGATCGGCGAGCGGCGTTGCCGTCAAGTCATAAATACCGGACAGCATGATCGCGCCGGCTAGATCGCCACCTTTCACGGCGTGAAACTCCGGATGCGACACGTAGCTCGCGACGTGCACCGCACCAGCGGAGTGCCCCATCAGATAGATGCGCGCGGCATCGCCGCCGCGCTTGGCGATCTGGCCTGTGACCCACGCAACAGCAGCCGCCAAATCTTCCGCGCCCGCCGGCCACTTCGCTTGCGGTGCAACCTGATAGTCGACGTTGACGCCGATAAAGCCGCTCTTCACCGCCCACAGCATGATGTTGTCATAGAACGGCCCGTCCCGGACACGCTTGTCGCCGGTGACGAAAGCGCCGCCATGGACAAAGATCAGTACCGGGCGCGGCGATGATGCGGTTTCCGGCATGAAGATATCGAGCCGGTTGCGATCGGCCGCGCCGTACTTGACGTCGCGCTCGACCTTGACGCCAGGGTACGGTTCTTTCTCCTGCAGCGGTGCGTAGATTGCGTCAGTCTTCGGCGGGTCGATCACACGGCCGATTTCCAGGAGCTTCCAGGCGATCTCCTCCGGCATCGGACCTTCCTCGGCCCGTGCTGCCGTCGCAGTCATGATCAAAGCCGCTACCACGGCCAAAGCCGATTTCAGCCGCGCCACCGGGAGTCCCCTTGTTTGGCAGGCGTTTCGCCGGTAATGAACGGTCCAGCGGCGGATTTGTTCTGATTTCGCCGCGACGACCGGCCGCGTTTGCGCTGTCGACGAGATAGATTTATCATTTACGTAAACCGTAATTCGTGTTACTTGTCGCAATGATTGTCAACTATCGGGACAAGCGCACCGAGCGGTTTGCCTCTGGCCATCATGTCAAGGAATTCTCCGGCTTCGCGAGGCAAGTCGTAATACGTCTTGACCGGCTGGACGCGGCGACGAACTTGTCCGACTTGGCGGCACTGCCTGGCAATCGATTGGAAGCGCTCAAAGGTGACCGCACCGGACAGTTTTCAATCCGCATCAACGACCAATGGCGGATTTGCTTTGTCTGGCCGGACGGATCACCCGGCCCCGCTGACGTGGAGATCGTCGATTATCATCATTGAAGGAAGGCATTAATGCCGCGCACCCCCGTTCATCCCGGCGAACATCTTGCCGAAGAATTACGCGAGCTTGGCGTCACGGCCGCCGAGCTCTCGCGTCAGATCGATGTGCCCGTGAACCGGGTCACGGGCATCATTCACGGCCAGCGAGGCATCACCGCCGATACCGCGTTGCGTCTTGCGCACTGGTTTGGCACCAGTCCGCAATTCTGGATGAACTTGCAGCAGCTCTATGAGTTGCGACTGGCCGAAAGCGAGGTGGGCGCAAAGATCGCTGCCTTACCGCGCCGCGCAGGACGGCCGACGTCGCGGCAAATTCGGAGCTAGAATGACCATGAGCCGTCGCGTCAAGAGACCCCTTGCAAAATCCCGTAGCCCCGGCGATCGCCCGAAGGGCGCGCGTCCGTATCGGGGCTCGCAGGCCGAGCGATCGCAGACTCATCGACCGGGGGGCAAACCGCCGGCGCGCTTTCCTGCGCCGCATGCGGCGAAGCCGACCGCTTACACGGCCGAGCCCGAGAAGATCGTTGCCGAGCCGGCGCCGCTGCCCACAAAAGTCCAGACCGTGGTCGTGACGGCGGACGAGAACAACATGCGCGTCGATCGCTTTCTCGAGGCGCGGTTTCCCGGCCTGTCGTTCTCCCACATCCAGCGCATCGTCCGCAAAGGCGAGCTGCGCGTCAACGGCAAGCGCGCCGACAGCAAGGATCGGCTGGAGGAGGGGCAGAGCATTCGCATTCCGCCGCTTCGGCTGGATGCGCCGAAAGTAACAGGCCATCTCTCGGAAGCCGCGCTCAAAACGCTCGACGCGCTGAAAGCGATGACGCTGTTTGAGGACGACGACGTGCTGGTGCTGAACAAGCCCGCGGGGCTCGCGGTGCAGGGCGGCTCCGGCACGACGCGGCATGTCGATCTGATGCTGGAAGTGATGCGCGATGCCAAGGGCCAGAGGCCGCGGCTGGTGCATCGGCTGGACAAGGAGACCTCGGGCTGCCTCCTGGTCGCAAAGACACGTTTTGCCGCGACCGCGCTAACCGGCTCGTTCCGCCATCGCTCGGCGCGCAAGATCTACTGGGCGCTGGTCGCCGGCGTGCCGAAGCCGAAGCAGGGCCGCATCTCGACCTATCTCGCCAAGGAGGAGAGTGAGGAAGATACCATCATGCGGGTCGCCGCACATGGCGACGAGGGTGCAAGCCATGCGGTGACTTATTACGCCGTAGTGGAAACCTCGGCGCAGAAGCTCGCCTGGGTGTCGCTGAAACCGGTCACCGGGCGAACCCATCAATTGCGCGCGCATATGGCCCATATCGATCACGCCATCGTCGGCGATCCCAAATATTTTAACCGAGAGAACTGGGAGCTGCCGGGCGGCCTGCAAAACCGCCTGCATCTGTTGGCGCGCCGGATCGTTATTCCGCATCCTCGCGGCGGTGTGATCGACGCGACCGCGCCGCTGCCGCCGCACATGCTGCAATCCTGGAACCTGCTCGGGCTTGAGGCCGAGCGGTTCGATCCGATCGAGAACGCGCCTGAAGAATAATTTAACTTGCGATTCTTCGGGGCGATCACAGATGTTTTCAAGGAAACGATCGGCGATGTTGATTTGCATGTTGGCGTGGGCGCTGGTCGCGGGTCAGGTAGCTTACGCGCAATTGCCAAACAGCCTGCCGGGTGGATCGCAGTTCAACCCGCCGCCACCGCCTCCGCCGCCACCTCCCCGGATCGAAGTGCCCAAGGTGCCGCAGATAGATGCGCCGCTGCGCTATGATTATCGGCCGGCGCCGCAGCCCTCATTCAGCGACCGGGTGGTCCGGTGCCTAGACGAGGCGGCTGCCGCTGGGGTGAAGCCGAGCCGGCGTGCGGCCTATTCGCGCAGTTGCGCCAATCGCGACGATTAGAGCACACGTTGCATCGGTTCAAGGAGGCGTCCGCTCAGTACTTGAACTGATCCAAGAACATGCGCAGCGAATCGTGCGGGCTCTCGATGTCGGAAATCAGCCAGCCGTCGGGCCCGTTCACCAGGATGAAATTCAGCGTGACGGCCCGGCCATTATTGTCGAAGGCGGCCGCCACATAGATCTTGTCGAATTGCCTGCGAATGACGGAGATCGAGACGGCGCCGAGCTTCCAGGTCCGGCTTTGCACCAGGAAATCGTACGGTTCGCCCTGCAGGGAATTCCAAGCCCTGCGCAGGCTCGGATCGAAGAATTGCAGCGCCGTAGCGGCGTCGTGCGGCAATCCGTGCGAATAATCCGAAGAGCCCTTGCCGTAATAGGCATAGGCGTTGCGGACCAGCGATTCCGGCGAACGAAATCCGGCCTCGGCGACCGGGATGGCGGTGAGCAAAAGCGCAATAACACCCGATATTTTCGGCATCGCCGGCTCGCTTTATTTAGCTCGACATCTAGCATAGTTTGCGTGTGAGTTCGTGCGATCAACGAAAAGCCGCAAAACCGCATGCGTGAATTGTTCGAAGAAGGGGTGGGACCATCGCCGCTCGATCCGGAAGAGGCCGTGCGGCGCGCGACGCGCACGCCGCGTCGCAAGCGGTTTTACGCCAGGGCAGATCTGCTCGAAATCGATGGCGGCTTTACCGTCACGCTCGACGGCAAGCCGATCCGCACGCCCTCGGGGCGCCAGGTGGTCGCGCCGGTCAAGGAGATCGCCGAGGCGGTTGCGGCGGAATGGGAGGCACAGAGGGACACCATCGATCCCCTGACCATGCCGATGACGCGCTTTGCCAACAGCGTTGTTCAATCCGTGGTCGATCGGGCCGAGCTCGTTGCCGATGACGTCGCGAAATATCTGCAGTCGGATTTGCTGTTCTATCGCGCGGGGCACCCCGAAGCGCTGGTCGCGCGTGAGGCGGAGCACTGGGATCCCGTGCTGTTTTGGGCCGCCGACACCCTCGGCGCCCACTTCATTCTGGCCGAAGGCGTCGTGCATGTCCGCCAGCCTGACGCCGCCGTGCAGGCGGCGCGCGCGGCATTCCCTGCCGACCCCTGGTCGATTGCGGCCCTGCATGTCGTGACGACGCTGACGGGATCGGCGCTGCTGGCGCTGGCGCTTGCACATGGCGTGCTCGATCCGGATTCTGTATGGGCGGCCGCCCACGTCGATGAGGATTGGAACGCTGAAAAATGGGGCGTTGACGAAGAGATCGCCGCCCGCCGCGCCGCGCGGCTGGTCGATTTTCGGGCGGCAGCCAGCATTCTAAATGCCGTTGGGTAGCTGCCGGTTAACGAGAGGTTTACGACGCTTGCGCTAGCGTTCAAGGCTTGAAGCCGAGCACTTGAGACATGGCCATTACAGTCACTCCGACGCTCCCCGTGATCGCGGCTACCCCAAGCGCGGCAGCGCCCGTGCTCGCCTTGCAGTCGGGGACGGTGGTCAACGCGACCGTGCTCAACACGCTGGCCGAGAACCTGGTGCAGATCGCCATCGCCGGTTTATCTATTGACGTGCTCTCGGAAGTTCCGCTGCAGGCGGGGCAGACCCTGCGGCTCGCGGTATCGCAGACCAACAGCGGCATCAGGCTTTCGATCGTGCCGGGGGGATCGCAAGCGCCAGCCGGCACGTCCCTCGACACCGTGACGTTGACGGCAAATGCGCCGGTTGCGGAAGCCGCGAGCCCTCCGGTCAACGCTGCGGCTTCGATCGATCGGTTGACGCCGCTGGAGCGCGCCGCCATCGCCGTGGCGAGCGAGACGGCGGTGACCCAGCAAGGCAGCCAGGCGCCGCTATTTGCCAATCTCGGCGCGCTTGCTGTGTCGAAAAGCCTGCCGCCGGCATTACAGCAGGCGATAGTGCAGGTGCTGACGCAGCGGACCAGTCTCGACCAGAACCTAGATGGCGGCGACATCCAAAGCGCTTTTCAGAAATCAGGATTGTTTCTGGAGGCCTCGCTGGCGTCAGACGCGGTCTTACCGTCCGCCGGCATTCCAGATCTCAAAGCGGCGCTGATTGTGCTCCGTCAAACGCTGGTGACCTCGCTCGGCGCGACCGAAGGCCCGACGATCACGCCGCAACCGGCCGTGCCGGGTGCTGCCGCGACTTCCGCAAGCGGAACGGCTCCCGCAAGGACGCAGACGGCCCAGCAAGCGCCGCCGCTTGCGCCTTCGTCCTCACCTGAGGCCGACATCCAGCAAATCCTGCTGCCGCAGGCGCGGCTGTCGGTTGCCGGTGAGACGCCGGACACCGGCACTGTGGGACGCATCGTACTGACCGACGCGTTGCTGGCGAGCGAGCCACGTTCGGTGACGACGGGCGCGGTGCTCAATCTGTTGCAGGAAGCGCTGCAGCAAACTCCGAAGGCCGCAGGCCACGCGTCGGTGACGGTGACGTTGCCAAATGGACGCAGTGAGGAGGCGACTGTCCGCACCAATACGCCGCCGCCGCCATTTCGAGGGAGCCTGCCGTCGGCGCAAGCGATCGCGGCGCCGTCGATCCCACCCAATGCGCCGCTGGCCGCAACTGCGCATCATCTGCTCGAAGACACCGATGCTGCGATCGCGCGCCAGACCCTGTTGCAGGTGGCCTCGCTGCCCGACACTGGTGATGCCGGGACCGCCCGCCTTGATTCTACCGCGCCCCGATGGAATTTCGAAATTCCCTTTGCGACGCCGCAGGGAACGGCGCTGGCGCAATTCGAAATCTCGCGCGATGGCCGTGGCAACGAGGTCGAGGGCGCAAAACGGGTTTGGCAGGCGCGGTTTTCGCTCGACGTCGAGCCCGCCGGTCCGGTGCACGCGCTTGTGTCGTTCAGCGGCGAGCGGACATCGGTGCGAATGTGGGCGGAGCGGCCGGCGACCGCGGCGCAGTTGCGCGCCGGTGCAGGCGAGCTCAGCCAGGCGCTGAGCCAGGCCGAGCTTCGGCCCGGCGACATCGTGATCCGCGATGGCACGCCGCCGCAAGCCACGGTGGCGCGGGCCGGCCATTTCCTGGATCGCGCGTCATGAGCAGGGAAACCAAGAACTACCTCGCCGTCGCGCTGCAATACGACCGGAAGGGCGCGCCGCGGGTCGTCGCCAAGGGCAGGGGGACGATCGGCGAAAAGATCATCGAAGTTGCCAAGGCCAATGACATCCCGATCGAGGAGAACGAGGTGCTCGCCGGCGCGCTCTCCAAGGTCGAACTCGATGACGAAATCCCGGTCGAGCTTTACAAGGCGGTCGCCGAAGTGCTGGTCTTCGTGCTGCGGTTGTCGCGGCCGGCGCGCTAAACATTGCAGGACCGGATACTCGCATCGTCATCGTTTCACCACGATGTCACCTGCATCTTCCCGCGCCTCGGAAACCATTTTCGGATGCACCCCGTGATTAATCGCCGTCATGCGCTCGGTCTTTTGGCTGCTGCAGGCCTTCTGCCGTCGCGCAGCTTTGCCGATGTCGCCTACCAGAAGAGCGAAATTCGCGAGGCGCTGACCAGGCATTTTACCGATGACGGCACGGAAGGCACTTTCGTCGGCTATCTTGTCGATGATTACCTGGTCATCGCCAGCGACAAGGATCGCTCGGGCGAGGCGAAGCTGCCGGCTTCGACCTTCAAGATTCCGAATTCGCTGATTGCGCTGGAGACCGGCGTGGTTGAGGACCCGGACAAGGACGTCTTCAAGTGGGACGGCGTCAAGCGCGCAATCGAGGCTTGGAACAAGGATCACACCCTGCGCACCGCGATCGCGGCATCCGTCGTGCCGGTCTATCAGGAGATCGCGCGCCGCATCGGGCAAGAGCGGATGCAAAAATATGTCGATCTGTTCGAATACGGCAATCGCAACATTGGCGGCGGCATCGACCAGTTCTGGCTCACCGGAGAGCTGCGCATCGATCCCGTGCAGCAGGTCGATTTTGTCGACCGCCTGCGCCGCGGCGTGCTGCCGATCTCCAAGCGCAGCCAGGAACTGGTGCGCGACATACTGCCGGTGACGAAATCAGGCGATTCCATTATCCGCGCCAAGTCTGGACTGGTCGGTGCCGAAACCGGCCACCCCTCGCTCGGCTGGCTCGTGGGCTGGGCCGAAAAGGGCAGTGCACAGACGGTGTTTGCGCTCAATCTCGACGTTCGCGAGCCGCGCCACAGCGCCGACCGCATGACGCTGGCGCAGGCCTGCCTGCGCGATATCGGCGCTATCTAGCCCTTGGTCAGCGCCGGCCCAGTTCTAGCGAAACCGCCGTGACGTTGGTTCCCTGCGGCCGGATCGACACAGTTTGCCGGCCGCCGCGCGTCGTCAGCGACAGGTTGGCGGAGAAGTTATCGCCTCTCGCGGCGGCCTCGATGTGATCGCCGATGGCACGTCCCGACAGGGTGCCGGAAGCATTCCGGCTAGCCTCCGTCCAGGAGCCGGAAATCGCGCCGCCACGGTATTCAGCCTCGCTCGCCAGATCGAAATTGTAGCTCTGGCTGGCGCATCGCAGATTGAGGCGGAGTTCGGTGCCGCTCCCGGCGACATCGTAGGCGGCCCGGCAACGCAACTGCTCCCGTTGACCATCCGATGTGTTCAGCACGCCACTGCCCGACCATGAACCTGCCATGGCGGCGAAGGGAGAAGCCGGCGCCGCCATGGCGCTTCCGGCCAGACTCAGCGAAACCAGCAGCAAGCCCGCCCGGGCGATATTGGATCCAGACATTTTGGACCTCCACATTTGGGTTTGCTGCTCTAACGCAAACCGTTCAGTCGGGTTCCTAAAGGGCTCTGGCTCGCGCCGTCTCGCTCGATTAAGGTCGCGTCACAATCAGGAAGAACCCGCAAGAAGAACCCGAAAGAAAAACCGGAGGAATCCTTATGCACTCAGCCCCCGTCTGGATATCATCGCTTGCGCTGGCCGCGGCCGGCGGCTGGTTCGCCGCCACGATGCTTGCAGGGCCCGCCATCAGCAAGCAGCCGCGCTTTCCCCAGCTCACGATGGATCAACTTGACGAGAAGCAGAAGCCGCTCGGCGAACAGATCATGAAGGTATCGAGCGTCGGCCTCGGCGGACCCTATAACCCGATGATCCGCAGTCCGGTGCTGGGCCAGCGGTTGTTCGACCTGTTTTACTATCTGCGCTGGCAGACTTCGGTGCCGACCAGGCTCAACGAGTTTGCAATTCTGATCATCGCCAGGCAGTGGCGCTCGCAGGTCGAATGGTTCGCGCACGCGCCGCTGGCGGCGAAGGCAGGCCTTTCCGCCGACATCATCGCCGAGCTGAAGGAGGGCAAGCGGCCCGCGAAGATGGCTGAGGACGAAGCGCTCACGTACGACTTCGTTACCGAGCTTACGACCACGCAAAAAGTTTCCGACGAAACTTTTGCGCGGGCCAAGAAAGTCTTCAACGATCAGCAGATCGTTGACCTGACCGCGGTCGCCGGCAACTACGTGATGGTCGCCATGATGCTGGCGATGGCGGAGGAGACGGTGCCCGCCGGCAAGGAAGAGCCGTTCAAGATGGGGGAGAAGTGATCGACTTCGCGGCAAAGCGCGGCCAGTAAGGCCAGTCTAGGTAGTCGTGTCATTGCGAGGAGCGAAGCGACGAAGCAATCCAGAGGCCGCGTATCGAGGGCCTGGATTGCTTCGCTGCACTCGCAATGACGGTCTCAAAACCAATCGTACTCGGCCCAGCGTGAGCAGCTCTTGCCGAGAGTCGCTCACCGCGTTGCGTGCGGGCCTGGTTTGTTGCCAGGCAAGGCCTGCTCGATCGCGCATCGGCCGATTTCGCAGATGGTTTGCGAGATCACGTCGCCACTCTTGGCGAATCCGTCGGCCAGGAAATCGAACTGCGCGCGCGCCAGTCGCAACTGCTCGGTCGGCACTGCCACCACGGTGTCACTGAGCTCGGCAAACGGCGTGCGCAGTTCATCGAACTCGGCATTGACTTTCGCCAATCGGCTTTCCGCATCCTCGGCTCTCGCCGACAGGCGATGGGCTTCGTCAGTGAAAGAAGCCCGGTCGATTTCCGCCTGCCGGACGGCATCAGCGAGCTGTGCTCTCAGGGCGGCCGCCTCGGAGCTCAAATTCTCAGTCGCGATCTCGACGGCTTCGCGCAATTGGTTATTTCTCTCGCGCTCGTCCCGTGGTTCGCTGCACAGCCGCTCCGCCGTGACGGCCCGATCGGTCAATGCTTCGATGATGCCGGCTGCGCCGAGCAGCATCTCGGCGTTCTTGCCGCCGGACATCATGCTGGCGAGCCGTCGCAGGAAGTCGACAGTTTCCGAATTTTCATGCGGTGACAGAGAAACGGCCGTCGCGGTCATCGATATCAGCCACCCCTTGGACTTTGATTACCACTCAGAATGCACGAATTTGTTGAATGTGGGCCGGATATGTCGCGGAGACGACATATTATAACTTTCGCCATTACAAATCATCGTCAAGCCATTGGGATAGCTTGAGTTTTGGCCATCAGCCTTTTTCGACCCTCAGGTCGCCGTTCGCCCGATCCGGCCGAGATGGGTGAAAGTGAATCCAGCCCCGTATTTCAAACCATAGCCGAGCGCGCGATCGATGCCGATATGGGCCATCCAGATCATCGCGATGGAAAGCCAAAGCGGGGAGGCGAGCGCAAAGGACGTCGTCATCAGCGCCACCGGCGCCATGTAGCTGTGCGCGGCATTGTAGACGGTGGCGCCGGTTTTGGCGTCGGCTAGGTAGGCGGCAAAACTCAGATCGGGCAGCAGGAACAGGATGGCATAGATCCACCACGATCCACCCCATATCGCGTAGAGCAGCGTCATCCCGGCAAACAGTGTCAACCCTTCCAGCCGGAGCAGGATTTTCACGCCGCCCGTTGCGGCACCCGTGGCGTTGATAGCGTTCATTTCGCCCATCTTCTCAAGACTCCTTGCCAATCCTAAAGCGCATCTTGTACCGCCGATCTGGTGCCGAAAGGCGAAGGAAACCAGGTTTCCGCTTCCGAAAATGCCGTGTTAGAACCCCTCAAATCGGACCGAAAATAGCGGGCGGGAGCAGATGAAAGACGTTCTGGACACCCTTGCGGAGCTGCGCGCGGGGGCAAAACTCGGCGGCGGCAAGAAGCGTATCGAGGCGCAGCACGCGCGCGGTAAATTGACCGCGCGGGAGCGTATCGAGCTTCTGCTCGACAAGGGCTCGTTCGAGGAACTCGACATGTTCGTCGAGCACCGTTCGATCGAATTCGGCATGGAGAAGACGAAGATACCGGGCGATGGCGTTGTGACCGGCTGGGGCACCGTCAACGGCCGCAAGACCTTCGTATTCGCCAAGGATTTTACCGTGTTTGGCGGCTCGCTGTCGGAAACCCACGCACAGAAGATCGTGAAAATCCAGGACATGGCGATGAAGGCGAGGGCGCCGATCATCGGGCTCTACGATGCCGGCGGCGCGCGCATCCAGGAAGGCGTCGCAGCACTCGCCGGCTATTCCTATGTGTTCCGCCGCAACGTCATTGCTTCCGGCGTGATCCCCCAGATTTCCGTCATCATGGGCCCGTGCGCCGGCGGCGACGTCTATTCGCCTGCGATGACCGACTTCATCTTCATGGTGAAGAATACGAGCTACATGTTCGTCACCGGGCCCGATGTGGTGAAGACCGTCACCAATGAAGTCGTCACCGCGGAAGAACTTGGCGGCGCCAGCGTGCACGCGACGCGATCCTCGATCGCCGACGGCGCGTTCGAGAACGATGTCGAGGCGCTGTTGCAGATGCGCCGGCTGATCGACTTCCTGCCTTCCAACAACTCTGACGGCGTGCCGGAATGGCCGAGCTTTGACGATATCGGCCGCCTCGACATGTCGCTGGACACGCTGATCCCCGACAATCCGAACAAGCCCTATGACATGAAGGAATTGATCCTCAAGGTCGTGGACGAGGGCGACTTCTTCGAAATCTCCGAAGCCTTCGCGAAAAATATCGTCACCGGATTCGGGCGGATCGCCGGTCGCACGGTCGGTTTCGTCGCCAACCAGCCCATGGTGCTGGCCGGCGTGCTCGATAGTGACGCCTCGCGCAAGGCGGCGCGTTTCGTGCGCTTTTGCGACGCCTTCAACATCCCGATCGTCACCTTCGTCGACGTGCCCGGCTTCCTGCCGGGCACCGCCCAGGAATATGGCGGGCTCATCAAGCATGGCGCGAAGCTTTTGTTCGCCTATTCGCAATGCACCGTGCCGCTGGTCACCGTGATCACGCGAAAAGCCTATGGCGGCGCGTTCGACGTCATGGCGTCAAAGGAGATCGGCGCCGACATGAACTACGCCTGGCCGACGGCGCAGATCGCGGTGATGGGCGCCAAGGGCGCGGTCGAAATCATCTTCCGCTCGGACATCGGCGACGCCGAGAAAATCGCCGCGCGCACCAAGGAATATGAAGACCGCTTCCTGTCGCCCTTCATCGCCGCCGAGCGCGGCTATATCGACGACGTCATCATGCCGCACTCGACAAGGCGGAGGATCGCGCGGGCTCTGGCCATGCTGCAGGACAAGCACGTCGAGATGCCGGCGAAGAAGCACGACAATTTGCCGTTGTGAGGCTTGGAGCGAAGGGCGGAATAGCGAAACAGTATCCGCCGTTCGAGAAGAGCGGCAGGTTACTAGCTCGCCTAATCGCCCTACGATGTGCCGCCTACGCCGCCTTGCCTTGCTGCTGCTTCATAAACTCTGCCGCGCGCTTCTTGAGTTCAGCCGGCGCGACGTCCTCGACATGCGTGCCGATGTGCCATTGATTGCCGGCTGGATCCTTCACGCCGCCACTGCGGTCGCCATAGAACTGATCTGCCGGCTCCATCACCGATGCGCCCCCGGCCTTGATCGCCTTCTCGTAGACGGCATCGACATTGGGCACGTAAAGATAGAGCATGGTGGAGGTAGCCTTGGCGCGCTCCGAGGCGTCGGAAATCATCACAACCGAATCGCCGATCTTGAATTCCGCGTGCATGACCTTGCCGTCCGGCCGCATCATCGGCTCGAATACGGCCTGGGCGCCGAAGGCCTCCTTCATGAAACGGATGACCTTCTCGGCACCGTCGACGACGAGATACGGCGTGATGGTGTGATAGCCGTCGGGAACAGGCTTTACTTTTGTTGCCATGGCGAACTCCTGTGGCTTCTTAAGGCATCGCTATTAACGCGGAACCGGACGTTCCGGTCTGCCGGTTGTTCTCCAATTCCTTGAACAAAGTGTGACAGGTGTGCTGGATTTGGGCAGGAACCGCCGCAGGTCGCGCAAATGTGCGCGTGATGATAGGCTTCCATGAAGACCGCCGCGACGCGGCATCGAGGGTCACCATGTCCACGCTGTTCGCCTTCCTCCACCACCTCTGCGCCTTCACCCTGGTATCGGCGGTCGCGATCGAGTTTGTGCTGATCCGCCAGGAGCTGACGCTTTCCTCCGCGCGCAGGCTCCAGGTCACCGACATGGTGCTTGGCATCGCCGCCGGCGCGCTGCTGTTCGTCGGATTGGTCCGCGTGTTTTTCCTGGAGAAGGGGCCGGACTATTATTGGCACAGCCACGCCTTCCTCACAAAGTTCTCGCTCTTTGTCGTCATCGCGCTCGTGTCGATCATCCCGACGCTCGAGTTCCTGTCGTGGCGCAAGGCGATCGGTGCTGGCCAGGTGCCTGTCATCGATGCCAAAAAACGAAAGCTCGTTACCGCGGTCATTCACGGCGAACTTTTGGGCATTGTCATTATCCTCCTCTGCGCGGCCATCATGGCGCGGGGAGGATGGGTGTAACGTGCGGCGTCATTCCGGCGCGCGCGCCAGCGCGAGCCTGGAATTTCGATCTTATAATCTCCAGATTCCGGTTCATCGCGGAGCGATGCCCCCGGAATGATAAACGAGAACACTTGCAGGAGGAAAAAAATGCCCGCAGCCTTCTTCGTCGTCCGCGCCACCGTCGCTGACGCCGCCAAGCGCAAAACGTTCGATGCCTGGTACCAACGCGAGCATTTGCCCGACGCTGCGAAATCCTTTGGGGTGACCAAGGCGTGGCGGTTCTGGAGCCTCACCGATCCTTCACTGCACCAGGCGACATATCAATTCCCGGACGAAGCCTCGCTCGAGCGCGCGATGAAGGGCGAGGACATGAAGCGGCTGATCGCCGACTTCAACCGCGACTGGCCGGATGTCACGCGCACGCGCGAGACCTTTGTGCTGGCGCAGGAGTTTGCGGTGTAACCGGCACGTTACGTCTACAAGACGCAATGAGCATCGCCGGCCCGCGAAAGCTGAACGCGCAATTCAGCGAACATTCATCTCGCGCAAGCGACACTCTCCCCATCGCTTCAATCGAGGAGGAGATGTCATGGAACGCCGCGAGTTTTTGAAATTCGCCGTTGGGCTGGCGGCGGGCGCCGCAACCTTGGCCGCAAGCGCGCAGGCCGCGCCGCTTTCGCCGCAGCCGCTCAATCCGGGCGGACGGCTTCCCGCCAATGAAGATGCCCATCCTGCCGTGACTAGCAGCGACGAGGTCGATCGGCTCAAGCCAGAGGAAGTGCGGTGGGGGCATCACTGGCATCATCACCGCCATTGGGGCTGGCATCGTCGCCATTGGGGTTGGCGCCACCGACATTGGGGCTGGCGCCACCGTCACTGGCATCGCCGCTACTGGTGAAGTCCGAACCGCTGTATTGCGTCAATCTGCAACCGCCGCTTCGCGGCACATTGAGAGGAAAGGAAGACTCGTGAAGATTTTCGCTGCTTCTGCATTTGCCATCGGGCTCGGCCTGATGGGAATGTCTGCATCACAGGCAATGCCGCTGGCGCGGGTCAATCAGGCCCAAGCCACCTCGGGCGACGTGATTCGCGTGGCCGGTGGCTGCGGCCCCGGCTGGCACCGCGGTCCCTATGGTGGCTGCCGCCCGATGTACAACTGCCCGCCCGGCTGGCATTCGGGTCCATACGGCCGCCAATGCTTCCGCAACGGCTGGTAAGTTTGTGAGGCGGGGATCGCAACATCCCCGCCTTTTTCTTATGCTGAAGAAATCACCTGCCGAGAAAGTCGAGCAGCAGCTCGTTGTATTTCGCGGGCGCTTCCAGAAACACCAGATGCCCGGTGTCCGGGATCACCTCGGCGCGCGCGTCGGGCATCAGGCTCGCGAGTGACTTGGCGAGTTCAGCGTTTTGGCCCATCTTGCCCCGCAACGCTTCCGGCGCATTGGGGCGGCCCGGCGCGTTGTGATCGTCCGCCCCCATGATGAACAGCGTCGGCTGCGAGATCAGCGGAATCTCGTGCACGACCGGCTCGCGATAGATCATCTGCCCCGAAGAGACAAAGGCGCGCAGCCAGCGCGGATATTCGGCGCTGCCTTTGACGTTGAATCGCTGCTCGATGAACGGCGTCACCTGCTCGGGCGGAAGCTTCAGCGAATAATTGGTCTGGAGCTGCTTGCGGTAACCCTCGGCCGTGAGCTTGTCCTCGTTCTCCAGGATCTTTTCGGTCGGTGTCGGCGGCACATAGATCCGGTAGTCTTCAAGGCCGATCGGCGCGGTCAACACGAGATGGTTGACGCGGTCCGGATAGGCCCGCGCGATGCGCACGGCGAGCATGCCGCCCATCGAGTGCGCAACGACATCGGCCTTGGGGATTTGCAAGGCATCGAGCAGCGCAATGGTGTTGCGCGCCAGCGTGTCGAAATGCAGCTCGCCGGACGGCTTTGAGGATTTACCAAAACCGATCTGGTCCGGCACCACGACGCGGAAGCCAGCCTCGTTCAGCGTCTTGATGACGGGCGTCCAATAGCTCGACGCGAAGTTGCGGCCGTGCAGCAGCATCACAATGCGGCCGTTCGGTTGCGCTGGCGCCACATCCATATAAGCCATCCGCACTTGTTCACCGTCATTGACAAGCGGCAGCAGCTTGACCGGGTAGGGGTAGGCGAAGCCTTCAAGGTCGATGCCATAGGGCTCGCGTTCGGCAGCGTCGATTGGCCCGAACGGCAGTGCAATGAGGGCGGCGCAGAGCGCGGCCGCGACAGGACGGTTCATCGAGGGCTCAACTTCGTCATGCCCGGGCTCGTCCCGGGCATCCACGTCTTCAAGACGGCAGTTCGGCAATAAAGACGTGGATGGCCGGGTCAAGCCCGGCCATGACGAGAAGGTTCAATCACACGCGATTGTGCGTGGCTTCACCATTCGCGAACAATGCCGAAAACCGCCGTTCGCCGTTGCGGGTGAAATTGACGACGCGGCTGCCAGGCGCGCTATCGCGCGCGGCCCATTTCAATTCGGTGAAGCGCGACATCATGGCGGCGCCCAGCGTGCCGGCGAGGTGATGGCGCCGTTCGCTCCAGTCGAGACAGGCCTTGCATACCGGGCGGCGCGGATGCGCCAGCATGTCGGGCGATATCTGCAAGGCCTGCTGCAAAAATCGTTCGCCTTCCGCGGTCAGTTCGATCTCCTGCTTTTTCTGACGGACCAGTTTTTGCTGCTTCATGCTGTCGAGCATCTGCACGCCGAGATCGCCGGCGAGATGGTCGTAGCAAATCCGCGCCCGGCGCAGCGCCGGATCCTTCGGTCCCGTGCGGACGCGCATATGACCGGCACGCGCAGCGAGGCCCGCAAGCCCTTCGAGCACGCCGGCGACATCGGGGTCGGTGAGACGGTAATAGCGATGGCGGCCCTGCCTCTCCGGCTCGATCAGGCCGCCGACCTCGAGTTTCGACAAATGCGAACTCGCGGTTTGCGGCGTGATGCCGGCTTCCTGCGCGAGCTCGCTCGCGGTCAGCGCGCGGCCGCTCATCAGCGCCGTGAGCATGTTGGCACGCGCGGGATCGCCGACCAGGGAGGCGACCATGGCGATATCGGGACCTGCTTTCATGCTTCGACGATAACCGAAGCATTCACGACGTTCAAGCGGCTATTTTCGGTCCAACGATTGAACTCGTCATTGCGAGGAGCGATCCGCCGTCGCTCGCTAGGGCGAGCTATGGCCGGCTTTGAGTCCGCCGAAGCGCCCTTGCGCGTAGGCGGAAGCAATCCATATCGGTTCCGCGGAACCAGCCTGGATTGCTTCGCTTGTGCTCGCAATGACGGCAAGCAACAAAGGAGGTTCCCATGGCAATCACGGTCTTCATCCGCTACCAGCTCGATCCGTTCAAGCGGGGGATGTTCGAGGAATATTCCAGGCGCTGGCTCACCATCATCCCGAAATGTGGCGGCGATCTCGTCGGTTACTTCATGCCGCATGAAGGCACCAACAATATCGCCTACGCGCTGATTTCATTCGAGAACCTCGCCACCTATGAGGCCTATCGCGCGCGGCTGCGCGACGACCCCGAGGGCATCGCCAATTTCAATTTCGCCGAAGAGAACAAATTTATCCTCAGCGAGGAACGAACGTTCCTCCGCAAGGTGACGCGGTAATCGCGACTGGCGGGCGGCGCAGCGCGTCGCTATCTTTGCCGGCGAGCCCAGATCGAAAAGACCACAGGGAGTGACCATGCCGACGACTTTGGACAAGCGCGCCACCTTCCGCAAGTTGCACGAAACCGGTTGCTTCGTGATCCCCAATCCCTTCGATATCGGCAGCGCGAAAGCGCTTGAGCACCTCGGCTTCAAGGCACTGGCGTCGACCAGCGCCGGCTTTGCCTGGACCATCGGCAAAGCAGACAATCACATCACGCTCGAGGACGCGTTGGCGCACCTCACCGCGCTGTGCGCCTCCATCGGGCTTCCCGTCAATGCCGATTTCGAGGGCGGGTTTGCGGTCGAAGCCGCAAACGTCGGCGCCAACGTCGCGCGCGCGGTGAAGACCGGCGTCGCGGGGCTGTCAATCGAGGATTCCACCGGCGACAAGACCAAGCCGCTTTATGACCGCAGCCTCGCTATCGAACGCATCAAGGCGGCGCGTGCCGCGATCGACGCCGATCATAGCGGCGTGCTCTTGACCGGCCGCTGCGAGGCGTTCCTGTGGGGGCAGACCGATTTGAACCTGGTGATCGATCGGCTGAAGGCCTATTCCGATGCCGGCGCCGATTGTCTCTACGCGCCGGGCATCAAGACGAGGGAAGATATCGCTGATGTCGTGAAGGCCGTACATCCCAAACCCGTCAACCTCCTGATCGGCGCCTCCGGTCTTTCGCTGAAAGAAGCCGAAGCGCTTGGCGTGCGCCGCATCAGCGTCGGCGGCTCGCTGGCGCGCTCGGCCTGGGCCGGTTTCATGAAGGCGGCAAAGGAGATGGCGGAGAAGGGGACTTTCAGCGAACTCGCCCACGGCTATCCCGGCGGCGAGCTGAACAAGATGTTCGGTTGACCGCGACGAACAAACAGATGGGTTTCGCGAAGGGCTCAACCCATCCTCCGATCCGCTTGTCGGCGCTATTTGTTGTTCGCGCGATCGACTTCGGATCCGGTCGGGTTGGAGGCCGGTGGGCTGGGCCGCTTCATCGCCGAACCGGTGGTCGTACCGGGCTCGTTATTCGGCTGCGTCCGCTGGGCGCTCTGGCTCGGCGGCGCGGTGCCGGCATTGTTGATGGTCGTGTTGTTCAGCCCGTAGAACACCGCACCCAGCACGATCGCGAGGACGACTGCGAACAACGCGACCCTGCCGGTAGAAGCGCGGCCTTCTTGAAGCACCGGATCCGGCTGCACCTCGTTGTCGAGCCGAGAGGCGCGGCCAAAATCATCATCGCTCAGCTTGGGATGAAAGGGATCGTTCGGAAAGCGTTCGTTGGCCATGACGAGGCTCCTTCTTTAGTCGTAGGATAACCGTTGGCGCCTCGTTGGAGTTCCTGGAACGCGGCCGGCGCCAACAGGCGTTTTCCGGCCTGCTCAGATTGGAACCTGCGGCGCGCTACTGTTGTGACCGGACGCAGAAAGACCCCGGAGGCTGGCCCGGGACTTTCCGCGCGCAGGATCTGCTATCCGCGATCAGAACGGCCAGTTCACCCGCGCGTTGGCCGACCACAGGTCGTAGCCGGCGCCCAGTCCGCCGAGCTCGGCGCCAAGCGAGAGGCTCGGGCCGGCGAGCCCTGACTTCATGGTGAGGCCTGTGGTCACGCGCTCGGACCATCCGTCCTTGATGCCGACAAAGGCGATGCCGACCGGCAGCGCGCTGTCGGTGGAGAAGCGATAGTCGCCATAGAGCCCGACATAGGGCGACACCAGCAGACCGGAGGTCGCCTGCCAGGGATAGGTCACCTTGCCGCCGGTCGCGATGCGGCCTTCGGAGAAATTGCGCGCGGCCTGCAAGGTGCCGAGACTGTCGGTATAGGCGTTTTCGCTCTCCCACAGCGCGTAGATGCGCACGGAGGGTTCGAGCATAAAGAGGCCATAACGATAGTCCCCGCTGAGCGCGCCGGTGGCGAGCCAGCGCGATCCCGTGAACGAGCCCGCCGCGGTGCCGGCGCTGGCGGCGTAGGCGATATCGGACCAGCCGAACGCGCCGTCGATGCGCCAGTGCGGAGCCAACCGATAGGCGGCATAGGCGCCGACCGTGCCGCCGTCGCCCGAGAGTTTGCCGCTCAGGCTCGCGACCGGGTAATTGAAGTGCTCGTAGCCGGTGACCAGGCCCACCAGGAGATCGGGGGTGAGCTTGTAGCCGAGGCCGCCGGTGACGTTCACCTGATCGCCGTGGGTTGCCGCCACCGCATCATTGCGGTTGAATCCGGTGCCGCGCACATCGATCCAGGCGCTCCATTCGCGATCGATGCGAGGCGGCGCCTTGGCGTAGACGTTGCCGGCATACCCGAGGGCCGCAAATGCTTCATCGGCTCGGTGTGCCACGTCCGACTGCGGCTCGGCCGCGAGATTGAGCCGCACTCCGTTCGCGCCGGCGCTGATCGGAGATCCTCCGCTCGCGGAGAAAGCATCGCTGATGGCGCCATCGATGGCGCCGGTGATTGCCGCGCCGGAATTGGTTCGCCACCGTCTTGGTGAGATCGATTTGCAGCTCGCGCAGGAGCTGGCTGTCGAGATTCTGGTTGCTGGAACTCCCGCCTGGTGAATTTGGCGGCGCCGCGACGCAGGTAGCAGTCGCAGTCATGCTGGCGAAGCTGTTGGTGAGACTGATGTTCGACTCCAGCGTTGTGTCGCGGTTGCCAGTGACGGTGTACGAAACGGTCTGCGGCGTATTAACCGGCCCCTCGATTTCGAACAGGGTCGTCGCGGGCGATGGGATCAATAAAAACCAGTCATCGTTCACGGTAGCTCCCCCAATGACGGTAATGGAGAGCTTGTCCCCGGCAGCGAAGCCGGAAACTATTTTCCCGCTAACGCCGGTGCCGCCCCGATTAACGTTGAATCCAGAAGCGTTCACCACATCGCAGCCGGCGGAAGCGAATGCAGCGCTCGTCGACCCGACGAGCATAGCCAGCATTGCTGCAAGACTCGCGGTCGAGCGACCGAAAGATAAGCGGGCTTGGCCGGGCCGGCTGCGCGGCAACAACAAGGTCCGTTTGCAATCCGCAGACGATTGGACGCTGCCCCACCGCGTGAAGCGCCCCGATCCATTTCGACTTCGACACGATACATTTTGGAATTCGCACGGGGATTCTCCGAGTCAGTCCGCAGGTTCAGCTGCTGCCTGTATCGGATGCGAAAGCGAATCCGTCTTGGTCGAACCGGAACGGCCGATCGGCCAATTCGGCCCTTTGGCTAGTTCCGGGCAGCTTGTGGCCCGATCGACACAGCTCTGGGAACGCAACGTTGTCCGAAGCGGAACAGCCCTTGGGACTATTCGGAACGAGAAGTTCCGATGACGCCCGATTTTCGTCGCAACGGGCATCGTCGAAAGCAATTATCGGCCTCGCCTGGGGTTACAACCGGGGATGAGCATCGCCACCAGGGCCTAAAGCATGCACGATCTCCAACCGCTTCGGCGCGTTCGGATTTCCACGCAGGATATTCCCGAGAGCAAACGCTTCGCGACCTGGCGCGAGGTCTATGGCCGCGGCATCTTCAACGTCGACATCGAGCCGATCGGCGACGCGCCGTTCCGCGCCGATGTCACCTTCAACCTGCTGCCCAACGCCACCATTGCCGGCGGCTCGCGATCGCCGGCGCACCATCGGGTCACGCCCGAGCTTGTAGGGCGCGGCCGCGACATCATCGCGATCAGCGTGTTGCGGAGCGGGACGGCGAGCGCCACGCAATTTGGCAGGGAGTTGATCGACGGGATTGGCAGCGCCAGCGTGTTGTCGACGGATGCTCCCTCGACCAGCACCATGCAGTCGGCTGGCAGCTTCATCACGCTTGCCTTGTCGCGCCCGATCATTGCAGCGCTTGTTCCTAACCTTTCGCAGGCGTTTGGCCGGGGCATTTCGAGCGATAATGCGGCGTTGTACCTGCTGACCAGGTACGTGGATATCGTGCAGGCCGGCGATGAATCGCAGTTCCGCGAAATCGCCCATACCGTGTCGACGCACATTTTCGATCTTGCGGCGCTCGCGCTCGGGGCTCGCGGCGACAGCGCCGACATCGCCAAACAACGCGGCGCGAAGGCCGCGCGCTTGGCGGCGATCAGGTCCGACATCCTGGGCAGGCTTGGCCACGGCGATCTGTCCGCGGATGGCATCGCTGCGCGTCACGGAATTTCGTCGCGTTACTTGCGGAAGTTATTCGAGGAAGAGGGCTCGTCGTTTTCCTGGTTCGTCCTCACCGAGCGCATGGTCAGGGTCCGGCGCATGCTGGTTGATCATTATTGCCACTTGAACGTTGCGCAGATCGCGCACGAAAACGGTTTCGGCGATATCTCCTATTTCAACCGGGCGTTCCGCAGCCACTTCGGTGCCACGCCATCGGATCTCCGCGAGGCCGCACGACGGGAGTGGCTGGCGTGAGCGATGCATTTCCTCGTCGTTTATCGACCGATGATTTCCCCGAGGGCGATCGTGTCGCGATGTGGCGCGAGGTGTTTGGACGGCTTTTTGCGCGGCTCGATATCGAGCCTTTGCCAGATGTCCCACTTCGTTGCGACTTCACCTCCCATGCGCTTCCCGGTCTTCTGATTTCGTCCGGCACCGGCGGAGGCGTGCGCCAATCGCGAACCCGCGAGCTGTTGTCCGATGGCAATGACGACCTCGCCCTTATTATCAATCTGAAGGGCAGCGCCATCATGTTCCAGCGTGGGCTCGATTTCACGTTCGGCGAACAGGAGGCGACGCTGATGTCGAGCAGCGAGGTCGGCGGCATGATCCGGCCAACGACGGATCATCACGTTCTCGGCCTGCGCATGCCGCGGGCTGCCATCGCCCCGCTTTTGGACGGCGCGGATCGATCCATCATGCGGCGAATCCCGCGCGACACCGCGGCCTTGCAGCTCTTGATCGGATACGTCGGCGCGCTGAGGAACAACCGCGCAGTTGCCGACCCGCAACTGCATCCGCTCATCGTCAATCATGTCTACGATCTCGTCGCCGCATCGGTCGGCGCCACGCGCGACGCGATGGAGATCGCCAAGGGTCGCGGCCTCCGGGCAGCGCGGCTTGCCGCCATCCGCGTCGACATCCTCGCAAGGCTTGGCTACGGCGATCTGTCCGCGGATGGCATCGCTGCGCGTCACGGAATTTCATCGCGTTACTTGCGGAAATTATTCGAGGAAGAGGGCTCGTCGTTTTCCTCGTTCGTCCTCACCGAGCGCATGGTCAGGGTACGGCGCATGCTGGTTGATCGGCGTTACGCCCACCTCAACATTGCGCAGATCGCGCATGAAAACGGTTTCGGCGATATCTCCTATTTCAATCGCGCGTTCCGCGGCCACTTCGGTGCCACGCCATCGGATTTCCGCGACGCCGCGAGACGGGAGTGGCTGGCGTGATGCTTCCAACTCGTCGGTCAGATCAGGGCGTGCGGGCTTTCTTGACCTGTTCCGCCGTCACCAGCGGCGCGGCATTGCCCCAGGAATTTCGGATGTAGTTGGTCACATCGGCGATCTCCTGATCCGACAAGTCCCTGGCGTAAGCGGGCATCGATCCGGTGTTGGGTGCGCGCGGCGTCGTCACGGTCTGCGCGCCGTCAAGCGTCACGCGCAACGTGCTGGAGGGATCGGCCGACTGTAGGAGCGCATTGCCGGGTAGCGGCGGATAGATGCGCGGAGCGCCCGAGCCGTCAGCTTCATGGCAGGCGACGCAGAGACGAGCGTAGACGGCTTGACCCGCCTTCATGCGGGCTTCCGGCGGCGCGCTCACGGCGGGCTCCGGCGGGCCTGCCGGCAGGGACTTCAGATAGACGGCCATCGCGCGGACATCGGCGTCGCTCATCTTCGAGGTCGAGTTGACGACGACTTCGGCCATCAGCCCGTCGGCGTGGCTTTTGCCGTTGCGGCCGCTTTTCAGATATTCGGCGATGTCATCGACGCTCCATGATTTCAACCCGCTACGCTCGGCGGCATCGAGCCGCGGCGCGAACCAACCCTGCACCAAGCCGCCGGAGAACGCGTGGCCGCGCTTGTCGGCGCCAAAAATGTTCTTGGGCGTGTGGCAGGCGCCGCAATGGCCGAGGCCTTCGACCAGATAGCGGCCGCGATTCCAATCCGTACCTTTCGACTGATCCGGCTCGAAAATGCCGGGCCGGAAGAACAGGTAATTCCAGGCGACCATCAGTACGCGGAAATTTGCGGGAAAATGCAGCTCGGGAGGCGGCGTCTCGCTGCGGAACGCCGTCAGCGTCGCGAGATAGGCCCGGATCGCGGCGATGTCCGGCCGCGTCAGCCTTGTGAAATACGGGTAGGGGAAGGCCGGGTAATAGTGCGAGCCATCGGGGTCGGCGCCCTGGCGCAACGCGCCATAGAAATCGGCATCGCTCCAGTCGCCAATGCCGGTATCGCGATCCGGGGTGAGGTTTGCGGAGTAGACCCCACCAAACGGGGTGTCGATCCGCTTTCCCCCGGCGAACGGCTTGGCCGGGTCGGCGGTATGGCAGCTCGCACAATCGCCGGCTTCGACCAGCGCCTTGCCGCGGGCGATCGTCTCTTCCGAGGGCTCGGCCGCCGCGGCGCCAAAAGCGAACGCACTGCACAAAAAAAGACACGCAAAAATCGTCCGCATCAGTAAATGCCTTCCCTGCCTCAATTCACCCCTTATCACCCTCGGCCCGCATTATAGAGGCGTTACGTCGTTTCGCGACAGCGCTTGGGGGCGACACAAATCAAAAAAGGAACAAGCCATTCCCAGCACGAAATTGCGATTCTCAACGGGTGGCCAAACCCGTCCAGATTTCTGGTGCGCGGCCCGGAAAAACCGACATAGAGTAGCAATCGGCGCCGGTGACACTAGCTAAAAACAACGGGCGAGCCAAAGGCTTAAGAGGGCTTAAATGGGAATCAACCAGGGTCCGATCAGTCTCGAC
>Ga0209153_1000191_pt1 | contig 33466 bp, 29 predicted proteins | sample GraSoiAngelo_120_FD_185877 | JGI IMG/M metagenome (GOLD analysis project Ga0209153, IMG submission 185877) | Grasslands soil microbial communities from the Angelo Coastal Reserve, California, USA - 14_0919_09_20cm (SPAdes) (version 2) | ecosystem: Environmental > Terrestrial > Soil > Grasslands ... | reverse complement strand
CCGCCGGCAAGAGTCGGAAGGAGGCGATCTACGCCGCCTACGACCGCTTCTATAAAGGCGACATCGCGCGCGAGCTAGTGCGCGGTGTGAGAGAAGAGGGCGGCCTCTTCACTGCGGAAGACCTGGCCCACTGGCAGGTGCGGATTGAGGAGCCGGTCAAGACCACCTACAAAGGAATCGAAGTTTACAAGCTCACACACTGGACACAAGGGCCCGCCATGCTCCAAGCCTTGAACATCCTTGAGCACTTCGACCTCAAAGGCATGGGCTATAACAGCGCCCGCTACATCAACACCATCTATCAGGCGATGAATCTGGCCTTCGCCGACCGGGATTTCTATTACGGCGATCCATACTTCCCGCCCGCCGAGCCGATTCAAGGACTGCTCTCCAAAGATTACGCGCGCGCGCGCGCCAAGCTACTTAATCAAGAGCGCAACGACCCGTCGGTCGCCCCCGGCGACCCATACCCGTTCCAAGGCGAGACCAACCCTTATCGCGCCCTCCTGGAGAAGTGGAACACCAGACCGATTGCCACTCCAACCTCTACGCCCCGCCCGACGCAAGACACGCCCCCGCCTGTCAGTCAGAATGCTCCGCGCGGCGCGGCCGATGAAGACTTCAAGCGTGCGTTCTACGCGGGCACGACTTCGGTTGAAGCGGCGGACGAGGAGGGCTGGGTGGTCTCGGTGACGCCGAGCGGCGGTTGGGTGCCGGCCGTCATCGCGGGGCGCACAGGGGTGGGCCTCAGCCAGCGCGCGCAGAGCTTTGTGACTGACGCGGCGGAAGGCCCCTTCAACGTCATCGAGCCGGGCAAGCGCCCGCGCGTCACGCTCACCCCGACGTTGGCCTTAAAGGACGGCAAGCCGTTTCTCTGTTTCTCCGTGCAGGGCGGCGACAGTCAGGATCAGAACCTTTTGCAGTTCTTCCTCAACATCGTCGAGTTCGGGATGAGCGTGCAGGAGGCGACCGAAGCGCCGAACATCAACAGCTTCCAGATGCGCAGCTCCTTCGGCGAGCACGAATCAAGACCGGGGCGTATCTTACTCGCCGAGTCCATGCCGCCGTGGGTGCGTGAGGAGTTGCGCCGCATGGGCTACGAGTTGACCTTCGAGGAGCGCACGTCGGGGCCCATCAACGCCATTCAGTTCGACCGCGCCCACGGCACGATGTGGGGCGGCTCAAGCAACCACGGTGAAGATTACGGCATTGCTTGGTAGGCGAAGATCACCGGCCGCGCGATGAAGCGTATAATGTAAAGGTGATAAGATTCGTTCTTGACTAATCGTTCCAGAAAGAGTATAAGCCTCCCTGAGGTCAAGCAAGTTCAGATGGCGCGGCACAAAGAGTTCAACCGGGACGAGGCTCTCCAGAAGGCGATGGAGGTGTTCTGGGCGCGCGGCTATGAGGCGGCGTCCATCAATGATTTAGTCGGCCACATGGGCATCAACCGCCAGAGCCTCTACGACACCTTCGGCGATAAGCACGCGCTTTACCTACAGGCGCTCGACCGCTACCGCGAAGTGGAGGGCCGGAAGATGTTTGCATTGTTGGAGCGGCCGGGTTCTGTCAAGAAGGCGCTGCGGCAGTTGTTCCAAGGTGTGGTCGAAGGATCGTTCTGCGACGGACAGCGGCGCGGCTGCTTCATGGGTAACGCGATGTCGGAGTTAGCCGGCCGCTGTAAGGAGACCGCGGCCAAGGCGTGCAACAATATAGCCGCCGCCGAGGAGGCTTTTTACCGTGCGCTGCTGCGCGGGAAGAAGGCGGGCGAGATCAAGGGCGGGCGCGACCTCCGCGCCGTCGCGCGCTTCCTCTATAGCAGCTTGCAGGGACTGCAACTGATGGCGAAGGCGACGCGGGATCGCAAGACGCTGGAGGATGTCGTGAAGGTCACGCTCTCGGTGCTGGACTAATTTTTTTGACGCATTCTGGAACAAGCGTTCCAGATAGGAGTGAGGCTTCCGGTGGCGCAAGCACCGAGGGCTTTGGACAAATAAGACAGTCAGGATAAGGAGAATCTCGATGGGCAAATTGGCAGGCAAAGTGGCGGTCATCACCGGCGGCAATTCAGGCATCGGCTTGGCGACGGCTAAGGAGTTTAGCGAGCAGGGCGCGCGGGTCGTCATCACGGGCCGCGACCAGCGGACGCTCGACGCGGCGGCGCGCGAGATCGGCGGCGACGTCTTGGCCGTGCGCTCGGACGCCTCTAGTCTGGCGGAGATAGACGAGCTGTTCGCCGCCGTGCAGGAGAAGTTTGGCCAGATTGACGTGCTCTTCGTCAACGCTGGCGTGGGTAAGTTCGCACCGGTCGAAGCTGTGACCGAAGAACTGTTTGATGGCATCATGGACATCAACTTCAAGGGCGCGTACTTCACGATCCAGAAGGCGCTGCCGCTCTTGAACGACAACGCTTCGATCATCCTCAACACATCCATCAACGCCCACATCGGGATGCCGAACTCAAGCGTCTATGCGGCGAGCAAGGCGGCGCTCATCACGCTGGCGCGAACGCTTTCGGCTGAACTCGTAGGCCGCGGCATCCGCGTCAACGCCATCAGCCCCGGCCCCGTCACCACACCGATCTTCGGGCGGCTCGGCTTGCCACCGGAGGAGCTTGAAGAGACGGCGAAGAACATTCAGGCGCAAGTGCCGATGAAGCGGTTCGGGCGGCCCGAAGAGATCGCGAAGACTGTGCTCTTCCTCGCCAGTGCCGACTCCTCGTTCCTGTTGGGGACGGAGATCATCGCCGACGGCGGCATGAGCCAGCTATAAGCTGAAGAGGGAGAAGAGCATTAATGGTTACCGGCAAACAGATCAAGATCGTCAAGCGCGCCGAGCGCCATGATCCGCAAGCAGTTCGCGCAGAGAAGGGTAGAGCCAGCGCCCACGACTCTGGCGGCATGGCGCAGCGAGACGCGGTCACGGTTGTCACCGGCTGGGTGCGCGCATTACGACAGAAGAGAGTCGCAGAAGCGGCTCGTGGATTCGAGAGCCTGTTCGACAAGGCGGCATGAGTGCTGCCCACGACCAACAACTGCTCAGGAGGCTGGAAATGAAAGCGATCAGGATTCATGAACTTGGCGGCGCGGATGTGCTGCGCCTTGAGGAAGTAGCAAAACCAGAAGTGGCCGCAGGCACAGTGTTGATTAAAACTGAAGTCGCGGGCATCAACTACGCCGACACGATGCTGCGCAAAGGTACTTATCTGACACGTCCCTCCTTACCGTTCACGCCCGGGTTTGAGGTCGCCGGACGTATCGAAGAAGTCGGCGCGGGCATCGAGGGCTTACGCGTCGGGCAACGAGTGATGGCGAAAATGCAGGGCGGCGGTTACGCGGAATACGCGGTCGTGCAGGCCGGACAGGTCACACCCATGCCCGACGGTTTGGAGTTCGGTACGGCGACTGCGCTGCTGGCACAAGGGCTGACCGCGCTCGGACTGCTCAAGGGTTTGCAAGCGGGCCAATCAATCCTCGTGCACGCGGCGGCGGGCGGCGTCGGCTCGCTGCTCGTTCAACTCGCCAAGCTCAAAGGCGCTCGTGTGATCGGCACGGCGAGCACGGCGGCGAAACTCGAAATCGTGAAGGAGCTGGGCGCGGACGCGGCCATCAACTACACGGAGGCTGACTGGCCCGAACAGGTGCGGGCGGCGACGCCAAACGGCGCGGGCGTCGATCTGCTAATCGAGATGGTCGGCGGCGAAGTGGGCGCGCAGAACGTCAAATGTCTGGCGCCGGGCGCGACGATGATCATCTACGGCGCGGCGAGCGGGCGAGACTTTCCGCTCTCGGCCCTGAGCCTGCTCGGCAAGCATCTGACGGTCAGGGGCTACACGCTCTACAGTGAAACAGAGGCGACGCTCGCCGAGTTCACACGAGAATTGATGGCGCACGTCAAAGAGCATCGGCTGCAAGTGCTGGTGCAGGAATTTCCGCTCGCACAGGCGGCGGATGCGCACCGGGCGATCGAGGGTAGGCAGACGACCGGCAAAGTCGTTTTAAGGGTTCAATAGGCGAAAGGATAAGCAAAAGATAAGCATGAACCGAGCAGTACAGGTCACGTACTTTTTGCTTCGCGTCGTGGCGGGTTTTCTGTTCCTCCAGACTGGCGGTCTGGTCCTGTTCGGCTGGTTCGGCGGCATGCCGGGCCAGCCTAGCCCTCCGCCCTTGATGTCCCAGACGGGTATCGGTGGAGTGCTCGAATTCTTCGGCGGCATCGCGATCATGCTCGGTCTCTTCACCCGGCCCGTCGCATTCATCCTGTCCGGCATGATGGCGGTCGCTTACTGGCAGTTTCATGCGCCGCAGGGCGGGTGGCCGGTTCAGAATCAGGGCATGCCCGCCGTCCTATTCTGTTTCATCTTCCTCTACATGGCAGCGCAGGGCGCAGGCAACTGGAGCCTCGACGCGCTCGTCCGGCACAAACGTGCGGCCGCCGCGAGCGCGGGATGAATGGGCCTGACGCCTGACAGAAGAGAACCCAAATGATAACGATGAAGGGCCATCAAGGTCGGGTGAGGCGTGACCGACACGCCCGGACTGAATGACCTGCTGGCTTCCTCACCGGCGGGCGAGCAACGCTTGCAGATGATTTCCAACAGTGTGCCGCTCGGCCGGGTGCCCGCCGCCGGAGATTACGTAATCGTGAACGCGCAATTATCGGAGGCCGCTACCTCGCCCGTGAGATCGGGGATGGCTGCCTGACAGCCGCTCGTCGCCGTCAGGATTTTATTAGTGGCGCAACTTGTGATCGTTGGAGGTTCGTCGTCCACAACATTGATCGTGAATGAACAACTCGGCCCGGCGCTATTCGCGCAAGTGACAGTTGTCGCGCCGACGGAGAAGAAGGAACCGGATGCTGGCGTGCAGGTCACCATGCCGCATTGCGTGCCCGTCGTCGGCACGGGGTGCCATCGTCCAGACTGCCGTCCGGGTTGTAGCGCGCGAGCGCAAAGTCGTTGTTGTGCGTGGTGGTGTTAGAAGCATAACCGGCTACGACGCTCTTGCCGTCAGTCTGCACAACGACGGCGTTAGCTTCATCGTTGCCGCCGAAGAAATCTGTGGTGACAATGCCGCCCGCGCCGAAGGTCGTGTCCAGATCGCCGGCCGCGGCGCTGGCAGTCTTTGAGAGTTGCGAGAACAGAAGCAGCGCCACAAGGCTGAGGCCGATCAACTTCGTCATGTGCTTGGCGAGCAAGCAGACCAGACGTGGTGCATGCTGCTTTGAGTTTCTCATGGCTCCTCCTCTGTGCGAGCGGTGGCAGACAGATGGTTAGAGATAGCGGACGAATACGGGTGCGGCGTGTCGCGGTCACCAATGCCAGACCTGTTCGTAATCTTCGAGCAGGCTGGCGATGTCGCTTCGGTGAATCAACTGCACACCGCCCAAGCAGTCTTTGCTGTCGATGCCGCGCTCTTCCAAGTCGTCAAGCACGGCGAAGACTTTGACGCCCTTCGCTTGCAGCCGCTCGATGTCTTCTGTGGGCCGGGCCGGATGATTGATGCGCACATGGCCGATAGTGAGCACGGGGCATTCCTGCGCGGCCAGATAGTTGACGGCGTTGGCGCGCAGCAGCACCGAGAGGTCAGCGCCCGCGTTGCGCAAAGCGCCACTGAGCCACAGGATCGTGTCGTCCTGTTCTTCGAGCGTGGCGCGGTAAGCGGTCTCCACAATGTTCAGGATTCTCATCGCTCTCCTCCAATCAGGGTCTCTGAAACTCGACGCACACCTCGCGTCGCTACTTCGTCGGGATGACCAGCGTGTTGGTTGACGCTGCGGCCATCTTGAGAAAATCTGCCGGGCTGCCGCGCTTGACGCCGTCAACCGCATTCGCCGCGCCGCGTTCGTCCACACAGAGACCGCAGTTCACCCACGTGAGCAGCGGGTTGTCGCCGCCGATCTCCAGCAGCGAGCTAACGAACGCGCGCGTCGTCGGATGTTCCTCCTCTTCCACGCTCGTGCCCTTGACGGGATTGGCGTGCGGCGTCTGCTCCTTCAAGGGCAACGAGACCGCGCCCTCGTAGGCGAACACGTTGACACGCATGCCGCGCTTCAGTGCTGCCGAGATGAGCCTGAGCGCCGTCGTCGAATTGGCGGACTCGTAGGGCGGGTCCATCAGGGCCAGTGTTAATGTCTTCTCAGTCATGTGCGGCCTCCTTTTAGTGCCAGATCGCTTTAGTGTTTTCTTCGACCAGCGCGTCCACCAGCGTCTCTATGCTGGCCGGCTGCACGCCGGCGTGCAGTTCTGCGGGTTGAATGCCGCGCTCGCTGAGCGAGAAATCGTCGGCCAGCAGTGTGACGCCGGCCTCAGCCAGTCGCGCAAGGTAAGAGTCGCGCGCGGCACGACGCGAAGCGAGTACGCCGTTCTGCACGAGAAAGACTGTGACCGTGTGCCCGCGCTCTTTCAACGCGGTCGCCGTCTCCGCGACGAACCGCACGTCGAGCGACTCGAACGGGTCGCGGGATTCAATGAACAGGTAATTGGTCATGACTCACTCCTTCAGTAAAGAAAATTTTTTCGTAGCGACCTTAGCGACCTTGCGGCTACTCGCCGTTGTGCGGCTCGCGGGCGGCAGCTTGTGCCGCGTCGCCTGCCGGTCGCGCTGTCCGGCAGGCGTCCAGCATCCATCGCTCGGCTTCGGTCAGGCTGGCGACGCGCGTGCGCCCGCCCGTCTGAATATGCTCAACGTCAATGATCGGCCTTTCATCGTGCGCCGGTTCATGGATCAGCCAGCAGCGGATGAGAAATGAACTATAGAGTTTCATGGCCCCGTTTCGGTCAGAGACTCGCGAGGTGCGTTTGCGCCACTGCTGCAAATACTTATTTGAAAGCCATGCCATGCGGGCGCGCAGGGCCGGTCGCAAAGGCCGCGTTGAAGTCGAGTTGAAATCTGGGATCGAGCACGAGGTCATGGTTCGTCACGCGCGCCACGTGAACGCGGTGATCGCCTTCAGCATGCACCTTGCCCGCGTCGTCCTCGTTCAAGAAGTAGTCGGAGATGACCAGACGCTTCTCATCCCGCGTGAGCGCGATGTAGTGCGGCCCGGAGTTAGCGCCCAAATCCAAGACCTTCAGCACGCGCGGCTTGCGTGGGTTCGAGGTATCGAACATGACGACCTTGCCGGCTAAGTTCAGCGAGATGAAGAGCCGCTTGCCGTCCTGCGTCATGCGCATCAGTTGCGGCCAACCACCCGCGGCGATAGTCGAGAAATCGAAGACGGGCGTGGCCGTCGCTTGCCCGGTGTCCAGCAGATAAAGCTTGTCGTCGATCATGCCGGCCGTAAAAGCGCGCGCCTGCTCGTCGCCCGGAATCAACTTCACGTCAATCGTGCCCGCACTGTCCGGCAGTTTGATGGTGCGCAGTATCTTGCGCGCGCGGAAATCCCAGACGCGCACGCTGCCGCGAAGCTCCAAGTCGCCGGGCATGGCGTGCAAGGTGGTCGCCGGGCAGATGAAGTCGCTCGTGACCATCAAGTTGAGTTCTGGGCGCACGGAGATGCCGTGCGGATTGAAGCCATCGTCAGGTGGATCGCTCGGATACTCGGCCACCAACTGCAAGTCTCTGGTAAACTCGGCCACTCTTCCGGGCGCGTGCCCCGCAGCGCCGCCCATCATCGTGACGAGAAAGCCGCCGTCTGCGAGCGCGTAGAACTCATCCGTGATGGCGGACTGTGGCGGGTCGGCCGCAGAGAGAAAGCGGGGCGCGGTCGGATTGGAGACATCGAAGAAGAAGACCTCTTTCTGGCCTTTCAAGACACTTAGGAGTCCGCCGCAAGCCAACGTCTTGCCATCGCGGGAGAGACCGACGTGATGCGGCTCATTGCCCGTCGCGCCGGGTTGCGGCAGTGGCAGCGTGTTGATTACTTTGCCGTAGTTGGCTGACTCCTCATCAAAGTTGATGACGGCTAAGAAGTCTGGATTCATGCGCGCTTGATCGCCGGCCCAGACGAACAGGTATTTCTCAGGCCGCTCGTCCTGTTCATCTCGCTCCTCGTTCTCCGCCTGCTGTGCGCGCCCATCCGCTTGTGCAGCGTTCGTCCTGCTTGAATAAACCTTCAGCGCGCCCAAGCCCAAGAGGCTCGCGATAAACAGGAAGGCTACGAATTTCAACCACTGGGTTCGGTCAAATATCAAGTTGCTCATCGTTGTTCCGCTCCTTTCGTTGTGCACTACTGCCAGCCATGAACGCGCAGGCTGATGAACGCGCTCGCGTAACTGACAAGCCGGAGCATACAAGGCGCACCTTCCGGCAAACTTCACCGCCTCTTCCCAAAATCTTCCCGCCCCGGCTGCGACCTGAAGCCGAAAGAAAAACGCCCCCGCGCGGGCGGAGGCGTTTGCCGTAATGAGTGATCAATTGTTCGCTTCGGGCGGCGCGGTCAGGGCGTGAGGCCGACACGGCGCACGAGGTCGGTGAAGCGTGGGTCAGGGCGGAGGGCGTCGAGCACAGGGTCTACCTTGAGCCAGACCAGCCAAGCGTCGCGCTCCTCAACAGCGCGTTCCAGCCATGCAAATGCCCGCTCCGTCTCACCGAGTCCCAAGTGGATGGCTGCCACGCGATACGAGGAGACGTATCTTCGCTTCGATAGCTCGCGCAACTCGTCGAGCACTTGCAATGCTTCCGCTCGCCTGCCCGCTACCGCGTAAGCATGTCCGAGGAGCACCACCGCATGGGCGCTGCCGCCGGAGAGGGCGATGGCCTTTTGAAACTCCGCGATGGCTTCCTCGTACAGCGCCTTCTGTTCGTAAGCCAGACCGAGCTTCCAGTGCGTATAGACAAAACTCTGGTCCAGTTCGAGCGCCTTCTTGTACTCGTCTATCGCCCGGTCGTACTGGCGCATCAGGTATGGGAGGAATCCGTAATCGGTGTTGATGCTCAGCGAGAGCGGCTCAAGCTCATGCGCTCGCTTAATCTCGGCGAAGGCTTCATCCAAGCGCCCTATCGAAGTCAGGTACTCAAGGCCGTACCAGTGATGCGCGGTCGTGCAGTCTGGCTTTAGCTCGATGGCGCGCGTGAACTCGCTACGGGCCGCCGTCCAATCCCAGTCATAACTTACCAGACAGAACGCCAGCGCGGCGTGAGCTTCAGCGAGCGTCTCATCAATCTCCAGAGCACGCGCCGCGGCCTCCTTCGCCCGCGGGAAAGCCTCGCACGGCGCGAGCGCGCTGATGCCGAACGAGCCGAGCACGGTGTAGGCGTCGGCCAAGCCAGCGTAAGCCAGCGCGTAGGTCGGCTCCATCTCAATCGCCTGCCGGAAGTATTCGATGCTCTTCTTCAATCCCTCTTCAGTCCGCTTATTCCAGCAGTAGCGGCCCCTGAGATATGCGTGATACGCCTTTATGTTTTCGGTGTGGCGTTCGCTCAAGCGTCTGATCTCTTCGCCGGTCAACTTCAGCCGCAATTTGTCGGAAATGTCCCGCGCGATCTCCTCCTGCAAGGTGAAAATGTCCGAGGCCCTGCGGTTGTATTGCTCGCCCCAGATTTGTGATCCGTCCGCGACATCAATCAACTCAACCTTTACTACCAACCGCTCGCCGAGTTCCAGTACCCTACCCATCAGCACCGCGCTCACGCCCAGATCAAGTCCGACCTCAGACGGCACGCTCTCCCGGCCCTTGTAGTTGGCCACCGTGCTCCACGCCATCACACGCAAGGCGGGCAGTTGCGCGAGGCGGTTGATAATATTTTCCGTGATGCCGTCGCTGAGATATTCAAGGTTTGCATCTGCGGTGAGGTTGGCGAGCGGCAGAATGGCGATTGATTCGATGGCCGTTGGCGCGCGCACTGAGCGGCTCGGAGTTGCGCCGGATACGAGCGGGTGTATGTGCCCAGACTCAATCTGCCGATGCAGCTCAACTGTCTCCCGGTCGAGTTCAGCCTCTAGTTCACGGCGCATCGTCGCTGCGCATTGCTGGTACTGCCTGAGCGCCTGATGACGATTCCCCGTCAGGGCGTAGAGCCGCATGAGAGCGCGATGGACTTCTTCATTCGCGGGGTCACAAGCGAGCAATTCTTTGAGCCGCGCGATGCTCTGCTGATATTGCCGCTCGCGCTCGTAGAACTGTGCCAGCTTCAACAACAGATCATAATGGAGCGCGCGCAGACTTTCGCGCCGCGTCGTCATCCAATCCTCGTATAAGTCTTCCGTCAGCAGGTCGCCCTCATAAAGCGCCAGCGCCTGTTCATAAGCCTCTGCGTCCGCCGACTTGAGCGCGGCGGCGGCCGCGTGCTCAAACACCTCCACGTCAATCCAGAGTTTTTCGGGCGCGTGCAGATGCACCTGCTGGCCGTGCGTCAGGATGAAACGCGAATTCGCGCCGGCCTGTAAGGTTGGCTCCAAAGCCCGCCGCGCCGCGTGGATGCTTTTGTGCAGGTTGTTGCTGGCCGCCTCCGCATCGAGGTCAGGCCACAATAGTTCCATCACCTGCTCGCGATGGAGTTGATGATGCGGCTGCAAGGCCAAGAGCTTGACCAACAGTTTCGGTTTACGGCGCGTGAAGTGCCGCTCCTCAACCGTCGTCCCATCCACGGCGACGCGGAACGGGCCGAGCAGGCGAATCGCTAAAGAGGCAGACTTTTTCTGTTCAGTTCTCGTCATGCTTTCGTTTCGCTTCGGCGCTAACTTTGCGCTGGCTTGCGCGCGTAGGCATACACGCGATGGGTCGGATACTCAAACTCGTAAGGCTCGCGTTCGGCTATTCTTTCCACCTCGAACCCCGCGCCCTCAAGGTAGCCCGCCATCTCCTCCGGCTCGAATAGAGTCACGTCAATCGAGACCGGCATGTCATACCACTCTTCGCGGTGCAACTCCCCCACGCCGCGATGAAATGAGAGCAGAAGCTTGCCGCCCGGCTTGAGGACTCTGTGCATCTCCATGAGTGCGCGGGGCGCGTCTTCGCGCTTGAGGTGGATGATTGCATAGAAGCAGACGATCCCGGCCAAAGAAGCACGGGGCAGTTCGAGCGCCAGCATGTCGCCGCGCGCGAACGATATGTCTGGATTCAATTGGCGCGCAAACTTGATCATCTCTGGCGACAGATCAAGCCCGCACATATTGACGCCACGATCTTGCAGGTAGCGCGCGATCTGTCCGGGCCCGCAGCCGACCTCGCAAATCTGCCCCAGCCCGCGCACGCTCTCGGCGAACTCGCTGAGCAACTCGCAGTCAAAGGGCTTTCGCTCCAATTCTCCGAAGAATTCAGTGGCGTAATGCTCCGCGACGCGGTCGTAACTGGTTTCTATCTCTGATTGAGGCTCTCTTCTCATTTGCACCCTCGTTGCTCTCTGGCGGCGCGCAGAGGAGTTGCTGCGTTAGACCGCGTGGGTTCCGCTTAAGAATTCAAAGCTCGCGCGCCGAAGCTGACTCCAACAATTCGCGCTCACGACTTAAAGCCGATGCGCCGCAACAGTTCTTTGAACCTTGGCTCTGCGCGCAAGCCGTCGAATCTCGGATCAACCGACAGGTAGATCATCCACTCGGCGCATTCCTGATAGGCTCTATCGAGCCACTCGTACCCTTCGGCTTTCTCGCCCAAGCTCAAATGGACAAGCGCCATGTGGTAAGGCGAGACGTACCTTCGTGAAGACAGTTCGCGCAACTCTGCGAGTATGGTACGCGCCTCGTCTGTTTTACCGGACAGGGCATAAATGCATCCGAGTGCCGCCTGCGCTTCCATATTGTCTGGCGCGAGCGATCTGGCTCTCAGGAACTCGGTGCTGGCTTCCTCATACATCCCCTTCCGCTCATAAGCCCATCCGAGCCAGAGGTGCGCGCGGTCGCGGTTCGGCTCCAGTTCGAGAGTCTTACGGTATTGCTCAATCGCCCGGTCGTATTGGCGTGTGAGGTGCAGAATCTGTCCGACATCACCGTTGGCGGGTAGCGACAACGGGTCAAGCTCTAAGGCTTGCGTAGCTTCCCTATAAGCTTCATCCCCTTGTCCATTAAATAGTAGGTAGAAAGCGTACCACTGGTGGGCTATGGCCAGATTCGGGCTGAGTTCGATGGCGCGCTTAAAGGCTCGCTCGGCAGCCGACCATTCAAAACAGTGCATGTTGGCGTGTGCCAGCGAGGCGTGCGCCTCCGCGAGCGTGTCATCTATCTCTAAAGCCCGGCGCGCGGTCTCCTTCGCCTTGGAGAACGCCTCCTTCGAGGGAATGGCGGTAAGGCCAACGTCGCCGCGAAAGGCGTAACAATCGCTGAGACCGGCGTAGGCCAGCGCGTAAGCAGGGTCTATCTTGAGCGCTTGCCGGAAGCACTCAATCCCTTTTTCCAGACGCTCTACGGTGCGCTTGTTCCAGTGATAACGGCCTTTGAGATAGAGTTGGTAAGCTTCTGTGTTGTCGGTGTAACGCTTGGTCAGTCGCCCTTGCTCCTCACCGCTCAGGCGCAGGCGCAACTGCGCCGTGATCTCTCTGGCAATCTCGGCCTGCACATCAAGAATATCCGCCGCGCGTCGGTTGTACTGCTCACCCCAAATTTGCGACCCGTCCGCCACGTCAACCAACTCGGTCTGAATATTCAAAGTGTCGCCGCGATATAGCACGCGCCCCGTCAAGACGGCGCGCACACCCAAACGCGCACCGACCTCCTGCGGATCAATCTCAAGCCCCTTGTAACGAAAGACCGTGCTGCGGGCCATGACTTTCAGTTGCGGCAGTTGCGCGAGCGTATTGATGATGCTTTCGGTGATGCCATCCGAGAGGTAGTCCGTGTTCGGATCGCCACTTACGTTGACGAGGGGCAGGATGGCGAGAGAGTTGTTGGCTGCGCCGCGCTGTTGCGCGCGCACGCGCGCCTCCGGCAGAGGTGGAACGCGCCCGGCGATGATCTGTGTATGCAGCTCGACTGTGGCCCGCTCAGGCTCGGCGTCTAGCTCTTTGCGCAGTGCCGCGCAGCATTCTTTATACTGGCGAAGCGCCTGCGGCCTGCGCCCGGTTGCCGCGTAGAGGTGCATCAACTCACGGTGGGCTGCTTCGTTTGCTGGGTCAAGCGCCACAAGCGCTTTGAAGCGTTCGCTGCTCTGCCGATAATGGCCTTGTGCTTGATAGAGTCGGGCGACGCGCAACAGCAGTTCTTGGCGCGTGCTACGCAGTTGCTCCCGCCGCGTCGCGGCCCAATCGGCATAAGGGTCTTCTGGCAGCAGGTCGCCGCCGTATAACGTCAGTGCCGTCTCGTAAGCCTCGACCTCGCGGCCCTTGACGGCTGCGTTGGCCGCTTGCTCGAAGGCTTCGACGTCAATCCACAGCTTGGTCGGCGCGCGCAAGATTATTTGCTGATCTTGCGTGAGGATGAAATGCGAGTCGGCGGCCGAGTGCAGTGCAGGCTCAAGCGTGCGCCGCGCCAAGTGGATCGCTTTGTGCAGACTGTTGCTGACTGATTCCGGTTCTTGTTCGGGCCACAGCAACTCCATCACCTGCTCGCGATGGAGTTGATGATGCGGCTGAAGCGCCAGCAGCTTGACGAGCAGCTTGGGCTTGCGTCGCGACCAACGCCGCTCTTCGATTGCGCGCTCATCCACCATGATGCGGAAAGGGCCGAGCAGGTACACCTCCAATGATGAAGGGCTAGCAGCTTGCTCTCGCGCGGCTCTCGACATCTTATCGCTCCCGGGCATCAGGGCCATTACCGTGAGGCGAGCGCTTCATGCGCTCCGGCGACACATGACTAGATTATAGCGATACAGGATGTCAAGAGATAAGGTGAGCATGTCCGCTTGCCGATTGATTGACTGAGCAGGTCGTAAGCGTTTGGCGTGAGCAGTTGGTACAATGTGCGCCGTGACTGGCCGCACAAATATACCAACTGCTGGCTGCATAAGCCGTTTGATGAGTTGCAGCCGCGCACACGTCTAGTAGGTGCGATCCAACGAACCGTTTGCAAACCTTCGGCGTGGCGGCCAACGGTGCGTCTGAAATTGCTAGTGCTTATCATTTAGAGTTGTGAAATAATAGCCTACCAGCACCGCGGTAAAAGAAACGTCACCATGTCACTTTGCATAGGGCGGCTGATGTCCAAACGTCGTATCGGTTGCGTGATACCAGATCGTTTATCACCAAAAAGCGTGCGCTTGTCTCCTCTCTTATTACTATTGCTCTGGGTGCCACTTGCGCACGGCCCGAACACACACGCATCGAGCTATCGCTCCTCTTCGATTCTATCGTTATCGCCACAACAAAACTCAAGGCCGCAGAGCACGTCGGAAGTCACGACCCTTAAATTAGGCGTGCCCGTCGAACGCGAACTAGCAGGCGGGCAGAGTCATAATTTTCAAATCGACCTCGCGGCAGGCCAATACGTGAGAGTGGTGATCGTCCAGCGCGGCATTGACGTCGTGCTGAGTGTGCTCGGGCCGGACGGCAAGCCGTTCGCTGACTATGACGACGAAGTCAGGTTATACGGTCAAGAGAACGCCGAACTCGTGGCGGGGCCGGCTGGCCTCTACAAGCTGAACGTGGCGCCGAAGTACCGGCATGTTCCTGTCGGGCGTTACGAGATTCAAGTGGCTGAACTACGCGCCGCGACCGAGCAGGACAGACTGTCACAGCAAAGGCGCGAGCAGATCGCTAGGGTGACGAAACTGTATTTCGCGGGGCAGTACGACGAGGCGCTGCCGCTCGCCGAGGGGCTAGTCAGTGAGTTAGAGAAAGCGGGCGAGACCGAAAGCCGGCTGATGGGCGCGGCTCTCAACCGGGTCGGGGGGATTTATCACGGCAAGGGCGATTACACTAAGGCGGAGACCTATTTTCTACGCGCGCGAAGCGTGCTGGAGAAGGCCGTGGGGACGGACCACCCGGCCCTGCTCATGGTTCTCTACAACCTCGGTATTATATATAAAGAGAAAGGGGATTACGCGAAGGCTGCGCAGTTCCATCAACAGGCGCTCGCCGGCAGGGAGCGAGTGCTCGGAGCAGATAACAACTTGGTCGCCGCCTCCCTGACGGATTTAGCCACCATCTATCGCGTGACTGGCGATTACGCCAAGGCCGAGGAGATGCAGTTGCGGGCGCTGGCGATCCGCGAAAAGTTGCAGGGGCCGGACGACCCGGATGTGGGGCAAGTGCTTTACAACCTCGGCGCGCTCTACGGCGTTAAGAAGGATTGGGCGAAGGCCGCGGAGGTCACAGAGCGCTCGCTGCGGATTTGGGAGAAGGTGCTCGGCCCCGATCACGAGGACGTTGGGCGCGTCCTGAATAACCTCGCGGTTATGTACAGCGGTCTGGGTGAGTACGACAAGGCCGAGGCGGCCATCCTGCGGGCCATAGCGATCAGCGAGAAGGCGATTGGGCCGGACAACGTCAGGCTCTCCGATCAACTGGAGAACCTCGCCGACATTTACGTGATCAAAGGAGAGTACGCGAAGGCCGAGCCTTTGTACCAGCGCGCACTGAGGATTAAGGAGAAGGCCCTCCCGGCTGACCACCCCAACCCGACGGTTACTTTAATGGGCCTCGCAGACCTCTACTATTATCAGGGCGAGTACGCGAAGGCCGGGCCGCTGTTTCAGCGCGCACTTGCGATCAGGGAAAAAGCATTAGGCCCGGATCATCCCGACGTCGCGGAAACGCTTAACGGTCTGGCTCGGCTCTATGAGGCGGAGGGCGACATCAAACAGGCGTTGAGCTATCAAGCGCGCGCCAACGCCCTCGTCGAGCGCGAAAATGAACTCAAGCTCTTTGCCGGTTCGCAAAGCGAGCAGCTTGCTTACTTCGATTTCCTGACTGAGCAGACGAATCAAACTCTCTCGCTCCACATGCGGCTGGCCCGCGACGAACAACAGGCGTGCGACTTGGCTGCGGCCACCATCCTGCAACGCAAGGGGCGCGTGCAGGACGAGATGGCCGGGAGCATGGAGGTTTTGCGGCAACGACTAGGCGCAGGCGCGCAAGCTTTGCTCGAACAGTTGAATGACACCACTGCGCGTTTAGCCAAACTCGTGCTTAACGGGCCCGGGAAAACTTCTGTCGCAGAGCATCAACAACAGGTGCAGGCGCTCGAAGAACAGCGAGAAGCACTCGAAAGCGAGATCAGCCGTCGCAGCGCCGGGTTCTACGAACACACGCAGACAGTAACCCTGAAGGCCGTCCAAGCAGCGATTCCGGATGATGCCGCACTCGTCGAATTTGCTGTTTATCGTCCGCTCGTTAAAAGAATAGGCGACAAGCAAAAAGCATATGGCGAGTCGCGCTATGTTGCATACGTCATTCGCCATCAAGGCGAAGTTCGCTGGCAGGAGCTTGGCCCCAGCGCCGGGATTGATGCGCGCGTGGCGGCGCTGCGCCAAGCTCTGAGCGACCCGCAGCGCAAAGACGTACAACAACTGGCGCGCGCAGTTGACCTGAAAGTCATGCAGCCTGTTCGTGCTTCGCTCGGTTCAGCCAAGCATCTGTTGATCTCGCCGGACGGCCCGCTCAATCTCATCCCTTTCGCGGCTTTAGTTGACGAGCAAGGCCACTACTTGATCGAAGCGCACACGATCACCTATCTGACTAGCGGGCGCGACCTGTTGCGCCTGCAAGTGCGGCGCGAGAGTAAGGGGCCGCCGGTTGTCGTCGCCGACCCGGCGTTCGGTGAGCCGGCCCTGATCGCGGCAAGCAGCAGAACAGGGGCGAAGAATAGCGCCGGAGTAAATGGCCGCCCGCAAGTTGATTACTCGCAAGTCTTCTTTGGGCCGCTGCCCGGCGTGGCGGAGGAAGTGCGCGCGCTCAAAGACCTGCTGCCGCAGGCGAGCTTCCTCACTAAAGAGCAGGCCACGAAAGCGGCGCTGAAAAAACTGAGCGGGCCCAGCATCCTGCACATCGCCACGCACGGCTTCTTTCTGCAAGACGAGCAGCCCGCGACACAGGAGAACAGCGCTGCCACTCAAGCTAAAGATGGCACACGGCTCAGCAAGTGGATCGCCCACGTCGAAGACCCGCTGCTGCGTTCGGGCCTAGCGCTCGCCGGCGCCAATCAAAGCAGCAACGGAAACACCGATGGCATCCTGACCGCACTCGAAGCGGCGGGCCTCGATCTCTGGGGCACGAAGTTGGTGGTGCTGTCGGCGTGCGACACCGGCGTCGGCGTGGTGAAGAATGGCGACGGCGTTTACGGTTTGCGGCGCGCGCTGGTGCTCGCGGGCGCAGAGAGTCAAGTGATGAGTCTCTGGGCCGTCTCGGATCGCAGCACGCGCGATCTTGTAGTTGGCTACTACAAAGCACTGCTGCAAGGAGCGGGCAGGGGCGAAGCTCTGCGCCAAGTGCAATTGCAGATGCTCAAGGACAAGTCTCACCGTCATCCATACTATTGGGCCGCATTTATCCAGACGGGTGAATGGGCCAACCTAGAGGGCAAGCGTTGAATGGCAGTGGCGCTCACGGCCGAAGGCTTCTCCAAGCTCCTTGCATACCTTGACAGGGATCGGGAGCGCGCCGGTGAAAAATACGAAGACCTGCGGCGCACGTTGATTAAGTTCTTCGAGTGGCGCGGTGCGCCCTTCCCGGAAGATCACACCGACGAGACTCTTAATCGGGTCGCCCGAAAACTTGATGAAGGCGTCGAGATCAAAAACCTCGGCGGGTATTGCTATGAAGTGGCGCGACTGGTTTGCTTGGAAGTTCGGAAGGGAAACGATAGCAGGAACGACCCGTTAGACACGAATCAGCAAAACACGGCCAGCGCGAATACTACTGACTTGGCACTTGAGCGCGAACTTCTGCTGAACTGTTTAGAGGCATGCATGAACCGGCTGCCGGCTGAGAGTCGGGCGTTAATTGTCGAGTATTATCAAGATGAAAAACGCAATCGGATCGAACGGCGCAAGGTCTTGGCCGAAGCGTTGGGCCTGCGGCGCGAAGCGCTCGCCAATCGGGCGCAACGCCTACGAGACAAGCTTGAGCAGTGTGTGACGAACTGCTTTAACAAGAAAATAGCGATATGAATGCTTTGATTTGCCACTGATTAATGAGGGCTGATTGTCTGCGGCTGCTGGCGGTTTGCGCGCGCGACTCAAACAAAGTTGATGACTACCTCTGACGAGATGCTGACACGCTACCTGTTCGGAGAACTCTCCGAAGCGGAACAGGCGCAACTGGAAGCGCGTTACTTCGCAGACGCACAGACCTTCGAGCAGTTGGCGCAACTCGAAACCGAACTGGTTGATAACTACACACGCGGCCGGCTATCGCCGCCCATGCGCGACCGATTTGAGCGCGCCTACTTGGTCAATCCGAACCGGCGCGTGCGTCTGCGCTTCAGCGAGGCTTTGGCAGCCAAGCTTGATCAATTCGATGCTGCGCAAAGCGCTGACCGAACGGGCATCAGAGCCACGTCGTGGTGGCAGAGAATCTCTGCGCTGCTAACAGGCGGGCAGCGAGTGCTCGCCTTTTCAATGGCGCTGGCGCTTTTGTTGCTCGCGTCGGTGTCAGTCTGGTTGTTCATCCAGAGCCAGCGCCTCCGGCAAGACTTGGCCCGCGCGCGTGAGGCGCAGAGCGCGCAGGCTGAGCGCGAGCATGAAGCTCAGCAACAACTCGCCAGCGAACAGACAAGAACTCAAGAGTTAACGGCTGAACTTGAACGCGCACGCACCGAACCGAAGCTGCAACCGACGCCCGTTGCGCCAGAAAGGCCGACGCCGATTGTCGCTTCATTGGTGTTGCTGGCGAGCGGCATTAGAGGTGTTGACACAGGCGCGCCGCCCCGACTCGTAATGCCGCAAGGCACGCAGCAGGTGCGGCTCCAATTAAATCTAAGCGAGCATGATTATCAGAGTTACCAACTTGCTTTGCAGCCCGTCGGCGGCAGAGAGATTTGCCATCGTCAGCACTTCAAACCCAAGCCCAACAGATCAGGCGTGAGCTTTATCATCCAGCTACCGGCCGCAAAGGTCAGCACCGGCGATTACATGCTGACGCTCAAAGGCTTCACGACAAAGGGTGAACTCGAAGACGTGAGCCAATCAATCTTTCGCGTAGAAAAAAAGTAATGATGAGCTTGTCGCCTCAACGCCAGAGCTTATGACCGACACGAGCACCAACCCGCCTGCGCAGCCAACCAGTGTTTAGAGTACCGCCTTCAGGCGGGCTTTCTCTTTGGTGACGAATAGCCCGCCTGAAGGCGGTACTCTAAGCACCAGACACCAAAAGTAATTCGTTCCAACCCGATTAAGTCACAATGCGGCTTAGCCCAAGTCTCCGCTGGTGAGAAATTTTTTGCGATATGTTTGCCGCCCCGCCGCCACTAGATAACAGAGCCAGTGGTATCGCACTTGTTTCAGCAGACCAAAAGACGTTTGAGAATTAAGGCGCACGTGTGCGCGCGCCCCGTCATGCCGACAGCCAAGACTTTCACGGGAGACCTGCGATGAGAAGAACAAAGATCAACGCCCACAGCCACACGGCCCTGCGCCGCGCAGTTTTCATGCTCTTGCTCCTCAGCCTGTTGCACTCGCTCGTCTTGCCGACGCCCTTCAAAGTCTCGGCGCATGACGGCCAGACTATGAGCGCGACAGAGCGACACGCCGCAGCGCCGACGCAGGCGCAGGATACAGCCGTCGCGCAAGCGCAGGCGCGCGCAGCTTACGGCAAGGTGTCTCTGACGTTTGAGGCCAACGCCGGGCAGACCGATCCGCAGGTCAACTTCCTGACGCACGCAGGCGGCGCGACCATCTTCCTGACGGCGACCGAAGCCGTCTTCGTCCGCCCTGTGCCGAGCACCGATGCAGGCGCGGCGACAAGCAATAAATTGTTCGACCCGCGCGCGCGTGCGACCACGACCGCGCCGCCGCAGACGGCTGTGTTGCGGATGCAGCTTGCAGGCGCGAACGCGCAGCCGGCAGTCGTCGGGCTGGACAAGCAGGAGGGCATCGTCAACTACTTCATCGGCAACGACCCGGCGCAGTGGCATGCGAACATCCCGACCTATGGGCGCGTCGAGTACACGGGCGTCTATCCGGGCGTTGACATGGTCTATTACGGCGACGGGCGGCAGTTGGAGTACGACTTCGTCGTACAACCGGGCGCTGACGCGAGCCAAGTGTTGTTGCAGTTTGCGGGCGCAGACGACATGCAGTTGGACGCAAGCGGCGATCTCGTCATGCAGACGGCGGCGGGCGCGGTGCGGCAACAGAAGCCTGTGGTCTATCAGGAGACAGAAGGCGGGCGGCAAGAGATCGAGAGTGCTTACGTGCTCATGGGCGACGGCGCGGTCGGCTTTTCGTTGGGCGCGTATGATGCGAGCAAGCCTTTGGTCATTGATCCGGTGCTGGCTTATTCGACCTATCTGGGCGGGAGCAATGCAGACTTAGGCAACGGCATCGCGGTGGACTCGTCGGGCAACGCCTATGTCACGGGACAGACCGCCTCGACCAACTTCCCAACGGCAAATGCTATCCAGAGTAATAAGGCCGGCACCACCACCAACGCGTATGTGACGAAGCTGAACGCGAGCGGCTCGGCATTAATCTACTCTACCTATCTCGGCGGCACCGGCGGCGACGCGGGACTCGGCATCGCGGTGGACGCGGCTGGCAACGCATACGTCACGGGGCGCACCGGCTCGACCGACTTCCCCGTGGCGAATCCCATTCAGAGTAAGTATGGCGGCGGCACCTTCGATGCGTTCGTGGCGAAGCTGAACGCGAGCGGCTCGGCCCTGCTCTACTCGACTTATCTTGGCGGGAATTCTGAAGATGATGGCAACGGCATCGCGGTGGACTCGGCTGGCAGCGCCTATGTCGCGGGACTTACCGGCTCGACCGACTTCCCGACGGCGAACCCATTGCAAAGCAAGAAAGCCGGCAGCATAAATGCTGTCGTCGCGAAGCTGAACGCGAGCGGCTCGGCATTAATCTACTCGACCTACTTGGGCGGGAGTGGTAATGACTTTGCCTTCGGCATCGCCGTGGATGCGGCGGGCAGCGCCTACGTCGCGGGACAGGCCGGCTCGACCGACTTCCCGACGGCGAACGCCGGCCAAGGCAAGAGTGCAGGCAACGGCGATGCGTTCGTCGCGAAGCTGAACGCGAGCGGCTCGGCGTTAATCTACTCGACTTACTTGGGCGGGAGTAGTGACGACGATGCCAACCACATCGCGGTTGATTCATCCGGCAACGCCTACGTCACGGGTTTCACCTTCTCGACCGACTTCCCGACGGCCAATGCCATCCAGAATAAGAAAGCCGGCAGTGTAACCAATGGGTATGTGACGAAACTGAATGCCAGCGGTTCGGCCCTGCTCTACTCGACTTATCTGGGCGGGAGCGGAAGCCAAGGCGACGATGGCAACGGCATCGCGGTGGATGCGGCGGGCAACGCTTACGTCACCGGATTCACCACCTCGACCGACTTCCCGATTGTCAATGCCATTCAGAGCAAGTATGGCGGCGGTCAAACCGATGCCTACGTGGCGAAGCTGAACGCGAGCGGCTCGGCCCTGCTCTACTCGACCTACCTCGGCGGGGGCGGGAGCGGACAGGACAATGGCTTGGGCATCGCCGTGGACTCGGCTGGCAACGCCTACGTCACCGGATTCACCGACGCGAGCGACTTTCCTGTGACATCCAACTCGTTCCAGCCCGCTGGCGGTGCTAGCCGCGATGCCTTCATCGCCAAAATCGGCAGCTACGCCATCGCGGGCCGCGTCCTCGACGCGAGCAACAGCGGCATCGCGGGCGTGACCGTCACGCTGAGCGGAGACAATTCGGCCACCGCCGCCACAGACAACAACGGCGACTTCAGCTTCTTCAACACGACCAGCGGCGGCAACTACACCGTCACGCCCGTCAAGGCCGGCTTCAGCTTCGCGCCGTCCTCCATCAACATCAGCAGCCTGAACAACAATCAAGACCTCATCTTCATCGGTACGTCCACAGCGCCCACGCCGACGCCAACACCAACGCCAACTCCGACACCCACGCCGACACCGACGCCAACCGTGCCCGCGCAGTTTAGCGCCGATGCTTACACGGTGAATGAAAGCACCAACCCGTTGACCATCTTCGTCGTGCTCTCAGCGCCCGCGCCCTCGGCCGGCACAATTGACTATGCCACCTCACCCGATGTCAGCACTGTCCCCTGCAACGTGGCGACCGGCCTTGCTTCTGATCGCTGCGACTACACGACCACGCTCGGCACGCTCCGCTTCAATGCGGGCGAGCAAGCAAAGTTCTTCCAAATCTTCATCACCGATGATGCTTACGTGGAAGGCAACGAGACGTTCGTCGTCAATCTCTCGCATCCAACCGGCGGCCTCACGCTCGGCAGTCCTGCGACTGCGACCGTCACCATCATTGACAACGACACGACGCCCACAAACGTCAATCCGATTGACAACGCCACGTTCTTCGTCCAACAGCACTACGTTGATTTCCTCAACCGCATCGGCGAACCGTCCGGCGTTGCAGGTTGGGTCAATCAACTCAACAACTGCCCGCCGAATGGCTTGACCTGCGACCGCGTCGCGACCTCTGCGGCCTTCTTCCTCTCTGCCGAGTTCATGCTCAAAGGCAACTTCGTCATACGCTTTTACAAGACGAGCTTTGGCACGAATCCAGACTATCGCTCGTTTATGCGCGACTCGCAGCGCGTCACAGGGCTGACCTCAGCCGAAGTCTCGGCGAACCGTGATGCCTTCACTAACGAGTGGACGCAACGCGCCGACTTCAAGGCCATCTATGATTCATTGTCGAATCAAGCTTACGTGCAGAAGTTGGAGCAGACAGCCGGCGTGACATTGGCGAACGAGGCTCAGTTGATCAGCAATCTCAACACTGCGACGGAGACGCGCGCGCAGGTCTTGCGCGATGTGGTGGAGAGCAACGAGGTGCAGGCAAAGGTCTTTAACAACGCCTTCGTGCTGATGCAATACTTCGGCTATCTGCGGCGCGATCCAGACACGACCGGCTTCAACGCTTGGCTCACGTTTCTCAACGCGCATCCGACCGACTATCGCACGATGGTCAACGGCTTCGTCAACTCCATCGAGTATCGCATGCGCTTCGGCGCGCCGAGCGGCCACTAAGCCGTGCTTTAGTCGCTCTTAGTTCGTTGTCATGCCTTAAGATAGAGGGGAACGACGGCACAACGGTGAATTGGCGCTCGCTGAAGCGGCGGGAGGATTACTTATGCAGCAATCAGGTGTTGACATGAACACTGAAAAGCTGTTGGTGCGATTTGAGCGAGGACGCACGTCGGCAGACGCAGGCTGAGGCACAACGCTATCAGAACTTGAGCGGAGAGGAGCGTAATCGAATCTAAGTAGAGGTTGAAAAGTTCGGGGCGCTTTTGCCGCGCCCCGTCCGGGTGTGATACCTCACTGCGAAGTAACCAGCTTTGCAGCGGAGGTCGTCCCCGTACTCTTTGTCACTATTGCAGCTGAGAGCCAGAGTCAAGCCCTGGCTGCCTTAACTCGCCACGCTATCGGGCGCATCGCTGCCCGCGCGTAGATGGTCATCTGGTCAGACGAGCAAGTATCCGTCGCCGAGATCGCCCTGCGCCTGCACTGCCGTCCCAAGACCGTCAGGAAGTGGCTGCGTCGCTTCAAGCGCTCGGGCGCACCTGTGAGGAGGTCTATCAGTCGCTACTCGGCAGTCGCGATGAGCGGATCATTATTCTCTCCCGTGAAGACACGTCGCTGGTGAACGCGCTCCAGCGCCGTGCGGCCGTCGTGCTGCAAAAATCGCTGCGCGAAGGTTTCGGTCTCACCGTTACGCCAGCGAGTCTCAGCTGCGGACGCCTTCTCTTGTTTATCGCTGGTGCGTATCGCTGAACCCATCTGTAGATCGTTGTATGATCAACAGGGAGGCCACGCTCGCGCATCATCTCTTCAAGATCGCGGTAGCTCAGTTGATAACGCAAGTACCAGCGGACGCAGAGCAGGATGATAGCTGGCTCATAGTGCCGCTACTTGCACGAGGACTTATTCTGTTTCACGAGTATGATTCCTGGTGAGTGATGGCCGAACTGGAAGACTGATTATAGCGCAGGAGTGGTTGCAACAGAACCAGAAACGCCGCGCGCGGCGATTGTGCGCGCCCGTGGTCTGTGCTTTACACTCGGGATCATCCCTTGACTTCAATCGGGAGGAACGGTCGTGGCGGAGAGCGTCGGCTACCGATCCGTTGTCGTGGCGAGCCAATATGTCTCTTGGCTCTTCGGTCAGCTCCTACGGGTGCGCTACTCCATCCGCGCCCGTCGGCCCGCCGGACTCTTTGAGCGCGACTCCGAGCACTGCCTCATCCTCGCGCCGACCCACAAAACATACTTCGACCTGTGGCTGCTGATGGTCGCGCTGGGCTGGCGCCGCTTCCGCGCACTGGTCCCGGTGCGGACGCTTGCGACGCAAGACTTTCGCAGTCCGCTGCTTCAGTGGCTTAAGCCTCTCATTAAAATCATCTACTGGCTGGAAGGCGCGATCGAGCTTCCACCGGAAGAGCACGACACGCGCTCCCTCCCAGAGAAGCTTCGGGGTCTGCTCGTGGCGTTGAACGAGGGCGACGTGGTTGTGATCTTCCCCGAAGGAGAGATCTGGAAGAAGCGCGCGCCGCCCGTCGGGGAATTCGCGCCGGGGGTCATCTATCTACACAAGAGAGCGGGCGCACCCATTGTGCCGGTCGCGGTCTGGATGAGCGTGCGGAAGTGGCCGCGCCGCCGCTACGTGGTCCAGTTCGGCCAGTCGGTTCAGATACCGGGGCAGCTAGATCAGGATGCCGGAGCGACATGGCTCCGCGAGCATGTGCTGGCGCTTTACGAACAGGCCAAACAGGAGGCGGAGCGATGAACGAGCGCCCCAGCTACTATCCAGACGTGGAGACCTGCGTCGAGGAGACGCTCCGCAAGGTCGGACGGCGCATCGCCCTCGGCACACCGCTCGGACTCGGCAAGGCGAACCATCTGGTCAACGAATTCTTCCGGCGCGCGCGTGAGGACCCGAAGCTTGACCTGCACATCTTCACCGCGCTCACGCTCGCCCGACCACGTTGGCAGGGCGAACTCGAACGGCGCTTTGTTGAGCCGCTCGCGGAGCGACTCTTCGGCGGCTATCCCGAACTGGAGTATCTCGATCCGCTCAAGCGCGGGAAGCTGCCAGAGAACATACGGGTCACGGAGTTCTATTTCCAGCCGGGGAGCTTACTCGACAGCCCCCTCGCGCAGCAGAGTTACATGAACAGCAACTACACACACGTGGTGCGCGATCTGCTGGCCGCTCGGATCAACGTGCTGGCCCAGTTAGTCGGCAAGACGGCTGAGGACGGCGCGACCCGTTACAGCCTGAGTTGCAATCCTGACCTCACGCTGGACCTGGTGCCGCGCCTGCGCGCGGCGGAGCGCCGGGGAGCGAAGGTCGCACTCCTTGCTCAAGTGAACTCCAATCTCCCGTTCATGTATGGGGATGCGGTCGTCGCGCCCGCCTACTTCGATTCGGTCGTTGACGAGCCGAAATACGCCTTCCCTCTCTTCGGCACGCCGAACGAGACCGTGAGCACAGCCGAGTATCTGATTGCGCTCCATGTCAGCGCCCTCATCCGTGATGGCGGCACGCTTCAGATAGGGATCGGCGCACTTGAGGATGCGGTCACTTACCTGCTGAAGCTCAGGCACGGGCAGAACGATCTCTATCAGGAAATACTCACAGAGGCCGGCGCGTTCGAGCGGTTCGGCAAAGTGATTGAGCGGTTGGGCGAAACTGGGAAGTTCGAGCAGGGACTTTATGCTTCATCGGAGATGCTGGTTGATGGCTTCCTTGAACTCTACCGCAGCGGAATCTTACGGCGGAAGGTCTATCGGCATCCGGGCTTGCAACGGCTACTGAACGACGGACGGATCGGCGAAGAGATAACGCCCGCGACGCTCGATGTATTAGTGGAGACCGGAACCATTTCCGCGCGGCTGACCCCGCAGGACTTCTCCTTCCTCCAAGATGTCGGAATTTTGCGGCCGGAGTTGAGGTACGAAACCGGTGTTATTCGTTTGGACGATGGCACACGCACCCCCGCCGATCTGGCGGACGAAGAGGCGAGGGATGAGATCGGGCGGCGCTGCCTCGGCACCCGGCTGAAGGGCGGACACTTCATTCACGCCTGCTTCTTCCTGGGGCCTCAAAAGTTCTATGAGACCTTGCGCAAGCTGGACGCTGCGGAGCGCGAACAGATCTGCATGACCAGTATCTCATACGTGAACGAACTCTACGGGGAGGAAAAGCTCAAGCGGTTGCAGCGCAAAGCGGCCAGGTTCGTGAACACCGGCCTCATTGTCACCCTCGCCGGTGCCGTCGCTTCCGACGGGCTGGAAGACGGGCGCGTTCTAAGTGGCGTCGGCGGGCAGTACAACTTCGTGGCGATGGCGCACGCCCTGGAGGATGGTCGCTCCATCCTAATGATCCGTAGCACCAAAGAGGAAGATGGCCGGCTGCTCTCAAACATCCGTTGGAGCTACGGCCACGTCACCATCCCACGCCACCTGCGGGACATCGTAGTGACCGAGTACGGGATCGCCGACCTGCGTGGGCGCAGCGATGAGGAGGTGGCCGCCGCGCTGCTGGAGATCGCCGACTCTCGTTTTCAGGCCGAACTCCTCAAGCAGGCGAAGCGCGCCGGTAAGATCAGCGAGGACTACGGCATCCCCGATCACGCGCGCAACAACCGGCCCGAGCGACTGGAAAAGGCGCTGGCCCGGTATCGAGAGCGGGGATTGTTCCCGGCTTTCCCCTTCGGCACTGATCTCACCGAAGAGGAAGTGGTACTAAAGAAAGCACTGCTAGCCCTAAAGCAGATGACTCAGTGGAAGCAGTTACGCCTGCCTCGACTCTCTGAGATTCGCAAAACCATCGCCGTCCCCGACCACGCCCGTCCCTATCTTGAGCGGATGGCGCTCTCACGCGCGCAGACCTTCAAGGAAAGACTGTTGCAGAAGACGCTGGTCTATGCGCTGGCCTCCGTGGATGCAATCTGAAATCCGGTTCTAGGCTTTTTCATTAGTTTATGGCTGGGTCTCATGCCTATGATGCGGTCGTGATTGGCTCCGGGCCGAACGGGCTGGCTGCCACCAGCACACTGGTATCAACAAGCGCGGTAAAGTGACCGGGTAGCAAGCGCGTAAAGTTAATCCACCAGCCATGAGATTAACTTCGCTACTCTCTCTCTCATTTTGGAAGAGGAGGGCACGCGATGCTCAAGCTGGAGGCGTGGATGGACATCAAAGACTTACACCGCCAAGGTCCCTCGATCAGAACTATCGTCGAACTTACTGGCTACGCTCGCAACACCGTGCGCCTGCTGGCGGAGATTCGCGGGATGGGCTACGCGGGTGGCATCAATGTTGTCCGCCGCTTCATCCGCGCGCTCAACCCACAGGCCCGCGCCCGCGCCAAGATGACCGTGCGCTTTGAGACGCCGCCCGGCGAACAAGCGCAAGCTGATTGGGCGAGTTGCGGGCATGCGGTGGATGAGACGGGTCGGCGGCGCGCCGTCTATGCCTTCGTCATGGTCTTGAGCTACTCGCGCTACCTCTACGTCGAGTTTACACACTCGATGAGTTTGCCCGAACTGATCCGCTGCCATCAGCGCGCCTTCGCGTGCTTCGGCGGCTGGCCGCGCACGATCCGCTACGACAACATGAAGCAAGTGCACCTGTCACCCACAGAATGGAACCCGCTCTTTCTCGACTTCAGCAACCATCACGGTATCACGCCGAAGACACATCGTGTCCGCCGCCCGCGCACCAAAGGCAAAGTCGAGCGGATGGTCTATTACGTGAAAGACAACTTTCTCAACGGACGCGCGCATGACCCACAAAGAGCATGTTGAAGCCCTGTGGCGGCTCTCACTGCAACGCACGAACGTGCCTCAAGCACCGCACTGGCACATCGGCTTTCATGAGCCGGTCGCGCAGACGCCACTCATGGCCTATGAGGAGGTAAGCGCACAGTGAGCGTGTCGATGGAAGAGCGCGCCCTTGCCGCGCTCGAACAACGCGGGCTGACCACAGCCCGCGCACACCTCGACGGGGTCTGTCAACAAGCAGAAATAGCTTGAATTTATGATTTTATGGGCAAAGACTGTAGCTTGGATAATTATTACTTCAATTTATATCTTACCCTGATCATCTCGGCTCATCCGCAATTTCGCTGATAATCTGCGAATAACTCTCTTTCTGCTCTTTGCACAACTAATTTCGGTTGCGAATCTCTGGTGCATCCGACCACAGCACCGTTACAATGCTCATCTATAAGTTGGTAACTCTTTAACACCCCGAAAGCGATGCTCGAACTACGTGAAACGCTGTCCCATATGCCAGCACACCTACACGGACGAGACATTGAGTTTCTGCCGGGTGGACGGCACGCATCTCGTCCCTGACGCAACTATCTCTGCAGAGTCTCCGACTCGGTTATTCGGCTCTCCTGCATCGAGCGACTCCATGCAAACGGAAATCCTTCGCGGGGCCGCGCCTGGGCAAATGCCGAGAGCCAAGATCACTGCCGACCTCCGCCCAGAGACCCGCTATGCCAGAAGCGGCGACACCCAGATCGCCTACCAAGTGATTGGAGAAGGACCTGTTGATTTGGTCTATGTGCCGGGCTGGGTAACTCATCTGGAATATGGTTGGGAGGAGCCGTCGCTCGCACGTTTCTACCGTCGCCTGGCCTCTTTCTCTCGCTTGATTCTTTTCGATAAGCGCGGGACGGGCCTCTCCGATCAGACGACCGATCTGCCGACGCTAGAGCAGCGCATGGACGACGTGCGGGCGGTGATGGAAGCTGTCGGCTCAGAGCGCGCCGTGGTGTTCGGCATGTCCGAGGGCGGCAACATGGCATTGCTGTTCGCGGCCACTTATCCGGAACGCACCATCGCGCTCGTCACCTTCGGCGTCTTCGCCAGTCGCGTCTGGTCGCCGGATTACCCGTGGGCCCCGACGCCGGACGAGCGGCAGAAGTTCTACGATGCCATCGAGCACGAGTGGGGCGGCCCCATCGGCGTCGAAGACCTCGCGCCGAGCAGGGCGCACGACGAGCATTTCCGCATGTGGTGGGCCAGCTATCAGCGGCGGAGCGCGAGTCCGCGCGCGGCACTGGCGCTCGCCCGGATGAACACCTTGATCGATGTCCGCCACGTCCTGCCTGCGATCCGCGTGCCGACACTGGTCCTCCACCGGACGGGTGACTTGGATTCGAACATTGAAGAGGGGCGTTATATCGCTGCGCATATACCTGAGGCAAGGTTCGTTGAATTACCCGGCAACGACCATCTTCTCTTTGTAGGTGACCAAGACGCCGTCCTACACGAAGTCGCAGGTTTTATTCAGGGTATTCGTCAAGCACAGGACTCGGCCAGCGTGCTGGCGACAGTGCTATGCGCAGAGATAGTGGTGCCAGGGATAGTTACTGCGGGAGAGGAGAGTGGACGCCAGCAAGACCTTCTCAAGCGTTTTCACGCGCTTGCCAGAAGGGAGGTCGAATGGTTCAAGGGGCAGGCGCACGGCGCGTGGGCAGAGGGCTTTCTGGCGACGTTTGACGGGCCCGTGCGTGCCATCCGCTGTGCCTGTGCTATCCGTGAATCAGCGCGGCGACTGGACGTGGAGATAAAAGTCGGGTTGCATACGGGGCTGTGTGATTTGAAGGGAGCCGCGGTCGGCGGCACGGCGGTCGAGATTAGCAGGCTGGTGGCAAGTGAGGCGGCTGCCGGTGAGGTGTTCGTCTCAAGCACAGTTAGAGATCTTGTGTCAGGCTCGGGCTTGGCGTTCAGGGACAGGGGCATGCTGACCTTTGAAGAACACGGTGAATGGCACCTATTCTCCGTTACATAAGTTAATAGGTTAGCTTGGGGGGAGTGCGTCATCAAATATGAAGGTGACCGCTATATAGTGTTGATATCTATAGACTGGGTTTATAGCACTGATGCCCTGATGTGTCGTTACTGGTATTACTTCGTGTTGACAGTTCCCAGACCACGGCCTACATTGTAACCATCCCCTAAAAACTTAAACTGAATAGCACTCCAGCGCCTAGAGCAGCACTAACCAAGTGCTCCAAGCGATGTGGGGCGCACCCGTGTGTTGAAACGCGCAGGCCGTAGAGGAGATAGATAATCAGTGACAGCTTATGTACCCGACCGGCGTTGGTCACCTCGTGGCAGTGACCGTCGTCGTTTTAAGCGAACACTTGCGCCGCACACAGCGCAGGTCATAACCGACGCCAGCCTCCTTGACATGGAAGCTGGTTCACCCAAGGACAGTGAACCATTGCAATTCATGGCTACCACCGTCAATCTGAGCCCGGAAGGTGTCTCCTTTGTTATGCCGCAGGTGTCGGTGGACGAGCGGTACTGCGCCAGCGCGTCCGCACTTCGGCTGCAACTGGAACTACCCACAGGGAACATACAACTCGAAGCGCGGGTGGTGCATTGCCGGCGGGTGAATGAGCACGCGCCAGACAGAGGCTGGCAGTTCGGCACTCAGATCACGGACATAGAAGCACAAGCACGCGCCACTTATCTCGCTTACTTTGGCAGGAATGCACTGGACTAGTTGACTTGCGTCCGCTCGAGCGCAGCTACGCCCACACCAGCAAGGTTATTGCATTCGCGCCCGGCTAGTGCTACAAAGTGGCTGGCAAGCCCAACTCAGCTTAATAATTTGGCCTGCGCGATAAGCTGCGCTGTCTCCCCAATCCGGCAGAGCGCGACTAGTCGCACGTAGATCACTCGTCCATAGCGTTCGGCTTTAGCTCACGCAAGAGGAAAAACATGACTCCTCACCAGATCGATCAAGCGAGTTTCAATCGCCGCCTGCTACTCGCCGTTCTGCTCCCACTCATTGTGATGCTAGTGCTGGCTGGAATACTCCTCTGGCAGGTCCATCATCTGCTCTCGGTGACGCAGCGGGTCGATCACACTGATCAAGTGATCGCCAGGGCCCACCGGACTGAGAAACTCTTGGTGGACTCCGAAACGGGACTGCGCGGCTACCTCCTCACCTCAGACCCAAGTTTCTTGGAACCGTACCGGCAGGCACTGCCGCAGGTCGCCCCTTCATTGTCCCAAACACGCTAGTTGAAACTATGCGCTTTCAGCGCAAGACTTTCAGTTGCTACACACTTCTACTGCGTGGTAGAAGTCGCGCCCGTGACAGACAACCGACACAGCGGGCACACCAGCACGCGCCTGACAGCGCACATCGTCTGGGTCACGAAGTACCGCTACCACGTGCTCGAAGGCGACATCAAAGTGCGCTGCCGGGACTTGCTCGTGCAAATCTGTGACGCTGAGGACGTGCGGATTCTCAAGGGCGTAGTCAGCAAAGACCACGTGCATATGCATATCGAGTACCCGCCGTCGAAGTCTCTGTCGGACTTGGTCAAGCGGCTGAAAGGGCGCACGAGTCGCCGGCTGCAAGAGGAATATCCGATGCTTCGGAAGCGGTACTGGGGGCGGCACTTTTGGGCCATCGGCTACGGGGCATGGAGCACGGGTAACATCACGGAGGAAGCGGTGCAAGAGTACCTTGAGCATCATCGGCATCCATCTAACCGAGAAAGTGACCCGTTCATCCTTGAATGAGTCGGACTTTCAGTCCGCGGGAAACCTATGCACTTTCAGTGCATAGTGGTTTAGTCAAGGAACTAAGTCGACTTGTCGCGGACGATCCACAGCAGACGTAGCGGCTTGCTGACGTGCGCCAGCTCTCTGTGGAATGGCAGCAGTATGCGACCGAGGCGGTCGCGCTTGCAGAGCGCGGCGGTGATGTCAGGGCACACGTCGCCAGCGGGCGCGGTAAACGGCTCATGGTTGCCATGCGCGCTCAATTTGCCTCGTTCGTGCAAACCGAAGAAGCGTTAGGTGGCGTGCGCGTGCAGGCGGCCCAGCGCGCTACCCGACTTGCCATCTGGCTGGTCTCCGGCTTGGCGGTCTTATTAGGTGGACTGCTCGCCTTTATTACCCGTCGACAGCTCACCAATGTGGCCCGGTCCTATACCGGGGCGCTCGCCGCGGTGCAGGCGCAGACTGACGCGCTGCGCGAGCGCGAGGAGCGTTTCCGCTCGCTCATTGAGCACAGTTCGGATGGCATCATGCTCATCGACGCAGCAGGGAAAGTTTTATATGCCAGCCCCTCTACTAAGCGTATTCTAGGCTTCACACCGGAGGAGCTTGTCGGGCGCGATGTCTTCAAAACATTGGGGATTATCCACTTGACTCAAGGTGGATTATTTGAATGGCCGCGAGTAAAAGCAGACGTCCCCCGGTAGCCGAGCGCAGAGAGCAGCTCGCCCGCGAGCTTGAGAAGCTGGAAGCCGAATACGAAAAGAAGACGCGCCGGCAGTACAAAACGGACGAGGGGTTCGAAAGCTGGCGCAGCCGCCAGCGCGAAAAAATAGCCGAACTGAAGGACGAGCTTTCGGTGCTCGACGACCCAGGCCAGTATAACGAAATCCCGCTCGCGATCGTCGCCGAAGAACTGGGCCTGACGCTCAACGAAATCAACTCAATCGCCGGCGACGGCCTGCTGCAGATCAGTACCCGGACCCATTCTTTCTTCGGCTCCCGGATCACCAGAGGCGAGTTAGCCAGACTTCACGAGGTCGGCGCGGGCGAGTTGTTAAGGCTGGCGCAGCAGGAACTCAATGAGATATTTGCGGACGCGGTCGGATATTTTCACGCTGGCGATCTCGAGCGGGCGGAAGAAGCCTCGAAGAGAATGGACGCGCGTCTCATATAGCCCACACACGTGGGTTTGCGAGGTAGCGCTCGATCTGCTCAGAGGGAAGTACGAAGATGTGATCTCTTCGATCCAATACATTTGCAGGGAGGATGACCTCCACGAGACCGCGCTCCTCACAAACCTGGGTCGCGTGCTGCAAGGCATGAAGTTGAAAGAGCACGGCGCGGAGGTTCTGCGCGAGCAGATTCTGGCCATCACGGAAGGCGTGAAAATCGATCCGTTCGACAAGGATTACTGGGACGGCGGAAAAGAGATCGGGATGAACCTCGATGAGAATCAGAAACACGCGATGTTTCTGGCGACGGCTGTTACGCGCGCGCTGGAGCGATACAAATTCGTCCAGCGGTTTAAGTCTTATCACAACCGGACATCGCAGATGCGCGAAGAGGAGTTCGAAGGGATAATTAAAGACGCCCTGTACACGGCGCTCGAGGCGGAGAGCACTTATTACGAATCGGCGGCGAGCAAAATGTATGTCGATAAACTGGTCGCTTCATTGCCCACTTGGTGGGTTCCGGCAGCGCAGATCAGTCTGCTGCCATCGCCGGGTGAAGCCTAAGAGATTTAAGGGCACGGCTTGCGCTTAGCGTCTGCGATTATAACCGCAGTGTACACTTTAGCTTGATTTCCTTAGTCGGGTGAGGGGCGGGGTAAAACTCTAGATCATCTACAGGGTTAAATGTATACTATATTGTGTAGTCAAGTTGTATATTAACTGAGGCAAGAACCATGCAGAAGATTATTCCCATCACCGACCTCCAGCGCGCGGCTGGCCAGAT
>Ga0209153_1000190_pt1 | contig 33500 bp, 27 predicted proteins | sample GraSoiAngelo_120_FD_185877 | JGI IMG/M metagenome (GOLD analysis project Ga0209153, IMG submission 185877) | Grasslands soil microbial communities from the Angelo Coastal Reserve, California, USA - 14_0919_09_20cm (SPAdes) (version 2) | ecosystem: Environmental > Terrestrial > Soil > Grasslands ... | reverse complement strand
CCACGATTTCCGACCCTGACCGCAGACGCGTGGATGCTCGAGCCACCGGCGTCCGTCATGGCGCCGGCAGCCTGACCACGAAGCGGGCACCGGCAATCGTCGCCTCGCCATCGGACCTGACCGCGCCGGCGCGGTTCTCGGCCCAAATGCGACCGCCATGCGCCTCCATGATCTGCTTCGAGATCGACAGGCCGAGCCCTGAATTCTGCCCAAAACCCTGATGCGGACGGTCGGTGTAGAAGCGCTCGAACACCCGCTCCAGTGCATCCGGGCGAATCCCGGGTCCATCGTCGTCGACGATGATTTCGATGTCGGAACGCGCGCGCCGGCAGGTGATGCGCACCTTGCCGCCGGCGCTGGAGAATGACTGTGCATTGGACAACAGGTTGGAGATCACCTGTCCGAGCCGCGAATCGTGCCCCGGCACCGAGAAAGTGTCGGCCGGGCCTCTGCCTTCGAAGCGGGCTTCGACAGTGACGTCATGGCCGAGCCGGGTTTCGTTGGCGACCGAGACCAGCGTCGTCAGCAGCCGGCGCAAATCGACCGGCTCCATGTCCTGGCGCTGCAACTCGGCATCGAGCCGGCTGGCATCGGAAATATCCGAGATCAGCCGGTCGAGCCGCTTCACGTCGTGTTCGATCACGGCGAGCAGCCGCGCGCGGCTGTTCTCGTTGCGCGCCAGCGGCAGTGTCTCGACCGCCGAGCGCAGCGACGTCAGCGGGTTCTTCAATTCATGGGCGACGTCGGCGGCGAACATCTCGATCGCCTCGATACGGTTATAGAGCGCGTCCGTCATGTCGCGCAGCGCGCCGGAGAGATGGCCGATCTCGTCGCGGCGGCGGGTGAAGTCGGGAATTTCGACACGGGTCTTGATGCGGCGGCGGACGCGCTCGGCGCTGTCGGCGAGCCGGCGCACGGGTCCTGCAATGGTGCTCGCAAGCAGCAGCGACAGCAGGATCATGACGGCAGATGCGACGCCGCCGACCTTCAGGATCGCAAGCCGTTCGGCGGTTACCATCTGGTCGATATCGTCGCCCTGGGTCGAGAGCATCAAGGCGCCGTGAATATTTCGAGACCGCAACACCGGGACGGCGACCGAGACGATTACCTCGCCGCGCGGGTTGACCCGCACCATGCTGCGCTTCTGGCCTTTGAGCGCGTCCGCAACCTCCTCGTAGCCCTTGCCGTTTTCCGGCCCGAGTTCGCGGTAGAGCGGGAGGTCGCCGCGGTTGAGCCAGGTGCGGACCGCGATCATCGCACGCTCGGCGATGTTGGGCTTCTCCGAAGACGGCGGCGGCAGGTCGAAGCGCAGCACATTTTCGAGGTTACGGCTGTCGAGGATTTGCCCGCCGCCGGGATCGTAGATCCGGGCACGGGTCTTGGTCGGCGAGATCAGCGTGCGCAGGACCGGCGCGACGCGTTCCGGATTGATCGGGAAATCGAGCCCGGACTGTTCGTCCGGCGCGCCATAGCTCTCGCCGGGCTTGAGGTCGAGCAGCCGGTCAGGATCGATGGTGATGGCGTTGGTCTGGACGGTCGCGGAAGCTGCGATCGCGCCGGCAATGATCTCGCCTTGCACCAACAGGCTCTGCGCCCGCGCATCGATCAGGCCGGCGCGGAATTGCGAGAGATAGAGCACGCTCGCCACCAGCGCGAGGAGCCCTGCGATGTTCAGCGAAACGATGCGGCGGGTGAGGCTGGAGAAGCTGAGCGTGAAGAGGAATTGCCCGGCGCGGCTCAGCCAGCGCAGCGGTCCCTGCCAGCGCTGCTCCGGCAGGTTTTCGGCGGCGGTATTGTCCAGCGCGAGCGACGACGAAGCGCCCTCGGTATGCACGCTCTGATCAGGCTGCGTTCGATCTAGCAATGGCTAGTGCCCACGTAGTCTTGCGATCCGTAGTCTTGCGATGCTCGTTGCTTTCAGCCTACCCCAGACGGACCACGGCGTCAGTCCGCAAGGCGCGCATGGCGCCTTGAAATCAAGCCTCCTTGAAGCGGTAGCCCACGCCGTAAAGGGTCTCGATCATTTCAAAATCGTCGTCCACCACCTTGAACTTCTTGCGCAGCCGCTTGATGTGGCTGTCGATGGTGCGGTCGTCGACATAGACTTGGTCGTCATAGGCCGCGTCCATCAGCGCATTGCGGCTTTTCACCACTCCGGGGCGCGTTGCCAAGGCCTGCAGAATCAGGAATTCGGTCACCGTCAGCGTCACCGGCTCGTTCTTCCAGGTGCAGGTGTGCCGTTCCGGATCCATCCGTAACAGCCCGCGGTCCAGCGCCTTGGCGTCGTTCTCCTTCGGCACCGCGGTCGGATCCTTTGGCTGCGAGCGGCGCAGCACCGCCTTGACGCGCTCGACCAGCAGCCGCTGCGAGAACGGCTTGCGGATGAAATCGTCGGCGCCCATCTTCAGGCCGAACAATTCATCGATCTCTTCGTCCTTGGAGGTGAGAAAGATCACCGGCAGATCGGACTTCTGGCGCAGCCGCCGCAGCGTCTCCATGCCGTCCATGCGCGGCATCTTGATGTCGAGGATCGCAAGATCCGGCTGGCTGGTGCGGAAGCCGTCAAGCGCGGAGGCACCATCCGTGTAGGTCATGATGCGGTAGCCTTCAGCTTCCAGCGCGATTGAAACGGAGGTGAGAATGTTGCGGTCGTCATCGACCAGGGCGATTGTGGGCATGAGCCTGCTTTCAGATAGACAGTGGCTGAAACGGCGAGCAATCCAGCGATGCGCCGCATAAATGGGCTTCGAACACGGTCAACGAGCAATGCAAGCTGGGCTGAAGTGTGACCGAGTTCCGCAAAAACGCCTCGCTCGGCGATGCGTCCCAACTCTTGTGGACGTCCGTTTACCCGAAAAATGGCCCGCATTGCAATAGGATAACTAGGTAAAATCGATGCAACCGACCGCCGATTTCGACCCCCAGAACCTCGCTAAATCGCTGTTGCGGCGACGCCGGGAGGGGGCCCTGGCGACCCTGATGGCCGGCATGGGCGACCCCTATTGCTCGTTGGTCAATGTGGCGAGCCACCCCGACGGTTCGCCGATTCTGCTGATTTCGCGGCTTGCGCTGCATACCAAGAATGTGCTGGCCGATCCCAGGGTCTCGCTGATGCTGGACGAACGGGCCGCGGGCGACCCGCTCGAGGGCGCGCGCATCATGCTGGCGGGCCGGGCGGAAGAGGCCGGCACTGATGAACTCGACAACCTGTGCCGCCGCTATCTCAATGCTCATCCCTCCGCGGAAGCTTTTGCAAATTTCAAGGACTTTTCCTTCTTCCGGATCCGCCCTTCGGGCGCGCATCTAGTGGCCGGATTCGGCCGGATCGTGGACCTCAGGCCTGACCAATTCCTGACCGATATCGGCGATGCCACCGCGTTGCTTGAGGCCGAGCAGGGCGCAATCGAGCACATGAATGCCGACCACCGCGAGGCTATGAACCTCTACGCGACCAGATTGCTCGCCGCAGAGGGCGCCGATTGGTGCTGCACCGGCTGCGATCCCGAAGGCATCGACCTGCAGGCCGGCGACACGACGCTGCGGCTGGATTTTCCACAAAGAGTGACCGGGCCCACCGAACTGCGCAAGATGCTGGTCAAGCTCGCCGAGCAAGCGCGCGCCAAGGAATAGCGGTCGCCCGCGCGGATTTGAACGTCGGCGCGCGTTGCCGCGACCAAGGCAGGTTCGTGCGCGAGGTAATCATGAAAACCGGCGATCGATGGGCGTTAGTGTGTTCGGCGCTGCTTGCGAGCGCTTGTCTAAGCCCGCCATCGTCAGCGCAGGGCTTGGCGGCGCAGAGCGCGAAAGTCTCCGAACTCGGCGACGCCGGAAGATATTCCGAAGCCATCGCGCTGGCGCAGGCCATGTTGGCGAACCAGGAGAAGCGCTCGCCCAGCCGCGATCTTGCCGGCGCGCTGAACAATTTGGCGCAGCTTTACGGCGACGTAGGCCGAGATGCGGATGCCGAGCCTATGTACAAGCGCGCGATCGCCATCATGGAGAAAGCGGTCGGCCTTGACTCGGCGGCGATCGCACCCGAATTGAGCAATCTTGCCGCGCTCTGCGAGCGGCAGGGCCGCTACGCCGAGGCCGAACCGCTGTTCAAGCGGGCGCTGGAGTTGAGCGAAAAATCGCTTGGGCCAAACCATCCCGACGTCGGGAAATACCTCAACAACCTTGCCACGCTCTACGAGCGGCAAGACCGCCATGCCGATTCCGAGCCGCTGTTCCGCCGTGCACTTGCGATCTACGAGAAAGCAGCAGGTCCGGAGAGCCCCGCGGTCGCGACGCTCGTGAACAATCTCGGCCAGGTCCTAAAAAGCGAGGACCACAAGGCCGACGCCGAGCCGTTGATCAGGCGCTCGCTGGCAATCCGTGAAAAGGTGCTGGGGCACGATCATCCTGATGTCGCGCGGTCGCTGAACAACCTGGCGGACCTCTATCAAAGGCAGAGCCGTTATGCCGATGCCGAGCCGCTGTTCAAGCGGGCGCTTGCGATTCGCGAACAGGCTGTCGGTGTGGATCAGGACACGATCGCGTCGACGAACAATCTGGCGTCGCTCTATCAGGCCGAGGGCCGCGCGATCGATGCGTTGCCGCTGGTCGAACGGTTGATCGCAAACGCAAGCGCGCAGGTGCGCGTGGCGCTTCCTGTGCTGCTGGCCGCGCAGCGGCTGCAACTGATCTCGACCGAGAAGGCATTGGACGATGCGCTCAACGTCATGCAACGCGGCACCCAGTCGTCCACCGCTTCCGCCGTAAACAAGCTCGCGGTGCGGCTCGCCGCCGGCAGCGATCGCCTCGCCGAGCTGGTGCGCCGGGATCAGGACCTTGGTAGCGAGGCGGAGGCACTCGACAAGGCGATTGTTGCGGCGGTCTCCAAGCAGGCGTCGAAGCGGGATGCCGCGCTCGAACAGCGGAGCCGGGCGCGTCTCTCAGCCATTTCCGCCGAGCGCGCCGGAACGCAAAAGACGCTCGCTGCCGAATTCCCCGATTACGCCGCCCTGTCGAACCCTCAGCCGGTGACGCATGCGGAGCTCCAGGCGCTGTTGTCCCAAGACGAAGCCCTGGTGTTGTTCGCGGTCGCCGACAAGGAGAGCTACGTCTTCGCGCTGACGCACGAGAGCTTTGACTGGAAGCCTGTCCCGCTCGGCGCCGAAGCGCTCGCGCAAAAGGTTGCCGCCTTTCGCCGTGGCCTCGATGTCAGCAAGGCGATCGACGCGTCGGGCAAGTCCGGGTTGTTCGACCTCGCGCTCGCCAATGAGCTTTATGCGACGCTGCTTGCTCCGGTGGAAGCACTCGCGAGGGATAAGCGCAGCCTTCTCGTGGTGCCGTCGGGCGCGCTGACCGCGCTGCCGTTCCATCTCCTGGTGACGGCGAAGCCACCGGCCGCGATTCCGGAAAAATTCGACGGCTATAGGGATGCTGCCTGGTTGCTCAAGCGTCAGGCGGTGTCGGTGTTGCCGTCGGTGTCAAGTTTGAAATCGCTGCGGGCCTTTGCGCGCAGGGACCAGGCCGTCAAGCCGATGACCGGTTTCGGCGATCCCCTGTTCAATCCGGCCCAGCAGGGCAACACGGACAAGCGTGCCGCGAACAAGTCCGCATCCCGTAGCGTGACGAACATTGCCTATACGGATTTCTGGCAGGGCCTCGGCGTCGATCGTGCGAGGCTCGCGCAGGCGCTGCCGCAACTGCCGGATACCGCCGACGAACTGAATGCGGTGGCGAAAGATCTCGGCGCTGCCGCTGCCGACATCCACCTCGGCTCCGACGCCAGCGAAACCACCGTCAAGCGTGCGCCGCTCGCCGATTACGGCATCATTTACTTTGCGACCCACGGCCTGGTCGCGGGCGATGTCAAAGGCGTTGGCGAACCCTCGCTCGCGCTCAGCATCCCAAGCCAGCCGTCCGAGCTTGACGATGGCCTGTTGACCGCAAGCGAAGTCGCGCAGCTCAAACTTAATGCCGACTGGGTGGTGTTGTCCGCCTGCAATACGATCGCCGGCGACAAGCCGGGAGCAGAAGCCTTGTCGGGACTCGCACGCTCGTTCTTCTATGCCGGCGCGCGAGCGCTGCTGGTGTCGCACTGGGCGGTCGATTCGGCAGCGGCGACCAGGCTCACGATTTCGGCCTTTGATCGGCTCAAATCGAATCCAAAAATGGGGCGGGCCGAGGCGTTACGGCAAGCGATGCTTGGCTATCTCAACGACGCCTCATCTCCCGGAAACGCCTATCCGGCTCGGTGGGGGCCGTTCGCCCTGATCGGCGAGGGCGCGGCCCGCTAGGCCGCCAGTTGTGCGTCGCAATAGAGAAAAAACCCTTCGAGATCGCGGCCGATTGTCGCGCAAGCCCAATTCCAACGCATATGCCTCGCGCTGCGGCAAGTCATTGAACGAGATTAGAGAGCTGCCTTCGAATAAACCAAAACCCAAGGGATCGGCTTGGCAAGCCGCGCGTTCATGAGTATTAGGTCGCGGAACCGGGCCCACAGGGCTATATTGACGGTCACCGCGACCAAGGCGCGTTGAGCGGCTTTCGCGCTGGAGAAATGCGGGTTCGAGGAGGTTCTTCGTGCAAGAGACGGGCGTGCATAACGGTGCCTTCGGCGCCGACAAATCCGGCTTCAAAAAACTCAAGGGCGTAAACTGGAATTTCGGCGCGCCGCAGCTCTACGAGCACTCGCTGCGCGCGGGCGAAGCCGTGCTGACATCCGATGGCGCGTTGTGCGCGGACACCGGCGTTTTCACCGGCCGCAGCCCAAAGGACAAGTTCACCGTTCGCGACGCCTTGACTGACAAGAACATGTGGTGGGCCGGCAACCAGTCGATCACCTCGGAGCAGTTCGAAGCACTCCACCAGGATTTCCTCACGCATGCCGAAGGCATGACGCTGTTCGCGCAGGATCTTTATGGCGGCGCCGATCCGACCTTCCGCATCAAGACCCGCATCTTCACCGAGCTTGCCTGGCATTCCCTCTTCATCCGCACCTTGCTGATCCGCCCCGATGCGTCCGACCTCGCGAGCTTCGTGCCCGAACTGACCGTGATCGATCTGCCGAGCTTCCGCGCCGATCCCAAACGCCACGGCGTGCGTTCCGAGAACGTGGTCGCGATCGATTTCGCGCGCAAGATCGTGCTGATCGGCGGGTCTCACTACGCCGGCGAGATGAAGAAGAGCGTATTCACCACGCTGAATTATTATCTGCCCGAGCGCGGCGTAATGCCGATGCACTGCTCGGCCAATGTCGGCCCCGACGGCGACACCGCGATCTTCTTCGGCCTGTCCGGGACCGGCAAGACCACGCTTTCCGCCGACCCGAAGCGCACGCTGATCGGCGATGACGAGCACGGCTGGGGCTCGGACGGCATCTTCAACTTCGAAGGCGGCTGCTACGCGAAATGCATCAAGCTGTCGCAAGAGGCCGAGCCCGAAATCTATGCCGCCAGCAAGCAGTTTGGCGCGGTGCTGGAAAACGTCATGCTCGATCCCAACACCCGTGAGCCGGACTTCGACGACGGCGGGAAGACCGAAAACACCCGTTCGGCCTATCCGCTTGAATTCATCCCGAACGCTTCGCGCAGTGGTCGCGCGCCGCATCCGAAGAACGTCGTGATGCTGGCGGCCGACGCCTTCGGCGTGATGCCGCCGATCGCAAAACTGTCGCCGGCGCAGGCGATGTACCACTTCCTGTCCGGCTATACCGCGAAGGTCGCGGGCACCGAGCGCGGCCTCGGCAAGGAGCCGCAGCCGGAATTCTCGACCTGTTTCGGCTCGCCGTTCCTGCCGCGCGATCCGTCGGTGTACGGCAACATGCTGCGCGATTTGATCGCCAAGCACGACGTCGATTGCTGGCTCGTCAACACCGGCTGGACCGGGGGCAAGTACGGCAGCGGCCGCCGCATGCCGATCAAGGTGACGCGGGCACTGTTGACCGCGGCGCTGAACGGCTCGCTGCGCAACGCCAGTTTCCGCACCGACAGATATTTCGGCTTCGCGGTACCGACCTCGCTGCCCGGCGTCGAGCCGCACATCCTCGATCCGGTGAAGACCTGGGCCGACAAGACGGAGTTCGACAAGACCGCGCGGGCGCTGGTTGCGATGTTCCAGAAGAACTTTGCCAGGTTCGAAGCCCAGGTCGACGCCGATGTCCGCGCCGCCGCCCCGGAAGTGAAGCTCGCGGCGGAGTGATCTCGTCGTCCCGGCGTTGAGCCGGGACCCGTAACCACGGGTCGCTCTATTTGCGACGCGCTGGGACGGCGATCCGATAAAACAATAAATACGTGGTTATGGGTCCCCGCCTTCGCGGAGACGACGAAGTCGGACGTGTTTTCTCACGCCTTGAAATACGCGATCTGGGTCGTGGTCGCGAGCAGGCGACCCTGCGGCGACCAGAGCTCGCCGGACTGGTCGCCGTAGCTCTTGTGAAAAATCCTGGCGTCGGCGACGGCGAGCACGCGGGTGATGTCCTCTTTCGCCAAATCGTCCGCGTCGGCGTGGAAATAGGTCGTGAGCGACACCGTGCCGAACGGCACCAGCTTGCGTTTGACATGGAAAATGCGGGCGAAGAACGCGTCCGACATCGCCATGAGCGATAGCGCATCTATCTTGCGGGGAATGCGGTCGCTGATCCAGAGGTTGGAGTAGGCGTTTGCCGGCGCGGCGTTGGACCCGCTAGCCACTTTCGGCTCGCCTTCGACAAAGCGAAAATCATATTGCTTGACCCGTGACGCCGCGACGTTGGCGTAGGGAAGGGTCTGTTCGAACGGCCTATTTTGCGGAAATGGCGCCTGCTGGTGTGACCAGGATGGGCGGCGTTCGGCGAATACGGCGGTCGCAAGCGTTGCCACGTCGCCGCCGCCTTGCGTCAGCTCGACGCACCAGTGCTGGGTCGAGCGGTTGGCCTTGACCAGGCGCACGTCGAGGTCGAAGTCGCCTTGCGCGATTGGTGCGCAATAATTGACGGTCAACGAAAGCGGGTCGCCGGCAGCTTGCGGATGCTCCATCAGCGCGCGCAGGATCGTGGCCGCCGTGGCACCGCCGAACGGGCCGACAAACGCCCAGTAGTCGTCGCTGGTCCGCCCCTGCCAGCGGCTGTCGCCGGCGGTCACCCGCGTGGCATCGTCGAAAAGATGCGGTGCTTTCGTCAGCATGGAATTGCCCCTTTGGCGGCCGCAATGTCGCTACCTTGCCGCCGAATTCAATGACCTCCGACTTAATGGGTTTGCCGATCCTTTAGCGCGTTGCGCCGCGCTGCACGCCGGGCTCCTGCAGCACCGGAGTGCTGCGCACCGGCACGTTCCAGATCTCCTCGGCGTACTCGCGGATGGTGCGGTCGGACGAGAACCACGCCATGCGCGCGACATTGAGGATCGAGGCGCGCGTCCACGCCGGGACCACTTGCCAGCGGGCATCGATGCCGCGCTGGGCCTGGTAATAGGAATCGAAATCCGCGCTGACCATGTAATGGTCGAGATAGCGCAGCGCATGTGCGATCGATTCGAAACGGCCGGGATCACCCGGCGAGAATTCGCCGCTGCCGATCGCGTTGATGGCGCGCGAAAGCTGCCGCGAGCGCCGGATCACGTCGGTCGCATCCAGCCCCTGCTTGCGCCGTACCATCACGTCCATTGCCTCCATGCCGAAGATCGCGATGTTTTCCGCGCCGACATGGTCGCGGATCTCGATATTGGCGCCATCGAGGGTGCCGATGGTCAACGCGCCGTTGAGCGCAAGCTTCATGTTGCCGGTGCCGGAGGCCTCCATGCCAGCGGTCGAAATCTGTTCGGAGAGGTCGGCGGCCGGAATGATGATTTCCGCCAGGCTGACATTGTAATCGGGCAGGAAAGCGATCTTCAACCGCCCGGCTACCACAGGATCGTTATTGACGATCTCGGCGACGTCGTTGATCAGCTTGATGATCAGCTTGGCGTAGCGATAGCTCGCCGCCGCCTTGCCGGCAAAAATCTTCACCCGCGGCACCCAGTCGCGTTGCGGCTCATCCTTGATCGCCTGATACAGCGCGATCGCTTCCAGGATGTTGAGCAATTGCCGCTTGTATTCGTGGATGCGCTTGATCTGGACGTCGAACAGCGCGTTCGGATCGACCTTGATGCCGAGTCGCTCCCCGATCAGGCGCGCCAGCGCCGCCTTGTTATGGTGCTTGACGTCGCGGAATTGCTGCTGGAACGCGTTGTCGCTGGCAAGCGCCTCGAGCGTTGCGAGCCGCGCGGGATCATCGAGCACCGCTTCGCCGCAGACCTCGCGCAACAGATCGGTCAGCTTTGGGTTGGCCAGCATCAGCCAACGGCGGAAGGTGATGCCGTTGGTCTTGTTGGTGATGCGGCCGGGATAGAGATGGTTGAGATCGTGGAATACAGTCTCCTTCATCAGGTCGGAATGCATCGCCGAGACGCCGTTGATGCGGTGGGAGCCGACGAAGGCCAGTTGCCCCATCCGCACCCGGCGGCCGGACCGTTCGTCGATCAACGACACCGCAGCGCGAAAATCGATATCGCCGGGACAGTGCGTTTCGGCGAGCGCGAGGTGCGCTACATTGATGCGGTAGATGATCTCCAGATGTCGCGGCAATAGCCGCTCGAACAGTTCGACCGGCCAGGTCTCCAGCGCTTCCGGCAGCAGCGTATGGTTGGTGTAGGACAATGTCGCCACCGTGATCTTCCACGCTTCGTCCCAGCGGAAATTGTGCAGATCGACCAAGATCCGCATCAGCTCGGTGACGGCAAGGCTCGGATGGGTGTCGTTCAGCTGCACCGCGGCCTTGGTAGCGAGGCTGCGCAACTGGCCGTCGGCCGAGAGGTGGCGCTTGACCAGATCCTGCAGCGACGCCGAGACGAAGAAATATTCCTGGCGCAGCCGCAACTCGCGGCCCGCCGGGCTCTCGTCGTTGGGGTAGAGGAATTTGCAGATCGCTTCGGCGCGCGCTTCCTCGGCGCTGGCGCCGAGATAATCGCCGGTGTTGAAAACGTCGAGGTTGAGCGGATCGGGCGAACGCGCCGACCATAGCCGCAGCGCGTTGACGTGCTGGCCGCGCCAACCGACGATCGGGGTGTCGTAGGCCATCGCCTGCACTGTTTCGGCCGGGTGCCAGATCGCGCGGTCGCGTCCGTTGGCTTCGACATACTCGACGCCGCCGCCGAAATGCACGTGGTAGACCACCTCCGGCCGCTGCAATTCCCAGGGGTTGCCGAGGCTCAGCCACACGTCCGGATATTCGTGCTGCCAGCCGTTCGCGATGATCTGGCGAAACAGGCCGAAATCGTAGCGGATGCCGTAACCGATGGCTGGAATGGCGAGCGTCGCCATGCTTTCCATGAAGCAGGCCGCGAGCCGCCCGAGACCGCCATTGCCGAGGGCGGCATCCGGCTCGCATTTGCGGAGTTCGGACAGGCCGACACCGAGATCGCCCAGCGCCGCCTCGAACACCGGCAACAGGCCCATATTGTTCAGCGCGTCGCTGAACAGCCGGCCGATCAGGAATTCGAGCGAGAGGTAGTAGACGCGTTTGCTGCCGGCGTCATAGCTCTGCTTTTCGGTGCTGAGCCAACGGTGCACGATGCGGTCGCGCAGCGCCAGCGCAGCCGCCATGTACCAATCATGCTTGGTCGCCATGCCAGCGTCCTTGCCGATTGCCAGCCGGAGCTTGGCGAGAATGGCGCCTTTGATTTCCGCCAGCGCCAGTTCATCGACGGGCTGGCCGAGGGCGGGAAAATTTCCTGGGAACGCTTGATCTTGCAAACCGTCACATCCTGATCGTGAGACTCACGCGAAAATATACGCGTCTTGCACCGGCTCTGGAACCGTCGAGAGCCGGCTTGTGCACTGCGCTGCTATGATTTTATGCAAGGACCGGGCCGACACGCCGCGATCCCGACCTATTGTTTTGGTGATATAGTACGGCAAATGCCGCGATCGTTTTGGGGAGGACTGCACCATGAGACTGACGATCGAGATTCTCGCCGCCGCGTTGCTGGTATGCTGCGTTAGCGTTTCGAGCGCGGCATTCGCCGCCGGCAAAACGGGACGGACTGCCGATGCCCTGAGCTGCGCGTTCAGCGTGCCGGCCAATGCCTCGCCGGCCGCGCGCTGCGCCGCGATCCGCCGGCAATGTGGCGGAAAGTTCTACGCTAATTATTGCGGCGACAAGTTACTGTCGGCGATGTGAGGCGGAACGCGATCTGTCCGTAGTTCTCCGGGCGTGAACAGAGTTCCTGATGTGGCGTCAATTGGCGCTCCCTTTCGCTTGGGGATCGGAGACGGATTTGAATATTGCGTTGGAACGAATTAAGAACACTTTAGCAAGTCTTTGATATATCATAGTGATTCGGCGCGCTGCCGACACAACATCTATGGCCTATCCGAGACTTCGAGGACTACATGTCCACCATTGCCTTCGATTCCTTCGCGCTCACCCGCATTGCCGACTTCGCGCGCTCGCTGTCGCGGCTGCATCAGGCTTCCCGCCGCAAACTGGTCGACGACGACGAGATCGACCGCGAATTCAACGCGGTGTGCCTGTCCGTGTGGGGCTACACCACGGATGATTTCAGCGACGATCTGTTCTCCGCTGAAGACCACGCCTTTCTCGACACGCTGGATGAGGCGCATGCGCGCATCTTTGCAGCCCAAGCGGGCTACGACCTCGTCGATGACCAGGGTATGCTGACCGATTGGTGGGGCTATTGCTGGATGATCCTTGCCGAAAAGCGCGGTCTGCTGACGCCGGAGAACCGGGCTCTCGCGCGCGCCGCGATCGAGGAGAAATACCTGTCAGCGCCAAACGTGATCGGCGTCATCGTCGGGCGGTGAATCCGTCATTGCGAGCGCAAGCGAAGCAATCCAGAAAGCCACAACGAATGACGGCAGCTATTGCTCCTCGCACAGCAATGACGACGTCTCGTGGGCCTAATTCAATTCCGCGCGCTTCGCTTTCGGCGAGATTGACTTCGGCACCGACGACGTCACGGATGGCGATGCGGCCGGCGTCGGCGCATCGCTGGCGACCATGTCGGCTGTGACCGGCGCTACCTTCATGTCGCCTAACCGGGCGCGAACATCCGCCGTCAGTCCCGGATAGGACGCAACCGGCGTGAACTCCGCGGTCTGGTTGTTGCCGACGCGCACCCCGGAATAGGCGACCAGCCCGTCGGTGGTGGCGATCACATCGCCGGGACGCAGCGACGCATCAAGCGTCAGGTCGACCGGGGCCAGCCCTGCGGGATCGCGGCCGTTACAGGTGCAGTCCGCGCGCAGTTCCTTGCGGTAGGCGAAGGCATTCTCGCTGTCGGCGTAGCGTTCGCCAGCGGAGGAATAAGCACCGTCAATGCTGGAGCCGAAGAACACTTTGGTCGGGCTCGCGGGGCAGAATGCCTGGCACATCTGGACCGGCGAGGCGCTGCTGCGCATCAGCGGAAAGTACCGGCCGTCGCAGCTGCGCACGCAGAATGAAGGGCCTGAGCTTGCGACGGCGGGCCGCGGCGGCGAGGGTGCCGGCTGCGGGTCAGTGCCCATCGGGTCAGCAAAGAAACCCGCCTGCGGCAGCGGCTGGCGCTGCTGTTTCTGCGCCCCGCCGAAGAAGAAATCGAACAGGTTTTCGGCGCAGGCCATGCGTGGGGCCAGCGCAACCGGCACGGCGAACGCGATGGCGACAAGCAACGCGCGGCGACGCATGCGCGAATTGTAAAACTCTTTACGCAACGCTTACTCCACGCGACGCAACCAACCCGGGCCGAGGCAAGAGGATGCCTCAGCTTCGGATAACCTTAACGGGGGATGGTAAACGAGGGGTCAGCGCAGCGTTCTGCGCCGAAAAGAAATGCGGTTGTTTGTTCACCTCATCCCTTCACCCGCAAGGCGGGGGCGAGGGAGAGGAGAAAGCGATCAAGCTCACAAAAATTCGCTGGCCCGGTAGAGCGAGCGGAATGTCAGGCCGGCTTCCGCGAAAGTATCCTTGGCGCCTTCCTCGCGATCTACCATGGTGAACACCAGCGCGACGTTGCCGCCGACATCGCGCACCGCTTCCACCGCCTTCATCGCCGAGCCGCCGGTGGTAGTGACGTCCTCGACGATCACAATGCGCTTGCCCTGCAGGCTTTCGTCGTTAGCGAGCCCTTCGACCGCAAGGCGCGCGCCGTGCTCCTTCGGCTTCTTGCGCACGAAAAACGCCGCGATCGGATGGCCCTTGATCCAGGAGAGCTGCGCGATGGCGCCGGCCAGCGGTACCGCGCCCATTTCCAGTCCGCCGATATAATCGAGATTGTCTTCTTTCAGCGCTTCATAGGTGAGCTCCGCCAGCAGCGCGGCACCTTCCGGATCGAGCATGGTCGGCTTGAGGTTGAAATAGAAGTTGCTCTTGCGCCCCGAGGCCAGCGTGATTTCCCCGCGGCCGAACGAGCGCTTGCGGATGATCTCGTGGAGGCGGGCGCGGGAGGCTGATTTGGACAAGGATTTTCCCGTGAAGCTGTGAGGCAGCATCTCATTTTATTGGCGGACGGGCGCGCATTCCAGAGCCGGCGTCGTGCCGTCAACCATTAACGTCATCGGTGATGATCCGGTATACCGCGACCGCGGTTGTAACGCCCTGAGATTCCGGGGTACGGGATATCAAACTTTAGGGGGAAACCGGAATGACCATCGAACTGCACACCTGGAACACGCCGAACGGCCGCAAGATATCGGTTGCTTTGGAGGAAATGGGGCTGCCCTACAAAGTAGTCCCGGTGAACATCACCAAGGGCGAGCAGATGGCGCCCTCGTTTCTGGCAATCAGCCCCAATAACAAGATTCCCGCGATCGTCGATCCCGACGGGCCAGACGGCAAAAGGGTCAGCATCTTCGAATCCGGCGCGATCCTGCTTTATCTCGGCGAGAAGACCGGCAAATTCGTGCCCAAACCGCTCGGCGAGCGTATTCCGGTCTATGAGTGGCTGATGTGGCAGATGGGCGGGTTCGGGCCGTTTCCCGGCCAGGTGCATCATTTCATTGCGCTGGAGAATGAGACTGACCGTGCCTACGGGTTGAAGCGCTTCATGGCCGAGACGCGGCGGCTCTATGGCGTGCTCGACCGTCGCTTGGAAGGCCGCGAATTCGTCGCCGGCGCGCTGTCGGTCGCCGACTTCGCGATCCTCGGCTGGGCCTGGCGGCACCCGCGCCACAAGGTGGAGCTTTCGGACTTCCCGCATGTCAAGCGCTGGTACGACACACTGATGGCGCGGCCGGCCGTGAAACGCGGCATGGAAGCGAAGCTGGATTGAGCGCGCGCTAAGCCCGCTTCGTCTCCAGCGCCAACTTTACCGCGAGCCCCGCCAGTACGGTGCCCATCAGCCAGCGCTGCACCAACAGCCAAGTCGGCCGCGTGCCTAAGAACAGCGCGATCGATCCGGCGGCGAGCGCGATCATGGCGTTGGCGCTGACGCTGATTAAGATCTGGATCGATCCGAGTGCCAGCGACTGCGTCAGCACGCTTCCTGCCGCGGGATCGATGAATTGCGGCAGCAGCGCCAGATAGAGCATCGCGATCTTCGGGTTGAGCAAATTGGTGACCAAACCCATTGCAAACAATTTGCGCGGACCATCGACCGCGAGCTTCTTCACCTGAAACGGCGAGCGGCCGCCCGGCTTGAGCGCTTGCCACGCCAGCCATAACAGATAGGCCGCGCCCGCCAGCCGCAGCGCGTCATAGGCATAAGGCACCGCCAACAAGAGCGCAGTGATGCCGAACGCGGCGCACAGCATGTAGAACACAAAGCCGAGCGCGACGCCGCCGAGCGAAACGATGCCGGCCGCCGGCCCCTGCGTGATCGAGCGCGAAATCAAATAGATCATGTTCGGCCCAGGTGTCAGCACCATGCCGAACGAGACCAGCGCGAAGGCGAGCAGAGAAGAGAGATGGGGCATGGGAGACTCGCAAGGGAAAGACGTGAAACAATCTAACGCGGATCAGGTCGCGATGCCATTTCGTATCGGGCGTGATCGTTGATCAAATATTTCGGGGAGGGGCGGCAGCGGCCGGCATCTGCGCCTTCGCCCGGATCGCGAGGCGATCCAGTTCAGATGCCGAGCGCGCTCTGGTAGGCGAAAAGCGCCGGCGCGCCGCCGGTGTGCACGAACACGACGTCCTCGTCTTTGCGCCAGCGCCCCTGGCGGATCAGGGCGATCAAGCCCGCGAGCCCTTTGCCCGAATAAACAGGATCGAGTGGAAGCGCCTCGAGCTGGCCGGCAAGCCGGATCGCTTCGAGTGTGGCTTCATGCGGGACCCCGTAGGCAGGTCCGGCATGTCCCGCGACGACCTCCACCGTTGCTTCGTCGAACGGAACATCAAGCAGGTCAGACGCTCCTTGCGCAAACGTTACGACATCGGCTCGCACCCGTGTCGGCTCGGCGTCGATATCGATCCCGACGATTTTCGTGTCTGGCATTGCCAGGGCTGCACCGATGACGAGACCAGCCTGCGTGCCGGCGCTCCCGGTGCAGTGCACGATAGCGGCTGGTGCGAAGCCCAATTGCGCTGCCTGCGGTTCGATCTCCGAAATCGTGGTGGCATAGGCGACCGCCCCCAGGGCATTCGAGACGCCGTACGGCACAAAATACGGCTTGTGACCCTTCGCTTCGAGATCGCCGACGAGCGCGCGAATGGCGGCATTGCGGTCACCCGTCCATGGCACGTCGTGGAGGTGCGCGCCAAACAGCCGATTGAGAAACGCGTTGCCCGAGGTCTTGTATTCCGGCGTCGGCGGTTCGAGTCGGCCATGGTAGACGGCAAGGTGGCAGGCAAGGCCGAGCTTGGCCGCGGCCGCCGCAACCTGCCGCTGGCTGTTCGATTGCACGACGCCACCTGAGACGATGGTATTGGCGCCGCTCGAAAGTGCCTGGTGCAGGACGTAGTCGAGCTTGCGCAACTTGTTGCCGCCAAAACCGAGCCCGGTCGCATCTTCGCGCTTGACCCATAGCCGCGGTCCGCCGAGATGAGCCGTCAGTCGCTTCATCGGCTCGAGCGGGGTCGGCAGATTGGCCAAACCCAGGCGAGGAAAGGCAGCTAATCGGTCGGATAATGGCCTGCGGTGAGTTTGCATCGTTCAGTTCGTCTAATTCACAGTGACATGCCGCGCCGCTAGCGATCGATCTCGCCGGGATGCTGATCCCCTTTACTACAACGCTCGACCGCTAGTGCGCCTCGTCCCAATTGTCCGCCGCCCGCGCGTCGACTTGCAGCGGCAGCGAAAGCAGCACGGCCGGGAAGGGGGCGTCCTGCATGACGTGCTGCACCACCGGCAAGGTCGCGGCGACCTCCTCGTCGGGTACTTCGAAGATCAATTCGTCGTGCACCTGCAGCAGCATCTGTGCCGAGAGTTTCTTCTGGGCGAGCGCGTCTTCCATGCGGATCATGGCGCGGCGGATGATGTCGGCGGCGGTGCCTTGCAGGCGGGCGTTGATCGCGGCGCGCTCGTTGAACGAGCGGATCGAGGCGTTGGAAGCCTTGATATCGGGGTAGTGACACTTCCGCCCGAACAGCGTCGTGACATAGCCGTTGGTGCGGCAGAAATCGCGCGTCTCATCCATGTAGGCGCGGATGCCCGGAAAGCGCTCAAAGTATTTCTTGATGTAGGCGGAGGCTTCCTCGCGGGCGATGCCGAGCTGGTTGGCTAGTCCAAAGGCGGAGATGCCGTAGATGATGCCAAAATTGATCGCTTTGGCGCGGCGGCGCACTTCGCTCGGCATGTCCTTGATCGGCACGCCGAACATTTCGGATGCCGTCATGGCATGAATGTCGAGCCCGTCGCGGAACGCCTGCTTCAAGACGGGAATATCGGCGATCTCGGCAAGCAGTCGCAGCTCGATTTGCGAGTAATCCGCCGACACCAGCTTGTGGCCGGGGGTTGCGATAAAGGCGCGGCGGATCTTGCGGCCGTCTTCCGTGCGCACCGGGATATTCTGCAGGTTCGGCTCGTTCGACGACAATCGCCCGGTGGTGGTCGCCGCCAGCGCGTAGGTGGTGTGGACGCGATGGGTCTGCGGATGCACATAGGTCGGCAGCGCATCGGTATAGGTCGATTTCAATTTCGAGACCTGCCGCCACTCGAGGATCTTTTTCGCGAATTCGTGACCCGCTTCCGCCAGTTCGTCGAGGATCTGCGCGGAGGTCGACCAGGCGCCGGTCTTGGTCTTGGTGCCGCCGGGGATTCCCATCTTGCCGAACAGAATGTCGCCGATCTGCTTAGGGCTCCCGACGTTGATCGGCTCGCCGGCAAGCTCCTGAAGCTCGGCCTCGACCCGCGCGGCGGTCTGGGCGAATTCGCCCGACAGCCGTGACAGCACTTGGCGATCGATCGAGATGCCGCGCCGCTCCATTCGCGCCAGCACGGAGACCAGCGGCCGCTCCAGCGTCTCATAGACCGTCGTCATGCGCTCGGCGGGAAGGCGCGGCTTGAACACCCGCCACAGCCGCAAGATCACGTCGGCGTCCTCCGCCGAATAGGCCGTCGCCTTGTCAATCGCGACCTGATCGAAGGTCAGCTTGGCCTTGCCGCTGCCGATCAGCTCGCCATGGGTCATGGTGGCGTGGCCGAGCCAGAGCGCGGACAGCGTATCGAGCCCGTGCGCGTTGCGGCCGGCATCGAGCGCGTACGACATCAGCTGTACGTCGTCGTAATTGCGCACGGCGATGCCCGCTTGCGCGAACATCACGGCATTGAACTTGATGTTGAATCCGACCTTGAGGATCCCTGTCGATTCCAGGAGCGCCCGCAGCGCCCCGAGCGCATCGCTTGCCTTGATCTGGTCCGGCGCAAGACCCGCATCGAACAGCCCGGCGCCGCTGCCGGATTGCTTGTGGGCGAGCGGCACATAGCAGGCATCGTTCGGCGCCAAGGCCAGCGCGATGCCGCAGATATCCGACCGCATCGGATCGATTGAGTTCGCCTTGAGCTCGATCGCGACATGGCCGGCATCGTGCACGCGGGCGATCCAGGCGTTGAGCTGATCGTGATTCTTGATGGTCTGGTACTTGTTGCGGTCGAAAGGGGTTTTCCGCGCCGCTTCCGCGCGCGCGGCAGCGAGCGAAATCGGCGTGCCCTTGAGGCTGGAGGCCTTGTCCTCCTTGCCGCCTCCGCCCTTGCCCGCTCTTCCGCTTGTAGGAGGGAGCCTGTCTCTGACCTGGTCGGGGGTGGGGGTGCTCGCTTCGGATAATCCCGCACCCGCCGCGCTTTCGCCCGCGGTCGCACCGTCGAGCGGGTCGACCTTCTCGGCCAGCGGCAGAGATCCGAAAACGCTGGCGCGGCTATTTGCCGCCACATCCGGCTCGATATCCGCGGGATCGATCTGCGAATACTCGGCGACCCGGCGGGTCAGCGAGGAAAATTCCATCGCCTTGAGAAACGCGATCAGCTTGCGTGCATCGGGTTCATGCACCGCGAGCTCGTCGAGCGGCACTTCGAGCTTGACCTTGTCGTCGAGCAGCACCAGTTGGCGTGAAATCCGCGCCTTCTCGGCGTTCTCGATCAGCGCCTCGCGCCGCTTCGGCTGCTTGATCTCGCCGGCGCGCTTGAGCAGCGTTTCCAGGTCGCCATATTCGACAATCAGTTGCGCGGCCGTCTTGACGCCGATCCCGGGCACGCCCGGCACATTGTCGCTGGTATCGCCGGCCAGCGCTTGAACCTCGACCACTTTTTCCGGCGGCACGCCGAATTTCTCGATCACTTCGGGTATGCCGATACGGCGGTCCTTCATGGTGTCGTACATGGTGACGCAGTCGGTCACGAGCTGCATCAGGTCCTTGTCGGAGGAAACGATGGTTGCGGTGGCGCCACGCTCGCAGGCCTCCCGTACATAGGTCGCGATCAGATCGTCGGCCTCGAATCCAATTTGTTCGAGACAGGGCAGATCGAAGGCGCGGACCGCCTCGCGGATCAGCGGGAATTGCGGGATCAGGTCGTCCGGCGCCGCCGACCGGTGCGCTTTATAATCGGGATAAAGCTTGTTGCGGAAGGTGACTTCGGACTTGTCGAACACGACGGCGAGGTGCGTCGGCCGGTTGTCCGGCGGCATCTCGCGGAGCAGCTTCCACAGCATGTTGCAGAAGCCGAGCACGGCATTGACCTGCAGCCCGTCGGATTTGCGATTGAGCGGCGGCAGCGCGTGATAGGCGCGGAATATGTAGCCGGAACCGTCGACCAGGAAGACATGGTCGCCTTTCGCAGGTGCTTTGACGGCAACGGGCTTCGGAGCGGCTTTGGGGGAGGTTTTCGGCATGGCCGAAATCTAAGGATTTTTGCGCCGATTGACAGCCTTGACTGGCGATTTTTGGTCTCGCCCCAACGCTATCCGCGCTGTCGTCACCCGAGAAGGTCACCCGGGCGACGACACCGAACAGGCTACTCCGCCGCCTGCAACACGGGACCGGCCTTCTTCGGCGCAATCCAGAACAGCGGCGGGCGCTCGAACAGGAAGTTCGCCCCGACACCAAGAGCGATCCGCCACAGCGCCAGTGCGCCGACGACGCCGACGAAGGTGACAATAAGTGAGATCGAGCCGATATCGTGGATCGGGCCGGCATGCAGCAACAGCGTCCGCGTCGCTGCCATCGGCAGGAAGAAGGCCAGATAGATGACGATGGAGTGCTCGCCCAGGAAGCGCAGGAAATTGAGCCATCTCATCCGTGCCAGCAGCGTGCCCAGGGTGACGATGGCACAGGCACCGGCCAGTCCCAGCATCAGCGACACCAGCGGCCGTTCGCTGTAGCCCAAGGCAACGAGACCGCCATTGACGATCGCCCACAGCGCGAGCACTGCCAGTGCCAGCGAGGGACGCGCCCGTGCGCGGTCCGACAGCGCGAACACCGCGTCGGCAAAGAGATAGCCGGAATAGAAATAGACAAAGCGCGCGCAGAACTCGTCGATCACGGTCCAGCCGGTTATCACATGCGCCGCCTCCAGTGCGGCGGCGACCGCCCAGATCGCGGGCGCCGGGATTTTGCGTGTCAGTTTTGTGACGACAAAAAACAACGGCAGCAAATAAATGAACCACAGCGTGCCGAACGGTTCGATGAAGGATTCGAAATAGAGCAACGCGACATGGCTCCAGCTGGTCTCGGCGGCAAAGGAGGGCGCCTTGAAGCCGAACTGGATCGTCACCCACAGCACATAGAAATACGCGAAGTGGACGACCTTGCGGTCGAGATAGACGCGCCAGTCGCGGCCGATCACGAGGGCCAAGAAGAGCCCTGAAATCAGGAAGAAATCCGGCATCCGGAACGGTTTTGCGAAGGCCACCAGGACATGCATGAAGCCGGTTTGGCCGCTGGCCAGCTCGACCCCCAGCACCGAATGCATCATCACCACCATGACGATGCAGATGCCCTTGGCATAGTCCACCCAATCGACGCGTCCGTCCGCAGCCGATACCGCGCGAGGCTCAGTGGATATGCGGTTTGCCGCCATGGGTGTCCTATTTCGCCGTGACTAAGGCCGCATCTTCCGCCGGATCGGTTTCTTTCTCCTTTATTCATAGAAAGCCACGTGCCGCTTTCTCGCGCTTTTCCGGTTTCCTCTTTGCCGCCAAATGCTTTAAGAGGCGGTCGCAAATCGTTAACCATCAAAGGCAGGTTGTTTCATGCGAATTGCCATGATTGGCACGGGTTATGTGGGGCTGGTTTCCGGCGCCTGCTTTGCGGATTTTGGCCACCAGGTCACCTGCGTGGACAAGGACGGCGCCAAGATCGCCAGCCTGCGCCGCGGCGAGATCCCGATTTTCGAGCCCGGCCTCGATGCGCTGGTCGCTTCCAATGTGAAGGCCGGCCGGCTCGATTTTACCACCGATCTCAAAGGTCCGGTCGCCGAGGCGGACGCGGTATTCATCGCGGTCGGCACGCCGTCGCGGCGCGGCGATGGCCACGCCGACCTGACTTATGTCTATGCCGCCGCGCGCGAGATCGCCGCCGCGCTTTCGGGCTTCACCGTTGTCGTCACCAAATCGACCGTGCCGATCGGCACCGGCGATGAGGTCGAACGCCTGATCCGAGAAGCCAACCCGTCGGCCGATGTGGTGGTCGCCTCCAATCCGGAGTTCTTGCGTGAGGGCGCGGCGATCCGCGATTTCAAGTTCCCGGATCGCATCGTGGTCGGAACCTCAGACGAGCGTGGGCGAAAACTGCTCGGAAATGTCTATCGACCGCTGTCGCTCAATCAGGCGCCGCTGATGTTCACCGCGCGGCGCACCGCGGAGCTGATCAAATACGCGGCCAATGCATTTCTCGCCACCAAGATCACCTTCATCAACGAGATGGCCGATCTGTCGGAAAAAGTCGGCGCCGATGTGCAGGAGGTCGCGCGCGGCATTGGGCTCGACAACCGGATCGGCTCGAAATTCCTGCACGCGGGGCCCGGATTCGGCGGCTCTTGTTTTCCAAAGGACACCCGCGCCCTGGTCAAGATCGCACAGGATTATGACGTGCAGCTGCGCATTGTCGAGGCGGTGCTTGGGGTCAACGACCACCGCAAGCGCGCGATGGCGCGCAAGGTTTCCAATGCCGCCGGCGGCAGCTTGCGCGGCAAGACGGTCGCGGTGCTCGGCCTCACCTTCAAGCCCGACACCGACGACATGCGCGAGGCACCGTCCATCCCGCTGGTCACGGGGTTGCTCGATATGGGCGCAAAAGTGCGCGCGCATGATCCGGTCGGCATGGAGCAGGCGCGCAAGGAATTGCCCGACATCGAATATTGCAACGATCCTTACGCATGTGTGAAGGGCGCGGACGCGATGGTGGTGGTGACCGAATGGGTGCAATACCGCACGCTTGATCTCGGACGGTTGAAGCGCGAGATGGCGCAGCCGGTCGTGGTCGATTTGCGCAACATCTATCGTCCCGAGGACATGACGGCGCACGGGTTCACATATGAGAGCGTTGGGCGCCCGCCCGAACCGCGGAATTGATGCCTTTCTTCCCCTCTCCCCTCGTGGGAGAGGGTGCGCAGGCGGCCTCCGGCCGCCGTTCTTAGCAAATAGTACGCCGATGCATTGCATCGGCTATGGCGAAGCGAGGGCGGGTGAGGGGTCGCTCTCCGCGGATGCAGACCCCTCATCCGGCACGGACTTCGTCCGCGCCACCTTCTCCCACAGGGGGAGAAGGGAAGAACCGAACGCGAGCCGCGATTGCCCCGCTCCTTCGACACGCCGCTTCCGATCGACGCCGTACTCGACGATCTCGCGCGGACACTCGCGGGCAACAATGCCGCGGTGCTGGTGGCCCCTCCCGGCGCTGGCAAGACCACGCGGGTGCCGCTCGCGCTGCTCGATGAGCCCTGGGCGAGGGGTAAGAAAATCATCGTGCTGGAGCCGCGGCGAATCGCGGCGCGCGCCAGTGCCGAGCGGATGGCGCTTACGCTTGGCGAGCGCGTCGGCGAAACCGTGGGCTACCGCGTCCGATTCGGCTCAAAGGTCTCGCGTGCGACCCGGATAGAAGTCGTCACCGAAGGCATCTTCTCGCGCCAGATTCTCGATGACCCCGAATTGAGCGGCATCGCCGCCGTCATGTTCGACGAATTTCACGAGCGCTCGCTTGATGCCGATCTAGGATTGGCGCTGGCGCGCGATGCGCAGACCGGCCTGCGCGAGGAGCTGCGCATTCTTGTGATGTCGGCGACACTGGACGGCGCACGGGTCGCAAGACTGCTCGGCGAAGCGCCGGTCATATCAAGCAAAGGCCGCGCTTTTCCGGTGGAGACGCGCTATCTCGGGCGCAAGCCGGACGCGCCGCTGGAGCGGCAGATGGCGGATGCAATTGTGTCCGCGTTGCGCGCCGATGCCGGCTCGGTGCTGGCGTTTCTGCCGGGCGCGGCCGAAATCCGCCGCACCCAGAATTTGCTGGGCGAGCGCGTGCATGACGCCAGCGTCGAGGTCGTGCCGCTGTTCGGCGCGCTTGACGCAGGCGTGCAGGACAGCGCGATAGCGCCGGCGCCAAGAGGGTACCGCAAGGTGGTGCTGGCGACTTCGATTGCCGAGACCTCGCTGACCATCGAGGGCGTGCGCATTGTCGTCGATTCCGGCATGGCGCGGGTGCCGCGGTATGAGCCCGACATCGGGCTGACGCGGCTCGAGACCGTGCGCGCCTCGCGCGCCGCCGTCGACCAGCGCCGCGGCCGTGCCGGGCGTACCGAGCCGGGCATTTGCTACCGCCTGTGGGATGAGCCGCAGACTGCCTCGCTTGCCGCGTATACCCAGCCCGAAATATTAAGCGCCGATTTGTCCTCGCTGGTGCTCGACCTCGCGCAATGGGGGGTAGCCGATCCCGCCAAACTGGCGTTTCTCGATTCCCCGCCGGCACCCGCGCTAAAGGAAGCGAGAAGCCTCTTGGTCGAACTTGGGGCGCTCGACGGCGACGGCCGCATCACGGCGGAAGGCAAGAGCCTGCGCGCGCTCGCGCTGCCGCCGCGGCTGGCGCGCATGATCGTCGATTCGCACCGTCTGGGGGCGGGCGGGCAGGCTGCGGAAATCGCCGCCGTGCTGACCGAGCGCGGCCTCGGCGGCGATAGCGTCGATCTTGATCATAGGCTCGATCAGTTCCGCCGCGACCGCTCGCCGCGCTCCTCCAGTGCGCGCGCTCTCGCGCAGCGCTGGGCGTCGCAGGTGGCGGCGTCGGAGTCTCGTCCTCGGCAAGGGGCAGGGGAGCTGACAACCGGCGTCATGCTCGCGCTTGCTTTCCCAGATCGGGTCGCGGGCAATCGCGGCAATGGCAGTTTTGTGCTTGCCAACGGTCGCGGCGCCGCGGTGGAGCAGACCTCGGCACTGGCGCGTGAGAACTACATTGCGGTTGCGGAACTGGCGGGCACGGCGGCGCAGGGACGCATTTTGCTGGCAGCGCCGATCACCCAAGGTGAAATCGAGCAGCGCTTTGCCGATCAGATCGAAAACGCCGACGAGGTTTTCTTCGATCGCGCCGCGCTTGGCTTGCGCGCGCGCCGCAAGCGGACGCTGCATGCGATCACCCTTTCGGAAGCGCCGCTGGCATTGTCGCCTTCCCTAGAGACCGCGCGCATTCTCGCCGACGGGCTGATCGGCGCCGGGCTCGACAAATTGCCGTGGTCGAACGCCACGAAACAATGGCGCGATCGCGTCACCTTCCTGCGCAAGGCTGAAGGCGAAAACTGGCCCGACCTGTCCGACGACGCCCTGGTCTCCCGGCGCGATGAATGGCTGGTGCCGGCGCTGTACGACAAGCTATCGCTAAAAGGTGTTTCGGCCGCCGATCTGTCGGAGGCGTTGCAGACCTTGCTGCCGTGGGAATTGCGCGCGCGGCTGGAGCGCGAGGCGCCGACGCATTTCGAGGCGCCGACCGGCAGCAAGCTTCCGATCGACTACGAAGCCGAGCAGGGGCCGACCATTGCGGTCCGATTGCAGGAATTGTTCGGGCTCAATACCCATCCCTCGATCGCCAAAGGCGCGGTGCCGCTGGTGCTCGAATTATTGTCGCCCGCGCACCGCCCGGTGCAGGTGACGCGCGACCTGCCCGGGTTTTGGCGCGGCAGCTATGCCGCGGTCCGTTCCGATCTGCGCGGACGCTATCCGCGCCATCCCTGGCCGGAGGACCCCGCGAATGCGCTGCCCACACGCCGGGTCAAACCGCGTGGAACGTGAGGCGCGTTAACACTTCGGTCATCCTTTTCCTCAAAATGGCCGGCTCTGCCGGCGCCGTTCGGTCGCAGAATTGCGGCTGACGTGGTCAAATCGGCCGTCGTAACCATTCGTGTGGCGTCATGCGTAACCTTATGATCACTGCGGCCATCGTCGCCGGCCTTGGCACCTTCATGGCGCATATGGCCGACAAGATGACGCCGGCGCCCGCTTCCGCGATGACGGCGTCGAGCAAAGTTGCCCGGGTCGAAACGCCGACGCAGGCGACCGGCCGCAGCCTCAACATTCCGCGCGATGCCCGCGGCCATTTCCAGGTTGACGGCCGGATCGACGGCCAGCGCATCGCTTTCATGGTCGATACCGGCGCGTCCGTGGTGGCGTTGAACGAAACGGCCGCGGCGCGGTTCGGCCTTCGTCCGTTGCCCGGCGAGTACAAAGCCACCGTCTCCACCGCCAACGGCACCATCAAGGCGGCGCGCGCGCGGCTCGCCATGGTCGATCTCGGCGGCATCATCGTGCGCGACGTCGATGCCATGGTTCTGCCCGATGAGGCACTGTCCGAAAACCTGCTCGGTCTCTCGTTCCTGTCGAGACTGAAGCGTTTCGAATATGCCAACGGGCAGATGGTGCTGGAGCAGTAAGGCTACCGGTGCTCGGATGGCTGGTCATCCAACGACGCTCATGGACAAATCGGCCTCTCCCGATCGTCAGCGGGTCATGCTATATTGCGTTCATGGATAGCTCGGACGCACTTGAGATATTGCGACGCTCGGAGCCGACCCTGCGCGGGCGCGGGGTAAAGCACGCTGCCTTGTTCGGCTCTATGGCTAGAGGCAACAGGCGGTCCGATAGCGACATCGATATCATGATCGAGATCGATCCGGACGCTCGCATTACGGTTTACGACTACGTGGACCTCAAGGAGTTCATCGCTAAGCTCTTTGATGGACCTGTCGATGTTGTGAATCGCGAAAGTCTCAAATCTTATGTCCGTCACGTGGCGACGGCTGATGTGATCTATGCATTCTGAGCGGGTGCAGGGTGTTCTTCTCGATATGCTGCATCACATCGATCTAGCAACGCAGTTCGTCCGAGATTCCGATCGCGAAACGTTCAAGGCAGACCTGCGTTCTGTCTATGCAGTCACCCGCTGCCTGGAAATCATTTCCGAGGCTCGCGGCGTTTGCCGGCCGAGCTGAAGGTTCGACACCCGACCATCTCATGGAAACAGATGGCCGGAGCGGGAAACGTCTACCGCCACAACTACGAAGACGTCGCAGCCCAATTTATCTGGGATACGGTGCAACATGCCTTGCCTGCCTTGAAGGCGGTCCTTGAACAGGAAACCGCACGTGAGCCCCAATAGCTGGCGCGGCCAAAGTTGTCGCAGTTTTCGGATCCGCCCCACGATAATCGTCACAAAGCGCTGATCCTGCCTTCCGCTTCGGGCGCGCATTCGCTATGGCTGCACTCTCTGCATTTCACGACGAGGCCGCCGCTGATGTTTCCCAAGCCGAAATCCGTGCTGGTTCCCAATACGTATGCCTTCGAATCCGAGCCGATGGTGAAGGCGACCGGCTTTCGCGAATACGACGCGCGCTGGTTGCTCAACAAGGAAATCAACCTGATGGGCATGCAGGCGCTCGGCATGGGGTTGGGCGCCCTGATCGCGGAACTCGGCGCCAAGCAGGAGATCGTGACCGGCCACGATTTCCGCGGCTATTCGGCCTCGATTAAATACGCGCTTGTTTCGGGCCTGATGGCGTCGGGCTGCAAGGTGCACGATATTGGGCTCGCCGTGACGCCGATGGCCTATTTTGCCCAGTTCGATCTCGACGTGCCCTGCGTCGCCATGGTGACGGCTTCGCATAACGATAATGGCTGGACCGGCGTCAAGATGGGGGCCAACCGTCCCCTCACATTCGGCCCGGACGAGATGACGCGCTTAAAGGAAATCGTGCTCAACGCCGACTTCAAGAACAGGGTCGGCGGCTTCTATCAGTTTCACGAGAATTTCCCGGCGCGCTATATCGCCGATCTCACCAATCGCCCCAAGCTGAAGCGCAAGCTGAAGGCCGTGGTCGCTTGCGGCAACGGTACCGCGGGCGCGTTCGCGCCGCAGGTGATGGAAAAGATCGGCTGCGAGGTGGTGCGGCTCGATACCGAGCTCGACTACACCTTCCCGAAATACAATCCGAACCCCGAAGATATGGAGATGCTGCATGCGATCCGCGACGCCGTGCTCGCCCACAAGGCCGATGTCGGCTTGGGCTTCGACGGCGACGGCGACCGCTGCGGCGTGGTCGACAATACCGGTGAAGAGATTTTCGCCGACAAGGTCGGCGTGATGCTGGCGCGCGACATGTCGGCGATCCACAAAAACGCGCAGTTCGTGGTCGACGTGAAATCGACCGGCCTGTTTATCACCGATCCGGTATTGCAGAAGCAGGGCGCGAGGGCGACCTACTGGAAGACCGGCCATTCCTACATGAAGCGCCGCACCAACGAGCTGGGCGCGCTGGCGGGCTTCGAGAAGTCCGGGCATTTCTTCTTCAATAAGCCGTTCGGCCGTGGCTATGACGATGGCTTAATATCGGCGATCGCGGTCTGCGAGATGCTCGATCGGGCGCCCGGCAAATCGATGGCGGATTTGAAGAACGAGCTGCCGAAAACCTGGTCGTCGCCGACGATGTCGCCGCACTGCGCCGACGAGGCCAAATATGGCGTCGTCGAGGCCGTCGTGAAGCATTTCGAGGCGATGCAGAAAAACGGCGAGAAGGCCGCGGGGCAACCGATCCGCGATCTCGTCACGGTGAACGGCGTGCGCGTCACCGTGGAAGACGGCAGCTGGGGCCTGGTGCGGGCCTCATCCAACAAGCCGGAGCTGGTGGTGGTGGTCGAGAGCCCGGTCTCGGAACAGCGCATGCGCGACATGTTCGAGATGGTGGACAAGGTGCTGCGCACCCATCCCGAGGTCGGCGAGTATAATCAGAAGATTTGATTTTTTCACCTCCGCGCAAGAGCGGGGCGAGAGAGCTCCCTTCTTCACGCCGCGTGCAATGATCCCAGGAAGCTGTCGACCTCGGATTTGAGCCGCGCCGACTGCGACGACAGCCCGTTTGCCGCGTCTTGCATTTTTGAGGCGGCGCGGCCCGCTTCGTCGGATGCCCTGGTGACGCTGAGGATATTGTCGTTGACGTCCTTGGTTCCGTGCGCGGCCTGTTGCACATTGCCGGCGATTTCACGCGTCGCCGCGCCCTGCTGGTCGACTGCAGCGGCGATCTCGTTGGAAATCTCGTCGATCTCGGCGATGGTTCCCCCGATTGCCTGAATAGCTGCCACGGCCTCGCCGGTGGCGTTCTGGATATCCTGGATCTGCGCGGAAATCTCCTCGGTGGCCTTTGCGGTCTGATTGGCCAGCGCCTTGACCTCGCTCGCGACCACCGCGAATCCCCTGCCGTGTTCGCCGGCGCGCGCCGCCTCGATGGTGGCGTTCAAGGCGAGCAGGTTGGTCTGACTCGCGATAGTTTGAATCAGCGTCACGACCTCGCCGATCTTCTGCGTGCCCGCAGCCAACCCTTCGACAACAGTATTGGTGCGCCGCGCTTCTTCGGCCGCCTTGGCGGCAATTCCGGCCGAGCGCGTCACCTGCTGCGCGATACTGCTGATCGAGGCGGTCAGCTCTTCGGTGGCGGAGGCCACCGTTTCGACATTTGCGGAGGCTTGCGTCGACGCGGTCGCGGCCGCCGCGGTCTGGCGTGCGGTCTCAGCATTGCTGCTGCTCATCGAGGTGGACAGGCCCTGCATGTCGTGGGCGGCCACGGCGACCGCCTCGACGATGCTGCCGACCGTGCGCTCGAAGCCGGAGGCGAGTTCGCGCCTTGCCGCGTCGCGGTCCTGCTTGGAGTGCAGTTCGATCTCGATGCGCTCGTTGTTGGCGCGCGCCTGGGCGGCGCCAGCGGCTTCGGCTTCAGCGGTTTTCTGTGCAGCCGTCAGGAACAGTTGCGAAAGCTTGTGGGCAAGCCAGATCAGCACGCCCGCCTCGATCAGCAGGATGACGGCGTGCAGAACCACGCGCCCGAGGTCGGCGCCTCCCGGATAGACCGCCGCCGGAAGGATGAAATTCAGCACAAGATGATGCAATGCGACCGCAAAGGTGCCGGCGATGATCGGCCGGTAGTCGCAATAGGCGACTAGGCTAGCCAGCGCTGCGAAAAAGTACATGTGCGTGTCGACCTGCCAAGGGTGTCCGGCGAACTGGAAGGTAAACACGGACACCTCGCCCAACAGCGCGACAGCAAAGATCAGGCGGGTCGAGAGTGCGTTCCCCGCGGCGCGCCACGACAACGTTGCGGCTAGTGCCATAGCTACCATCAATCCGGCCGGTAGCATCCAATCGGTGCCCCGCATCATGCCGATGGCGACGGCGACCGGAGCATGCAGCCAAAGCACCACGAGCAACGCCCTGCTGGTAGTTTCGCGTAAAATTGTCAGGTCATCACTCTCGATAATCATTCCCAGTCCCCCGAAAAATTCAATTCGAAAAGCAGGCGGCAATGGCCCGCGGATCCGCTGCAAACCAGACGCCGGCTTCGCGCAGCCGTGTCAGCCCATCGGGACCATCCGGACGCACCACCAGAACCGCCGGAACGGCCGTCATTCTCACGATTGCCGCGTTAGCGGAAGCAGTGGCCAGGAAAACCTGCCGGGCGTTCCACCACGGTGGAAAGGCCACGGCCACGATCTCGGCGCCCGGCCGAACCTCTAGCGACAACGTTGCGGTCGCGATGAAGCTCGCCGCCAGCAATGCGGTGGCGTTCAGCCAGGAAGGCCATCGCCACGACGGGATCGCTTTTGCTGGCGTCATCCAGCAAGAATACGGAGCCGAAGCTAATTGCTGGTAAATGATCCGTTAGTTTCGGCGCAACAAGGCAAAAGATGTCGCGCATTCCGATAGGAAGCGACCAGCCCTCAATCGAGAGTGGCGGTTATACCGCCGGCACCGGCAATACGGTGACCGACTTGATCTTTTCCATCGCAAAGCGAGAGGTGACGTTCTTCAGCGGCACCGCGCCGATCAGCTTCTTGTAGAACACGTCGTAGCTCTGCATGTCCGCGACCACGACGCGCAGCATGTAATCGACGTCGCCGGCCATCCGGTAAAATTCCATCACCTCGGGCATGGCGCTGACGGCGTCGGCGAATTTCTTCAGCCAGGCCTCCGAGTGATCGGCGCTTTCCACCGATACGAACACGGAAATGCCGAGCCCGATCTTGTTCTGGTCGACCAGCGCGACCCGGCGCAGGATCACGCCATCGGCTTCAAGCCGCTGGATGCGCTTCCAGCATGGCGTCGACGACAGCCCGACCCGGTCGCCGATCTCGGCGACGGACAGGGAGGCGTCCTCCTGCAGCACCATCAGAATCTTGCGGTCGATGGCGTCGAGGCGGCGGTTGGGTTCATGAAGCTGAATGGCGAGGTCGGTCATGAGAAGAAAGTTCCATTCGTGAGGTTCATCTACCTCATATATAGAAAATTCTTCTATAGCAAGTCCGTTATCCGTTGGTCTGAGCCGACCTTGGGGCCCGATCCTGGTTCAAAAGCTCTTCAACTTCAGCACGTTGCGGGGCAGCAAAGGCGCCCCCGAAGCGGGTGCATTTCAGGGCTGCAGCGGCTGAGGCGAACCGCAGCGCGTCCCGCAACTCCTGCTGTTCGGTGATGGCAAGCGCAAACGCGCCATGAAAGACGTCACCGGCGCCGAGCGTATCCACGGTGTGCACCGGGAAAGCCGGTGTCTGCTGCAGATTGCCGTTGTCGTCGAGCCAAAGTGTGCCCAGCGCGCCGCGCGTGCCCGCCAGGAACGACGGCGTCAGTCTTGCGATCTTTTTCAGTGCCTCGGCGTCGTCAGGGACGCCGGCGGTGGCCTGCAGCGCCTCGCTGGAAAACACCAGATGCGAAGAGGCGGTCAACAGACCCTCGCGCGTCGACATGGTGCGGTCGACATCGACAATGACGGGAATGCCGCGCCGGCGCGCCTCGGCGCAGAGATCGGTGCAGAATTCGGCGCAGCGGTTCTCGGTCAGGATGGCGTGACAATCCTTCAGCAGTTCGTCCGAAGGCGGCAACTGAACCTTCCACAATTCCGGATCGCGGAAGGTGACAATGGTGCGCTCGCCGCTCGGATCGATCATGATGTTCGAGATCGGCGTCACCAGGCCCGGCATATGCACGATGTGCCTGGTTTCGATGCCCTCATGCCCGAGTTTTTCGAAAATATATTTGGATGACGTTTCCTTGGCATCGCCCATCGGGCCGCAGATCGAGGCGCGGCCGCCGAGGCGGACGATCCCGATCGCGCCGTTGAGTGCGTTGCCGCCGCAAATCTCATCGAAATGGCTGGCGTTGACCTTGAAGCCGCGCTCCGGCAATCCATCGATGCGAAACGTCAGGTCGCGCACCGGCATGCCGATACACAGAACGCGCGGCGGAATTTTGGGCGCAACTTCGTGGAAGTTCATGCCGGGATCCGTCATGCCGGTTCCGCCTTCCTCCGGAACCGCGGTCCCAATTCAATCGAGACAGACATCGGACGGTTCCTCCTTGCGTCATGCGCCTATGTTGCGCCGCCATGCACCCAACGACCGAGTAAATGATGGGCAATGGCAAACGGGTGCGGGCCTGCCAGGCCATCGGGATGCTTCCGCGTGATCATCAGACGCGCCTCGTCCCGGTCGAACCAGCGTGCATCCTCCAATTCCGAACGGTCAACGACAATGTCCTCGCTGGTGGCGCGCGCGGCGCATCCGATCATCAGCGATGACGGATACGGCCAGGGCTGCGTCATGTAATAGCTGACGTCGGTGCAGCGGATTCCCGATTCCTCGAAAATCTCGCGCCGGACCGCATCCTCGATGGTTTCGGCCGCCTCGACAAAGCCGGCGAGGCAGGAATACATGCCGGGCGGGAAATGTTTCTGGCGGCCAAGCAGGCATTTTTCGCCTGACGTCACCAGCATGATCACGACCGGGTCGGTACGTGGAAAATGCTCGGCCTTGCAGTTCGGGCACTCGCGCTTCCAGCCGCCTTCCTTCATCGCGGTGCGGGTCCCGCAATTGGCGCAGAAGCCGTGGCGCTGATGCCAGCTCACCATCGATTTCGCCATCGCGATCGCCGACAGCTGGTCCGGCGGCACTAGGCCCTGCATCGCCATGCCGCGCAGTTCGGTGACCGCGACGTCCTCGCGCGTCAGCAGCTTTTCCGCTGCCGTAGCCGAAATGCCCATGCCGAATACCGCCGCACCATCGCGCAGGCCCAAGAAGATCGTGCCGGGATTGGCGCCGAATTTCAGCGCTTCGTCGATGGCAAGCAGCGCGCGGGCGCCGCCTGCTTCCCGCTTCACCACAAGGGAGTCGCGGTGCACCACATAGGCGCGCGAATTGGGCTGGCTTTCCAGCGCCAACAGTTTCTCGTCATTGCCGCGTAGATGCGCCGCGCGATCGAGGATGTTGGTGACGAAGGCCGGTTGCCCCAGGGGAAACGAATCAAATGCTGACATTACTTATGTTCTCAACCCAACCAGATCTTGCGGCGCAGCGCGCTGATGAAATTCTGCACCTCCTCGGCGTCATGGGCCAGCGGCGGCATCACGCCCCAGACCGGGCGCGGCCAGGCGACGTCCGAGGAACGTCGCGCGATGACGTGGACATGCAGTTGCGGTACGAGGTTGCCCAGAGCTGCGATATTGAGCTTGTCGCATCGGGTGACCTCCTTGAGCGCGCGGGCAACGCGGGAAATTTCCGTCATCAGCTGCGCCTGCTCGACCTCGGCAAGGTCGACGATCTCCACCACACCCTCCCGGCGC
>Ga0209153_1000189_pt1 | contig 33729 bp, 32 predicted proteins | sample GraSoiAngelo_120_FD_185877 | JGI IMG/M metagenome (GOLD analysis project Ga0209153, IMG submission 185877) | Grasslands soil microbial communities from the Angelo Coastal Reserve, California, USA - 14_0919_09_20cm (SPAdes) (version 2) | ecosystem: Environmental > Terrestrial > Soil > Grasslands ... | reverse complement strand
ACGTGGAGTCGGCCGAGAGCTCGAGACTCTCGCCCGCCCGCCACGCCACGAACCGGTACGGGCCGTCGCCGACGGGCGCGCGTCCGAACGCGGCGCTGCGCCACTGGCTGCGCGGCACCTCGCGCAAGAGGTGGGACGGCAGGATGCGCATGTGGTACACGGCATCGTAGAACATCTCGGGATAGCGCTGCCGGAACCGGAACACGACCGTGAGCGAGTCGCGCGTCGTGACCGCCGCGATGTGCCGCAGCGAAGACCGGAAGGGCGAGCTCACCAACGAATCCGTGTAGATGTCGTACGTGAAGGCGACGTCCGCCGCGGTCACCGCGCGCCCGTCTTCCCAGCGGGCCCGTGGATCGAGGTGAAACACGAGGGTGGTCGGCGTATCCCATTCCCAACGCTCGGCGAGCAGGGGCTGAAAGTCCTCGTCGCCGACCGTGTTGCCCGACAGCCCGAGGTCGGCCAGCTTCAAGAAGAGCTGATCGGTCACGTCGCGCGTGATCGCCCGATCGCTGACGACGGGCAGCAGGACATCGGGCTCCCCCCCGGTCGCGATGACGAGCGTGCCGCAGTAGTCGCCCGTGCAGCCACCCTTGCGGGCGCACGCGGCGACGAGCAGCAGGCCGGCGAGCGCGGCGGCGGTCAGCCGGCGGGTCGGTCGAATGGTCGGCATGGCGCCCTAAGATTCCACGAGCCCGTTAGCGGCGCCAGGTCCAGGCGGGGTCGGAAAAAACGGCGGCAGAGGGCGGCAGAGGGCGGCAAGGGGCGGCAGGGATGACATCATCGCTCCACTCCTGCACGACTGCTTCGACGACTTCGTCCCACGTCACACGTCGTCTCAACTCCTCCGAAAGCGTGGTTGCCGCACTTCCGGCTCGCGGCTCGCGGCTGACGCCAGGCATCGCGTCTTGCGACCCGTCCAGCAGAATCGATCCGTGTTGCAGGAACGCCCTACCGCGGCGCACTTGGGCGGAGCCGACGAGCTTCCGCCCACCGACGAGGACTTCCCCGCCGACTGAGCAGGCGAAGCAGCCGGAGAGCGCGGCGGTAGCGGGCGGTAGCGGGCGGTTGGGGGCCAGAGTCGGGGACACGCCCAGCGCGCCGAGCCCGGCCGCCAAGCGCGCATGGATCGTGTGGTACGCTCGGCGCAGGCCGCCGAACGCCGCGATCGGGGCGGCGACGGCGTAGGTCAACTCGTGCTGGTGCCACACGGCGCCACCTCCCGTCGGCCGTCGCACGACGTCGATGCCGAGCCGCGCGATGGCCGCGCGGTCATAGCCCCCCGATGCTTCGTTGCGGCCGACCGAGAGGCACGGCGGGTCGAACCGGTAGAGCCGCAGGAACGCCTCGCCTATCCGGTCGGCGCGCTCCAGGAGTGCCACGTCGACGGCCATGTTCTCGGGGCCCGAGCGCCCCCGCGGCTCGAGCAGCAGCTGCCACCGAACGGCGGTCCGGCGCCCAGGCGACGGACCGCTATCAGTCAGCAGCAAGCGCGTAGCTCTCCATCGGCGGACACACGCACACCAGGTTGCGGTCGCCGTAGGCGCCGTCCACCCGTCCGACGGAGGGCCACACCTTGTGCTGCCGTGTCCACGTCGCCGGGAACGCCGCGCGTTCACGGGAGTAGGGGCGCTCCCACCCGTCGACGATCACGTCTTCCAGCGTGTGTGGCGCGTTGGCGAGCAGGTTGTTCCCGCGCGGTTGCGTGCCCTGCTCGACCTCGCGGATCTCTTCGCGGATGGCGATCAGCGCGTCGCAGAAGCGGTCCAGCTCTTCTTTCGATTCGCTCTCGGTCGGCTCGATCATCAGGGTCCCCGGGACGGGGAAGGAGACCGTGGGGGGGTGGAAGCCGTAATCGATGATCCGCTTGGCGATGTCCTCCACTTCGATCCCGGCCGACGTCTTGAACGGGCGGCAGTCGATGATGCACTCGTGCGCGACGAGGCCGTGCTCCCCCGTGTAGAGCAGCGGATACGGCTTGGCGAGCCGGCGCGCGACGTAGTTGGCGTTCAAGATCGCGATCTTGGTCGCCTCGACGAGCCCCTCGCGTCCCATGAGGGCGATGTAGGCCCAGGAGATCGGCAGGATCCAGGCGCTGCCCCACGGTGCCGCCGCCACCGTGCCGCACGGTTGCTGCTGGCGCAGCGGCACGACCGGGTGATCGGGAAGGAACGGCGCGAGGTGCGGGGCGACGCAGATCGGCCCCATCCCGGGCCCCCCGCCGCCGTGTGGAATGCAGAACGTCTTGTGGAGGTTCAGATGGCACACGTCGGCGCCGATGTCGGCGGGGCGGACCAGGCCCACCTGGGCGTTCATGTTCGCGCCGTCCATGTAGACCTGCCCGCCGTGCGCGTGCACGATGTCGCAGATCTGGCGAATCGAGGTCTCGAAGACGCCGTGCGTCGACGGATAGGTCACCATCAGCGCGGCGAGCGTATCCTTGTGCTCGGCGGCCTTGGCCCGGAGGTCGGCCAGGTCGATGTTGCCCCGCTCGTCGGAGCGTACCGGCACGACCTCGAGGCCGGCGAGCACGGCGCTCGCCGGATTGGTGCCGTGGGCCGAGGTGGGGATGAGGCACGTGGTCCGGTGGCCCTCGCCGCGCGACCGGTGGTACGCACGGATCACGAGCAGCCCGGTGAACTCGCCCTGCGCGCCGGAGTTGGGCTGGAGCGAGACCTTCGGGAACCCGGTGATCTCTGCGAGCATGTCTTCGAGCTGGCGGAACAGAATGCGGTAACCGGTGGCCTGCTCGCGGGGCGCGAACGGGTGCAGCCGGTTGAACTCGCGCCAGGAGAGCGGGACCATCTCGGTCGTGGCGTTGAGCTTCATCGTGCACGAGCCGAGCGGGATCATCGCCGAGGTGAGCGAGAGGTCGCGCGCCTCGAGCCGCTTGATGTAGCGCAGCATCTCCGTCTCGGAGCGGTAGCGGTGGAACACGGGGTGCGAGAGGTAGGGCGACGTGCGGCGCAGCGTCTCGGGGATCGCGGCGTCGGCCTTGGCGCCGAGATCCTCGACCATGAACGGCAGCACCTCGTTGAGCGAGAAGGCGGTGACGAGGTCCGCGAGGTCGCCCAGGGTGGTGGCCTCGTCGAGCGAGATGCCGACGCGTGTGGGGGAGGCGACGCGCAGGTTGATGCGGCGGGCGCGCGCGGCGTCGAGCAGGCGCGACAGCGCCCAGGACTCGACCTCGATGCTCAGCGTATCGAAGAACGAGGAGTGGACCACGCGGTAGCCGAGGCGCGTCAGCGCCTGGCCGAGCAGGACCGCCAGCGTGTGGACGCGCTCGGCGATGCGGCGTAAGCCATCGGGCCCGTGGTACACGGCGTACATGCTCGCCATCACGGCGAGCAGCACCTGCGCGGTGCAGATGTTCGACGTCGCCTTCTCACGCCGGATGTGCTGCTCGCGCGTTTGCAGCGCCATCCGCAGCGCCGGCCGGCCGGCCGCGTCCTTCGAGACGCCGATGATGCGGCCGGGCACGTGGCGCTTGTGCTCTTCGCGGGTCGCGAAGAACGCCGCGTGCGGGCCGCCATAGCCCATCGGGACGCCGAACCGCTGCGAGCTCCCCACGGCGATGTCGGCCCCCCACTCGCCGGGCGGCGTCAGCAGCGTGAGCGCCAGCAGGTCCGTCGCCGCGGTCACGAGCGCGCCCGCGGCGTGAGCCTTGTCGCAGAACGCGTGGTAGTCCTCGATCCTGCCGTCCGTGGTGGGATACTGCAGCAGCGCGCCGATCACACCCGGCCGGAAATCGAACTCGTGGGGATCGGCCACGACCGTCTGCACGCCGCGCGCCTCGGCCCGCGTGCGCACCACCGCGATGGTCTGCGGGTGGCACCCCTCCGCGATCAGGAACATGGGCGTCGTCCCGGCGGGCACGGTCACGACGGCTTCGGTGAGGTGCATCGCTTCCGCTGCGGCCGTGGCCTCGTCCAGCAACGAGGCGTTCGCGATCGGCAGGGCGGTCAGGTCGCAGACCATCGTCTGGAAGTTGAGCAGTGCTTCGAGCCGGCCTTGCGCGATCTCCGGCTGGTAGGGCGTGTAGGCCGTGTACCAGCCCGGGTTCTCGACGATGTTGCGCTGGATCACCTGCGGCGTGAACGAGTGGTAGTACCCCATCCCGATGTAGGAGCGGAACAGCTGGTTTTGGGCGGCCAGGCCCCGGAGCGCCTGTAGCACCTCGCGCTCGGTGCGGCCGGGCGGCAGCGCCAGCGGCCGCCGCAGGCGGATGTCGGCCGGCACGACGGCGTCGATGAAGGCGTCGAGCGACTCGTACCCCAGCGTCGCCAGCATGCCCCGCGTTTCGTCGGGACTGGGGCCGATGTGGCGCGTCACGAAGCGGTCGGCGGGGGCGAGGGAGGCGCGGACGGTGGACATGGACGGAGGGCCCTGATTGCTCCTCACGCGAGGGTGTGGGCCTGCCCGGGCCGGAGCACGACGACCTGGGCGCGGGCGCCGACCCCACGCGCGAACTCCTCCGGATCGGCCTTGATCACATCCCAAGTATTGTAGTGCATCGGTATCACCGTTCGGGGCTTGACGAACTCCACCGCGCGCACGGCGTCGGCGATGCCCATCGTGTAGTTGTCGCCGATCGGGACCAGCATCGCGTCCACCTGGTCCGCGAGCAGCTGCATCTCGAGCGTGAGCGCGGTGTCGCCGCAATGGTACACGGTCTTGCCGGCGACGGTGACCACGATGCCACAGGGATTGGTCGTGAAGCGGCCGGACTCGTCCCCCTCGACCTGGCCGCCGTGGAACGCGGGCACGAGCTTCACGCGCCCGAACGGAAACTGATGCGCGCCGCCGATGTGCATGGCGTGGGTCGTGGCACCGCGCTGCCCGCAGAACTTGGCCAGCTCGGCCGTCGCGACGATCGTGGCGCCGTCCCGCGTCGCGATCGGGATCGCGTCACCCAGGTGGTCCCCGTGCCCGTGCGACAGCAGCACCGCGTCGACCTTCGCGAGACGGTCGACGGGAATGTCGGCCGCGGGGTTGCCCGTCAGGAACGGGTCGAGCACGAGGCGATGTCCATTCGCCTCGAGGGTGAAACAGGCGTGCCCGTGGAACGTGATCGTCAGCATGCGTCCGATGACCGACGCCTTCATTGCCCGATGTGCTTCTTGTATGCCTCGCTCGTGAGCAGTTGATCGATGTCCGCCGGGGTCTTGACCCGCAGCTTGATCATCCACCCCGCGCCGTAGGGATCGCGGTTCACGAGCGCCGGATCGCCCTCGAGGGCCGCGTTCACCTCGGTGACGGTGCCCGCCACCGGTGCGTACAGCTCCGAGACGGCCTTCACCGCCTCGATCGTGCCGAACACGTCCCGGCGTCCGAACGTCGCGCCCACCTTGGGGAGGTCGATGTACACGACGTCGCCGAGCTCTCCCTGCGCGTAGTCGGTGATGCCGATGTGCACGATCGAACCGTCGGCCGAGCGCTTGACGTACTCATGATCTTCACTGTAACGCAGGTCGGACGGAATGTTCGCCATGGTCGCGGCGAAGGTTACCGGCGCGCGAAACCTCTGTCAACCCAACGGGTTGGCCGATGGAAACAGATCCGGTCGCGGCGCCAAACCGGCGGCGCCGGGCTCCATCAGCCGCACCCGCTCGTGGCCCCACGGGCGCAGATCGAGCCGCACCGCGACGGGGTCGGGGTCGTCGGACAGGTAGGCGAGCACCCCAGGGCGGCCCGCGCGCGTCCAGGCCTGCTCGGTGGCGGGGGCGGCCGGGTGCACGGCGACGATGGCGTCGGGACGCTTGTCCGCCCGCTCCAGCGCTTTCTCGAGCGCTGACGTGCTGTCGGCCACGCGGCGCACGGCCAGTCCGGCATCGGCGTAACGCGCGCCGATCGCGCTCAGGGCGGGGTGCTTGGCGTCCACCCGGGGCGCGACGAGCAGCAGGGTATGGGCCGGGCGGCCGAGTGCGGCCGCGGCGGCGCGGCGGCGCAGCTGTTCGAACACCTTCCGGGCGCTCCGCTCGAGGGTCTTCAGCGAGCGCTCGTTCTCGATCGTGAAGTGGCTTTGCGCCCGCTTGCGCTCGGCGGGCATCTGCGCCGCGATCATCCGGTCCGCCTCGTCGTTCGAGAGACCACGCATCGCACGCAGACGCGTGCGCCGCAGGGCGACGCTCGCATCCACCAGCACGACCGCGTCGAATTGCGTGGGATCGAGCGCTTCGAACAACAGCGGGATGTCGTTCACGACCAGGACGTCGCCGCGCTCGGCGGCGTCGCGCGCCAGCTCGTCGCGGCGGCGGCGCACGGCCGGGTGGACGATGGCATTGAGGGCGTCGAGCGCCGCCTGATCGCCCATCACTTTGCCGCGCAGCGCGGTCCGGTCGAGCGACCCGTCGGCGGCGAGCACGTCGGCCCCGAAGCGCTGCGCGATCGCGGCCAGGACCGCGTTCCCGGGCGCCTGGGCCTGACGCACCAGCTCGTCGGCGTCGATGATCGTGGCGCCCCAGCGCCGCCACAGATCAACGACGGTGGATTTCCCGGCGGCGATGTTGCCGGTGAGGGCGACGTTCAGCATCGAACGCGGAACGCGGACGTCGGAACGCGGAACAGAGCGGAGAATGCACCCGTTCCGCGTTCCGCGTTCCGCGTTCCGCGTTCAGAGCAGCGCCGTCTGATCCTCATCCGCCCTCGGCACCTTGTGGCAATGCCGGCATCTCGCCTCGTACGACTCCCGTCCCCCCACCATGATCGTGGGACTTTCCCATAGCGCGGGCTTGCCGTTGACGAGGCGCTGGTTCCGGCTGGCCGGGCCTCCGCACACCACACAGATCGCCTGCAGCTTGTCGACGATCTCGGCGATCGCCAGGAGCGTGGGCATCGGTCCGAAGGGCAGGCCGCGGAAATCCATATCGATGCCCGCGAGCACGACGCGGACGCCCCGGTTCGCCAGGTCGTTCGCGGCGGCCACGATCGCGTCGTTCAGAAACTGCACTTCGTCCACCGCCACCACCTCGGTGTCGGGTCGGAGCGCGCGGATCACCGCCTCGGCCGAGTCCACCGGCTCGGCTTCCACCAGCCCGCCGTCGTGCGTGGTCACCGTGTACAGGCCGGCGTAGCGGGCGTCGAGGTGCGACTTGAAGACCTGGACGCGCTTCCTGGCGATCACCGCACGCCGCACCCGGCGCACCAGCTCCTCGCTCTTTCCTGAAAACATCACGCCGGCAATCACTTCGATCCACCCAGGGCGCGTGCCGTGGAACATGGCCGTCCTTGCAACTTGGCGTCGTGGCGTCTGGTAACGGGGGGCGGGGAAAGGGTAGTGGGCGGGGGGAGGTGGGTCAAGGAAGTGCCCGTCTCTTGCGGTTTTTCGGGGTGGGACATCATATTGTGGCGGTTTCATGCGGGTTTTCGGGTGCCCACCCGCGAAACGGGCTGAATTCCAAGGGTTTGGCGTGCCCTGGACCCTCACAAGGAGACACCGTGAACAAAGCCGAGCTGACCTCAGCACTGGCCATGCGGACCAAGATGTCCAAGGCCGATGCCGGCCGGGCGATCGAGGCCCTGTTCGACGACAAGGGCATCATCGCCGGCGAGCTCAAGAAGGGCGCCAAGGTGCAGATCACCGGCTTCGGGAACTTCGAAGCCCGCAAGCGCGCGGCGCGCATGGGTCGCAATCCCAAGACCGGCAGCGTGATTCAGATCAAAGCGTCGATCGCCCCCGCGTTTCGCGCCGGCAAGCAGCTGAAGCAGGTGGTGAACAAGAAATAGGCCGTAAGCCGCAAGCCCCGAGTTCACGGGTCGCCCCGCTGGGCGGCCCGTCGGCTTTTTAGAGAGGAGGCTCGTCGTGCTGGCTCGGTCTTGCGCGGCGCTTGCCGGCGTCGCCCTGCTGCTCGCCCCGCCCCGCGGCACGGTCCGGGTGGAGCGGTTCTTCGCGCCCGCGCTGGGCGTGGAGAAGCATTACGTGATATACCTGCCGCCCTCCTACGCGACCGCGCCCGCAAGGCGCTACCCGGTGGCCTACTACCTCCATGGTCTGACCGGGAACGAAGCCGACTGGGTATCGCTCGCGAGCATCGACGCGGTGGCCGACTCGCTGCTCGCCGGCGGCAGCGGCGAGATGATCCTCGTGATGCCGGACGGCGACGACGGCTGGTACACCAACTGGGAGGAGGCGCCGCAGCCCTACGGCGCGTGCCTGGTCGACACGCTGCTGAATCGCGCGGCGCCGGCGCTGTGCGTGGTCCAGGCCCGGTACGAGGACTACATCGCGCGCGACCTCGTGCGCCACGTCGATTCGACATACCGCACACTCGCCGACCGCCGGCATCGCGGCATCGCGGGCCTGAGCATGGGGGGGTTCGGGGCCGTCACGATCGCGCTCGAGCATCCCGACGTCTTCTCAGCGGCCGCGAGTCATTCGGGCGTGCTGTCGCCGCTCTATGCCGGACCGCATCCGTTCGCGGCGCCGGCGCACTACCACACGTCGATCGATTCCATCGCCGCCGACTGGCGAGGGATCTGGGCGGCGATTGCCCCAGCTTTCGGGCGGACGCTCGCGTCCTGGACCGCGCGCGATCCGGCGCAGCTGGTGCGGCGCCTCGCGGCCGCGCGGGGGCCGATGCCCGCGCTGTTCATCGATGTGGGGACCGAGGACAGGCTCCTGGACCAGTCGCGCGCCTTCCACGCCGAGCTCGCGGCGCTGGGGATCGCCAATACGTATGCGGAGTGGCCCGGAAGGCACGACTGGAAGTACTGGCACGCGCACGTGGGGGAGAGCCTGCGCTGGCTCGCCGAGCGAATCAAGCGCTAGGGAGAAGGAAGCACGAGCTGCAGTCCACGGTGACACTGACGGCACGTCACCGGCTGCGGCGCCCGCCACCGTGCCGCCAGGTCGAGCGCCTGCTCGGCGCCGCAATCGGGGCAGGTGCCGTGCGCATCGGTCGCCAGCTCGACCGTGCCGAGCCGCTGGAAGAATTGCCACCCGCCGTAGGCGAGGAACGAGGGAACGAGGACGAAGTGCGCCACCGGGATGAACACGGACACGATGGCGACGCCCCACCACTTGCCGAGTCCGGCGAGCGCGCGACGCACGCGCTCGTCCCGGTTGAATTCGCGGATCGTGACGGTGCCGGAGGTCGGCGCGCCGTGGTAGCCGCGTAGCAGCACCCCCTGCACGCGTTCCATCGGACTACCGCTCCCGGTCGAGCCGCGCGATCACCCGGCGCCCGCAGATCGTGACGCCCGTGAGCCCCCGCACTGCCCGATCCGCCGCCCCGGCCGCCACCTCGACCAGGCTGAATGTCTCACGCACGTCGATTCGGCCGATATCGTCCTTCGGCACGCCGGCTTCGCGAATCAAGGCGCCGACGAGGTCCTTGGCGCTCGCGCGGTCCTTCTTTCCCAGGCCGACGAAGACCTTCACACGCGCGCCCTCGCTGGGCCCGGCAATGACCGCATCCCGCATCGCGCTTCCCGTTTCCCGTTGCAGCGCCAGCAACGCCGCCGCCACCTCCGCCGGATCGAACCGCTCGAACAAGGGATCCAGCAGGGCGAGCTCCTGGTCCACACCGTTCTCGAGCACGCGAGCCACGCGCTCGCGCAACTCCTCGGCGCGATCGCGTGCGCGGTCGGCCGTGCCGGGGAGGGCGAGCGGTGCCAGCGTCGCGACGGAGCGCAGGTACGGGAGCTGACCCGCGCTGACGAAGACCACCGGCTCACCCAGCCGGATCAGCGCCGCGAGCTCTTCGCGCGACGGCAGGGCGGTGCAGAGCACGGCGTCGGGCCGCGCCTCCGGCACGGGAATGGGACCGCCGTGCCAGATGAGGGGCTCGCGGGCGTCCAAGGCGTCGAGCACGTCCCGAACGACGGCCTGTCGCCGGCCGGGAGCGACGACGCAGTAGCGGGCCCGCCCCACGGGAGGGAGCTGGGCGCCGCTCTCGTCCACGGGCAGCGCCCCGACCACGAGCGGGCGGCGGGCATGTCGCTCGAGAAAATCGGCCAACAGTGCGGGATGCCAGCTGAGCACCAGGCGGCGAGCTTCGCGTGCCTCGCCCAACAGTGTGTCGAGCGCGGCGGCATGCTCCCCCGCGATGAGCGCCTCGGGCCACGCCACCACGAGCGAGGTCACCTGGTCGAGCTTCAGCGCGGCGCGCTGGACCAGCGCGGTCAGATCCTTCACGGCCGCGGCGAGAACCTGGGGCGGGCGCTCCTTGAGACTGCGTGCGCTGCGGGCCAGGCCGGTGACGGCGTGGACGCGGAGCCCGGCGGGGGCGAGAGCGGGCCACGCAGCCGCGGCCGCGTCGTCCGCACACACGATGAGCACGGGTGGGCCCGCCCCGGGGCCACGCCCGGGAATCGGATCCAACAGCTCCCACAAGTGCTGCGCGCTCTCCGCGGCCGGGGGACACACCAGCACCACCCCCCTGCCGCGCTCCAGCGCGGTCCTCGCATCCGCTCCCGTCACACCGTCCTCGGTTGTCAAAGGGCGACCCGCCGGCAGGATGGTACGGTGCCAGGCACTGAAAGGCAACGGTGCCCATCGTCCCCACCCTGAAGGGTGGCCCGACACGGCACTACCCTTCAGGGCAGAGTTGCACCGGGCCCAGGCTTCAGCCAGGGAATGGAATCGCGGTTGCCCACCTTGCCTCGCGGGGCTATCCTCCCGCGCATGACCCCGGCCTCCGGCCTGTCGCCCAACCTGCAACACCTCGAGACGTCCGCGACCATCGCGATCTCGCAGGAGGCGAAGCGCCGCAAGGCGGCGGGTGAGGACGTGATCGATCTGGGGGCGGGAGAGCCCGATTTCCCCACGCCGTCCATCCCGGCGGACGCCGGGGTCCGCGCCATCCGGGAAGGGAAGACCCACTACCCCGCGAACGAAGGGATCCTCGAGCTGCGGGCCGCCGGGGCGAAGCACCTGTCGCTCCTCTCGGGCGGCCGCGCGGTCAACGCCGACCACATCGTGGTGTCCAACGGGTCGAAGCAGTCGCTCTTCAACGTGTGCTTTGCGCTGTTCGGGCCCGGCGACGTGGTCGCGATCCCGGCGCCGGCGTGGGTGTCGTATCCGCAGATCGTGTACCTGTGCCGCGCCCGGCCGGTGCTCGTCCCGGGCGATCCCGAATGGAGCCTGAAGGTGAGCGTGCGGGACCTGGATCGCGTGGTGCCCGGCGCCAAAGGTCTGGTGCTGTGTTCGCCCTGCAATCCCACCGGGGCGGTGTACACCCACGCCGAGATCAAGGCGATCGCGCAGTGGGCGCGCGACCGCAAGGTGTGGGTGGTCGCCGACGAGATCTATCGCCGGATCCATTACGGGACCGGTCCGGCGCCGTCGTTCCTCGATCTGCCCGACGAGCTGCTCGAGCGCGTGGTGGTGATTTACGGCGTCAGCAAGGCGTACGCGATGACCGGGTGGCGGATCGGGCTCGCGCTCGCGCCCGGCCCCGTCGCAAAGGCGATGGCGGCGCTGCAGTCGCACACCACGACGGGCGCGAACCACCCCGCGCAGGTGGCCGCCGCGGCCGCGCTGGGAGACGACCGGGTGGAGCAGGATGTCGGCCGGATGGTGGCCGAATTCCGCAGGCGGCGGGACCTCGTCGTCATGCGCTTCCGGCAGGATCTGCCGGGCGTCGAGTTCGTCGAGCCGCTGGGCGCCTTCTACTTCTTCTTCCGGGTGGACTCGTTCGGGGGCATCGGCGGGACCGAATTCTGCACGCGGCTCATCACTACGACGGGTGTGGCGCTGGTGCCCGGGGCAGCGTTCGGGGACGACCGCTACGTACGACTGTCGTATGCGGCCGCCACGGATAGCCTCCAGAAGGCGCTCGACCGCATCGTCGGGTTCGCGAAGAAACTGAGCGACTGACGACCTGCCGCTCAACCCCGGGCTTGCGCCCGGGGTCAGTCGGGCTGTGCTGGGTCTGACCTAGAGTTTGGAAGCCCGCTGGCTCAGCACCTCGACTCCGCTCGCCGTCATCACGCAATCATCTTCTATGCGGACTCCGAACTTCCCGAGCTGATAGATCCCCGGCTCGTCGGTAAACACCATGCCGGGCTCGAGGCCCAGCGCGTTGCCCTCGACGAGATAGGGCGGCTCGTGTCCGTCCATCCCGAGTCCGTGTCCCAGGCGGTGAGTGAAGAACGGGCCGTAGCCCGCAGCCGCGATCACCTTGCGGGCGGCGCGATCCATGTCCTGGCACGGCGTGCCGGGTCGTCCCAGCTCCATCGCGGCGCTTTGGGCGTCGTGCACCACATTGAACAGCTTACGGAACTCGGCCGCCGGACTGTCGCCGAACCAGACGGTGCGGGTGATGTCCGACTCGTAGCCGCCCACCCGGCAGCCGCAATCGATCAGCACCACGGTCTCACGCTCGAGCGCCGCCGCGGCGGGGCCACCGTGAGGCAGGGCGCTGGACGGCCCGAACTGCACCAGCCCGCCGCCTTCGGCGCCGCGTTGTTGCATCTCGCGCGACAGGAGCCGCGCCACGTCGCGCTCCGTCATCCCCACGGCGAGCTGCGCGAACGTCGCCGTCATCGCCGCCTGCGTGATCTCGATCGCGCGGCGGATCAGGGCGATTTCCTCGGGGGCCTTCACGATGCGGAGCCGCTCGGTCACCGGTGCCGCGTCCACGAACTTCCAGCCAGAGAGCGCCGCCGCGAGCCGCAGCGACGTCTGGTATCCGGTGGACGACTCGAGCGCAATCGTGCCCGCACGCGGCGCCAGCCGGCGGACGGTGTCGCGCACCAGGGCGTACGGATCGCCCTCCTCCTCCCATCCGCGCGCATCCGCAATGACGCCGTGGCGCTTGATCCGTTCGACCTCGAAGGAAGGACACACCACGGCCGGGCCGCCTCGGAGCGGGACGATCAGCGCGATGAGGCGCTCGCTGCGCCCGGGATTGTAGCCGGTGAGATACTCGTAGTTGGTGCTCGGCGTGGCGATGAGGCAATCGAGCTTGCGCGCCTCGAGCTCGGCCCGCGCGCGGTCGAGGCGGCGGGCAAAGACTTCCGGTGACAAGGAGGGCTCCTGCGAGGGGGTAACGCGGAACGTGGAACGCGGAACGCGGAACGAGACGCTCGGACGCCTGTTCCGCGTTCCGACTTCCGACTTCCGCGTTGCCACCACCGCCCCTGCTACCGCAAGAAACTCCCGCCGCTCCATCGTCCTAGCCCCTCCCCGAGGTGCGGTCTATATTATGCGCCCCCCGAAGACCCTGGAAGGCGTGGTTGTCGACGCACTTCGAAGCCCGAATCGAGCCGCTCGACGGCAAGCTTCCCAAGGTCACCTATCACTGGGATCCCGAGACCGACATCCTCTCCGTCGCGTGCAAGGGGACGGGGAAGGCCACGAGTTTCAACGGCACCGTGGATCTCGAGGGCAACGACGGCTCGTTCGTGGTGATCGACGTGGCCAGCGGGTGCTTGCGAGGCGTGGACGTGGTCACCTGGCCGGACGACATCCGCACCCGCGAGCAGCTCGCAGCCCCCGCCCCGGCCAAGGACGCGCGCGTCGTGTTTCCCCCCCGCAAAGCGCAACCGGCGGTGGCGGCCGTCGAGGTCGACACGCCGCTCACCGTGGAGAAAAACCAGGCCGAATCGGTGCTGCACATCCGGGTGGGGCGCCAGCGGCCCGCCACCGTGGTGCGCGTGGCGGACCGCCTGCTCGTCGAAGTCGACAAAAGCTCGCGACTCGCGGGGCTCTGGTTCCTCGACGTGCCGCCGTTTCCGAATGTGGAAGCGAGCGCCTAGCAGCGGAGGTTAGGGGAGGTTGGGGAGGTTGTGGAGGTTGGGGGAGGTTGATCGCGGTGTAACGGCCCTCCGTGCGCTAGAATGGTTCCAGCTTCCCCGCCGCGCCGCGTACCGTGGAGCGCATGTCGCGGTACGAACGGCTTCACGCCTGGCGGGAATGCCACGAGCTCGCCTTGGCGGTTTACCGGGTCACGAAGCAGTTCCCCAATGACGAGCGTTACGGGCTGACCTCGCAACTCCGGCGCGCCGCGTTCTCTGCCGCGGTCAATATCGTCGAGGGATCTGCACGGCGCAGCACCAAAGAATTCCGCCGGTTCCTCGATATTTCCCTCTCATCGCTGAGCGAGGTCGGATATGCGTTGCGGTTCGCTTGGGAAGCGGGCCTGCTGACCGACGACGATTGGTCCGCCCTCAACGATCGCCAGAGCCGCGCCCGCTTTCTCACGTGGCAACTGTACCGAGCCCTAGGTCGGTGACCACCTCCGCCAGCCTCCCAAACCTCCCCCAACCTCCTCAACGCCGTAGATTGTCTCTCATGTCCGACCAACTCCCCCGCCTCGGCGGCCTCCCCGAGGCCGAGAAGTACGAGCGTCTGGTCGAGCGCGTACCGGGGCTGTGGTGGAGCGACGCCGGACCGTTCGCGGGACTGCACGAGTTGAACGTGGTTCGCGTGGAGTACTTCCGCGCCGTGTTCAACGGGTTCGGCGGCAAGCGGGTGCTCGACGTGGGGTGTGGCGGCGGCATCCTGGCCGAAGCCCTCGCGACCGAAGGCGCGCGAGTGACCGGCATCGATCCGTCGGAGCGCTCCCTCACAGCGGCGCGCGACCATGCGCAGCGCGCCGGCTTGGCGATCGAATACCGGCCGGGCACGGCCGAAAACCTCAAAGCGCCCGGGCTCGAGGGGTCGTACGACCTCGTGTTCGCGGTGGACGTGCTCGAGCACGTGGACGATCTCGATCGCACCCTCGCCGGGGTCGCGGCCGTCCTCGCGCCGGGCGGCGGGCTCGGGTTCCTCACCCATAGCCGCACCATCGCCGGCTTCCTGCAGGTCGTGTGGGACGAGGAATACGTGCAGCACACGATGCCGGAGGGCTTCCACGACTTCCAGCGCTTCATCACGCCCGCCGAGCTGACCGAAAAGCTCGCGCGCAACGACATGGTCGTACAGGAAATGAAAGGGATCGCGCGGGCCGGTGACGGCACCGGCCGCCGCGTCCTGACGGACGATCTGAGCATCACGTATCTCGGGTGGGCGCTCCGGACTCGATGACCCTCCGCGGCTCGTGGGTCGAGGCCGTCGTCGCTGCGGGCGCCGTGCCGGCCTCCCACGTTCCCGACGCGAGCCTCGGCCGCGGCGACGTCGAGGAGTTCACCGGAGCCGATCCGGTCGAGGCGGGCGAGCTCCGCGTGGAGCCGCTGAGCGATGCGCGGCCCCTCGCGCCCGCGGCGGTGTGCTTTCTCGACGGCATCGAGCAGTGGCGAGTGGTGGGATACGGCGGGATCACGCCGATCGTGCGGGCGCACGTTGCGGCCGCGGTCCGCCGGCGCGGGCCGGACCGCCGCTTGCGCACGGTCGCCGAAGCGACCGAAGACGTCGCGATCACGCGGCTGGACCGGCTTCCCGCGGGCGTGCGGCGCGCGCTCGAGGCGGCGGGCGTGCGGGTGCTCGAGGTCCCGGCCGAGGAGGCGGGCCAGCCCGCACGCGCTGTGGCGGCCGCGCGAGTCGAGGTGCAGAAGACTCGGACCGCCCTCGAGCGGCGTCTGGGGGAGGCGGGGCTGCGCGCTTTGGCCGCCGACGAATGGCTCGTGGTGGACGGCGTACTGTCCGATTCGGCCGCGCTCTCCGAGCACACGCGCGCGCTCGGCGTCGTGAAGAGTCATGGTGCGCAGTATTTCGAGGGTGCGGAGCTGGAGCGGGCGCTCACGTTGCCGGACGGCCATCGCACGAGCGTGTTTCGGCCGCGAGCCCGAGGCGCCCGGCGCGACATCTACTCGTGGTACGTGCGGCTGTGGCCGTGGGAGGGAAACGACCTGTTGTACGGCCTGCTGCGCCTCGAGGCCCGTGCCCATCCGGAGACCATCGCGCTCGCTTCGCCCATCGCCGCCTGGATGCGCGCGGAGCGCGCGCCCGTGGCCACCCCCGACCGGCGCTGGGATCGGTTACTTTATCCTATCCATGGCGTGGAGACGTACCTGAGGGCACGCGCCCCGTCCGACCTCACCTCGCATCCCGCGTCTCGCATCCCGAACCCCGGCTCTCGGTTTCCGAGGACCGCCTCGTGATCGAGCGGCGCGATCCGCTCCCCTCGCCCCCCTTGTCTTCCCCGATCGGCCGCGTCGTCGCCACCGAGCAGAAGCCGGCGACCCCGCACCAGTTTCACTTCTGGACCGCGAACGAGACCAGCATCGGGATCGGGGCGATTGTCCGAGTAGAGGGACTCGGGGCCGGGGACTCGGGGCGCGTCGTGTACGGAGTCGTGACCGATGGGTTCGCGTACTCCGACCTCGCCACGCCGCTGCACGACGTGGTGGGTGCCCAGGGCGACCCGGCCAAGGCGGCCGCGAGTCCGACGGTCCGTCAGGAAATCCGGCTCTGGACCGCGGCCGTGCTGCGCCAGACCCCGGAGGAGCCGCTGCAACCGGTGCCGCTCGGGCAGGTGCACGTCGCGACCGACGTCGACGTGGCCCAGGCCCTCCGCATGGACGCGTATCTTGGCGGGGCGCAGCCGACGGCAATCCCGGTGGGTCTCTACACCTCGGGCGGGCTCGAAGCGCCCGTATACGTCGACGCGGACTTCCTGCTCGGCCCGGAAGCGGCGCACTTGAACATCTCGGGCGTCTCGGGGCTCGCCACCAAGACGAGCGCGGTGGAGTTCCTGCTGTCGTCCATTTTCCAGCATTTCCCGCCGCACAAGGGTCGCGTGGCCGCGGTGTGCTTCAACGTGAAGGGCCCCGACCTGTGCTTCCTCGATCGGCCCGGAACGCTCGACGACGAAGACCGCCGGCGCTACCAGCGGCTGGGCGTCGCGCCGGAGCCGTTCCAACAGGTGCGCTACTTTGCGCCCTTCAAGGCCGACGGCGTGAACCTCAACACGCTGCGCACCCATCCCGACCTGGTCGGCGAGGTCGAGCCGCTGGTGTGGGGGCTGCGCGAGGTGCTCGACTACGCCGAGGTGCTGCTCAACCGGGACGACATCGACGCCAAGGCCGACGCCTTCATCGACTTCCTCGCCGACCGGGTGGTGGACAAGGAGTTCGAGGACGGGTTCGGCGGCGCGCATCGCGTGGTCACGTTCGCCGATCTGGAGCGTCTGTTCCGGTCGATCTTCGACGGCCTCGAGCTCGCGAGCAGGAGTGGCGACAGCTGGCGCACGCACCACATCGCGACCATGCGCAAGGTACGCAACCGTCTGGCGAACATCTCGACACGTTGCAAAGGCCTCGTCACCGACGACGGCCCGTCGAATGATCTGCCGTGGGGGCGGTTCGCCGACCGCACGGTGTACGTCGTCGACGTAGCGAACGTGGATCCGCTGGGCCAGGACCTCGTGTTCGCCCGCGTGGTGTCGCAGCTGCGCGAGCGCCTGGAGCGTCGCGACCTGGGCGTCGAAGCCGTGGTCGTGTTCGTGGACGAATTGAACAAGTACGCGCCCGCCGACGGGCCCGAGACGTACGTCAAGAAGATGCTGCTCGATATCTCGGAGCGGGGGCGCTACCTCGGGTTGGTGCTGTTCGGCGCCGAGCAATTCCGGTCGCAGGTGCATCGGCGGGTGGTCGGGAACGCGGGGACGGCGGTATTCGGCCGCATGGACGCGGACGAGCTGGCCACGCCGGGGTACCAGGTGCTCTCGCCCGCCACCAAGATCAAGCTGGCCACGCTGCCCATCGGCGAGCTGATGGTGCGCCATCCCCACTTCACACAGCCCATCTTCGTGCGCTTTCCGCGGCCCGCCGTGCTGCGCGGCCGTGACGGGGTGGAGCGCTACCCGCCCGCCGCGGACCTGCCGTTCGAGGACGCCGTGGCGCGCCAGCTCCTGAAGCTCGACCGTCGCGTGCGACCCAATCAGGTGAAGGACCTCATCGCGGACCGGCGGGAGGAGGACGTCCGTCGCGCCCTCGCGCACACCCGCCAGACGCGACCGCAGGACGCGCTGGCCCACTTCAAGAAGCAGCTCGGCGGCCGCGTGGCGGCCGTGCCCGCGGCCGCACGCGAGAGCGTTCCGCCGCTGAACGCGATTTCCGACGAGCCGTACTGACCGAACGGTGAAACTCGCCCATCTCGCAGATCTCCACCTCGGGTTCCGCCAGTACGACCGGCAGACGCCACGGGGCGGCAATCAGCGCGAGACGGACGTGGCCGACGCGTGCCGCCGTGCGGTCGACGACCTGCTCGAGCAGCGCCCGGACTTGATCCTGGTCGCCGGAGACGTCTTCCACTCCGTGCGTCCGACCAACCCGGCCATCCTGTTCCTTTTTCAACAGCTGCATCGGCTGCGGACCGGTCTCCCCGACACCCCGGTCGTCATGATCGCCGGCCAGCACGACACGCCGCGCTCGGTCGAGACCGGCACGATCCTGCGACTGTACGAGGCGCTGGGCGTGGAAGTCGTCGTCGATCAGGCTCGACGCATCACCTTTTCCAAGCTCGACTGCTCCGTGCTCGCCGTACCCCACCAGGCGCTGATGCAGGCCGAGCGACCCGCCATGCGGCCACAGCGCGGCACGACGCTCAACGTGCTGCTGGTGCACGGTCAGCTGCCTGGGGTGGGGGAGCGCCGCGGAACCATGGAGTACGGCGGTGCGCCCCTCCAGCTCGAGGATCTCGCGCCGGCGCAGTGGGACTACGTGGCCATGGGCCACTACCACGTCGCGCATCAGGTCGAACCGAACGCCTGGTACGCGGGCAGCATCGAGTACGTCGCCCCGAACCCGTGGGGGCAGATGGATGACGAAGCGGAGTACGGCGTGCAGGGCAAAGGCTACCTGCTCGCGCATCTCCCCGGGGCGCGGGTGGAGGTTCGCCGGGTGGCCCTGGCACGCCGCCACATCGACCTTCCCGCGATCGACGGGAAGGGCCTCACGCCGAGAGACCTCGATGAGCGCATCGCCGCCCAGGTGGCGGCCGCCAAGCCGGCGATCGACGAGCAGATCGTGCGGCAGCTCGTCTTCGACGTATCGCGCGCCACCGCGCGGGATCTCGATCACGCCGCGATCCGGGGCTACAAGGCTCGCGCGCTGCACTATCAGCTCGACCTGCGGCGGCCCGAGGCGCCCCGCGACGAGGCCGCAGGGCCGCTCGCCCACCGGCAGACGCTGCCTGAGACGGTGCGGACCTTTCTCGAGCATCGGCCGCTCGACGCGGATCTCGACCGGGCGGAGTTTGTGCGGCTGGGCGTGGACTACGTGGCGCGCGTCGGCGGGGAGGCCGAGCCCTGATGCAGCTGCACCGGCTCCGCCTCGTGAACTTTCGGCAGCATGCCGACACCGAGCTCGAATTCGGCCCCGGGATCACCGGCATCTTCGGACCCAACGGATCGGGGAAGACGACGCTGCTCGAAGCCATTGCCTGGGCGATCTACGGCGCGCAGGCGGTCCGGGGAGACAAGGACTCGATCCGCCGCCTGGGCGCGAAGGGTCGCACGGGGGTGGAGGTGGAGCTCGAGTTCCGGCTGGGCACCCACGAGTACCAGGTGAAGCGCGGTCTCTCCACCGCGGCGCTGCTGCAGGATGGGCAGCTCGTGGCGAATTCCCTCAAGGCGGTCACCGAGAAGCTGGAGCGTACGCTCGGGATGACGCACCAGGAGTTCTTCAACACGTACTTCACCGGCCAGAAGGAGCTGGCGGTGATGGCGGCGCTCGGCAAGACGGAGCGGGCGGCATTCCTGTCGCGGGTGCTCGGCTACGAGCGCCTGCGCGACGCGCAGGAACGAGTGCGCGAGGTTCGGAACGCTGTCGCCGCGGAGGTGCGGGGCCTCGAATCGGGCCTGCCGGACGCCGCGGCCCTGGCGGCGGCGCGCAAGAGCGCCGAAGAGGGACTCGCGCGGGCCCAGGCTGCGGCGCAGGGGGCGGATGCCGCCCGCCGGGTCGCGGAGGAGGGGCTGGGCCGCGAGGAGCCGCGCTGGAACGCGTGGGTAACGCGCCGCGAGCGCACGCTCTCGCTCGACGGCGAGCGACGCATGGCGGAGCAGGGCGTGGTCAGCGCGCGGCAGGAGTTCCAGCGGCTCGACCGCGAGCTCGCCGACGCGCTGGCCGCCCGGGAGCAGCTGCGTCGCCTCGATGCCGAGCTCGCCCCCGTCGCGCGGCTGAAGCAGGAGGTGGCCGAGCTCGAGCGGCTGCAGCGAGCGGCGGCGGCCCGGCAGGCCGACGAGGCGCAGCTGGCGGAGGTAGGGCGCGCCGCGCGGGCGCTGGAGCGCCGCCTTGCCGAGCTGCGGGACGTCGCGGGCGAGCTGGAGCGAGCGGACGCGGCGGCGCGGCAGCTCGCCGAGCGGCTGCAGGCGGCGGAGCGCGCCGCGGAGGCCGAGCGGACGGCGTGGGTGCAGGACCGCCAGTACGCCGAAACCAAGCGCACCGAGCTGCTCAAGCTGTACGAAGAGGTGAAGGAGCAGCGCGATCAGATCGTCAAGCTCGGGCCCGAGGGGACGTGTCCGACCTGCAAGCGCCCGCTCGGGGCCGAGTATGCCGCGGTGCTCGCGCTGCTCGACTCGCAGCTCGAGGTGATCACGGGCGACGGCAAGTACTTCCGGCAGCGGCTGGAGCAGCTGGCCGAGCGGCCCGCCAAGCTGGTGGAGGCCGAGGCCGCGCGCGACGGGGTGCTGGAGGAGAGCCGTCGTGCCAGCGCGCGGGCGGGCGAGCTGCGGGCGCAGGTGGAGGAGGGAGAGCGGGCGCGTGCCCAGTTGACCGTGGCACGGGGCCGGGCGGCGCTGCTCGAGCGCCAGCTCGCAGCGCGCGCGGCGGGCTACGACGCTGCCCGGCATGACGCGGTGCGGGCCGAGCTCGCCAAGCTCGAGCCGATCGCGCTGGAGGCGGCGGCGCTGGAGGAGCGGGCGCGACGCGCCGAGAGCCTGGTGCGGGACGCCGAGCGGGCGGAGCAGCAGCTGTCGGTCGGCGAGCGCCGGGTGCGGGAGCTGACCGACGCGGTGCGCGCCGAGGGGTTCTCCGACCAGGGATATCGGCAGGCGAAGGATCGCTATGACCGCGCGGTGGGTGCGCTGCGCGAGGCCGAGCTCGCCGTGGTCGAAGCGCGGGGGGCGCTGACGCGGGCGGAGGACGACGTGCGGGAAGCGAAGCGGCGCGAGGGTGAGCGCGCCGAGCGCGAGCGCCACATCGTCGAGCTGAAGGCCCGCCAGCGCCTCCACAACGAGCTGGACCGCGCGTTCTCGGACCTGAGGGCCGAATTGAACGCCCAGATGCGGCCCGAGATCGCCGAGCTCGCCTCCGGCTTCCTCGCCGACCTGACCGACGGGCGCTATGATGAGCTCGAGTTGACCGAGGACTACACCGTCACCATCCTCGAGGCGGGAGTGCCCAAGCCGGTAATCTCGGGCGGGGAAGAGGATATTGCCAACCTCGTCCTGCGGCTCGCGATCTCGCAGATGATCGCCGAACGGGCGGGGCAGCCGCTCTCGCTGCTCGTGCTGGACGAGATCTTCGGGTCGCTCGACGAGGCCCGTCGCCAGCACGTGGTCGGGCTGCTGCGCCGGTTGGCGGATCGCTTCCCGCAGGTCATCTTGATCACGCACATCGAGCAGGTACGTGAGGGCCTGGATCGCGTGATTCGTGTGGACTTCGACCCCGCCCGCGGGACGAGTGTGGTGCGGGACGACACCGCAACGCTGGGAGCCGCCGATGCGGGCGTGGCTGCCTGAGCGCCAGGTCTACGGGCCGGAGCCCGCGGGGGAGCGGGACACCGACGCGCTGAACCGGGTGTTCGCGGACGCGTTCACCGACCGTTACCGCCGCGACGGCCTCGTCGGCGTGCGCGTGCCCCATCTGAATCCGCAGGTGTGGCGGTACGCGCTGCTCGACGCGGGCGCGGGCGCCATGTTGTGGCGCGACGAGGCGGGGCACGTGGTGGCCTTCAATATCGCGCACCGCTCGGGCACGGAGGGATGGATGGGCCCGCTCGCGGTGCGCCCCGACCGCCAGGGGGCGGGGGTCGGCAAGGCGATCGTCCGGGCGGCGGTGGACTGGCTCATCGAGCAGGGCGTCGCGACGCTGGGGTTGGAGACCATGCCGCGCACCGTCGAGAATATCGGCTTTTACGCCCGGCTCGGGTTCGCGCCGGGTCACCTCACGGTCACGCTGACGAACGACATCGCGACCCGCGGCCACGCTGCTCCGGCGCTCCTGTCGCAGCGCAAGGGCGACGCGGGCGGCGCGGCGCTCGCCGCCGCCCGTCGCCTCGTCGGCACCCTTTCGCCGGGCTACGACTTCACGCGCGAGATCACGCTCACGGCGGAGCTGGGGCTCGGCGACACGTCGCTGGTGGACGGCGACGACGGGCTGGCGGCGGTCGTGCTGTGGCACTCGACTCCCCTCGCGGAAGGCCGCCCCAAGGACGAAGTGCGGGTGCTCAAGCTCGCGGCGCGCGACGACCGCGCTTTCGACGCGTGCATCGCGGCGACCGAGGCCGCGGCCGCGCGCGCGGGCATCCGGCGCGTCGCCGTACGCTGCCAGACGCGCTTCGACGACACGTTCCGCCGGCTGGTCGCCCGCGGCTATCGCGTCCGCTGGACCGACCTGCGGATGACCTACGAGGGCTACGGCGAGCCGGCCCCGCGGCGCGGCGTGCTGTTCTCGAATTGGGAGATCTAGGAACGCGGAACGCGGAAGTCGGAACTCGGAACTGAAAGGGCAGGTTCGATCCCAGATGCCGGCGCTCTGTCTCGACCGTCGCTCGCTCTGTTCCGCGTTCCGCGTTTCGCGTTCCGCGTTCGTATGACCACCGGTCTCATCATCTTCGGCGTCACGTATCTCCTCATCGCCGTCCAGCGGCTCCCCTTCGTACACCTCAATCGCCCGGCCGCGAGCCTGCTCGGTGCCGTCGCGATGGTCGTGTGCGGCGTCCTGTCGCTCCCCGACGCCTACGCCGCGATCGATCTCGACGTCCTCGTGTTTCTGCTCGGCGTCATGCTCATCGTCGGCTATCTCGAGGTGGGGAAATTCTTCGAATGGGCCGCCGAGTCGGTGCTGCGCCGCGCCCGCACGCCCCAGCGGCTGCTGCTCGGCGTCGTCGTGGGTGGCGGCCTCCTGTCCGCGCTGTTCGTCAACGACACCGTCTGCCTCGTCGTCACCCCCGTGTTGCTCGCGGCGCTCGGGCCCCTGCGCCGGCGACCCACGCCCTACCTGCTCGGCCTCGCCATGGGGGCCAACGTCGGGTCGGTCCTGTCGATCACCGGGAATCCGCAGAACATGCTCGTGGGCATCTGGAGTGGCGCATCGTTCGGCGGATTTCTCGTGCGCATGCTGCCGGTGGGCGTCGGCGGCCTCGCCATCACGTACGGATGCCTGCGCTGGGCGTACCGGGATGAGCTGCGGGAGCCGTTCCGCGAAGGGCTCGAGACCGTGCCGGTCGCGCTCGACCGGCCCCTCGTGGCGAAGGGGCTGGCGCTGTTCGCCGTCGCCGTGATCGCGTGGCTCGCCGGCGGATCGCTGCCGCTCGTCGCCATCACCGCCGGCGCCGCCATGGTGGCGGTCGCGCAGCGCGACCCCGCCTATGCGATCAACCGGGTCGAGTGGTCCCTGCTGCTCTTCTTCGGCTCACTGTTCGTAGTGATGCGCGGCTTCGAGCGGGCGGTCGCCGACCCGTGGATTCACGCGCATGGTCTCGGCCTCGCGTGGGGCTCCGACTGGAGCCTCGCCACGACACTGAGCGCGGTCATGGTGGTGCTCTCCAACCTCGTGTCCAACGTGCCCGCGGTCATGCTGTGGCGCAGCGTCATTCCCAACCTCCCCCGCACGGATCTCGTGTGGCGCCTCGTCGCCATGAGCTCCACGTTCGCCGGCAACCTGCTCCTCATCGGCTCGATGGCGAACCTGATCGTGGCGGAAAAGGCCGAGACACGTGGCGTGCGGATCGGGTTCGGCGAATACGCGCGGGTGGGCGTGCCGGTGACGCTGCTCACGCTCGCGTGGGGCATTGTGACGCTGGTGCTCACGGCCGGCTGACGTCGTCGCCCGCGTGCCACATCGTGGCGTGCGTGCACGCCCCACTTGCAGAAGAGCTTTGCGGTCCGGCATCCCTGCGTCGCTGCTGCAACGCTCGGAATGGAATTTGCCCCCACCGTGTAGCGAGCACCCACCACCGAGGGCACCATGCAAGGGCGCGCAGGGGCAGTCGCGGTCACGATCCTGGCGGTTCTGGCCGGCTGCCAGGTTGCATCCAATCCGGCTCAGCCGAGCTCACCGGAGCGCGCCGCGAGCGGCTCGACGGTGCCCGGGCAGTACATCGTGGTGTTTCACGACGCCGTCGCCGACCCCACCGCCCTGGCGCGACAGCTCGTGACGCGCGCCGGCGGATCGCTGCTGCACGTCTATACCAGCGCGCTCAAAGGCTTCTCGGCCAGCCTCCCGGCCATCGGCGTCGATCTGGTGCGCGGCAACCCAGCCGTGTCGTACGTGGAAGCCGACCAGGTGATGAGAGCCGACGTGACGCAGTCGATGGACGCCAACGGCGATCCGTGGGGGCTCGACCGCATCGATCAGGGCGCGCTGCCGCTGTCCGGCACGTACAGCTACACGGCGACGGGCGCGGGCGTCCACGCTTACATCATCGACACGGGCATCTGGACCCTGCACCCCGAGTTCGGCGGGCGGGCGAACAACGTCTACGATGCCTTGGGCGCGACGGGCGAGGACTGTAACGGCCACGGGACACACGTCGCGGGGACGATCGGCGCGGCCACGTACGGCGTCGCCAAGTCGGTGTCGCTGCACGGGGTCCGCGTGCTGAGCTGCGCCGGCCTCGGCCTCAACTCCGACGTGATCGCGGGCGTCGACTGGGTGACGGCGAACCACATCAACCCCGCCGTAGCGAACATGTCGCTCGGCGGCGGCAAGTCGTCGGCACTCGACCAGGCGGTTACGAATCTCTACAACTCGGGCGTGTTCCTCGCGGTCGCGGCGGGAAACGACAACGTCGACGCGTGCACCGAGTCACCGTCGGGTGCTCCCAGCGTCTTCACGGTGGCCGCGTCGGTGAAGACCGACGCCAAAGCGTCGTACTCCAATTGGGGCACGTGCGTCGAGGCCTACGCGCCGGGCTCGTCGATCAAGTCGACCTTCCTGGCCGGTACGACCATGACGCTCAGCGGCACGTCGATGGCCACACCGCACGTCGTCGGGGTCGCGGCGCTCTATAAGGCCACGAACGGCGACCAGCCGTCCGCGACGGTTGCGAACTGGATCATTGCGAACGCCACGACGGGAGTGATCACCGGCAACGGGAACGGCACCCCCAACCGGCTGCTCTTCAAGGCGACGTTGTAACCGGTCGACTCCCGCGGGGGCCCCGCGTGCTTGCGCGTGGCGAGCGAATCATCGATCATGAAGCGCGCAATTCGACCGAAAATCTCCCGCAGGAGGCGGCTTCATGACACGAGCCCCGCTGGTGAAGCCGTACGGCGCGGGGCTGAAAATCGGCATCGGTCCGGCGCGCTTCTTCGCCGAAGGCCGCTACGCCAGCGTCCAGACCGCGGGCGGGGCGACGAAGTTCCTTCCGGTGATCGTCGGTGTGACGTTCGGCTCGAAGTAGCCCCGGGAGATCGGTCCGTCAGGACAGGAACTTCGGCGCGCCGGCGATGATGCGGCGCGCGAACAGGATCGCGGCGGCCGCGTACAAGAGCTGTACCGGCCCGCTTCCCACGTGCGCGACGAAGACCAGCGCGGCCCAGGTCGCGAGCAATACGATGGCGCCCACCAGCGTGAGGTTCACGGCACTCCCCCGTTTTTCGCGTGACGGTCCGGTGTAAACGCCCCTGCTTGACGTCTCCGGTCCACGTAGTATTGTAGTTCAGGGCCGGGGAGAAGAATTATTGAGCCAACAGGCTCGATCGTGGACCCAGATACTGTGACCGATGTCATGCCCCCTCGGGGGGAAGGCAGACGCCATGGTGAGGGACCAGTCATTACTTTCGGGCTTCAATAATCCTCTCCGTTCCTGACGTACCGGTCGGCCGGGCCGCGTTACAGCGGTGCCGGCCGATCGTGTTTTCGGAGCGTCTCCCAGAAATACTTCGGCGCCAGCAGCGGCATGCGTCCGACTGCGAATCCGATGACGAGGATCGCCATCCACGCGCCGTACACGATCGTCACCTCGTCACGCAAGCTGGGGCGGAGGAACTGGGCCAGCCAGAGCACGAACAGGATGGCCGCGTCGAGCGCACCGAATTCCATCTTGGCGAGCACCAGCATCCCCAGCCCGGTCTGGAACAGCGTGAGCAGGAGCTCGAGCCGCTGCGCGTCGTCGAAGTGGAAGTCGAGCCACACCCCGTGATGGCGGAGATGGGAATAGCCGTACACGAGCGGGATCATGGCGGCGAGGACGGTCCACTGGTTGATGTTGCTCGACACCAGGTTCATGAGAGCCATGGGGGCGTGGGTGACCCGTCGCGCCCAGTAGAATGCCGAGACCTTCTCCGGGAACTCCGATAGAAACGGCGCCACCCACTGCACCAGCACGAACTGGCTGACGCCGAGCAGTCCCGCCACGGCGAGCATCGACTCGAGAAACGGGTGGGCCGTCACGTAGAGGAGCGCGCCCCCGGCCCCGAACAACCCGATGATGACCGCGGGCCGGCGCCAGCCAGTCTGGCGGTATGCCCAGCGAGACACGGCGGGCGCGTCGGACAGATTCTCGACTCCGTGGGGCGGGTTGCGGAACAGCACCCACAGGTAGGTGAGGTAGAGGGCGATGAGCACGACGGCGTCCACCCAGCCGAAGCGGTGTTTCAGGAGAATGACCGCGAAGTAGAGGAGCGGCGGGACGAGTCCGACGATCTCGGCGGCGTGCTCGCGGTGCAGGCGGATCGTGGGGAAGCGTCGCGCGGCGGACCTGCGACCCGCGGCCGCGAACACGAAGTAGATCATCGGCCAGCCGAGGCCGAGCAGCAGCCGGATTGCCCCGGTGAGGTTCGCGATGGCGAGGTGGGCCCGGTCGGGGTCCCGCCCCGCCTCCCACGCGATCACGGCCTCGACGGCGAACTCCGGCAGCGTCTGCAGCCACGCGAGGATCGCCAGCGCGAGGCCCTGAGAGATCAGGAACTGCGCGGCTTCCGCGCCCCAGGCGACGAGGAACGCGGACCCGAGGATGCTCGGAAACGTCCACAGCGCGGACGCCGCCGAGCCTCCCGCCGTCGCCAGGAAAGCGAGTAACTTTAGCTTCACGAGCGCCGAAGATAGTCCTGCGCCGGAGGCCCAACAAGCATGGGACGAGACAAGATCAAGTCCGCGAGCCTGCACGGCTTTCATGACGAGCACGTGGAGCCGTTGCCTCCGACGCCCGCAGCCGGAACGCGCACGCCGTTCGAGACGCTGGTGCGGGAGATGCTGGCACAGCTGGGCGACGATCCCACGCGCGAGGGGTTGCGCCAGACGCCGACCCGGGTCGAGGCCTCCCTCAAGTGGCTCACGCGCGGCTACCACATGGCGGTCGCGGACGTGATCGGCGACGCCCTGTACAGCGAGCGGCACGAGAACCTCGTCTGCGTCCGGGACATCGAGATCTACTCGCTGTGCGAGCACCACCTGCTGCCCTTCTTTGGTCGGGCCCATGTCGCCTACCTGCCCAACGGCCGGCTGGTCGGCCTCTCGAAGATTCCGCGCGTCATCGAGGTGTTCGCGCGCCGGCTCCAGGTCCAGGAGCGCCTCACCGACCAGGTGGCGGACGCGCTGATGGAGGTGCTCGATCCCCGCGGTGTGGGCGTGGTGATCGAGGCCTACCACCTCTGCATGATGATGCGCGGCGTCGAGAAGCAGAACTCCAAGACCGTCACGAGCGCGCTCCGGGGAGCCCTGCTCCAGGACGCGAAAACGCGCGACGAGTTCCTGCGGCTGGTGCACAGCGGCCGGGGCCGGGAGTGAGCGACGCGCCGCTCCTCGGCAAGCTGGCCGTCGTCACCGGCGCCTCGCGCGGCATCGGGCTGGCGGTGGCGGAGGAGCTGCAGGCGGCCGGCGCGCACGTGGTCCGGCTGGCGCGCAGCCTCGTCGAGGCCTCGGCGGACCGGCGCACCGATCTCCCCTGTGACGTCACAGATCCCGCCGCCGTGGCGCGTGCCGCGGCCCGGATCCTCGCCGAGCGTGGGGTCCCCGACGTCGTCGTCAACAACGCCGGGATCTTTTTCATCAAGCCGGTCGCCGACACCACGCCGGACGACTTCGCCCGGACGATCTCCGTGAATCTGACCGGTCCGTTTCTGATCGCTCGCACGTTTGTCCCGCACCTGGTACGTCGCGGCAGCGGGCACCTCGTGACCATCGGCTCCGTCTCTGACCACGTGGCCTACACCGGCTCCACGGCCTACGCGGCGAGCAAGTACGGCCTCCGAGGGATGCACGAAGTCCTGCGCGCCGAGCTGTTGCGCACGGGCGTGCGCACCACGCTCGTCTCGCCGGGCCCCGTGGATACCCCGATCTGGGATGCCGTCGACCCGGACGCCAAGCCGGGCTTCACCAAGCGCCGGGACATGATGCGGGCGGAGGATGTGGCGGCGGCCGTGCGCTACGCGGTCGCCCAGCCCGCGCGTGTGGACGTCACCGAGATCCGCCTCATGCCCACCGTGTACACTGCCCGAGGCTGATCCCGCCGTGCACATCGAGCTGACGGAAATGCTGCGCTGCCCGGAGCCCCACGGGGAGGCCTTCCTGGTGATGTCGACGGGCGAGATGCACGGGCGCATGGTGCGGTCGGGGATCCTCGGGTGCCCGATTTGCCGGCGGGAGTTTCCCATCGTCAAAGGGATCGTGAACTTCGCGGGAAAGGGGAAAGGGAAAACGGGAAACGCGGCCGACGAGGTGGCGACCCTTCCTGTTTCCCCTTTCCCCTTTCCCGCCGTTGATTCCGAGACGCTTCAAGCGCTCCTGGATCTCAGCGGCCCCGGCGGCTACGTCGTTCTCGTCGGTGCGGCGGCGCGGCACGCGGTCGGGCTCGCGGGACTGATGGGCGGCATCCACTTCATCGGGATCAACGCCCCCGGTGACGTGGAGGAGCTGCCCGTGCTGAGCTTGCTCGTGTGCGAAGGCATGATTCCGCTGCGGCAGACGATCGCGCGGGGCGTGGTCGTCGGGTCGGACCGGCTGGGGCCGGACTGGCTGGCGGAGGCGCGCCGCGTGGTGTTGCCGGGCCGCCGCGTGGTGATCGAGGGCGAGGACGTACCCGTCCCCGTCGGGCTCACGCGCCTGGCGGCGGGCGAAGGACTGTTCGTGGGCGAGCGGCGCTGAATCAGCCTTCGAGCGCGGCGGCGGCGGGATCCGCTTCCGCGTAGACGCGGTCGATCGTCTCTCGGTAATTCTTCTCCACCTGGCGGCGCTTCACCTTGAGCGACGGCGTCAGCTCGCCCGATTCGATCGTAAAATCCCGCTCGATCAGCACCACCTTCTTGGGCATCTCGAACTTGGCGAGGTCCCGCAGGCCGCCGATCACCTCGCGCTCCATCTTCGCCTTCACGTCCGCGAGCCCGATGAGGTCGGCGCGCGACGTAGAGGAGAGGTTTCGCTCCTTCGCCCATTGCTCGAGTGCGTCGAAGTTGGGCACGACCAGGATGATCGGGAACTTGCGCTGATCGCCCAGCACCACGGCGTTCGCGACGAACTTGTTGAGGCGCACGGTGTTCTCGATCGGCTGCGGCGCGATGTATTTCCCGCCCGCCGTCTTCAGCAGGTCCTTCTTCCGGTCGGTGATCTTCAGGTAGCCGTCGGCGTCGAGCTCGCCGATGTCGCCGGTGTGGAACCAGCCGTCCGCGTCGATCGCCTCGCGCGTGGCGTCGGGGAGATTGTAATACCCGCGCATGATGTTCGGTCCCTTCGCGAGAATCTCGCCGTCGGGGGCGATCCTGATCTCGACCCCGGGGATCGGCTTCCCGACCGCCCCGAGCTTGGGCCGCCCCGGCGGCGTGAGGGTCAGCACCGGCGAAGTCTCCGTGAGGCCGTATCCTTCGATGACCGGCAGCCCGGCGCTGTAAAAAAAGCGCGCGATCTCCGGTGCGAGCGGCGCCGAGCCGGACACGAACAGCTTGACGTGCCCCCCGGTGCGCGCCCGCAGCTTGGAGAATACCAGGCGATCGGCGATCGCCTGCCGCAGCCTGAGCGCCAAGGGTACGGGGACGCCGGCCAGCCGATGCGCCGTCCAGGCCTCGCCGGTGCGCTTCGCCCACTGGAAGAGACGTCGCTTCAGCGCACTCCCGGTAACCGCGCTTTCGAGCACCCGCGCGTACACCTTCTCGTACAGGCGGGGCACCGCCACGACGACGCTGGGGCGTACTTCCTGGAGGTTCTGCGCCACGGTGTCCACGGACTCCGCGTAGGTGATCGTCACACCCACGTCGAAGAAGTAGTACTCCACCATCCGCTCGAGGATGTGCGACAGCGGCAGCCACGCGAGGCAGCTGTCCCCCTCGCTCACGCGCAGCACCTCGAGACAGGCCCGCACGTTGGAGCAGATGTTGCCGTGGGTGAGCATCACGCCCTTCGGCTGGCCCGTCGTGCCCGACGTGTAGATCAGGGTCGCCAGGTCTCCGGGCGTGACCGCGAGCGCGTCCTCCTGGAAACGCGGGTGCCGGCCCGCGGCCGCGCGCCCGCTCGCTTCGACCTGAGCGAGCGAGATCACACCGTCGACCGCGGCGGCGCTCGAGTCGAATGCGATCACGTGCCGCAGCGCGGGCAGCGCGCCGCGTACCGCGCGTACCTTGGCCACCTGGGCGGCGGTCGAGCACACCACGGCCACCGCCCCCGAGTCGCGCAGAATGTACTCCGCCTGGTTGGCCGGGAGCGTGGGATAGATGGGCACGTCGGCTGCGCGCACGCACAGGCACGCGTAATCGGCGAGCGCCCATTCGAGCCGCGTCTCCGCCAGGATCGCCACCCTGTCCCCCGGCCGGATGCCGAGCTCGACGAGACCGCCGCCCAACGCCTTCACGCGCTCCGCGACCTCCCGGTGAGTGACCGGCCGCCATACCCCGTCGGCCTTGTACCGGAACGCGGCGGGATGGCTCGCGTAGCGCTGCACGCCGGCAAAGAACAGCTCGGTGAGGGTGCGGGCGCTCATGACGTGAACCGCACGGTGAATTTGACCGGAGAGCCCGGCAGCCGGGCGCTCACGCCGCGCTTGGCGCTGGCGGTCACCTCGACGCTCGCCGGTGCGGGGCCCGCGATGAGGCGTAGCCGCACCGCGGCGATGCCCCGGAAGTCGGTCGTGACCGTGTCCATCGTGACGAGCGCATGCGCCGTATCGCTCGTCACCAGGGTCACCGGTCCGGGTGTCGTGGGAGACGTGATGGCGAAGACCACGGCCCGGCCCGCGAGCGGCCTGATGGCGCCGGTGGCCGCCACGGTGTCGCCCACCTCGACGCTCAAGGAGTCGGAGAGCGAGTCGGGCGGGATGGCCGAGAGGTGCGCCGTGTCGACGATCGGACCCGTCGCGCGCAGCGTGTCCGCCACGGCCACCCCGCGGAACCGCACGAAGAACGTGTCGGGCGAGCCGGGCACTGTGTCGCGCGATCCGGGCACGGTGTCGAGTACCGCGCGCCGCGCGATCGCGACCACGACGACGCTGTCGGGGATGGTGTCGGGCGCGAGCAGGCGCACCTTGACGAACGCGATGCCGGACCCGTTCGAGACGGCCGTATCGGTCGTGACGACCGCGTGCGCCGTGTCCCGCGTGACCAGCGTGACCGGCCCGAGAGCGGTGGGGTGGACGATGGTGTACACGACCGGTCGGCCGGCGAGCGGCACGATCGGATTCCCTCCCGCGCTGACGGTGACCGTGTCCGCGATCTCGATCTTGAGCGAGTCGGACAGCGAGTCGAGCGTGGTGGGCCCCGCGATGTCGACGGTGTCGAGGGTCGGCCCCGCGGGGAACACCGTATCCGCGGCCGCGAGCGTGCGAATCGCCACCGGATTCGAGACGAGGCCGCCGCCACGCGCCACGAGGCGCCCGGTCAGCCCGGTGTGGGTCACGACGGTCCTCCCGGTCGCGCTGTCGACCGCGAAGACGGTGTCGGGCGAGAACCAAAAGACGGCGGTCACGGCCGAGTCACCGTGACCCGTCAGCACCCGGGCATGCGGGACGAGGGTGTCGTACTCCTCGAGGCTGTCGGGGGCGGCGACCTCGATAGCGATGTTGCGCGAGAGATCGGTGCTGACTTTGCACGCCGTCGCCGCGAGCACGAGGCCGAGAACGCCGGCCCTCAGGGCGCCTCCGCCGCGGCGGCCTGGGTGGGTCCCGAGGCGCCCAGGTCGCGCAGTGCCTGGGTGGCGTGCTCGATCCATTTTTGGGCGTCCGGTCCCTTGGGGGGGTGCGCGAGGAACGCCCGCAGATGCTGGGTGGCGCCGTCGGGGTCGCCGCGCTTGAGCAGCAGGAACGCGAGCCCGTAGTGCGCCCCCGCCAGGTCGCGATCGAGCTCGAGGGCCCGGCGATAGTGCCGGATCGCTTCGTCGATGCGGCGCGTCTTGGTGAACGCGATGGCCATGTTCTGGAGAATGCGCGCGTCGTTGGGGTGGTCGCGCAAGGCCAGGCGATACGACGTCAGGGCCGCCTCGTAGTCACCCTGACGTTCGAGGGCGAGCGCCTCGTTGAGATAGTCGAGGCGCTGCGGTGCGATGTCGTCGGAGGCCGAGCCGCCGAACAGGCGGCGCCAGAAACCCATGGGCCGAAAATAGCTTGCGGCTCGGTGACTGTGCAATGTAGCTTCTCACGCCATGCCCGCCCCGCCCCCGCCCCCGCCGCCGCGCACCCCACCACCCCGCAACTCGAGCGGCGCCGTCCGCAAGACGCCGCACGGCGTCCTCGAGGTGGATTGGCCGTTCTTCGGCGAAATGTGCCGGGCGCTCGCCCTGAAGATCTTCCGGGAGTACGATCCCGACGTCGTGATCGGGATCGCCCGCGCGGGCGTCATCCCGGGGGCGGTGGTGGCGACCATCCTGCAGCGCGACTTCGCGTCGATGGCCATCACCCGTACGGAGAGCGGCGGCCGCCCCGTCGTCATCGCCGGCCCGCCGCGCATCGTCGTCGGTCGCCGCGTCCTGATCGTGGACGAAACGTGCGACACCGGGGCGACCATGAAGCTCGGCCTCAATGCGGTGCGCGAGCTCAAGCCCGCCGCCGTGAAGACCGCCGTCTCGTTCCGCACCGGCGAGTATCGACCGGACTTCTACGCCCTCCAGACGGACAACTTCATCATCCTCCCCTGGGACCGCGAGGTGATCATCGACGGGGAGATCGTGATGCGCCCGGACTACGCCGTGAAGCTCAAGGAACTCGGGGGTTGATCGACCGGCTCACCGCGGCGCTGGAGCGCTCCCGCGCCGACTACACCGAAATCCGCGTCGAACGTACCTGGAGCACCGCGGTCGGTTTCCGCGGGCGGCGGCTCGAATCAGCCACCGCCAGTGAGGACCAGGGCGGCTTCGTGCGCGCCCTCACTGCGGGCGGCGGCTGGGGCGTCGCCGCGTTCACGTCGTTGGATCGGCTCGACGCCATGGTGGCCCGCGCCGTGGAGCTGTCGCGCGCCGTGCGCGTGACGCCGCCGATCCGGCTCGCCGACGTCGCGCCCCACCAGGCGGATGCGATCCTCGATCTCGACGGCGACGTGCGCGGCGTGCCCATCGCCGAGAAGAAGCGCCTGCTCGAGGCGTACAACGGCGAGCTGCTCGCCGTGAGCGACCGCGTCGTGGACACCGTCGCGAGCTACCGCGACGAGGTCAGCGAATACTGGTACGTCAACTCCGAAGGCACCGCGCTGCACGAGCTCCGGCCCGAAGTGACGCTCTCGGGGACGGCGGTGGCGCGGCGCGACGGCACGATCGAGAAGGGGCTCG
>Ga0209153_1000188_pt1 | contig 33876 bp, 33 predicted proteins | sample GraSoiAngelo_120_FD_185877 | JGI IMG/M metagenome (GOLD analysis project Ga0209153, IMG submission 185877) | Grasslands soil microbial communities from the Angelo Coastal Reserve, California, USA - 14_0919_09_20cm (SPAdes) (version 2) | ecosystem: Environmental > Terrestrial > Soil > Grasslands ... | reverse complement strand
GCCATCGCGCGCTGCATGTTATCAGGCAGCGTGATGTCCTTGATCTCGACCGCGGTGACCTGTGTGCCCCACGGCTCGGTGTGCTGATCGATGACGTTCTTGATCTGGTCGTTGATACTGGCGGTATCCGACAGTAGCTGATCGAGGCTGAAGCGGCCCACCACATTGCGCACCGTGGTTTGGCTGATCTGATTGATCGCGTTATAGACGTTCTCGATGGCGATCACCGCCCTTTCCGGATCGGTGATGTGATAGTAAGCGACGGCCGCGATATCGATCGATACGTTATCCTTGGTGATGATCTTCTGCGAGGGGATCTGCATGGTGACGGTGCGTAGCGACACCCGCGTCATCTGCTGCAGCGGAACGAAGATCAGCGTAAGGCCCGGACCGCGCACACCTGCAAACTTACCGAGGAAAAACACGACGCCACGCTCATACTGCTTCAGCACCCGAAGCGAAGCGATGACATATAAGGTCACCAGTATGAGAACAATGCTGATGAAATCCATGGCCTCCTCCTGCGCGGTTCGCCTGCGGTCCTCGCCGCACTGAACTCGAAGAGGATGTTATCATTGATTTGTCTCAGATGTATTTATCTCGCCGATAAATCGTTTCACGCCGGCACTTCTGGCGTTTACTGCTGATCTTGATTCTGACGGGGCTTCGTCTCTCCCTGTTTTTTGCGCAATCCCTCGGAGCTATGATCAGGAGCGCTGCGGGCAAGACGAGCGATCTGAGATCAGCGCCCGCGCGTATCAGCCATGCATTCATGAATTTATATCAGTCTCGACCGCAATCGCTTCATTTGCATGACGATCGTACTGCAAAGAGGGCTGTGCGTGGTGGATTTCGTCCGCCGGTCGAGCAGACCGTGCGATTCCGTTGCTTTTTTTCGGCGGCAATAGCGTGCAGTTCCACAGCATCCCATTTGCGTCTCCTGGCTACGGCCAACAACAAAACACAGAGAGACCAACATGAGACAGCTTTTGAAATTGAGCGCCGCGCCGATCACCATGCTAAGCGCGCTGGCCTTTGTCGCAATGGCGACGCCGGCGTCGGCGGGCGAGTATTGCCGCAAGGACGTGACTTCCGCCGTCGTGTCCTGCAGCTTTGATACCCTCGCCCAATGCCAGGATATGTCCTCCGGCCGGGGCGGCGATTGCTATCGGGATCCGTTCCTCCCCACGGCCCGCAGTGCCTATGCTTATGCGCCGAACGCCGCGCATTCGAACAACCGCGGGCATCGCGCGAAGGTGCAGCAATAAAGGACATCGTCGCCGGCCGCTCGTGACACGGATTGCCGCTCGCTAGCCTCGACTTCGAGGCGTCGTGGGCGGCATTTCCTTTGCCGCGACAGGAGGCCGATGTCGACTGGTCCGAACAGCGCTGTCACCAGATCAGTGGCAGCAGGCGATAGCGCACCCTGCCCTGATACGCGGCATAGCCCGGCAGATTCCTGACGAGGAATCTCTCCTCATCCAACAGCCGCCATATTAGCGCGGGCATGATCGCGGCAAGGATCAGCACACCCCACCACGAACCGAGCGCAATCGGTATGCCCAGCAACATCACGAGCGAGGTTGCATACATCGGGTGTCGTACCAAAGCGTAAGGGCCCGTCGATATGACCCTGTGGTCCACGGCCAACTCGATGGTTGCGGAAGAAAAGCTGTTTTCCTTGAAGACAAAGAAGATGCCGAGCCAACCAAGCGCAACCAGCACATCGCCGGCGATGACGACATCAGCAGGCATCTGTGACCATCCGAACCGGTGATCGAAACCTGGCACCACGATGAGGCCGATAAATCCGAGCGAGGCAATGCACATGATAATCCTCTGCGCCGGCTCCTTCTCTGCAAACGGGCCGCCCCTCATCCGTCGCGTCAACAGCGCGCGGTCTTCTTTCACGAGGTAAAGGGTGATGGCGAGCGACGCCGCGAAATAGACAGCAAGGAAAGCCCAGGCCTGCCGGTAATCAAACGTCCCTGCTGTTGCAAACAGCAACGAGGCCATGACCAGGAACAGGATCGCCAGTCCACCGAACGCTTTCAGATGTAGAGAGCTCATGAAGCAAGCTTAGCACAACCAAACCGTCGCTTGCCTGCGCTCACTTCATTGCTGCTTTTCCCAGAACGACAGTAGGCCTTGCGAGGCCGAACCGCCGATCACGCAGGGGATGCCGATCGCGACCTGCCCCAGCGCTGCCGCCGAAACGCAGCCGAGCGCGACCGCGCCAACGCCGACCTGACCCCAGAAGTCGAGATTGCGCCGCGCGTCGGAACCCTTGGCCTTGAGCTCTTCGACCGCGGCGAGCGCGTCCTTGCGGACGGCGCCGAGCTGCACGGTATCGGCAGCCTGGATCACCTCGGTGAGCGGCGCCTTGATCGGCGCCGGCTGGTTCGGCAGCTCGCTGCGCAAGAATTCGCGCAAACCTGCATCGCGCACGGCGTAGCTTGCGAGCGTATAGCGCGCCATGCTGCCGACAGTCAGCTTGTCGACGGTGTCGCGGCTTTTCGACCAAGGCAGCATCTGCATGATGCGCAGGATTGGCAGGTGCGAGCCGGTCGCGAAGTAATAGCCCCAAAGCGTATCCAGAAGATCCTGGTTTCCGGCATAAGTAACGACCGTATTCAGCTTCTTCTCTTCCTTGGCAAAAGGATTTTTGGTGAAGACGCCGCGCAGCTTGTCCATCATCCCGGGCTTGGTTTCCTCGAGCGGGATGTCGGTCAACGTCGGCAGCGAGCCGGCAAGGTAGCTGTCGATCATCACCCTGCGCCCCGGCATTTTAGGCGCTATCCTGCGCAACAAATTCCGCCAGTCGGGCAGCCCCGAATAGGCGATGGCGCGGACGATCACCCATTCGTCTTCCGGGGGCACGGGAAGGAAGCTGTCGATGAGCTGCTCGGCCTTCGCGGGGTTCGATCCGATCGCACCGGCGATGAAGCCGAGATAGATGCCAGCATTCTCCGGCTCCTTGAATGTTTGCGAATGAAACAGCACCCGCACCGCCGCAGGCACATGGGCGTAATCGGGTTTGGCGCGGTAGTTGTAGATCCACTGCTGGACCACACTAAGCGACGCGCGCGGGTCGATTTCCGGCGTGACTGCGGCACGCGCGGGGATGACCAGCGCGAATAAAATAGCGACGAGGGCTACGCGACGCATGTGATGCTCCCACGGCGATACGCGGCTCGCGGATCGAGGATCCACGAACCTTTCCTTATGTCCTTGGCTAGCCAGCATTTAAAGCGGCTATACGAACGATTCAGGGAGCGGGCGGTTCGGCACCGCGTCGAAATTGTGGCGGTGTTAACGATTGTGGCGGTGCTGATAATTGGCCCGCAACTGACCCCAGGTCCGACATTCTTTCGCCCTGCGCGGACAATTCGATCCTTGCCTCAAAAGGCCTTATGGGACAGGCGGGACGTGACGACAAATTGCAAGGCGCGGCTCCGGCGATACCGCGGGGGCCGAATGGTCAGCGCGCTGCTACTCGCGGCATCAGCGCTCCTTGTTGCGCCGGCGTTGGCCTCCGACGACGCCACGGCAGCGCGCGAGACTATCGTTGTGGAAGGCAATCGGCGGGTCGAAGCCGACACCGTGCGTTCGTATTTCCATGCCTGGCCGGGCAAACAACTCGATGCCGCCTCGCTCGATGCCGCGCTGAAAGCGTTGATCGCAACCGGACTATTCGACAAAGTGACGATTGACCGGATGGGCGACAAAGTGGTGGTCCACCTGACCGAAGCAAAGCTGCTCGACCGCGTCGCGTTCGAAGGCAACAAGAAAATCAAGGACGCCGAACTTGCCGGCGTGGTGCAGTCCAAGGCACGCGGCTCGCTGCAGCGCGCCACGGTGCAGGCCGACGTCGGCCGCATCATGGAAGCCTACCGGCACGTCGGGCGCGATGATGTCGGCGTGGTGCCGGAAATCATCGATCGCGGAGGCGACCGCGTCGATCTCGTCTTCACCATCACCGAAGGCAAGAAGATCACGGTGCGGCAGATCAATTTCGTCGGCAATCACGTGTTCGGCAAGCGCCAGCTCGCCGCCGTGATCAAGACCTCCGCAACCAACATGCTGAGCTTTTTGATCGGCGGCGATGTCTATGACCCCGACCGTATCGCGGAAGATCGCGAGCAACTGCGGCTCTATTATCGCAACCACGGCTACGCCGATGCGACCGTCACCGACGCGCGCGCCGAATACGACCCCGCGACCAAAGGATTCACGCTCACGTTTTCGATCGACGAGGGTCAGCCTTATCATTTCGGCGACATCAGCATCAACTGCAACGTGCCGGGAATGGATGTCGAGAAGCTGCGGCGTCTGTTGCTCGCGCGCAAAGGCGCGGTTTTCGACGGCAGCGCGCTGGACAAGACCACTGAGGCACTAGCCCTCGAAATGGCGAAGCTCGGTTATCCCTTCGCACATGCCGTGCCGCGCATCACGCGCGACGCCATAGCACTGCGCACCGACGTCGCATTCGTGATCGACGAAGGACAGCGAACCTATGTCGAGCGCATCGAAATCCACGGCAATACCCGCACCCGCGACTATGTGATCCGCCGTGAATTCGATTTCGGCGAAGGCGACGCCTACAACAAGACGTTGATCGACCGGGCGGAGCGGCGGCTGAAGAACTTGAACTACTTTAAGACGGTCACGATATCGACTAAACCGGGCTCGGCGTCCGATCGCGTCGTGCTCGATGTCGAGGCCGCGGACCAGGCGACCGGCGACTTCAACATTGCCGGCGGTTATTCGACGACTGATGGATGGCTCGGCGAGCTCAAGCTGGGCGATCGCAATTTCTACGGCACCGGCGATACCGTGCAGACCACCTTCAGCTATGGCCAATACGCGCGCGGCATCGACCTGTCGGCCACCGACCCCTCCTTCTTCGGCAACCGTATTTCGGCGGGCATCGACCTGTTCGGCAAGCAATCGGTTGCGAACAGCTACCAATCCTATGGCGTCGATACCTATGGCGCTACGTTCTTGGTCGGCACGCCGCTCAACGAACAGACCAACGTGCAGTGGCGCTATTCGATCTATAATCAGAACGTCACGCTCGATCCGACGCTGGCTACGATAGCGTCATTGCCGATCCGGCAGGCGGCGGCGGCCGGGCCGCAATGGGTCTCGGCCGTCGGCGATACCGTCACCTACTCTACGCTCGATAATACCAAGAGCCCGACCAACGGCATCAATTCGCAGCTCAGGCAGGATCTCGCGGGCCTTGGTGGCGACGTGAAGTTCCTGCGAACCAGCGAGGACGCGCGCTACTATCAGTCGCTCGGCAACGACCTGGTTGGAATGGTCCGTGGCCAGGGCGGCTACATCACCGGTTGGGGCGGACAGCAGGTGCCGCTGACCAACAGCTTCTTCGGCGGCCCGAGCATGGTGCGAGGCTTTGCGCCCAACGGGTTCGGCCCACGCGATCTCACGCCCGGCACCACCATGGATAATGTCGGCGGCAGCATGTATTGGGCAACGACGGCGGAATTGCAGAGCGCAATTCCGGGCATACCGCAGGAATATGGTCTGAGGGCCTCCGCCTTTGTCGATGCCGGCAGCGTATTCCGCTACAGCGGACCGACGGCATTTCCGGGCTCGGCGCAATCGTTGCAGGTGGCGAACGCCAACGTGGTGCGCTCTTCGGTCGGTGTCGGCCTGACCTGGGCTTCCCCGTTCGGCGCGCTGACGGTCAATTACGCTGTGCCACTGACGAAAGCGTCCTACGACGTGGTGCAACCGCTCAACTTCAGCGCCGGTCCATTCTGACGATTTCGGCCGCGGCTCGCGTGCGTTCATTCATCCAAAGTCTACCGGCGGCGTCCAGCTCGCGCGGAACCCCTTCAGTACCCGTGGCGTTTCTCCGCTGATTTAGTCAAGAAGACCTGCGGGAGGTCCCCATGAAGAGAACATGGCGACGTGAATCCGTCCTTGACCTATATAATCTGCTGCTTGCCGCATTCCTACTGGCGTCTCCCTGGCTGTTCAAGTTGAGTAACGGCGCAGCGAGGATAGATCTGTGGGCCGGAGGCGCTGTGGTTGCTGCGATATCGCTCGCAGCGATTGCCGCCTACGCCAATTGGGAAGAGTGGGCCAACGTTGCCGTTGGGCTTTGGCTGATCATTTCTCCGTGGGCACTTGGGTTCGCCCACACGCGCGCCATGCACTACAGCATCGGCATCGGCGCGGTGGTGATTTTCTTCGCCTTGCTGGAGCTGTGGCTGCAATATGATGCGACACATTCCGGAGAGACCCATCAGGATTCCACAGCGAGCTCGCAACGGCACTGACGCCATGCGGGCGCGAAGGCCATAAATCGCATCCGCGCACGGTGCATCGTTTCGACGGCGCATCTTGCGCGGTGCGCCGGCGCTCTACCGCCGCTCCGTCGCAAAGCCGTAGATCAGCGCCAGCCGGTCGAGACATTCACCGAACCGCCGGCCGAAATAATCGCGCCAGCGCTGGGTCCGCAAGTTGCGGCGCTGGCCGACCTGCTCCATCGAGAGCCCCATGACCAGCACCTCGTGCACCAGCGCCGCTCCATCGGCGCCAAGCTCGCGCTCGACCCGGCCCAGCCGCAGCACCGCCTTGCGCTGGCCTTCGGTGATCGGCTCCCGCTTCTGCACGCCATCAACATATTCGCGTGTGGGATCGACGGCTTGCGGGCCACGCTCGGCCTTTTCCCAATCGTTCTGGAACGCGCGCCCGCCCTGGTACTGGGCCTCGTCGATCTGGCGATGCGAATGCAGCCGGCCCAACGGATCGTTGCGGATCGAGCGCAGGGCGACGATCTTCTCGCCCGGCTCCAGCGCCAGCGGATCGTCGACTTCAATCGCCGCCACTTCGGCATTGAGCGGCAGATCACGGGAGCGCCGGTCATGCACTTTTGTCAACCTGTAGGATTTGTTGCGTTTGGCGCGTGCCATCTCGATACTCCCATGCCGTCGCTTTAAGCTCAGCAGCGGCTAAGCCGCCTCGACCAACCGCAGCATCACCGGACCGGCTGAGCGTTCCGACGCGTCGCCTGGGCCGCGCGTCAGATGAAAATGCGCCGTGCAATAGCTCGAGCCTTCGCGCGTGGGATGGCCGCAGAAAGCAATGGCCTCGCCCTCCCTGTCGCCGCCATAGGGATAACGGCAATCGCCTCGCTCGAGATCGACAAGCGAAAGCAGGCGCGGCTTGATACCGACGCAACGCAGTTTGACCGGCTCGACGCATACCGGCGCCGGTTTGGGCGGCACCGGCTTGGCAGCGCGGCGCTCGCGCGATCTACGCGGCTGCGGCGTGCTCGTCTTCTGCGGCACTCTATGTGGCTCTTTGGGCTGGTCTGGACCGGCAAGCCCCATGCGCCTGCCGCGGCCGATCGCGGCGTTGCGGCTATAGTCGGTTCCAAATTTCGCGTTGAGCGCGCCGGCAATCTCCGAATAGGACATGCCCTTGGCGAGATATTCGCGCAGCGCATCGCAATGCTCCGGCGCCCAGTTGGTCGCTTGCATGATTGTTTGCCTTTGTGCGGGGCGGGATTTCAGATCAGCTGATTCCACCCAGGCGAATTAATTTCTGATATTCCGAAATCAAAAGTCAAGCTTGATTTCTGATAATCGGAATTGCTATGGTTTCGGAAATTCGAAAGAGATAGCGGCCATGCTGGATGTCGCCATGATCGAGCGGGGACTGGGGAAGCCGGGCAAGACCAAGGGCGGTCTGGCGCAGGCGATGGGCGTGCGCCCGGGCGCGGTTTCGGAGATTCTGTCCGGGCTGCGCCTGATCAAGGCCTCGGAAATCACGCCCATTATCGAATATCTGGAGCTAAACTCGGTGCCGATCATGGGCCGCGTCGGCGCCGGCGCCTCGATCGAGCCGGAGCACGAGCAGGTGCCGCCGGAAGGCCTCGGCGAGGTTGAACTGCCCTTCCCTATTGCGGAGGAAACTATTGCCTTTGAGGTGGCCGGCGATTCCATGCTGCCAAAGTACGAAAACGGCGACGTCATTGTGGTATACCGCGAGCAGCGTCATCCATTGGCGAGCTTCTACGGCGAAGAGGCCGCGGTGCGCCTGAAGACCGGCGAGCGCTACCTGAAAACCATCGAGCGCGGCAAATCCGCAAGTCTCGTCAACCTGACCAGCTTCAACGCCAAGCCAATCAGTGGCGTAAAGCTGGAATGGATCGGGGAAATCTGCGTCACGCTGCCACGCGGCCAAATCGAGCGTTTGCGGAGCAAGGCGGCCGGTCGCGCGCGAAAGGCGGCAAAAGCGCATGGCGGGCGGGCTCCGGACAAATGAGGGTCACGCCGGCGCAGGCCAGCGCCCGGCTGATTCTGGCAACGCCCGCGACCGGTACGGTCCGGCGATCCATTTTTTCTGATTTTCAGAATCACACCTTGACTAATTTCTGATTTTCAGAAATACTACCTTCAGAGACCTGAAGGTGGCCCACTTGCAATATTTCGTCGTGATGATCGACTATGGACGGCGCGGCCGCGAAGCCGTGGTCGATCCCGAGATCACAAGGCGCGAAGTGATTTCGCGCGTAGCATCCGGCGAATACAAGAATGTCAGCTTCATCCATGAGATCGCCGATAGCTCGGTCGAGGATATCACCGCCGACATCCTCAGCGAGGCCGCCCTTCCCGACATCGCGACGAATGAAGCCGGCATGGAGGCCGGAAAACTCGATCACGCCCGGGATTTGCGAAAGCACGAGGCGCTGTAACTTTACGGATGACGCGCGCGACCGATACGTCAATCTCCCCGAGAGGCCAGCGATCTCTATTGCAACGCACTCCGTCCCTTTTGTCCTGAAACTATCGGCGCGGTGTGGCGGGAACTTTGGCACCCCGCGAGGGTTATGTCGCCATCCGATTGAGTTGAGTTACTCGTCGAGAATCCGCGGGGGGCGCCCGAGGGTGCCATGTCAAACGTCAAAGCTTTCGCAGCCATCAAAAATTTCGCCGTTGTTGCCGTGATCGCCGTTCTCGCGGGAGCCGCCTACGCCGCGCCGCCCGGAAGGGGTGGTGGAGGCGGAGGCGGAGGGGGCGGAGTTCACATCGGTGGCGGTGGCGGTGGTGGCGCACCGCATTTCGGTGGCGGCGGTGGCGGACCGCATTTCGGCGGCGGCGGTGGCGGACCGCATTTCGGGGGCGGAGGAGGAATGCACATCGGCGGCGCGCCTCATGTTGGTGGCGGGCCGGCTATAGGGGCCATGCGCGGCGGCGGACCGCATTTCGGCGGAGCGCCGCGTGTAGGCGCCGCACCTCGCTTCGCCGGCAGGCCGGCGGTCTCACACTTCGCGGGGCGTCCCGCTTTCCGCGGTCAGCGTTCAGTCGAGGCGCGGGGCGGCGGCCCCGCCTTCCGCGGCCAGCGCTCGTTTGCGGCTCGCAGCGGCGTGGGCCGTAGCGCCAGCCGCGCTGCAGCACTGAGGACCAATACGCCGATCACCCGATCAGCCGCGATCACGCGATCCAACGCCGCGATCAACCGAAACGCCCGGAATGTCAACGCAAGCATCGGCCCGAATCGGACTGCGACCATGAACCGGGCCGCGATCGTAAAATCGAACGCGGTGCGGAATGTCATGAACTCGCGATCGGCCACCGCCGCGCTGCACAATCCAACCGCGCTTCGCAGCCCAAACGCCCGCACGCAACTTCTTGCGAGCGCGGCCACGGCGGGGTGGCGTGAGGGCCACGGCGGCGGCGGATGGTGGCGGCATCGCCACGGCGGGTTCGGCTGGGTCGGGCCGCTGTTCTGGCCGCTCGCCTACTATGACATCTATGATTATACCTTGTGGGGCTATGGCTATGATCCCCTATTCTGGGATTACGGCTACCAAGACATCTATGCCGGCGTATTTGCCCCTTACGGTTATGAGGACCAGCTAGCTTATCTGCCTTCGGGCGGGGGCGGATATGCTGCAGGCTCTCGGGCCACCGTTGGACGAGCGCGGGCTAGCGCGGCTCCAGCGGCGAGCCAGTTAGCGCCATTGTGCGGTGACGACAGCCGCGAGATCGCAGGCCTTCCGATCGACCAGATCCAGCAGATCATTCAGCCGAACGAGGCCCAGCGTGAAGCGCTGGACGAACTTGCCAATGCTTCAGCGAAGGCGGCGAAGGAGATCAAGGGCGCGTGTCCAACCCAGGTATCACTGACGGCGCCGGATCGAATCGCAGCCATGCAGCAGCGGATCGAGGCGATGATATCGGCGGTCGACACAGTCCAACCGGCACTGCAGAAGTTTTACGACCTGCTGAATGATGAACAGCGAGCCCGGCTCAACGCGCTGGTACAGCAACAGCAGCAGGCCAACACTAGCAGCGGCTCGCTCCTGCAAAGCTGCCAGTCTGCACAAGCGAGTGTGCCGGAGTGGCCGGCGGCGGAAATCGACGCCAAGGTTCACCCGACCGAAGCGCAACGCGCGAGCCTTACGGCGCTACAGCAGGCCAGTGCAAACGCCGCGGAAATGCTCAAGGCGTCCTGTCCGACCAGCGAACCGATCACGCCGCCGGCGCGGCTCGAGGCGATCGCCAATCGGCTCGAAACCATGCTGCAGGCAGTCAAAAATGTGCGCGCGGCGCTTGACGACTTCTATGGCAAATTGAGTGACGAGCAGAAGGCACAGTTCGAGGCGATCGGGCCGGCCCGCGAGGCGTCATCTGGCCAGCCGGCCGCGTCCGACCAACAGCCCGCCCCGCGAACGCATGTCCGGCGCCACCACCATGCAGCCGTCCCCGGAATAGTCCGCCATCTCTTATCGATGGCCCGATGGTGAACCTCATCGCAAGGCGGTGTCCGCGCCGCCTTGCGACCAGCCTTAAACAATTTGCCAGGCCGCCGTGTTATGCATGAAGTAGAAATCCGCACCCTCGCGAAAGTCTCCAGGCGCCTCGTACCATTCCTCATCGTCTGCTACTTCGTCGCATACCTCGACCGGGTCAATGTCAGCTTTGCCGCGCTGACGATGAACCAGGATCTTGGCCTGTCGCAAACTGCGTTCGGCTTCGGCGCCGGTATCTTCTTCATCGCCTATTTCATCTTCGAAGTGCCGTCCAACCTGCTGCTGGAGCGTTTCGGCGCCCGCAAATGGATCGCCCGCATCATGCTGAGTTGGGGAATTCTCTCCGGCCTGATGGCATTTATTCCAGACATCGCCCGCGCCACCGGCTGGGGCAACGAGAACAGCTTCTATCTGATCCGTGTCTTGCTCGGCGCGGCCGAAGCCGGCTTCTTCCCTGGCATCATCTTTTACTTGACGCTGTGGTTTCCGGCCGAATATCGCGCCCGGATCGTCGGCTATTTCATGGCCGCCATCCCGCTCTCGACCGTGATCGGCGGGCCGGTCTCCGGCGTACTGCTCTATCTTCATGGCGGACTCGGACTCGCCGGTTGGCAATGGCTGTTCGTCCTCGAGGCGGTGCCAGCGATCCTCCTGGCAGGCGTGGTATTTTTCTATCTGACTGACCGTCCGGCCGATGCGACGTGGCTCGCGCCCGACGAGCGCAGCTGGCTCGCCGAGCGACTGGCGCTGGAGCAGCGCCAGCGTCTGGCGGTGCGCAGCTACACCGTCGCGGAGTCGCTGGTGAACCCGCGGGTACTCGGACTGAGCCTGGTATATTTCGGCGCCGTGGCGACGAATTACGGTCTGAGTTTCTTCTTGCCGCAGATTGTCAAGGCGTTCGGCCTCAACACGTTTCTCACCACCGTGGTCTCCGCGACGCCTTACGTTGTCGGCGTGGTCGGCATGGTATGGTGGGGCCGGCGTTCGGATCGCGTCGCCGAACGGCGGCTCCATACCGCTATGCCGTTGTTCCTCGCCGCGGCCGGCATCGCCGTCTCCACAGTGCTCGATGATCCCTCGTTAAAGATGATCGCACTTTGCGTGGCCGGCTTTGGCATCTTCGCCTGCCTGCCGGTATTCTGGACATTGCCCACGGCCTTCCTCTCCGGCGCCGCGGCTGCAGCCGGCATCGCCGTGATCAACTCGATCGGCAATCTCGCGGGTTTCGCCGGGCCGTTTGCGATGGGCTGGATCAGGGACCACACCGGCAGCTATACCGGCGGCCTGCTGCTGCTCGCCGGGCTCGGCATCGTCGCGATGGGCACCGTACTGACGCTCGGCCACGACGATGCGTTGGAGCGCGCCCCGGCCGGCGCGGAGTAAGGACGGTTCAGCCGTCGCCCGCTTAAGCCGGCAACGCGCTTGCGACGGAGAGCATCAGACCGTCAGAACCGTCGATCCAGTGGTCTTGCGCGCGGCAAGATCGGCGTGCGCCTTGGCGGCGTCCTTTAACGGATAGGTCTGGTGGACCTCGATCTTTACCGCGCCTGACTGCACCACCTCGAACAGCTCTTTGGCCATGGCGACGAGGTTTTCGCGCTTGGCGGCATAAGTAACGAGCGTCGGGCGGGTGACGTAGAGCGATCCCTTCTGCGCGAGCAGGCCAAGGTTGAGCGGCTCGACGTTGCCGGAAGACTGGCCGAACAGCGCCACGACTCCGAGCGGCGCCAGGCAGTCGAGCGACTTCAGGAAGGTGTCCTTGCCGACGGAATCATAGACCACCGGCACCTTCTTGCCTTCCGTGATCTCTTCAACGCGTTTGACGAAATCCTCGCGCGTATAAACAATCGTGTGAGCGCAGCCATGGGCCTTGGCGAGTTTTGCTTTCTCGTCGCTGCCGACGGTGCCGATGACGGTAGCGCCGAGATGCTTTGCCCATTGGCTCAGGATCGTGCCGACGCCGCCGGCGGCCGCATGCAGCAGGATGGTGTCGCCGGATTTCACGCGATAGGTCTGGCGGATCAGGTACTGCACCGTCAGGCCTTTCAGCATCATCGCCGCCGCCGTCTTGTCGTCGATGCTATCGGGCAGCTTGAGCAGGCGATCGGCGGGAATCAATCGCGCCTCGGAATAGGCGCCGAGCGGCGCGGCACCGTATGCAACGCGATCGCCCGGTTTCAGATCACTGACGCCGGATCCGACTTCTTCGACCACGCCCGCGGCCTCACCGCCCAGCCCGCTCGGCAACTGCACCGGATAAAGTCCGGAGCGATTATAGATGTCGACGAAGTTCAACCCGACCGCGGTGTGGCGGATGCGCGCTTGCCCGGGACCGGGCTTGCCGACGCTTACTTCCTCCCAGACGAGGACATCGGGTCCGCCGGAGCTGTGAAAGCGGATGGCGTGCGTCATGGAACTACCTCCTCGGGTCAGGTGACAAAGGGCATAAAGGCTGCAGCGAGCAGAACCCGCCGGCTGGAATGTCTACAATATGTGCCGAACTAGCGACAAGGAACACCCTCCCGCGCGATATGGCTGCCCCGCATGAGTTCTCGCCACGACCGACGAGCGATTTGGGGACGAGACGTCGGGAACCATCATACGGACCGTTGCGTTTTTTTCGATATCTGATGGGAGCATCATATGCGCGATGGTCAGGATCAAAAAGGCTCGATGAACAGAGGAACGCTCGCCATCGTCGTTGCCGCCTTCGTTCTCCTGTTTGCCATCGTCACCTGGGGACCGTGGAGCACCCGACATGTCGAGAGCAATCCCGGACCCAGCGGAACGCCAGGGTCGACGGCTGTCGACACGACCCCGCCGCCGGCCGATGGGCCTTCAGGGAACACCACAGGATCGGCGCGTTGACTCGATTTATCGTAGCCGCCGTTAGGCATCGATCGCGTCCTTGATGCGCTTGCGGGTCAGCGGCAAGTTGCGCAACCTCTTTCCGGTGGCATCGGCGATTGCGTTGGCGATCGATGCCGCGGCCGGCCCCTGCCCGGTTTCGCCGCTGCCCAGGAACGGCTGTCCCGGCCGGTTGATAATTTGCACATCGATGCTGTCGGGGACCGCATCGAAGCGCAGGATCGGATAGGTCTGCCAGTCGATGCTGGTGATCCTGGTGTCGTCGAAGGTCACGCTTTCGTAGAGCGTCCAGCTCATCGACTGCACGATCGCGCCCTCGATCTGGTTGATCAGCCCATCCGGATTGACCACCTGCCCACTATCGACCGCCGCGACCGCCCGCACCAGGCGCGGGCGCCCGGTTTCGCGGTTCACCTCGACCTCGCTGGCAACGGCGCAATAGGCCGCGAGATTCTTGTAGCGCGCAAAGGCAAAACCAAAGCCGCGATCGCTCGGCGCCTTTTGGCCCTTCCGCCAGCCGAAGCCGAGAGCGGCCTTTTCAATCACCTCGCGCCCGCGTTGGTCATCGAGATGTCTAAGCCTGAACTCGACCGGATCCGCGCCAGCCGCAACGGCCAACTCGTCCATGAAGCTCTCGATCGAAAACACATTGTGATAGGCGCCGAGCGCGCGCATCGCAGATATCCGAAGCGGCATCTCCGGAATGAAGTGATGCACCACATGGGCGTTGGGGAATGTGTAGATGGGGATCGCATTGCGATCGCCGCCGCCTTCCGGCAATGGAATAGGCTTCGCCGCCGGCACCGCGAAGGGTTGGGCCATATGCTGGGCCGCCAGCATGCAGCCGGCGCCGCCCGGGCGCATCGAATGGGTATTGCTCCAGACCTCGAAGTTCCAGTCGGCGATCTTGCCGTTCTCGTCGAGCGACGCCTTCAGCTTCGTCACCATGGCCGGGCCGTACGGCTCCCAGGCATGTTCCTGCTCGCGCATCCATTGCACGCGTACGGGCACGCCGGGCATCGCGTGCGCGATCAGCGCCGCATCAGCTGCGGCATCGTCGGCACCGTTATGGCCATAACAACCGGAGCCCTCGACATGGATCAGGTGGACACTCGCCGGCGGCATCTTCAGCATCTGCGCAATGCCCTGACGGTCCGGATAGACGCCTTGCGTGTGGGTCCAAACCGTCATTGCGCCGTCCGTGAATTGCGCGACCGCGCAGGACGGCCCGATCGACCCATGCGATTGATAAGGCCGCGTGTAGCTGGCTTCGATCGTCTTGCGCCCGACGACCGCCGGATTGCTGCGTTCAAAGATCGTCGAATCCTGCGATGGCAGTTTGGTGAGGACATTAGCCAGATCGTCCTGCTTCGGCAGCCGTGCCGTCTCCTTCCACTTGGCTGCGGCGGCGAGCGCATTCATTGCCTTGACCGCAAGAAATTCCTTGCCCGCGACCACGGCGAGGAAATTGCCATCGCGCAGGACCTTGACGACACCAGGCATTTTTTCGATCGTCGACGTATCGCAATCGATCAGTTCCGCGCCATAGCCCGGCGGCCGCACGATCCGCGCATGCACCATGCCCGGCAGCCGGATATCCTGAACATAGGCGGCACCTCCGGTCACCTTGGCCGGGATATCGACTCGCGGCACCGCCTGGCCCATCACCTTGAACGTCGACGGGTCCTTTAGTCTGGAGTTGGCCTGCGCCTGCACATGCAGCATGTCGGCCGCGACCAATTCACCATAGCTCAGCCGCCGTCCATTCGGCGAGATCACCGCACCATCTTCGGTTCGCAGATTCTCCGCGGGCAGTTCGAGACGTTTTGCGGCCTCTGCTATCAAGAGCCCGCGCACCTGCGCGGCGACATTCTGGATCGCGGTGCCGCTGTCCTGCATCGAATGGCTGCCGGAGGTGTAGCCTTCGTTAGCGGTAAGCTGCGTATCGGCCGTGACGACCTTTAGCGAAGCAAAGGGAGCATCAAGCTCTTCAGCCGCGATCTGCTGAAAGGCAGTCTTAAATCCCTGACCAAGTTCGGCCTTGCCGGTGAACACCGTGATCGAGCCGTCGGCATCGATCCTTATCCAGGAATCGAGGTAGGGCGTCGTCGCAAGGCTACCCGGGGGTTTCGGCGCCGGTGTTGCAACTGGTGCGGCTTGGTCCTGCGCGAAGGCGGCGGTGAGCGAGAAGCTGACGATGAGCGCGCCACCGCCCATAAGCACGCGGCGGCGATCAAGTATGACGGGGGCGTTCATGGCACGCTCCCTTGATTGCCCGGCGATAATTCGGCGGTGTCCATCAGCCGCGCGGCGCGGCGCACGGCGCGCAGGATGCGCATATGGGTGCCGCAGCGGCACAGATTCTGCTCGAGCTCGGTGCGTATCTCCTCATCGGTCGGCTTGGAATTCTTCTGCAACAGCGCCTGTGCCCGCATCATCATCCCGGCAATGCAATAGCCGCATTGCGCGGCCTGTTCTTCCATGAAAGCGCGCTGGATCGGCGCCGGCTCGGATATCGTCCCTAAGCCTTCGAGCGTCGTCACCTGCTTGCCCTCGAGCAAGAGCAGCGGCGTCACACAAGACAGCACGGCCTTGCCGTCGACAATCACCGTGCAGGAGCCGCACTGGCCGAGCCCACAACCGAATTTGGCGGCATTAAGCTTGAGATCGTTGCGCAGCACATAAAGAAGCGGCGTATCCGGATCGGCGTCAAGCTGATGTGTCAGACCATTGATCATCAATGTCATCATGGCTTGTCTCGCTGGCTTGCATCGGGCGGCGCATTGCGCGGCCCCGCTGAGGTCTGGAGAAAAACGGTCTGCGTGCGGCGCGCGTCTTCGACGGTCTTTTCAACGCCGTTCCACGGCACCTGGTTGCCAAAGCGGGTCCTCAGGAAATTCAACAACGCGGCGATCTGCGTGTCGCTCATGCTGGCCGCGAAGCCCGGCATGATCGGGCTGCGCTCGCCTTCCAAGGGACGAACGCCTGAGAGCACGATGTTGGCGAGGTTGCGCGGATCGGGGCTTGCGATCGCGGTTGAGAGACCAAGGTTGATTCCGCCATAAGGCGGTGGCCGGCCGCCCTCGTGGCAGCTCGCGCAGGCCGCGGCATAGATCGACGCCCCGACCGCATCGGCCTGAGGCGCCGGTGCGGCACCCGATTTCGCCTGCGCCAAGGCCGCCTCGCCCTGCCGCTTGCGATCCGGCGTCGGCGTGCCGAGCACATCGGCCATATAGACTGCGATAGCGCGGACGTCGCTCGAGGGGGCAGAGGAAAGATTGCTCACCACCTGCGCCATCGGCCCGCGAGCGGTGCCGTGATCGGGGTGCCAGCCGTCGCGCAAATAGGAAAACAGCGCTTGCGCATCCCAAGGCACCGGCGACGAAGATTGCGCGTTGATCGGATAGGCCTGCCAGTTGTCGACGTCGCCGCCGGCAAATGACGCGCTGGCGCGTTCCGCACCAAGTGCGTTGCGCGGCGTATGGCAGGCGCCGCAATGCGCGAGCCCCTCGACCAGATAGGCGCCGCGATTCCATTCCGCGCTCTTGGTGCTGTCCGGACGGTAACTGCCGCGATGCAGAAACAATAGCTTCCAGCCCGCGATCAGGACACGATAATCGAGCGGAAAGGCAAGCTGGTTCTCGCGAGCCGGCGCGCGAACCGGCTCGCGCGTCATCAGGAAGGCGTAGAGCGCTCTATCATCCTCATCGCTGACATTGGTGAAGTGATCATAGGGAAATGTCGGATAGAGGTGGGTGCCGTCGCGACCGACGCCCGAGCGCATGGCGCGGCGGAATGCAGCTTCGGACCATCGACCGATCCCGGTCTCCGGATCCGGCGTGATATTGGAGGAATAGACCGTACCGAACGGTGTCGGCACCGGCAGGCCGCCGGCAAAATTCCTGGCCCCGCGCACCGTGTGGCAATCGCCGCAGTTTCCGATCGCCGCCAACTCGCGACCGCGTTTGACCAGACCGGCATCGAAGGATAGTGGCGTGGGTGGATCGATCGCGGCAATCGTGGGCCGCCACGCGAGGGCAAACGCCGCCGCCGCGCCGCCGACGCACAGCGCGGCCAAAATGCCCCCGATGATTGCTGACCTTTTCATCCGTCCCGACAGCTTTTGGCTTCCTACTAACATGAAACCAGCGCGGCGTGTCCTGCGCCAAGACCTCATCACCGCCTGTTGACCGCAGCGATTTTCACTGCGGCGCCGTCTGCCCGCAGGAATCATCTCGCAGCGCAACACATTTACGACAGCCGGGCGATAGCCGCGCGAGATCGACGGTTCGCCTGTCACATCTCTGTCGCGCGAACCACGCAAGGAGGGTCGGCCAGAGCTTTGAGGGGCGGCGAACGGATGCCGGGACCGAGACTACCGTGAGCGCATGGATCGCACTTCTTGGCGCCGGCCTGCTCGAGATCGCCTGGGCGCTCGGGCTGAAATATTCTGATGGACTCACCCGCCTTTGGCCGAGTGTTGCAACGCTGGTTGCGATCGCGCTCAGCTTCGGATTGATGGCGCTTGCGTTGCGCTCGCTGCCATTCGGCACCGCGTATGCGGTGTGGACGGGCATCGGAGCCGCAGGCTCTATCATCGTTGGAATCATTCTATACAGCGAACCAGCCGATCCCATACGCATCCTCTGCCTGACTTTGATTATCGCCGGGATGATCGGGCTGAAACTGAATTCGCCCGTCTGAACCGCCGCGACGATATTCCTGCAATCGTTCCAACCGACACAATGATGTGACCGTCACGTTACCCGACGCCGATTGCTCGCAACTTACAACGATTTCCACAGGCACTCTCGCCGGATCGAAATCCTGACTCATTATGGTCGCACCGTTTTCACGCGGCATTTGTAAGAGACCTCGCGAACCATATTCGAGGAGCATGAGCGTGGAATCCGACTACGATCTGACGCCCGATCAATGGGAGGCGCTGAAGGCGCTTCGTACGCCCGCGCGTCTTTCTTCCAGTCGCTTTGCGTTCGAGCAACTAGTCGCGCTTGAACTTGCCGCGCTCGATGATGGGCGCCCGGTCATGACATCCATGGGACGCAAGGTCCTGGTACGAGGCTCTTCAAGATTGCTGGACCTCGCCGCCTGAGGCATTTCCGGCGCCAATCGTCACATCGTCTGCCGCGCACATTCCGGCGAATCCCGTTTCTAGTGCTCTTGGCCCGAGCGAGGACCGCCTGAAAAATAATCTTTTGCTGGCCGGCAAAATCGGATTTGCTCGGCTCGTCGGGCTATGTCGGCCTGCGATGCCAGGGATCGCTTCAAGGACTTGGACATGAACGGACTTTTCACATGAGCGGACGTTTCGCATGAGCGGACTTGGCGGCCTCAACAAATCACCCAATGGCGTCGTCATCGGGCTGGTTCAGCTCCAATTGCCTGTGGTCGCGACCAAGGCCGATCTGGCGCGCCAGACCGAGCGCATCGTCGCCATGGTCGGCAAGGCACGACGAAATCTCTCCACCATGGATCTCGTGGTGTTTCCGGAATACTCGCTGCACGGATTGTCGATGGACACCAATCCGGACATCATGTGTCGCCTCGACGGTCCCGAGGTCGCAGCCTTCAAGCAAGCATGCATCGACAACAATATCTGGGGCTGCTTCTCCATCATGGAGTTCAACGCGGACGGCAATCCCTACAATTCCGGGCTGATCATCAACGATCGCGGCGAGATCAAGCTCTACTACCGCAAATTCCATCCCTGGATTCCCGTCGAGCCGTGGGAGCCCGGCGACATCGGCATTCCCGTGATCGAGGGGCCGAACGGCGCCAGGATCGCGCTCATCATCTGCCATGACGGCATGTTCCCCGAGATGGCGCGCGAATGCGCCTACAAGGGCGCGGAGATCATGATCCGCACCGCCGGCTACACCGCGCCGATCCGCGACAGCTGGCGCTTCACCAATCAGGCGAACGCGTTCCAGAATTTGATGGTGACCGCCAACGTCTGCATGTGCGGCTCTGACGGATCGTTCGATTCCATGGGCGAAGGCATGATCGTGAATTTCGACGGCTCTATCATCGCCCATGGCACCACCGGGCGGCCCGACGAGATCATCACTGCCGAAGTCCGCCCCGATCTCGTGCGCGAAGCGCGCATCAACTGGGGCGTCGAGAACAATATCTACCAGCTTTGGCACCGCGGCTATGTCGCGGTGAAAGGCGGCGCGATGGATTGCCCTTACACTTTCATGCAGGACATGGTCGCCGGCACCTTCCGCCTGCCATGGGAGGACAAGATCAAGGTGACCGACGGCACGTCCTGCGGCTTTGCGGTCCCCACGCGCATGTTCGGCAAGACCGCCAAAGCCGCGGAATGAAAGTCGCGATGTGCAATTGAACTTGTCAAACAGCTACCCGTCATTGCGAGCCAACGGGTCGCGCGAATGCGCGCCCGATGACAGGCTCCGCGAAGCAATCCAGAACTCTTCCCGCGGAAACGGCCTGGATTGCTTCGTCGCTTCGCTCCTCGCAGTGACACGCGTTTGCATTCTCGCAGCACCTTGCGCCCGAGCTATGCATTGAACGTTGCCCTCGAGAAGAGAGAGGGCGCAGGGAAAGCCGGGTGCTCAGCAAGCACCCGCAGCCTCGCACGCAAACAAAAAAGCGCACGAGCGTAGTCGCCACAGGTTCGCCAAACAGTCCGGCCTTCCCTGCGCAATGGTTTACGGCTTATAACGTGCTCTCCTTGGTGACCGGGCTTTCTTGCCACCATCGCTTGCGGATCGCTCCGCCAACTTGACGCCAGCGTCGGGGCGTCAGGACCACACGGCTTCGCCGTCCGCAGGTCTGCGCTCTCGTCAGCAGCGCCGCCTACGTCCACCGCATCCCGCACCCAACGTTCGTGACGATCGCGAAACGCCCCTCTTGCGAGTGCAGGACGCGGGAATCAGTGCAGGTGATTTGCCCGACGGCACAAGCGGAATATTTTTGGTAGGGGACTGGACGACCCAAATCAGCTTGAATCGCCTCATCAAATTACGCTTTAGGCGCACGCGCCTAAGGACATCCAGGCTGGAGCATATCGACAGGACTGCCTATCTCAATGGGGCGTGATCTGGCTGGAACCGAAAGGACTTGTAATGGCAAAGAACATGATTTGCCTTTGGTACGATAAGGACGCCGAGGCTGCTGCCCGCTTCTACGCCGAAACCTTCCCTGACAGCGTCGTTGGAGCCGTCCAGCGTGCACCCAGTGACTACCCATCCGGCAAGGCGGGTGATGTATTGCTGGTCGAATTTACGGTTGCCGGCGTTCCTTGTATCGGCCTCAACGGCGGTCCCGCGTTCAAACATAACGAGGCCTTCTCGTTCCAGATCGCCACTGACGATCAGGACGAGACCGACCGCTATTGGAACGCCATCGTTCGCAATGGCGGGCAGGAAAGCGCGTGCGGCTGGTGCAAAGACAAATGGGGCGTCTCCTGGCAAATCACGCCGCGTGTGCTAACCGAGGCGTTAGCGGCTGGCGGTGATGAAGCAAAGCGCGCATTTGACGCGATGATGGGTATGAAGAAGATAGACGTCGCCGCGATCAAGGCTGCGCGACGCGGCTGACATTGCGCTCGCGCCTGGACGCCCAAAGGCGCACCGACAACACTAGTGAGCCGAGCGGGAGGAAAACACCTCAGGGCTCGGCCCTGCTCATTTGCGCGGGAATGGGTCACGGCCGGCGGGTTGATGTCCTACGGTGAGAACCTGGCGGCGATGGATCGTCGCGGCGTGTATTTCGTAGACAAGATCCTGAAAGGCGCGAAACCGGCCGACCTCCCGGTCGAACAAGTCACCAAGTTCGAGCTCATCGTCAACCTCAAGACAGCGAAAGTCATGGGCTGGATCATTCCGCCCGAGATATTGGCAACGGCGGACGACGTGATCGAATATTCTCAAGTCCGGCTTGGGCTCAGGAAGTGGCACGCCGCGTCCTTTCATTGCGATGCGGGATTTGATCGCTATCGGAGCATGGCGGACATCGATCAAGCCACACCAACCAAGCTCAATTCATGAGTACGCGGTCTAATTTCCTGGCGGATGAAGCCGCTGGCGGGAGCGGGTAAAGGACGGCCGCTCGCGCGTGAAGCCCATGCACAAGCCTTGCAATCGCGTCGCAATTGACCCGAAACGGCCACTTGTAATTAAAGACCACTTGGTCTATATATCGGCGATGCGCCACCAAACCGCAGTGCAGTTGCCCCGCGGCCGCCCCCGAAGTTTCGACACGGAAGCCGCTGTCGAACGCGCGATGGGTGTGTTCTGGTCGCGCGGCTATCACGCCACGGCGCTACCGGACCTTCTTCGTGCGACGAAGCTCTCGCGTGGCAGCCTTTACGCCGCTTTCGGCGACAAGCACTCGCTCTTCTTGCGTGCGCTTGATCGCTACGTTGCCGATGCCCTGACACGGATGGATATCGAACTCGACCCCCGCAGAGAGCCGGTCGACGGCCTGCGGGCCTACCTTGCCGGTTACGTGGACCGCACCAGCGGTGCCAATGGTCGGCGCGGATGCCTGCTGGTGGCCACAGCCATGGAACTGGCTGGCCGTGATGCCGAAGTTGATCGTCGCATCGGGAGCTTTTTCAAAGCCATGGAGGCTAGGGTGGCTGATGCATTTTCCCGTGCGAAGGCGGCGGGCAAGTTGGCCGATGGCGTTGAGCCTCTAAGTGCCGCCCGAATTCTCGTCTGTTTCGTCGAGGGGCTGCGAGTGGTCGGTAAAACGGCACCAACACGGATCACGTCGCAAGCCACCGTTGACGCTCTTCTCGACCGCTTCATCAGGTAGACAACCCATGGACGCCTCCGCTGTCAGCGCGTCTATATCTAGACCAAACGGTCTTGAAAGGAAGACTGCCATGTCCGCCATCCAGATCGTCTGCGCGGTGGCCGTCCCCTTGCTCTGGGGTTATCAGTTCGTGGTCATCAAAGTGGGCGTTATGGAGTTTCCGCCTCTCTTCTTCCTCGCACTGCGCTTCCTGGCCATCGCGCTGCTGCTTATTCCGTTCGTCAAAAGGCCCACACGTCAACAGTTCGGCCCTATCGCAGCTATTTCGGTTTTCCTTGGTGGACTAAACTTCGGGCTCTTCTATGTTGGCCTTGGGCTCGGCTCGGGAAGCATGTCGGCCGTGGCATATCAGCTCGCCACGCCCTTCACCGTCCTGTTGGCTTGGCCGCTGCTGGCGGAGAGGCCGTCTCTAACTACGGCCGCCGGAGTGGTGGTTGCATTCGTCGGCGTGGTCGTGTTGGCAGCGGGGCCCGGCCTGTCGGCACACGCTCTTCCGCTGCTGCTTGTGGTCGGGGCAGCTTTCGCGTTCGCGGTGTCCAACGTCTTGACGAAGCGCTACGGCCCTTTTGACCCTTTGATGTTGATGGGGTGGTCGTCGCTGCTCACGGTGCCGCAGGTCATTTTGATGTCGTTGCTCCTTGAACACGGACAACTGGCGAGCCTTGTCACGGCGGATGAACGTGGTTGGCTGGCACTCGTCTACACAATATTCATCGGAGGAATTGTTGGGTTTGGCCTTTGGTTCTGGCTGATCGCCCGTTGCTCCATGGGCCGCGTCGCACCATTCAGTCTGCTGCTTCCGTTGTTCGCATTGATTTCGAGCGTGTTGTTCCTTGGCGACCGCATGACCCCAAAGTTGATTGTCGGTGGGCTGCTCGCCATCTCCGGCGTCGCCATCACACAAGTAAGATCGACCGCTCGACCAATTTGAACTTAGCGGCTTGAATCAGCCGATGAGACGGTTGACAGCGCGCGGCCGTTCCGACGCAATGGGCCGCCAGCCTGAGGTTGCGTATGGACATCCAGACCCGTCCGGACCCGGTCGCCCGCGCCCGCGAGCTCGCCGCGGAGATTGCCGCCGCGGCCGACGAGATCGAGCGCACGCGGCGCATCCCCGAGGCCTTGCTGGAGCGGCTCCATGACTCACGGCTGTTCCGCATGCTGCTGCCGCGCTCGGCGGGTGGCGACGAGACCGCGCCCGCGCTCTACGTGGCGGCGATCGAGGAACTCGCCCGGCACGACGCCTCGATTGCGTGGAACGCCTTCGTCGCCAACAGTTCCTCCCTGATCGCCGCCTATCTGGAGCCTGCGGCCAATCACGCCATCTTCGCCGATCCGCGCAGCATCGTGGCCTGGGGACCTCCAAACGCTTCGCGCGCGAGAGCGGTCGACGCCGGCTATCGCCTGACCGGCAAGTGGGATTTCGCCAGCGGCTGCCGGCAGGCCCGTTGGATGGGCGCGCACTGTCATGTGCTCGAAGCGGATGGCGCGCTCCGGCTCAACCGCTTCGGGCGGCCCACGGTCCGCACGCTGCTGTTTCCGGCGAGCGAGGCGACGCTGCTCGACACCTGGCGCACAATCGGGCTGCGCGGCACGGCGTCGGACTCCTACTCCGTCAACGACTTGTTCGTGTCCGAGGCGTTCAGCACCACACGCGAGGACCCCACGCTGCGCCGCGAGCGCGGCCCGCTCTATGCTTTTACCATGCAGGGCCTCTACGCGACCGGGGTCGCCGCCGTGGCATTCGGCATCGCGCGCGCCATGCTGTCCGAATTCATCACGCTCGCGTCCCGCAAGGCGCCGCGCGGCCTCGCCCGGCTCGCCGACAACGCCGTGGTGCAGTCCGACGTGGCGCGCGCGGAGGCACGGCTCGGCGCGGCGCGCGCCTACCTCATCGAGACGCTCACTACGATCCATGCCCGTGCCGACGACGCGGCGCCGATCGAGGTAACCGATCGGGCGCGCGTGCGGCTCGCCTGCACCAACGCGATCCAAGGTGCCGCCGAGGTGGCAGACTTCGCCTACAAGGCAGCGGGCGTCGACGCCATCTTCCCGGGCAGCCCGTTCGAGCGCCGTTTCCGCGACATGCACACGCTCTCGCAGCAGATCCAGGCACGCGGCGCCCATTTCGAATCGGTCGGGCAGATCCTGCTCGGCATGCCGCCCGAGGAGTTTCTATAGGGCGGCGAAGGTGCCGACTATTGCTTCCTCGATCAGCCCCGGCCGAGCAATGGCCGCGATGACGCGGCCGACGACGGTCGATCAACTTCTGTGCAAAGCGCCAGCTGAGCTTGACGCCAGCGGCACGCCGGATGGTTTCAATAATCTCGGAGATTTAATATCTTGGATAAAATCTCTTAGCGCCTCGGTATCGAACGGCTTACGCAGTATTCTTAGATTTGAGGGGGCCGTTTTTTCCGCGTCGCTGTAACCGGTCGTAAGGACCACCGCCAGATTGGGATACCGCGAACGGATTTCTCTCGCGAGCCCGACGCCGTCGATGGTTCCTGGCATGACGATGTCGCTGAAGACGAGATCGATCTTGGTACCGGCCTCAAGCAGTTTTAATGCCGCTTCGGCCGAATCCCGATAGATGGTTTCATAGCCGAGATGCTCGAACAGCGAGGATGTCACCTCCGCCACCTCAGCGCTGTCGTCGACAACGAGGACCGTCTGCCGCTGCGAATGCTGTGTTCTTGATTTAGCAGCGGAGGTCTCATTGCTGGTCATTTGCTCGTCCGCACAAGACGGTAGATAGACCGTCATCGTTGTTCCCTGTCCGACCTTGCTGTCTGCCGTCACCGTTCCGCCAGCCTGGTGCGCAAAACCATAAACCTGCGACAAACCGAGCCCGGTTCCTTTGCCGACCTCTTTGGTCGTGAAAAATGGATCGAACATCTTGGACAGAAGATTTGGCGGAATACCAGTGCCCGTATCGTTGAACGCTATCGCAAGGAAGGGTCCTTTAACGTCGTTATCGCCGATTCCCTGATCCAGCGTCACGTCGTTGACGGATAGCGTGAACGTACCGCCGTTTGGCATTGCGTCGCGGGCATTGACGGCGATGTTGACAATCGCAAGTTCTAGTTCGGCGAGGTCCACTTTGACCGGCCAAACGCCGTCACCAATATTTTCGTTGTACACAATGTTCCCGCGCAGCGAGCTTTCAATCATCGTCCGCATGTTCTTTATGGAAGCATTCAAATCGACGACCGTCGGGCTAAGATGTTGATGACGAGAGAATGTCAACAATTGGCGCGTGAGAGTTTCGCCGCGTTTGGCGGCGGTCTGTATGGCTTCGATTGCTCTTGGCAGTTTCGGATCAAGCAGGCGGGCAAAGATCTGAGCGCTACCTCCAATGATCATCAATAGATTGTTGAAGTCGTGCGCAATGCCGCCGGTCAATTTGCCGATTGCCTCCATTTTCTGCGACATCGCGAGCTGTTCGCGTGCCTGGACCAGTTTCTCCTCCGCGTCGCGTCGCTCGGTTGCGTCCCGGAGTATATTGATAAAACCGATCAGATTTCCTGTGTCATCATGGTTCGAAGAAACCGAGCCGGTGATGAAAAACGGCGTGCCATTTTTTCTGATGCGCCAACCCTCGACTTCGTACTTGCCTCTTGCGACAGCCAATTCCAACGCGCGGTTTGGCGCGCCCGCGCGGCGCTCGTCCGGTCGATAAAAAATCCCAAAATGCTTGCCGATAATTTCTTCCGTGGTGTAGCCCATGATTTTTTGTGCGGCGCTATTCCAACTTGCAACGTGCCCTTCTTTATCGAGCGCAAAAATTGCATAGTCGACAACGCCTTCGATTAGAATCAGGAAGTGGCGCTTAGCGCTGTTGAGCGCCAAATTTTTCCGTTCAATCTGACGGTTCAATTGGTCCTGCACAGAAAGCAAATGTGCTTCGGTGTTTTGGCGCGTCGCAATTGCGGCAGCTAAAGCGAGAGGCGGCACCGATACGCTGATCGAAAGCACGAGCAACGATAATAGGGCTCGATTCAGATCTGCTTTCCGAAATGGATCGCTCCCTACCGAGAAACCCCACACGGCGATTACGAAGAAAATGAGCGCGGCCGTGGCGACGTTGAGTTGATTACCGCGCAGACCAGACCACATGAACGGTAATAAAACCAGAAAGCCAACAAGGCTCCGATACGGCAGCAACACGTTGAGGTCGTTGCCGATGAGGCTACCGCCGATGGGCGGGCTGTAGGCAACGATCCCTATGACGATCACGAGAATAGAGACTGCGACGGATTCCAGCAGGTCCCATTTGGAAAAACTTCCTAGAGGCACCATCCCCCAGAGCACGACGACCGGAGCAATGACCAAGATCCCGGCCGCATCTGCAAGCCACCAGGTTACCCAGGTGACGGCAGAGTCGGAAAAACTCAGTTTGTTGGCGAGAATGAATCCCGCCACGGCGATGGTTGAACTAATCATCGCGGTCGGCGCAAAGGAAATGATTGCACACTTTGCAATACCGGAGGGGGTACCAAACGTCTGGCGACCGTTCGACCAGCGACTGATCAGCCATGTTCCGGCAAACGCAGCGAGGAGAGTACTGATCCCGACGGAGCCCAACTCTAACAGCGATCGGCCGGCCGTGAGGTAAGGAGAAAGAGACCCCACCAAAATCGCGGGCCAAATCCGGTAGCCGCGCAGCAGGACCAGCGCGAGCACGAACCCGGTTGGCGGCCACAACGGTGTCGCGGCCGGATTAATTGCGGGTAGCAATAGCGCGGACTCGGCAAGGCCAATGTAACCGGCGGCGACTATTGAAAGTTCGATCAAGTAGATTGCAGCACTCCGAGCGCTGCCAAAAGCCGAAATCTCACCTTTACCAAACCATGCCCTTTCCATCACAACCCTTTGCGGTGGGGCACCTCAAAAATGCGGCGGGACGTCGCCCCAAGGCGACAGTCTATAATCCTTGGATTGCTACGGAATGAACCAGCGACAGGGCCAGCGCCGCAATCGCGACTATCTTTCTCATGCGGGTTCCCTCAGTCCAACGGACGCGGTATCCCAGAAATGCGGCGAGAAGAGTACAATTCCATGTAAATCCACGGGCCGACGGCGTCACCGCTGTTCCCAATGCCGCGCTGAATGCGCGCGCTAGCGGCGAGCGCCGAAGGCAAACGGAGAAGCGCCGGGCAGCAAGGACGAATTGATGTCACTGTCGGTGCGCCCGGACTGGGTGTAGCCGACCCCGAGTGACAGGCTGACATTCGACGTCGGCTGGAACTCGATGCCCGCATGCGCGCTATAGCCGGGCAGCGTGCCGGACGTGGAGTCAAAAGGGGCGAAAGGGCCACCGATGGGAGCATTATATTTCAAAGTGTCGAAACCGGCATACACCGTGAGGGGCAACCCACTCGTGTTCTTGAAGCTGTAGCCGAACTGCACGCCTTCCGTGTAGAGCGAGCCGAAATTGCCAAAAGCTGCATTCTGGTTGATCCCGCTCAAGCCCATTCCACCGCGTTCGCCACCGACAAACCAGCCGTTCGGAAAATTGTAACGCAGATAGGAAAAGCCACCGCCTCGGGCGTCACTGCCGTCAAAGCTTGCGAAGCTGCCGTAAGCATCCGCGCTCTGGCCGGCACTCAGACCGCTACCGAAGCCGAGGGGTCCGCCTGCGGTCCAATAAGGGACAGGGGCGGCTTGGGCATAGGCCGTTCGCCCGCCCAGACAGAGCGCAGCCAATACGAATGCGAGACCTAATCTGCCGGAGAAAACGGACATCCGCGCCAGCGCCAAGTGCTCTGAAACCATCAATTGTCCGGAAACTATACGATCTGGATATCAATAATGCCAGTGCGGCGCGATGGCCGTCGCATCACGAATTTCGCGCCGGGCATCACCGGGGTTTGCCGACTTGGTCCAGAACAAACGCCGCGAACTGGAATGGTCCCCCTCTTGCTTGGATTCAAATGCTTCACTTTGACCCTGCGCCGGTCCCTAACGTTTGTTAGGTGACCAGCCATAAGCCTTGGCGCAGGCACCGCCCATCAGCATTGCCCGCTCGGTGTCGCTCAGGCGGCTGGTCTCAAGGAAGGGCTCGACGGCCTGCGCGTAGTTGACGACCGCGAACGCGCGCGTCCAGTCCGTGCCCCACAAGCAGCGATCGAAACCCCAGGCGTCAAACACGCGGGCAAGCGGATCCCAAATGTCCGGGAAAGGATACGGCTCGCGGGACAGCGTGCAGGCACCGCTGACCTTGATCACCGCGTTCGGGCGCTTGGCGAGTTCCAGCACCTTCGGGAGGTCGGTCCAGGGCTGCGGCGGCGGGGGCGGCACGCGCGGCTGAAGGATGCCCAGATGGTCGATGATGAACCGCGTGTCGGGATGGCGATCGATGAGCGCGGTGCCCGCGTCCAGATTGTCCCAGCACAAGAGATTGACCGGAAAGTCGTGGCGAACGGCGGCGCGCGCAATCCGGCCGAGGCCGGGGTCATCCGGCTCGCGCTTGTTCTCCTTGGTCAGCATGATGCGGATTCCGACCGCGCCCGGCGTCTTCTTCCAGTCGGCGACGACGTCGGCCACATCAGGATTATCAGGGTCGACCGGCTTGACGATGGCGAAGCGGCCGGGATGGGCCTGTTGCACTTCCACCGCATAGCTGGCGTCGTAGCGGTACATGGAAAAGGCGGAGATGAAGATCGCGCCGTCGACGCCGACTTTGTCCATCGCCGCTACCATCTCGTCACCGGTGACATGATCGGGCCAATTCGGCACGCTGTGCCAAGGTCGCTTGGACGTGTTCGCCTCATAGGCATGGACTTGGGAATCGATAATCATCATCGGGCGGCTCCTTTGTGCGAGCTAATCTGGATATTGCAGCACGTTCGTGTCCAGAGGCAACGGCGCCGCGCGTTGCCGGTGTCGCGGTGGTGAGCACAGTTCCCCGCAGGGACGATAACCATTGCATGCCCGCTTTGGGTCCAAATGCCGAAGTCGACAAGTGCCTGCACTTGGCCGCTGCGCCTTCGACTTATCAAGGCGACCGCTTGCGTCGGGCGGCGGAATAATTGTTGTTTAGGCGCGCTGCGCCCTCAAGCTGGCACGCTTGTTGCTCATTTGTCGCCTAGGATGGCCCAAACCGAGGGGAACACGCCATGTCGACGATATCAGCCACTGCTGCGCCGGTTGCGCGAAAGCCGCTCTATAGTTCGCTGTTCGTCCAGGTCCTCGTGGCACTGCTGCTCGGAATCGTGCTGGGCATGGCCGTGCCCGACTTTGCTGTCAGCCTGAAGATCCTCAGCGATGCGTTTTTGAAGCTGATTTCGATGATCGTCGCGCCCATCGTGTTCTGCGTGGTGGTGCATGGCATCGCGGGGGCCGGCGACCTCAAGAAGGTCGGCCGCGTCGGCGTCAAGGCGTTGATCTATTTCGAGACGATGACCACGATCGCTCTCGTCGTCGGCCTGCTGCTCGCTTACTTGTTCGGCCCAGGCCACGGCATGAACATCGATCCGTCGACGCTCGATGCGAAAGCGCTCTCGAGTTATGCCGACAACGCCCACAAGCTGAAGGGCGGCGGCATCGGCAGCTTCCTGATGAACATCATTCCGACCACGTCGTTCGACGCGTTGGCCCGTAACGACGTGCTGCAGGTGCTGTTCTTCGCGATTCTATTCGGCGTCAGCCTCGCGCTGGTCGGTGGCGAAAAGGGCGAAAAGATCTCGTCGCTGATCGACGCTGTATCGACCGTGCTGTTCCGGGCGATGGGACTGATCGTGCGCGTGGCGCCGCTCGGCGTGCTCGGTGCAGTCGCCTACACGGTTGGACAATATGGCGTCGGCTCGCTCAAGCAATTGGTCTCGCTGGTCGCCCTGTTCTACGTCTCGCTTGCGATCTTCGTGCTCGGCGTGCTCGGCAGCGTGATGGCGCTGGCTGGGCTGAACATCCTCAAATTCCTGAATTACCTGCGCGAGGAACTGACGATCGTGCTCGCCACCGCCTCTTCCGACGCGGTGCTGCCGCAGATCATGCGCAAGCTCGAGCGGCTCGGGGTCAAGGATTCTGTGGTCGGGCTCGTCATCCCCACCGGCTATTCTTTCAATCTCGACGCATTCTCGATCTACCTGACGCTTGCCGTCGTCTTCATCGCGCAGGCGACCAACACCCCGCTGTCGTTCGGCGATCTGCTTCTGGTGCTTGGCGTATCCCTGATCACGTCGAAGGGCGCGCACGGTGTTCCCGGCTCGGCGATCGTGATCCTGGCGGCGACGCTGAACGCGGTGCCTAGCATTCCGGCGATCGGTCTCGTGCTGGTGCTCTCGGTCGACTGGTTCATCGGGATGGCGCGCGCGCTCGGCAACCTGATCGGCAACTGCATCGCGACCGTCGTGGTCGCCGCCTGGGAAGGCGATCTCGATCTCGCCAAGGCGAGGAACGTTCTCGACGGCGCCGAGCTGGTCGACGTGACGGCGGGATAGTCGTGAATTGACATAAGCGGTCGACCTGGAGGGCGGTTCGCAGGTCTCAAAGTGCGGGAGCGGACGCATCAGCATTAGTTGATCTGTCACCTGCTGCTGAAACGAAACGCTCGGGGCTCAGCCCCGTTTTGGATTGAGCGGGGGTGTCCCGTCCGGCCTACCAGGAGAAGTTATGAAACTTGAGCACGCACTTATCGGGCTCGCTGCCGCGGGCGGCATCGCCTTCATCTCCGGCCCGGCATCGGCGCAGCCTCTGATGTCGAGGGGTCGCCTGTCGAACATCGATGATGTCGGCTATGTTTGTAGCGCATACGGTTTCCATGGACGCCGCCACTGCTACGGCTCTCCGTCGGCGTACGGCACTTGGCAACGCGGCTACCCCGAGGACGAATCTTACAGGAGCCCAGCGGAGCAAGCCGCCGAGGAGGGCGGACGCTGATCAAGCATTTGCCGGCCTCGCGCGTCGCTGAACAGATGTGAGGACGCGTTGGGGTTTAATCGATGGCTCGCCGCTCCATCTCTGCCGCGAGAGGCCACGAATCGGCTTCTCAAGATGCGATGGAGAAACTGCATGACCAAGTCCAAACTTCTGGCGGCTGGGCTGATTGCCACAGCCATGTTGGCCGGTCCTGTGGCGGCTCGGGAGTATCATCCGAACTTTGCCGCACGCGCCGATATCAGCGCCCCGTTCGCTGCACCTGACGAAGCCTATGCCAGCGCTCCTGCGCCTTACGCGGGCGGGGTTTCTTGCTACCCCGCTCCGCGCGTAGGCCAGTTTGCCAGCCAGCCCTGGGATAACGACGTCCCCTGCGAACCTACGCCGGGATATTGACTAGGTCCGGGCGCTGAAGTGGCCGATGTCAAAGAGGTCGGACTGGGAATTCCCCCAGTCCGACTTCTCTGGGGCGATCACCGCCTGCCCGCCGACTATCAAGTCCCACTGCGCGGCCGAAAATTCTCGATCAACCGCAGCAACACACGCGCGCCGGCATCGGCGTCTGCCAAGTCGACATGCTCGTCGGGATGGTGGCTGATGCCGCCGCGGCAACGCACGAACACCATGCCGACATCGGCGATGTCGATCATCGCCATGCCGTCGTGCCCGGCCCCGCTCGGCAGTTCGAACACGCGATAGCCCTCGGCCGCGATGGCTTCCGCCACCTGTTGCTGCAGCCACGGCGCGCAGGGCACCGTGCGATTCTCATGGGTGACGTCGAGCTGCAGCGCCAGCTTGCGACGTTTGGCGATCGCTTCGATCTGGCGAACGATGTCGGTGACCGCACGCTTGCGGTGCGCGTCGGTCGGCGCGCGGATGTCGATCGTGAAGGAGACCTGCCCCGGAATGACATTGGTAGCACCCGGCATCGCATGGATATAACCGACGGTGCCGACCAGCCCGCCTTCGTCAGTCCGGCAAAATTCCTCGATCGCACCAATGCATTCGGCGGCACCCGCCAGCGCGTCGCGGCGTAACGGCATCGGCACGGTACCGGCGTGGCCGGCCATGCCCGTCAGTCTCGCCGCAAGCCGCGTCGCCCCTGCAATCGCGGTGACGACGCCGACCGGCAGGCTCTCGGCTTCCAGCACCGGCCCCTGCTCGATGTGCAGTTCAACGTAGGCAAGCAATTCGCGGCGCGCGCGCGCGGCCGCGCCGATGTGGCCGGGGTCGAGTCCAAATTCGGTCAGCGCCTCGCGCAACGAGATTCCGGCCGTGTCCTTTGCACCAAGCGCGCTCTCGTCGAAGGTGCCGGCAACGGCGCGGCTGCCGAGCAGCGTCGAAGCGAACCGGACGCCCTCTTCGTCGGCGAAGCCGATCACTTCGATTGCGAACGGCAAACGCCGTGCTCGTTTCGAAAGTTCGGCGACGCAGGAAATCGCCGTGATCAACCCGAGCGGGCCATCCCACTTTCCGGCATCGCGGACGGTATCGTAATGCGAGCCCAGCATCAGGCACGGCAAACTGGGCCGATCGCCTTCATAGCGACCGCAGACGTTGCCAATCGGATCGAGGTGCGCGGCCATTCCGGCCGATCGCATCCAGGTGAGGATCAGTTCGGCCGCGGCACGATGCTCCCTGGTGAGGAAAATCCGCGCCAGATGTGCCGGCGTCTCGGAGATCGCTGCTAGTTGATTGATCCGGCTGACGATCTCATCGCCGCGCGACAGGGTGTCAGGCCGGACGCTTTCCGCATCCATCTTGGTCATGATTATCCAAATGCCGAAAGTTTGCGGCGATCCGCAACGCTGCCGGCCATCGATACAAGTTCAGTGCCAGCCGAAACACGTTTGTTCGCGCAGCCCGAGTGGTAGCAGCCCCAATCGGCTTGGCCAGCCGGTAAATGATCAAAATCGGCAACTGCTTGCAGTCCGAGGCGCCAACAATCGGTTAAGGCTGCTTAACTACCTTGCATACAATCACAAAATGATGCCGATGTTTTGAGCAAAGGCTCCTTTGCACAAGATTCATTCGGTCACATTCGTCATGCATATCACAATAATATCAATCCGTTAAACGGATATGCTCGCTAATGCGGCTCTGGCATGAAGATTGCGACATCGCCCCTGGGCTCCGCCGATCGGGCGAAGCGGCGAAACTAGCGGCGGCGTATCCGCCCATGGGAGCAGGCTAATGGATTTTGGCAGGATTTCACGACGGCACCTCTTGCAAGGCAGTGCGGCGCTGACACTCGGCAGCGCGCTCGGCGCACGTTCCGCACTCGCGGCAGACACCACGATTGGCTTCATCTACGTCGGATCGCGCGACGACTATGGTTACAACCAGGCCCACGCCCAAGGCGCGGCGGCGTTGAAGAAGATACCCGGGCTCAAGATCGTCGAGGAAGAGAAGGTGGCGGAAACCGACGCCGTCGAAAAGACGATGGAATCGATGATCAATCTCGACGGCGCGACGCTGCTGTTCCGGACATCGTTCGGTTACTACAATCCGCACATGATCAAGATGGC
>Ga0209153_1000187_pt1 | contig 33899 bp, 22 predicted proteins | sample GraSoiAngelo_120_FD_185877 | JGI IMG/M metagenome (GOLD analysis project Ga0209153, IMG submission 185877) | Grasslands soil microbial communities from the Angelo Coastal Reserve, California, USA - 14_0919_09_20cm (SPAdes) (version 2) | ecosystem: Environmental > Terrestrial > Soil > Grasslands ... | reverse complement strand
GTGATCTCGCGCTCTTCGGTCTCGCGCAGAGTTTGCAGTTCGTTGTTGCTCTCGATGGTGTCAAGCGGTTCGATGAAGACGGTCGCGCCCGACGAAGAGAAGCCGTGCGCGACACCCGCGACGCGCCCGCGATGATCTGCGCGCACGGGAATGACGAAGCGTTCGTTGCGCACCGTCACGAGTTGATCTTGGATCGCCTCTTCGGTGCGATGCATCAAGTTTTCAAGCGCGCGCGTGATCGAAGAGCGGAGGCGATTGATGTCGTGGCGAATGCGCGCAAGCTCAGGACTCGCGCGGTCGTCCAGTTCACCGCTCGGCAGAATCTTTGCTGTCGTGCGCGCCGCCAGCGCATACAATTCGCGCGGCAAGTCTGCGACCAACGCCCACAGCACGGGCGCGTCAGCGCGCTCAGCTTGAATCCGCGCGCGCGCTTCGCCCACTTGATCGCAGAGGCGCGCGAGTTCCAACAATGCCAGAGGCTCAAGCACCGCGCCCTCGATGCGCAGCCGCGCGAGCGCATCAGCCGGCTCAGCCAACTCTGAAAACGACCAACCCGCGCCGCGTCTTTTCAATTCAACACACTCGGAGACAGCCGCGAGCGCGCGCCGCACATGCTCAACATCATTAAGCGGCCCGAGCGCGTCGGCCCGCGCACGGCCCATCGGCGTCTGCGCGCCGCGCCGGACGAGCGCGCGCAAATCTTCGTATTCGAGCACACCGAAAGCCTGTTCGTTCATAAGAAGCTGTTAGCGATTAGCGGTTAGCTTTCAGCCAGCACCCTTTGGCGCACGCTTGGGTGTAAGCAAAGACCCGGCTCGCGCGACTAATGCTGTGATGCTGCGACGTGTATCTTAGCATCCACGCCTGAGCGCGAGAAAACGTGCGCAGTGCAAATGTGAGATGAGCGTTATAAGTGCGCGCGACGGCGACGCCGTGTTTCGCATCACGTGATAAACTGCAAGACAACGTGGCCCATCGCTGTCGTGATCAAAGAAGCGTAAATCTATCGGCGCAGGTCGGCGCGTACCTGTGCGTTGTCAGCTTAGCTTTGGTATGAACATGATGTTGAAACATCTGTTGGTTGTCGCCTCGTTGCTGCTAGTGGCGGGGCCTGTGTGGGCGCAGGGGGAGAATGAGATGCCGCAGGATTATCGCGGGCGCGTGCGTGCGCCGGAGCTTGAGGGCGGGCGCGGTTGGTTGAATACGGATAGACCGCTCACGATTGCGGGTTTGCGCGGCAAGGTCGTGCTCTTGGATTTCTGGACTTACGGTTGCATTAACTGCATTCACATCATTCCTGATCTCAAACGACTCGAAGCGAAATATCCGAACGAGTTGGTTGTCATCGGCGTCCACTCCGCCAAGTTCGCCAACGAGAAAGAGACCGACAACATACGCCGCATCATCCTGCGCTACGAGCTTGAGCATCCGGTGGTGAACGACGCGGACTTCGCGATCTGGCAGGCTTACGCCGTGCGCGCTTGGCCGACGCGCTACCTGATCGATCCGGCCGGTTACGTCATCGGTCGCAGCGAAGGCGAAGGCGGCTACGAAGCTCTGGACAAATTGATCGGCGACACGATCACAGAGTTTCGCCAACGCGGCCAGTTGAACGAACAACCTTTGAAGCTCGCGCTCGAACGCGCGAAGATAGGCGATCTGCCGCTCGCGTTTCCCGGCAAGGTGTTGGCCGACGCGAAATCTGATCGGCTCTTCATCACCGATTCAAACCACAATCGCATCGTCATCGCCAAACTCGACGGCACGCTCATTGACGTAATTGGCACGGGCGCACGCGGCGCACAAGACGGCGCGTTCGACAAGGCCACATTCTTTCGCCCGCAAGGTCTCGCGCTCGATGGTGACGCGCTCTACGTCGCGGACACGGAGAATCATCTACTCAGGCGCGTTGATCTGAAAGCGCGCATGGTTGAGACGGTCGCGGGCACGGGCGCGCAAGCACGCTCGTTCGATGTCGCGCCTGGCCCTGCGCGCACAGTCGCGCTCAGTTCGCCTTGGGATTTGCAGCTCGTCGGGCGCGCGCTCTATGTCGCGATGGCAGGCGTGCATCAGATTTGGCGCTACGATCTCGACAGCCGACAGATCGCCGTCTTCGCCGGCACAGGCCGCGAAGCACGTGAAGACGGTACGCGCACGCTTGCGGCCTTCGCGCAGCCTTCGGGCTTGAGCACGGACGGGCACAAGCTCTACGTCGCCGACAGCGAAGCGAACATCATCCGCTCGATCACGCTCGACGCGCCGCCGCAAGGGGTGCAGCCGCAGCCCGCCGAGACGCCGATTGACCGCTCCACGCCGCGTCAGTTCGAGGTGCACAACGAGGACGTGCCGCTCGCCGACGTTAATCAGGTGCGGACGCTTGCGGGCGGCGACCTGTTCGAGTTTGGCGACAAGGACGGGCGCGGCGACGACGTGCGCTTGCAGCATCCGCTCGGCGTCCTCTACGCCGACGGCGCGCTCTTCATCGCAGATACTTATAACCACAAGCTCAAACGCCTCGACCCGCAGACCGGCGCGGTCAAAACCTTCGCCGGCACGGGCAAGCCCGGACAAGCGGACGGCGCGCAAAGCTCCTTCTACGAACCCGGCGGTTTGAGTTTCGCGGGCGGCAAACTCTACGTTGCAGACACGAATAACCACGCCATCCGCGTCGTGGACGCGCACACAGGCGAGACCTCTACGCTCATGCTGCGCGGTTTGCGTCCGCCTGAAATGAGCGCCGAGAAGTTGGCCGAGACAAATGCCATCGCGCCCAACGCGGAAGAGAACAAGCTCGCGCCGCAGCGGCTGCAAAAGGCGGACGACGGCGCGCTCGCCATCAACGTTGACTTGCCCGCAGGCTATCACTTGAACGAGTCCGCGCCGCAGCGCGCGCAGGTCTCAATCGAGAGCGGCGCAGAACACGTCGCGCTCGCAGGCGACCAGCGCATGCTCATATTGAAAGATGTGCGTCTGCCTCTGCGCGTGCCTCTGCACGCGCGCAACACGGGCGCGGCCGAGTTGCGCATTCAGCTCACGCTCTACTACTGCCGCATAGACAACACCGGCACGTGTCGCATCAAGACGCTTATCCTGCGCGCGCCCATCGCCATCGTCACAGACGAAAACGCCCCGCGCGAGATCAACGCGCGCGCCCAGATCAAATAAAACGATGAATGCCGCAATGATGAGTGATGAACTGAAAGCGATTGTCTTTCATTCATCGTTCATCATTGCGGCGTTCATCGTTTCTCTTCAATGTGTCAGATCGGATTCGATGGTCGTGCCGAGCAGGTTCGCTGTGGTGTCGTTGAAGACGGGCGCGAGCGTTGCTGGCTCAGGGCGCGACTCCGGTGCGTATTCGACCTCTGCGCGGATGGGCTTGGGCGCGAGCGCGGTGGCGAGGATCATCGTGGCGGCTTCGAGCAGTCTTTGTTGTCTATCATTGTAAGCGGCGAGCGTCTGCGAGTAGAGTCCGAGCGTGCCGATGGTGTCGCGTGCGCCCGTGATGGGCAGCACGACGAGCGTGCGATAGGCTGCGAACTGCGCGGCGACGGCGGGCGGAAAATCGAGTTTGGGATCGGTGTTGGCGAACGTGCGGCCATTGGTCAAGACCCAGCCGGTGATGCCGTCGCCCGGCGCAAACGTCTGCTCGCGCAGCAGCGCGCCGTGCAGACCGTCAGCATGCACGACGATGGCGTCGCCTTGCTCGGCGCGTGCGAGCGCGACCGCGCAGGTGTCGTAAGCGACGAGCGCACGCAACTCTTTGGTGAAGGCGGCGAAGATTTCGTCGCGCGTGGCCAAGCCTTCGACCGCATGCGCGAGCAGCGCGAGTTGTTGCAGTTCACGCTCGGAAAGCTTGTGGTCAGCCGCTTCCTTTGCCTCTGTCCGTTCGGAGAGACCGGCGGCGGGCGCAACCTCTCTGGCTGCTTCGGACAACTCTTCGAGCTGTTCGATGCCGAAGGTCGGCAACGGCAGTTGGCGTTGCGCTTTGATCTCGGCCTCAAACTCCGGCAGGTGTGTGACAAACATGCCGACCACGCGCGGATCATACTGCGTGCCTGCGCCCTCCATAATGAGCGCAATCGCTTCTTCGCGCGTCAGCCCGCGCCGGTATTGCCGGTCTTCGCGCACCGCATCGAAGCAATCAACGACCGAGAGAATCCGCGCCGTCAAGGGAATCACTTCACCGTTGAGGCCATCGGGATAACCTCTCCCGTCCCAACGCTCGTGATGATGGCGCACGACCGGCACGACCGGATAAGGAAACTCCACACGCGAGAGAATCTGCGCGCCGACGACCGTGTGCAACTTCATCTTGTCGAACTCGGCGGCGGTGAGTTTGCCCGGCTTCTTCAAGATGTAATCGGGCACGGCGATCTTGCCGATGTCGTGGAGGAGCGCGCCGGCCTTCAATGCTTCAACCTCTTCAGCCGCGCAGCCCAACAGGCGCGCGACGCCGGCCGCGTAAATCTGCACGCGCAAGACGTGCTCGTGCGTCACTTGATCCTTCGCGTTGATCGCAACAGCTAAAGCCTCGATGGTCTCGCGGTGCGCCTTCTCCATGAATTGAATGCGATTATCAACCGAGTCGCGGTAGCGTTTGTGGCCGAAGTGGATGGCAAAGAAGACGGGCGCGCCGATGACGAGCAGGAAGATTAGATCGTATTGCCGCGCGAGATACATCAAGGTCGCAGCCGTGCCGACAGGAAAGAACATCGGCGCGGCCCAGCGCAATTTCTCCAGACAGCCGCGCACGACTGGCTGCCCGTGCCGGAGCGCAAGCAGGGTGAAGAGCAGCGCGACATTCGTGACGTTGTGCGCGAGACTGGCGACTAACATCGCCACGGCGACGGCGAGCGCAGGGTGGTGCGCGCCCGTGCCCGGTTGGTTAAAGCCGTAGCGGAAGACCGCGCTTAGGCTAAGCGCCGCCGCCGCCGCCGTGAGCGCCATCATACCGCCCGAAAACAGATTGCTCGATAGCCGCCGCACGGTGCGCCGCGAAGTGGTGAACCCTTCGATGCCGGCGATGAAGACTGCGGGCGCAAGTCCGTACCAACAGGCGGCGAGCAGCACGATGGCGTCGGAGAGCGTGAAGGTCAGCCGCTCGTGCGTGAACTTCAAGCCCATGGGCATACGAAAGTGCTGCACGAACATGCTGGCAAGGATGATGGCCGGCACGAACGCGATGAACATCAACTGCTCGTGCCAACCATAGTGGGCCGCCAACCACACGAAGGCCGCAAGCCAAAGTGCCAGCCCCGCGCCGGTCACGGCCCATTGATAGCTCTGACTCTGCGGTCGTCTCGTCACTCCGTCCATCTCGGCGCACCGTGCCCGTGAGTTGCGCCGACCGTGCCGATGCAAAGGTGCATCGGCTGCGAGCGCGCATATTCTTTGGGGCTGTCAAGTGTGAGCGGTTGATCAGCGCGGGGCGTGGGGCGCGTGGTTTAGGTTTGCAGGTAGATCGTGTCGTAGTGGGCCGACACTTTGTACCCTGCTTTGCGATAGAAAGCCTGTGTCGTCGCTGAGTCTGCGCCAACCACAAGACAGACCGTTTCGGTGTGGGCGAGGAGTACACGTCCGAGTTGCGACATGCAGCGCAAGCCATAGCCGCGCCCGCGCTCTTGCGGATGTACCCAGACGCCTTCGAGGTAAACGGCGGCCGGCGTATCCCCAACCACATCCGCCTTGAAGATAAGTTTGCCGTGACGCATCCAGACCCAGACGCGCCCCTGCTCGATGCGCCGGAGCAGGCGCACGCGGAAGCCGATGGCGTCGCGCGTGAGCGGATTGATGCCGCACTCGGCTTCGATCATCGCGGCATTGACCGCCACGATCTGTTCAAGGTCGGCCGACTCCGCGAGCCGCAAGCCCCGCACCGGCTCATGCACCGCGACCGGCGGGCGTTGTTCCAACATCAGTTCGTGCGTGATGCGGCGCGGGCGGCGACCCCACGGTTCGTAGTGCCGCCAAAAACGCTCGACGCGCCCGCGCTCGCCATGAATCAGATACGCGGCCGGACACTCGCGCGCCAGTCGTGCGAATGACGCAAACGCCTGCTCGTCGTCGGTCTCGATGAGCATGGCATGGCCGATGAGCGCAACGCCGACGAGTCTGCCCCGCGCGTTGCGACAGCCGTAGAATGTGCCGCGATTGAGCGGACTCTCCAGCCCGTTGTCGCGGATGAAACTCGACATGACGACCGTATGCACCGGCTGCGCGGCCAGAAAAGCGAGCGTCGCCGTTTCGTCTGCGTCCGTGAGCGGCGCGACGGTCAGCAGGTCTGTGGCGGCGTGCGGCGCGATTGCCTGCGGTGCCACTTCTTGTTGCATAAACGTAACAGCCATGACGTTACTCAATAAAGGCTCGACGTTAGCTTAGCGTGTTAAGAGAACAACTGAGCGGTGAGTCGCCGTTTGCGGCCCGCCGCTCAGCGCCATTGTGGTTTCAGTTCATTGCCGGCCCAGCATCGCCGTTAATCAGCGCGCGCGATGACATCGCTTGGACGGAGTCGCCCAGCACGATGCCGTCGCCCATCATGATCCCATCGCCGAGCACGATGCCATCGCCAAGGACAATGCCATCGCCTAAGACGATCCCGTTCGCGGTGATAATGCTATCGCCGAGCACAATGCCGTCGCCCATCATGATGCCGCTCGCGAGCGTCGTGCCGTCGCTGACCAGAACGCGGTCACCGAGCACGATGCCGTCGCCAAGGACGATACCGTTGGGGTTGAGCGTGCCGTCGCTCGATAAGGTGCTATCGCCCATCATGATGCCGTCGCCTAAGACGATGCCCATGCCGTAAACCTGTTGATACTTCGTGACGAGGTTCGTGCCCGTCGCATAGCGCCGCTTGAGCATGATGCCCTGCGCCCAAGTGAAGGTCTGCCCGGCGATGGTTGTGTGCGGATCAGGCGGCGTGGTGCTGGTCAACATAGCCGCGCCCGTCGGCGTCGAGTTTGTTAGATCGGTGCGGACGGCGCTCGCCAGTTGCATTGCGCCCGCGACGTTCAACTCGCCCGCGCCCTGTTGGAGCATGTTGTAGCCCGCGAGCGGTTGCGCCGAGTATTCAAGGATCAGCTTGACCATGTTCGGCGTCAGCTTCGAGTTGGCTTGCAAGAGCAAAGCGGCTGCGCCGGCAACGACCGGCGTGGCCATCGAAGTGCCGCTCAGATACATCAGCCGCTTGTTGTCGTCATCAGTGATGCCTGAGTCAAGCTGCGGATTCTGCGTGACGATTAGATTCAGCCTACCGTTACCCAAATCCGATTCAGCCCAGAGCAACTTGTTGCCGGGAGCGACGAGATCAGGCTTGAGCAGATCGTCGTAGTGTTTGACGCCGCTTGCGTCTGTCCAGAAACTGCGCGTCGGGCCGCGCGAGCTGTACGTGGCGATACCGTCATCGCCGCGCGCGTTCGTGCCGAAGGTGTTGGCTGCGCCGACCGTGAGCGCCGATGGCTCGATGCCGGGCGAATGAATCTGGCCGTAAAGCTCCCGGCCCGTGCTGTCTTTGCCGTTGTTGCCGGCCGCCGCGACGACGACAATGCCGGCATCAACCAACTGCCGCACGGCGCGACAGACCGGATCGTTCACATATGAATCCTTAGCCGTTGCGCCGAGACTCATGTTGACAATTTTGATGTTGTACTTCGTTTGATTCGTCGGATTGGCCGAGCTAAGCGGCTTGGTTGGATCAACCGGGCTGAGAATCCAGTTGAGTGCATTCAACAGGGCGGTCGTGCTGCCCGTGCCCTGCGAGTTCAGCACGCGCAGGTTGATGAGGTTCGCGTTCGGCGCGATCCCTTGATAAGTATTACCGCTCGTCGTGCTGATACCGGCGGCGGCGGCCCCCACGTGTGTACCATGCCCAAAAGGATCGGTGGTCGGGAGGTTCTCGCCAGTGAAGTCTTTGTTGAACCTAATACGTCCGCCACTGAAAGCCTTGTGTGTAACGTCCATCCCTGAGTCGAGCACGGCGATGCCGATGCCTGTGCCGTCGTAGGTGGTATTCGTGCAAACTAAAAGCAGGCAACCGTTCGACTGCGTGCGAATGAGATCGGTGCCAGTTGTGGCGGTGACGTGGCCGAAGCCTTCCATGTCGCGATCCGGCGACAGGTGGTTGGTCGCATCGCTCGCCGCTAGAGCTGCGATGGCGCTGACGGGCACGTCAACTTTCATCGTGCCGAGTTGCGCCATGCGCGCGTTGATCTCGACGCCGTAGCGCGCAAAGAGCGCCGCGAGTTCGCGGTTGCGCACGTCGTCCGTTTGCAGGATGACGCCGACGCGCTCGTCCGCAGATTTGGCCTGCTGCATCAGCTCGCGCAGGTCGTCGGAAATCTTGTTGCCCTCAAACTCTTCTGCCACCTTGTGCCGTGCGATGTGCGCCAAGGCCGCCGTATCGTCAACGCGCAACTCGCGGCACAGGCGCGCGAGCACGTCGTCGGGCTGAATGAAATCGTGATAAGCGCCGGGCGTCGTTGTGCCGACGACGCGCAAGCGACCTTGCGCGAGCGCCGTTTTGAACATCGCGGCGACCGGAGCGCCGTGCGCCGCGCCCGTGCCGACGAGCGCCGGCAGGTTATCCACGAACAGGATCGCTTCAACGCGCGTCGCCTCATCGAGCACGGCACGCATGCGCTGTTCAACCTCTGTGCTGTCTTGCGCGGACGCGAGCAACACCGTCAGGTCGAGGCTGAAGACGCGCCGGTCGCGCAACTGCTCGGGCACATCACTTGCGGCGATGCGCTCGGCGAGACCAATGACGACGGCCGCTTTGCCCACGCCCGTCTCGCCCGTCAACACTGGATTGTGTTGCGCGTCCTGCGCGAGCAGGCGGACGAGTTGTTCGACCTGCGGCGTGTGGGCGGCGAAGCGTTCGAGCCGGCCCGTGCGCGCTAGCGCCGTCAGGTCGTGCGCGTAAAGAGCGAGCGCCGGATAAGCGCTGCGTTGCGAGTTGGCTTTAGTCTGCTTTTGACTCTGCGCGTGTGTGCGGTCGGGCAACAGGACGCCCACACAGAGCGAGGCCGCCAGCGAAGCTGACGTGAGAGCCGAAACTAAAGAGGGCTTTCTGCGATCCATTGGGTTCTCCTTCAAGTAGCGGCGAGGGTTTCTGTCAGCTAGTGCTTTAAGAGAAAGCACGAGAGACGCCGCGCACATCTCTTTAACAACCCCCGTGCCAAGTGCGACGACGTGTTAAGAATGCGATTTTGCAGGGGAAAACGGCTATTTGCACCGCAGGCGCGCGCGCTTGTGAGGTTGACGGTCGGTCAACGTCAGTCAACCTGAATGGTCATGTTGACAGAATGAACAACAAGAACAGTGGTCGGTGGTCAGAAGTCAGTGGTCAGTTAATAACTTGTTCTCACTGACCACTGACCACTGCTCATGACAGGCTCAGCGCGTATGGGTTAGAATCACTCATTGAATAAATCCCGTTTGAGTTGAGCGCAACATGGCCGATGAGCGAATGAACGACGCGGCGGCACGAGGACGGCCGAGCATGTGCCGTAGTTGCGGTGCGATAGTCGGCGCGGGCGAGACGGCGTGCGCGGTCTGCGGCGCGCCGGTCGGCGCAGGCGCGGAAGCTGCGCGCGTCCCGCGCCATGATGTCGAGACGATGCGCTTTGCGCGCGCCATCCTGACGCGCCCCGCCACGTTCACCTTCGTCTTCTTGGCCGTCAACGTCCTTATCTTTCTGTTGATGCAACTGGCAGGCGGGACGGAGAATCTGGACGTGCTGCGCGCATACGGCGCGAAGTACAACTCGCTGATCAATCAACACGAGTGGTGGCGGCTGGTCACGCCGGTCTTCATCCACATCGGCTGGATTCACTTGCTCGTGAACATGTACAGCCTGTTCATCCTCGGCCCTTACGTCGAACGTCTCTACGGCTCGGCCAAGTTCGTCTTCTTCTGGGTCGTGACCGGCATCGCGGGCGTCGGTGCAAGCTACCTCGCGTCGAGTTCTGGCCGACATCCATCGGGTCTGATCGGCTATCTGCTGTTTCGCGGCGGTGACGGCCCTTCGGCCGGCGCATCGGGCGCGCTCTTCGGACTGGTCGGCGTGCTCTTCGTCTTCGGCATCAAGTTTCGACACGAACTACCCGAAGGGTTCAAGCGCGCGTTCGGCACAGGCATGCTGCCGACGATCCTCATTAACCTGTTCATCGGCTTCAGCATTCCGATGATCGACAACTCGGCGCACCTCGGCGGCTTCCTAGCTGGCTGCGTGCTCGCGCTCTTCGTCGGCTACCGCAGACCGGCCGAACGTAGCGCAGTCACAATCATCTGGCGCGTCTTGCAGATCGCCGCGCTCGCGCTCGTCGCCGTCAGCTTCGGCGAAGTCGCGCGCCATCTCGGCGACGCGCGCCCGCACTTTGACAACCCGGCCGCGCGGCTTGTCCAGACCGGCGGCCCCGACGTTGAAGCCTACGTCAATGCCATCAACGCGGGGCAGAACGCCTACAACGCCGCGATTGATAAAGGCGACGTGACGCTGGCCGACAAAGCCAGCGCGCAACTCGACCGCGTGCCGTCGCTCGACGCACAAGCCGACGCGCTGCGCACTGGATTGAAGGCGCTCGTCGTGCGTGCACGCGATTACGCCAAGCTGCCAGAGCAGGAACGCAAGACCGCGCGCGGGCAAGCACAGAAGCAACAACTAGAGAAGGACGCTGACGCATGGGCGGAGCAGTTCAAACAGTGGACTAATAACGACGGTAAAAAGTACGGCCTGTATCAAGAGCCAGAGCCAACCGAGCAGTCGTCGCCTGCGCCGAATAAGAAGTGATTGCATTGTGGCTTGAACCGCGGACGAGCGCGCGCGTCACGCATCAGTTATCATTTTATCTTTCGACAAATCACAACAGGAGAAATGTCTGACGATGGAAATTAGAAAAGTTGGTGTGCTCGGCTGCGGCTTGATGGGGTCAGGCATTGCGCAAGTCTGCGCGACTGCGGGCCTCGACGTGATGGTGCGCGAAGTGACCGAAGAACTATGCGCGCGCGGTTTCGCAGGGATTGATAAGTCGCTCGCGAAGTTTGCGGAGAAGGGCACGATCACGAGCGAGCAACAACGAGAGATTCGCGGGCGCTTGCGCGGCACGACCAACCTCGAAGACCTCGCCGACTGCGACCTCATCATCGAAGCGATCATCGAAAACCTAGAGACCAAGCGCGAGACCTACAAAGAACTCGACGCGCGCTGCAAGCCTGAAACGATCTTCGCCTCGAACACCTCTTCGCTTTCGATCACGGAGATGCTGACCGCGACCTCACCCGACAGACAGAGGCGTTTCATCGGTCTGCACTTCTTCAACCCCGTCCCGCTCATGAAGCTCGTCGAAGTCGTCCGCACGATCCTGACCGACGAGAGTGTCTATGAACAAGCCGTTGAGTTCGGCCGACAACTCGGCAAAGTGCCCGTGCGTGCAGACGACCGTTCAGGCTTCATCGTCAATCGTCTGCTCGTGCCTTATTTGCTCGACGCGATCCGCGCGCTCGAAGAGGGCGTCGGCTCAATCGTGGACATAGACAACGCCATGAAACTCGGCTGCGGCTATCCGATGGGGCCGCTCACGCTCCTTGATTTCGTCGGCCTCGACACCACCTACTACATCGCCGAGATCATGTTCACAGAGTTCCGCGAGCGCCGCTTCGCCCCGCCCCCGCTCCTCAAGCGCATGGTCTCGGCCGGCCTCTACGGGCGCAAATCGGGGCGCGGCTTCTACGACTACAGCGACGCGAAGAACCCGACGCCAATGAATCTATAAGTCAAACGGTCTTGTCAGTACCGCCTGCGGGCGCGGGCGGGTACACGTCGCAATCAACGGCCGGATGATGTGACCAAGACCCGCCCGCGCCCGCAGGCGGTACTGACCTACTTGATTCAACCTTGAATGTTGAACTTACCATCGAAGAACGCGGCCCATTTGCGCGCATCACGCTCAACCGGACTGAGAAGCGTAACGCTCTTACGCGCGCGCTGCTTGAACGGCTGGCTAAACTGTTCGCGCAGATCAGTACACGCACCGATCTGCGCGCCGTTATCTTGACGGGTGCAGGCGCAGAAGCGTTCAGCGCAGGCACGGACATCGCGGAACTCGCCGCGCTCGATGAAGCGGGCGCACGGGCGGCGGCCGAGCGCGGGCAAGCGGTCTGCGATCTGATCGAACTGTGCGGCGTGCCTGTCATCGCCGCCGTCAACGGCGCGGCCGTGGGCGGCGGCTGCGAACTCGCGCTCGCCTGTCACTTGCGCATCGCCGCGAGTCACGCCACATTTGCGCTACCTGAAATCAAACTCGGCATGATCCCCGCCTACGGCGGCACGCAACGCCTCGCGCGCGCCATCGGCAAGGGCCGCGCACTCGCCGCGATGCTCGCAGGCGACACCATCTCGGCCGAAGAAGCGTTGCGCCTCGGTCTCGTCAATCGCGTCGTCGCGCCCGAAGAACTTCTGCCCGCCGCAGAAGCCCTCGCGCAGACGCTCGCCGCGCAAGCCCCGCTTGCCCTGCGCGCATGCCTCGCCGCCGTCACGCGCGGCGCACGCCTCGCGCTCGAAGATGGCCTCAAACTCGAAGCCGAACTCTTTAGTCAACTCTTCAACACCGAAGACGTACGCGAAGGCACACGCGCCTTCCTTGAAAAACGCGCGCCGGTGTTCAGAGGACAGTAGGCAGCAGGCAGAAAGCAGCAGGTTGAATTTCACGCACCGATCTGGGTAGAACTCTACCGGTTTCTCACTGCCTTCTGCCTACTGCTTTCTGCCTGCTGCTTGCTGCCGCTTGTCACTCGTCACTCGTCACTTTATACTGATGACGAATCAATCCCTGACGAAAGTTGGAGCCAGCGAAGTACACTTGCAACCCGTAACACATCAAGGTCGTCTGAACGCGGCGGGCTTTCGCTTCGCGTTGGTGTCGAGCCGTTGGAACGATTTTCTGACGGCGCGACTCATCAGTGGCGCGCTCGATGCGCTCGAACGACTTGGCGCGGACGAGAGCGCGGTCGCGCACTTCCGCGTGCCCGGCTCGTTCGAGATTCCGCTCTTGGCGCGCAAGCTGGCGGGGGCGGGCAAGTACGATGCGGTCATCTGTCTCGGCACGATCATACGCGGCGAGACGCCGCACTTTGAGTACATCGCGGGCGAAGTGACGAAAGGCATCGCGCAGGCCGGCATGGAGACAGGCGTGCCTGTGCTCTTCGGCATCGTCACCGCCGACACTTTGGAACAAGCGATTGATCGCGCCGGTGTCAAAGCTGGCAACAAAGGTTTCGAGGCCGCGATGGCGGCCGTCGAGTTGGTCAATCTTTACAAGGAAGCGTTTGCGAAATGATGAATGATGAATGCAGAATGATGAATTAAGAACAATCTATCATTCATCATTCATCATTCCGCGTTCATCATTTCTTTTCATGGGGTGCTATGGGTTCGAGACGTAAGGCGCGTGAATGCGCCTTGCAAATGCTCTTTGCGGCGGACGTGGCGGGTCGTGATGCGCGCCTCGATGAACTTGTGCGCGACTACTGGACGGAGTTGAGTGAAGCCGAACAGGAAGAGGCGGCGCGCGAGTTCGCGACGCGACTAGCGACTGGCACGCTCGCGCATCTCACAGAGATTGACGAGCGCATCCGCTCGCGCGCAGAGCATTGGCGCATCTCGCGCATGGCGGTCGTTGATCGCAACGTCCTCAGGCTCGCCGTCTATGAATTCCTCTACGAGCAGACGCCGCGCACCGTCGCCATCAACGAAGCCCTTGAGATCGCCCGCCGTTTCTCCACCTTTGAAGCCACGCAGTTCATCAACGGCATCCTCGACGCCATCAAACGCGACCTCGATCAAGAACGCCCGCAAGCCAACGCAGAAGAAAAGCCCGAGGCGGCAGTAACCGAAGCAGCCACCAATAACGATACAGATGCAGATGCAGATGATGACGGTGAACGTCTTGCGTCGGCTTCATGATCGAAGTTTCATGATCGCAGCAGCGTTGATCATGTAGTGAGGTCTTCAGGCACACGTCTCAGGCTACCCGCCAGCGCCAGCAGCACTAGCACAAAGCCCACGCCTTTGATCGCCAACACCCAGACGCCAGAGATGGGCGCGGGATCGTCGTGCAAGTGATCTAACTGCGAGAAGAAGCTGGCATAGGCCATGCCGCACGTGAAGCCCCAAGCCGCCGTGAGAAAGCGTTGCCCACCGCGCGCGTCTCTGCTGCTACGCCACGCCCCATACAACAGAAAAGCGCCAATGATGTAGTCATCTAACCAGAACGGCAGGTAGCGCAACTGACCGAGTTGATGCCAGCGCCGGATCGTTTCGGCTAAAGGCGTGAGGATGCCAAGCACAAACGCGAGCCGGCGGCTGAATGTGATGGTCATAACGTACTGCTCTCGCTCGTCGGCACCGACGATTTAGTCTCAGGCGAGCGACGGACGGCGTCTGTGCCAGTCGGTCGCTTGTTGATAGCGCGCGGCCGTCTCCACAAGCAGGTCTTCGCTCCAAGCCGGCCCAACAAATTGTAGGCCGGTCGGCAGACCTTCGACGCCGAAGCCGTTGGGCACGGAGATGGCGGGTACGCCGACGGCGTTCGCCGCGCCGATGGGCGACGTGGCGCGCACGCCCGGCCATGCTTCAGCGAAACTTTTATCAACAGGATTCGCAACGGTCGCGCGCGATGGCGCGACGAGCAGATCGAACTTCTTGAACATCTCGGCCCAAGCGCGTCGCATCGGCGCACGCAGACGCATCGCGTGCAGGTAATCAACCGCCGGCACGAGCAGCATCGAGTAGCCGCCGATGCGGTCTTCGGGCACAGCCAACTCTTTGACGCGCCCCGATTCGATCAGATCACGAAACGCGCTCGCGCCCTCCGCATTCACAATCGTGCCGACGACCGCGCCGTAAGGGAAATCGGGCAGCGTCACGTCCATCGTGACTTGCGCGGTCTTCTTTAACCAAGCAACCGACGCGAGAAAGTTGTCGCGCACCTCTTTCTGCGCCTGCTCATAAGAGCCTTTCAACACGGCGACGCGCAGCTTACGCGCGGGCGGGCGCGATACGACGGGTGGCGGATAGCGGAACGGACGATTGTGTGAAGTCGGATCGAGCGGATCGTAGCCCGCAATTGTCGCGAGCACGTAACCGCAGTCGGCCGCGGAGCGACACATGGGCCCCAATTTATCCAGCGTCCAAGAGAGCGCCATCGCGCCGTGCCGCGAGACGCGGCCGTAAGTTGGTCTGAGGCCGGTGACACCGCAGAAGGCCGACGGCGTGATGATCGAACCTGATGTCTCCGAGCCGATGGCGAAGGCGACGAGACCGGCGGCCGTGGCCGCGCCCGGCCCCGAAGATGAACCGCCGCTCCAATAGTTCGTGTTCCAAGGCGTGCGCCCCGCGCCCGTCAAACTCGCGTCCGCATGGTTGTAACCCATGCCGCCCGCGAGTTCGACCATCGCAAGTTTAGCGAGCAGGATCGCGCCCGCGTCGCGCAGCCGCCGGACGACCGTCGCGTCGTCGTCGAACTTCTGATCCTTGTAAGGTGTCGCGCCCCAAGTGGTCGGCGCGTCGTGTGTGGCGAGCAGGTCTTTGACGCCACAAGGGATGCCATGCAACGGGCCGCGATAATGTCCACGTTTGAATTCGCGCTCGGCCGTGCGCGCCTCTTTCAACGCGCTCTCGCGCATGATGGTCACAACTGCGCCGAGACGCGGGCCATACTTTTCGAGCCGCGCGAGATAGCCTTCGGTCAACTCGACGGGCGAGAGTTTGCGCGCGCGCAACTGCGCGCCCAACTCCGAGATCGAAGCGAAGTAGATGTCGTCAGAGAGCATAAGATTTGAAACTGTTGTTGTGCCGTTCGTCAGGCGCTGAACACGAAGTCGGGTTCGTCGCTGTTCTGTAACTTCACGGCGCGCAGTGCATCGCCCGTGCGTACGCTGCCTTCGAGATTGCGCTTGAGGCGCGTGAGTTCGTCGGCTGAAAGCTTGTCGCCGAAACGCCGGTGCGCGACCTCTGCGTAAGCTTCGGCGAGCGGCGAAGGCTGTTGTGGCGTCGGACTGGGTTGCGGCGTGGGCGTCGGCGTCGCGCTGGTGGCGGGCGGCGTCTGCGCGTTCGTCAGAGAGACTACGAGCGGCGCGGCGACAAACGCGGCCGCGACCGCTTTGGCGAACTGCCGGCGCGTAGGAGCGGCCGTCGAGCGCGCGCGTGCTTTAGTTTTCATGTGCGCTTCACGTCAAGGTTGGGATCGGACTGCGCCGCGAAGCTATATCATGAAATGAGTGCGATGCAAACTATTTCAGCGCGACCGCGCACTGAAATATGATTTTGCATCCTCTTTGCGTCTTTGCGCCTTCGCGTGAGGTTATTCTCTGGCAGGTAAATGCCTCACGCGAAGGCGCAAAGTGAATCGTTCACCTGCGCGCGCTTTGCAAGGAGAGCGTCTGCGCGGTCTCGACAAGTTTGACGAACTCTGTGCGATAGCCTTGCGGGTCTTGCCCTGTAGCCCCGCGCGCGAGCGCGGCGACGTTGTTGTAGTTAGCCGCGCCTTTGTACTTCGAGTCGCGCAAGACGAGACCGAAGGCCGCGACAGCCGCAGAGAATTTGAAGTTATTCGATGCCTGCGCGACTGCGCCCGTGCCGTCGGCGATGCCGACGCTCAACAACTTGCTCACATCTGCGTCCGGCTGTTTGTAACGAATCTTGATCGTCAACAGTTCGTCGCTCTGCGCTCGCGCAGACTGATGCAAAGGCTCTTGATACTTCAACGGGTCAACGCCGGGGTTCTCCCAACGCTGGCCCGCAGGCACGACTTCATACAAGGCCGTCACGGTGTGACCCGCGCCCATCTCGCCCGCGTCCTTCGTGTCGTCGTTGAAATCCTCGTCGCGCAGCAGACGGTTCTCATAACCGATCAGCCGATAGGCGGCGGCCTTCGTCGGATTGAATTCGAGTTGCAGCTTTACGTCCTTGGCAATCGTGGCGAGCGTGCCGCCGAGTTGTTCGCCCAAGACCTTGCGCGCTTCTGCGGCCGTGTCAATGTAGGCGTAGTTGCCGTTGCCTTTATCGGCGAGTTGCTCCATCGTCGCGTCTTTGACGTTGCCCGTGCCGAAGCCGAGCACGGAGAGAAAGACGCCGCTCTGTCGCTTCTCTTCGATCAAGCGGACGAGTTCGCCTTCGCTCGTGACGCCGACGTTGAAGTCGCCGTCGGTCGCAAGGATGACGCGGTTGATGCCGCCGCGTATGAAATTCTCTTGCGCGAGCTTGTAAGCGAGTTGGATGCCCGCGCCGCCGTTGGTTGAACCGCCGGCTTCAAGTCCGTCGAGCGCGGCGAGGATTTCGCCTTTGCGGTCGCCCGCAGTCGAGGGCAGCACGAGACCGCTGTTGCCGGCATAGACGACGATGGCCACGTGGTCGCGCGCCGTCAGTTGCTCAGCCAACATGCTGAGCGACGATTTGACGAGCGGCAACTTGTTCGGCTCTTCCATCGAACCCGACACGTCAACGAGAAAGACCAGATTCGCGGCCGGCATCTGCGCGCGGTCGAGCCGCCGCCCTTGCAGGCCGATGTGGACGAGCCGGTGCGCGCTGTTCCAAGGGCACTGCGCGACTTCCGTGGTGACCGAGAACGGCGCATCGCCGACGGGCTGCGGATAATCGTAATTGAAATAGTTGATCAACTCTTCGATGCGGACGGCATCCTTCGGCGGCAGATGGCCTTCGTTCAAGAAGCGGCGCATGTTGCTGTAGCTCGCCGTGTCCACATCAATCGAGAAGGTTGAGAGCGGCGCGCGCGTCGCATCGAGAAAGGGATTCTCTTCAATGTGGTTGTACGCTTCGGTATTGAACTCCTGCTCATCCTTTTCGGTGCGACTGCGCGACGGCTGATCAGTGGACATCGGACTCGCCGACGGCGTTTTCGCGTCATAAGCCATCGTGTTTGCATTCGCGGTTTGTGTGCTTGGCGGGGCTGGAGCATTCTGCGCGACCCGTCCGGCCTGCGACTCCTCGCGTCTGTCCGCATGCTGCGCCTTGCGCTCTTGCACGCACGAAGACAGGAGCAACGCGGCGGCGATGCAGAGCGCGAGCCAACGCAGGCGTCTGCTGCGAAGGAGGCGAAACAGAAACGGGATACGGCGTGTGGCGTTGCGGGCTGTGGCGTGTGCGTGCTGGCGCATAAGTCCTCCTGCGGTGTGCTTGACGTTCTCTCTAACAACCTTGCCAGCACTTGAATGCGCCAGCCAGCGGAAACTTGCACATCGCAGGGAGACTTTAGAAGCTTATGCTGGAATCAACGTTTCTGCTCGTGTTCGACGATCACTGGCGCGGCTGTTGAGATGAAGGAGTCGTTAAATCTTTTCAACGGGTTGTCATCTTCGCCGTTCTGAGTTGTCACTGAAACTTGCGCATAATAATTATCCGCAACATATGTATAAGAACGGGAAAATACAACTGTCTGTGTGGCTCGATCACCTTGTGCAAAAGGTTGGGGCACATATTCCCAGCCGTAGAACCAAACGTCGGATTTGTTTTGTGTGTACAAAGTTAGCGCGACCCACAGATGATCTGGCGTGGGCGCTTGCGGGTTGCGCTCAACGATTAGTTGAACATAAGTCTTCTTGTGCGCGCGGTCGAGCACAACTTGTTGCACCTTGAAGTTGACTTGCGCGGGCGTTGGCTTAACAACCGGAGCCGGAGGTAGCGTGGGCGCGGCAACGCGCACTTCGACGCGCGGTGGGATTAAGAAGAGGCGCGTGACGAAGAGGGCGATGGTCAGCGTGCAGAGGAAGACGGCGAGGCGGAGGCAAAGCTTCGGGATGCTCATCTCGTGCTCCTTTCGTGGCCGGGCAGATTCATTATACGCCGTTTGAACGCGCGGCGCGGACGAATGTTGCGCGGCCTTCAATGATTTTCTCTGCGTGTCTGCTGCGTGCCGTCTGCGTCTCTGCGATGATTCGCGTTTGAATTGGTTTGCGTCCGACGATCATTCGTTGGCGGCGGGCCGGTGTAGCGGTAGTGGCCGGTGATCTTCCATGCGAAGAGCACGTCTTGAATCTGCGGGCCGGCGCCGATGTTGTGCATGAGTTGCCAGCGTGCGGCGTCTTCGTCCGATGGCACGTCAACAAGGATACCGATGTGCGTCTGCCCTTGCCCTAAATCCCATGTGACGATGTCGCCGGGCGCGTAGTCGGCCGGATTGTTGGTGATGGAAAGCTGCTGGCCTTTGCGCGCGAAGAAGGTCATCAGGTTGGGCACGCGACGATGATCAATGTTGGTGTCGGGTTGGGTGAGGCCGAAGCGTTGCGGATAGGCGGCGAAGTTCGCCTGCATGTCTTCGTGCACCTCTTTTTGCAGGTCAACGCCGACGGCGCGATAAGCGCGCACAACTTCATCCGTGCATGCGCCGCGATCTTCCGGCACATCGCCGTTCGGATAAGCGATCTGATAGTAAGAGCCGTCGTACTGCACATGATGGTTCGGGCGTTCGACGGCCGCCGTAACCAACTGTTCGAGCACGGGCGATGTGTAAGTCGGCTTTGGTGTCGCGCGGGCGACGGGATGCGCGCCGCCGGTCGAGCCTAAGCTGGCAAAGTGTGAGCGGTTGCAAGCGAGACCGATGATGAGCAGCGCGAGCAGGGCGCAGTTGATAAAGAAGCGTTGAGCAGGGTGCATAAGTTTTCGCGAGCACTACGAGCGCTCACTTCTGCTTGGATTGCTTGTCCTCGCAGAACTGTTGCACCTGCGTGAAGAGTTGTCTGCAATAGGTATCGCCGGCCATGCCTGCGTCCTGACATTTCTGCTGCTGCCACTGTGCGCTCTTCATGAACTCCGTGCGCTTGGGCACATCACAAAAGCCGGGCGACGGGCGGCTTGCATCAAGACACGCGCGCAAGAACAGGTTGTGACTGATCCCCGCGCTCAAACCCGTTTCGCGCTTGGTGCGCGCGACGGCTTCAGCCAAGCAGCCATCATTGTCCGTCTGCGCGCCGAATTTCTCGCCCTCGTCCATCACTTTGTTGCCCGCCTCCAGCCATTCCTGCTTGTGCTTCGACACATAATAGAAGCACGCGCCGCCGCCCGCGACCACAAGCAAGACAAGGCAGACGCCGATGATCAAGAACACCTTCAAAGCTTTGTTCACGCTGCCACCTCACACGTTCGCATTACGATTAGAACTCACGCGCCGAGCGTAGCGCGCATCGCACGTCGGATGCAACGAAATTTAGCCGGTACTGTGGCGACTACGGCTGCGTGATGTGGGTAGCGCTATCAGATGGTAAGAATCGTTGGCGGGACGCGGCGGACTTGAACATGGGCGTGGTTGATGAGCGGAACTGACGAGGCGTTAGTGTGCGAGATCGGATTCTGCTACGACGCCGGTCAAGCCTGCGGTCGGGTGGCGATAGATGATCTGAGTTTGTGTTGGCGCGCTTGCGCCGGTTGCAGATGTGAGCAGTGGCGCGTCTGTCGGCTGAGCGGCGAGCGCCGATGCAAACAAGCGCATAGATTCTTCGAGCAACATCTGCTGCTCCGGCGTGTACTCGGTCAAACTCACAGCATAGAGCGTGACCACGCTCTGCAACTCATCGGCTTGCATCAAGGGGCAGGCCGCAAGCGTGCGGTAGCTGGCGAAGTGTTCGGCTAAAGCTGTTGGCAGATCGAGTTTGGGATCAGCGTTGAAGAACGACTTGCGATTGACGAGCGTCCAACCGGTCACGCCTTCGCCGGGCACGATCTTGCGCCCGAGCAATAGCGCGCCGTGCTCTCCGGCCGCGTGCGTCACAATGTAGTTGCCGGCCGCCGATACGTCGCGCGCCACTGCGCAGGTCTCGTAGGGCACAATGGCTTTGAGGTTCGTTAGAAATGCGGCGACGAGTTCATCAAGCGTCGGCGCTTCGTGCAACACTTGCGCCAGCGTGGCGAGCGTCGCCTGCTGCGGCGCGGAGAGTTTGCGTTCGGCAACTCGTTCGGCTGTGACAGTCTCGGCGAGGCCGGCGGCCGGGGCGACGCGCAACGCCGCTTCAGACAACTGCTCGATCTGTTCGATGCCGAAGGTCGGCGCAGGCACGTCGCGGTGCGCCACGATCTCGGCTTCAAATTCGGGCAGGTGTGTGATGAACGTGCCGACGACGCGCGGGTCGTACATGCTGCCGCTGCCTTGCATGATGAAGTTGATCGCCTCTTCGCGCGTCATGGCTTTGCGATACTGCCGGTCTTCGCGCACCGCATCGAAGCAATCAACGACCGAGAGAATCCGCGCCGTCAAGGGAATCGCTTCACCCTGCAACCCGTCGGGATAACCTTTACCATCCCAACGCTCGTGATGATGGCGCACGACCGGCGCGACCGGATACGGAAACTCAACGCGATTCAAAATCTGCGCGCCGACGACCGTGTGCAGTTTCATCTTGTCGAACTCGGCGGCGGTGAGTTTGCCCGGCTTGTTCAGGATGTAATCGGGCACGGCGATCTTGCCAACGTCGTGCAAGAGCGCGCCCGCGCGCAACGCTTCGATCTCTTCCGCCGTGCAACCGAGCAGGCGCGCGACGCCGGCCGCATAAATCTGCACGCGCAAGACGTGCTCGTGCGTCACTTCGTCTTTGGCATTGATGGCCACGGCGAGCGCCTCGATGGTCTCGCGGTGCGCTTTCTCCATCATCGCGATGCGCTCCTGCTGCGCTTGCTCGATGGCGTTGATGCGCGCCTGCACGCTGTTGCGATATTGCCGATGGCCTAGATACAACCCGACGAGGATCGGCGCGCCGATGACGAACGTGAGCAGCGCGTTATACTGCAAAGTGATGTAGAGCACGCTCGCCACGGCGCTCGTCGGCAGAAAGTTCGGCGCGGCCCAGAGGAAATTCTGCCGCCAGAGGCGCAGCGTCGTATCGCCTTGGCGCAGCGCGAAGAACTTTGAGACCAGCCCCGTATTCACGACGATGTGCACGACGTTTGCGACGAGTAGCGCAACTCCCACAGCCGGGAAACTGTGTTGCTGCACGGTGCCGGTTTCGCTGAAGCCATAGCGCAAGACCGCGCCGAGCGCCATGGAACTCGCGCCGCCCACAAGCGACATCATGCCGAACGAGAAGATGTTGCTTGAGAGCCGGCGCACAGCCCGCCGCGACGAGATGAAGCCTTCAACGCCCGCGATGAAGATCGCCGGCGCAGGCCCATACCAACAGGCAACCAGCAGGACGATTGAATCCGAAGGCGTAAACGTCACCTTCTCCTGCGTGAACAAACCTGTGGGCAAAGGGAAGACGTTGGGAAAGACGCTGGCGGTCACGACCAACGGCACGAGGGCTAAGAAGATGATCAAGTCGCGGAGCGAATAGTTGGCCGACAGAAAGACGAGCGCCAACAGCCACAAGATGAGACCGGGGACTGTCACCGCCGCCTCAAAGACGAGGCGTTTTGTCTTCGCAGTCTGCTTTTGCTCCATGCTTGATCAGTCTTTCGGGAGGAGACGACAGGAGCGCGCCGGCATGCTCCTGTCGGGCAACTTGCAATTAGCGGTGGGGAAACAAGGGGCTGGTCATAGAGAGACGCCACACGTTTAAGGGCACGACCTGTTCGCCTTGAATCATCACCTGCTCCTCGCTGGTCGTGTTCGAGGCCGGATCGATCATGTTTGCGGCCCAAGCGTCTTGATTATCGAAACTCAGCCCGGAGATGTTGCCCGTGCTGAGCGTGCCGTCGGCGCTGATGTAGGTGCTCGCGATGGTGATGCCACTGGCGATGGTGATGCCGCTCGCAATGGTAATGCCGCTGGCGATAGTGATCCCGCTTGCGATGGTGATACCACTGGCAATCGTGATCCCGTTCGGGCAGACGTATGTGCCATCCCACAGCATGTAGCCGTCGGCGACGGCGAAACCGTCGTTGATGACTTGGCCATTCGTCAGCAGATAACCGCTCGTCAACTGCAAGTGATCATTAAATGCCACGCCTTCAACCCAGACGACGCCGTTGTTGAGCGGAATCGCTTGCCCGGCGATGGGCGCAGTGATGCCGGCGATCTTTGAATAGGTCGTGCTCTTCAACAGGTAGTCGCCAATGACGGCGCGGTTCGCGTCTTTGCGAATCGCCTGCGCCACAAGCTTGGCCGCGTTTGTGTTCAACTCGCCCGCGCCCTCTGTGATGAGCCGCTCGTAGGATGTCATCTGCCCGTTCATGACCAACGCCTCGTAGATGGGCAGACGCTCGGCCGTGCGCATCAACACCGCTTTGACCATCTGCGGCGTGAGCGATGGATTGGCTTCGAGCATGAGCGCGGCTGTGCCCGCGACGGCGGGCGCGGCGAACGATGTGCCGCTCAAAATCTGATACGTGCCCGTGGCGACAGGCGTGGTGCTGGTCGAGTTGCTAAAGAGAAGTCCACCGATGAGACCGCCACCGGAGGTGTTGGTCTGGTTGCTGGCGGTGGGCGATGTGTTGGCGGTTTCGGCCGCGCCGGTGCGATTGCCGGGCGCGACCAGATCGGGTTTGACGATGCCATCAACGAGCGTCGGCCCGCGCGACGAATAACTCGCCACCACGTCGTCGTTGCGCCAGTCGGTCTGTTGCGTGTTGACTGCGCCGACTGTGATCACTTTGGGCGAGTTGGCGGGCGAGAGTATGCCGCCGTAGATCGTGTTGCCGTTGGAGTCTTTGCCCCAGTTGCCGGCGGCGACGACGACGACGATGCCTGCGTCCACCGCGCGCCCGACCGCTTGGCAGAGCGGATCGGTCTTGTAGCTCTGCGTGACGCTTGTGCCCAAACTCAGGTTCATCACGCGGATGTTGTACTTCGATTTGTTCTGGATGACCCAATTGATCCCGGCGATGACGTTCGAGACAGTGCCCACGCCTTGCGAGTTGAGCACGCGCACGCTGACGAGATTCGCGCCGGTCGCAACGCCGCCGTAGGTCGGTGCACCGGCATGTTGCGCGGCGTAGTCTTCACTCGATTGACCAGTCCCGGCGGCGACGCCGGCCGTGTGCGTGCCATGCCCGTAAGGATCGTCCGTGCGGTTCTCGCCGGTGAAGTCCACAGGCGTGGAGACGCGATTGTAAGAGGTTAGCGTCGTTGAGCCGAGCAGACCCGTGCCGAGCAGGCTGCTCGATTGCAGTTTGTAGCCGGCAAACTCGGCCGTGTCCGGCGGATTGAGACCGCTATCGAGCAGCGCGATGCCGACGCCATTGCCCGCGCCGCCCTGCGCTTCGTTGTTATTGCCAGACGGCAAGATCAAACTCGCGCCGGTCGTCACCTCGACGTGGCTCGTGTTGTCGGGCGTCGTCGTGAGCGAGCGCACCTCCGCGTCTTCTGAGAGCCAAGAGACTTCATTGTGCGTCGCCAACGTTTCGAGTTGGTTGGTCGGCACATCCGCCACCATGACGCCAAGCTCGTCCAACTGTTGGCGAACATGCGCGCCCGTGCTCTGCAAAGAGCGGCGCGAAGTCTCCGCGTCCGCGCCACGAGCCAGACTGACGATCACGCGCGTGCGCTCGCCCTTCTGTGCAGCTCGTGCGCGGGCGCGCAACGCATTCGTCAGCTTGCCGGTCTTGCGCGGCGCGGCGTGCGCCTGTGCTTGTGCGGCCGGCGGCGACGTTAAGACGGCCGCGCACGGACATAGCAGCGCGAACATTAGGGCAAGGGGGAAAATCTTACGCATCAACTGAACACTCCAAAGGGGATTTCAGCGCGCCGCACCGCACCGAGACTATGACGTGCGTTTACTAAACAAGCCCCGTGCCGCGTCCGTTGTGGCGTAAAATTTACTGGAATCAACAGTGCGCGAGACGTCGGCCGGATGAGCGTCGCTTATTTTGAATGTGTGGCGTCAAGTTGACCGTTCAAATGGACATGCTTGAAGGTAGAACCGCACCTGAAGATGGGCTATTATCTTTACAAACATAACAGACATGATTGACATGCGCTCGCGCCGCCGAAGGCGCGGGCAGTTGAGGTAATCGAGCTTTGACGACACAACGCAATCAAACCGATCTCTCCGCTTTCATCGCCGACAACTTCGGCGCAAACGCGACCTACGTTGAGTCGCTCTTGCAACGCTTCCGCAGCGATCCGGCGCTCGTTGATGAAGCTTGGCGCGCGTACTTCACAGAGTTGTTGGGCGCAGAGGCAACGCCCACAGCGCAAGCCAACGGCGGCGCAAGCGTCGCGCAGGCGACGACTGAGCCGCGCACAACTGAACCGGCAACGGCGCAGACGACTACGATCACGCCTGCGCCTGTCCCACAACAACAGACCGCACCTGCACCGACCGCAGCCCAGCCTGCGCCCATCGCGCAGCCGACGCCGGCCGCGCCGGTTGATGGTGCGCCGATTCGCGGCGCAGCGTTGAAGATCGTCGAGAATATGGAGACGAGTTTGGGCGTGCCGACGGCGACCTCGAACCGGCAAGTGCCCGTCAAGGTCTTGGAAGAGAATCGCCTGATCATCAATCGTCATCTGCAAGAGCGCGAGCAGCGCAAGGTCTCTTTCACACACCTGATCGCATTTGCCTTGCTGCGCGCCTTCGATAAGTTCCCGCAGATGAACGACGGCTTCGCAGTTGTTGACGGTACGGCGACGCGCCTGCGTCGCCCGCAGGTCAACTTCGGCGTGGCGATTGACATTCAAAAGAAAGACGGCACGCGCTCGTTGCTTGTGCCGAACATCAAAGGCGCGAACGCGCTCACCTTCGCACAGTTCATCAAAGCTTACGACGATGTGATCAAGCGCGCGCGCGGAGGCAAACTCGGCATCCCTGATTTTCAAGACACGACCGTTTCGCTCACCAATCCCGGCACCATCGGCACGGTCGCTTCGACGCCGCGTCTGATGGCCGGGCAATCGGTCATCATCGCGACGGGCGCGATTGAATATCCGGCCGAGTATCACGCGATGACGACTGCGGCGCTGTCGCAACTCGGCATCAGCAAGACGATGACGATCTCCTCGACCTATGATCACCGCATCATTCAAGGCGCAGAGTCGGGCGCATTTCTCGCGCACGTCCACGAGTTGCTGTTGGGCGAGCAGGATTTTTATATCAACATCTTCCGCGACCTCGGCATCCCGCACCAGCCGATGCGTTGGGCGCGCGACTACAATCCGGCGCTCTTCGGCGGCGACCATCAACGCGAGCACATCGTCAAAGAAGCGCGCGTGCTTGAGTTGATCAATTCTTATCGCGTGCGCGGGCATCTGATCGCAGACATCGATCCGTTGCACGCACTGCCGGTGCAATATCACCCGGAGTTGGACATCGAGACTTACGGCTTGACGATCTGGGATTTGGATCGCGAGTTCATCACGGGCGGCCTCGGCGGCAAAGAGAGCGCGACCTTGCGCGAGATTCTGGATATTTTGCGCCGCGCCTATTGCGGCAAGGTCGGCATCGAGTATCGCCACATTCAGAGCAAAGAGCAGAAGCTTTGGATACGTGATCGCATCCGCGTTGAGTTCGTCTATCCCGAACCGATTGCGCCTGAGATCAAAAAGCAGCTACTGACAAAGCTCGTCGAAGCCGAACAGTTCGAGCGTTTCCTGCACACGAAGTATCTCGGCCAAAAACGCTTCTCGCTCGAAGGCTGCGAGACGATCATTCCGCTCCTCGATCAATTGGTCGAGCGCGCGGCCGAGCACGGTGTCGAAGAGATCACGCTCGGCATGGCGCATCGCGGGCGTCTGAACGTGCTGGCAAATGTCGTCGGCGATTTTGCCGAGCGCATCTTCACCGCGTTTGAAGGCTCAGTTCATCCGAACTTTCCGGCCGACGAAGGCGACGTGAAATATCATCAGGGCGCGCGGGGCGAACGCACCGCGTCGAACGGGCGCAAGATCAAGATCGATCTGTCGCCGAATCCGAGCCATCTTGAGTTTGTCGATCCGGTGGTCGAAGGTTTGGTGCGCGCGAAGCAGGACGCTTGGGAGCGCGACGAGGGCGTGCCGCGCGAGCAGGTGATTGATCGCGCGCTCCCCGTTCTGTTGCATGGCGACGCTGCGTTCGCCGGTCAAGGGATCGTGATGGAGACCTTGAACCTCGCAGACCTGCACGGCTATCGCACCGGCGGCACGATCCACATCATCATCAACAACCAGATCGGTTTTACAACTTCGCCCGACAAAGGACGTTCGACGATCTATTCGACCGATGTGGCGCGCATGACGCAACTGCCGATCTTCCACATCAACGGCGACGACCCCGAAGCCGCTTTCCGCGTCCTGCGCATCGCGCTCGACTTCCGGCAAGAGTTCAACAAAGATGTGGTGCTCGATGTCGTGGGCTTCCGCCGTTTGGGGCACAACGAAGGCGACGAGCCGAGCTACACGCAGCCTTTGATGTACGCGCGTGTGAAGGCGCATCCCGGTGTGCGTGTGAAGTATGCCGAGCAACTCGTGCGCGAGGGCGTGCTGACGAGCGCGGACGTGGAGCAGTTGATCAAAGCGCAGGTGGCCGAGTACGAAGCAGTCTTGCAACGCGCGAAAGAGATCGTGGCGCGCAAGCCGGAGAAGAAAGAGTTGCCGCCGCCGCTCAAAGAAGAGGATGGTTCAGCGATCATTGAAACGTTGACCGATGCGGAGACTGTGCACCGGATCGCGCACGCAATCGCCGTCGTGCCTGAAGGGTTCAACGTCAATCCGAAGATGGTCAGCCAACTGGCGCGGCGCGCGAAGATGGGCGAAGGGCAGACGCCGATGGATTGGGCCTTTGGCGAGTTGTGCGCGTTCGGTTCGCTCGCGCTCGAAGGCGTGCCGGTGCGTCTGTCGGGACAGGATTCGGGGCGCGGCACGTTCAGCCAACGCCACGCGATCATGTACGACACACAGACGGGCCGCCCTTGGATTCCGCTCGCCGAATTGGCCAAGAGTAAATCAGGCCGGCCGATAGTTGAAGTCTTCGATAGCTCGCTTTCGGAGCAGGGCGTGGTCGGGTTCGAGTACGGCTATTCGGTTGTCGCCCGCAACGAGTTGGTGCTGTGGGAAGCGCAGTTCGGCGACTTCGGAAACGGCGCGCAGGTGATCATAGATCAGTTTATCTCGCCCGGCGTGGACAAGTGGCAGCAGCCTTCGCGGCTCGTCTTGCTGCTCCCACATGGCTACGAAGGACAAGGGCCAGAGCATTCGAGTGCGCGGCTCGAACGCTATCTGCAACTTTGCGCCGAGAACAATATGCAGGTCTGCTACCCGACGACACCAGCGCAGTATTTTCATCTGCTCCGGCGTCAAGTGAAACAAGAGACCGCGCGCCCGCTCGTCGTCATGACGCCGAAGAGTCTCTTGCGTCTGCCCGCCGCGACTTCAACCGTTGAGGAGCTAACGACGGGCGGCTTCCGGCCCGTGATTGACGATGCAGAGATCGAAGACCGCAACGCCGTCGCGCGCATCGTCTTGTGTAGCGGCAAGGTCTTTTACGATCTCAATGCGGCGCGTTTGAAGACAGATGATCGCAGGGTCGCCATCGTCAGACTCGAACAGTTCTATCCGTTCCCCGAATCGGCTTTGCGCGAAATCTTCGCCAGCTACACGAATGCCACGCAACTTGTCTGGGCGCAGGAAGAGCCGAAGAACATGGGCGGCTGGACGTTCGTCGAGCCGCGCCTGATGAACATGCTGCCCAAGTGTGAACGACCCTATTACGTCGGGCGCGCAGCTTCGGCGAGTCCCGCCACCGGCTCATACACCATCCACGAACTCGAACAACGCCAACTCGTGGACGAAGCCTTGACGACCGACGCGCCCTTCGTTTCCAATGCAAGCACGGCGAAGTTCGCGGGGCAAGCGGATTCCTAGCAGGCCACAGACAGAAGCTCTCTCAACTTGATCTTGCCACATCTTGGCGCATGAGGACTCATGGGCAACTCAGGACGAGTCTATCAAGAAGACACCTTTACCAGTCGGCTCGTGACGTACCCGTTGCTCGATCAGGAACCAGCGGCGTTGCGCGTCTCTTGGATTCATTGGGACAGCAGTTTTCGCGGTAGCAGGCTGACCATCGGTGATCAAATCATCGGCGTGAATGGCGTGCCGATAGTCAAGCCGGAACAGGTGGAGGACGTGCAGCGCATGCTGCCGATGTTGGTCGGTCAGTATGCGGAGTCGCAGTTCTGGGCGCAGCAGGGCGCGAAGGAAGGCGAGCCACTGACGCTGACGGTGAGACGGCGGAAGTTGCCCGGCCAAGGATGGGAAACGCTGGAGACTCGCGGCGAGCTACGTGCGGAGCGAAGGTATTTGAACGAACAGGAGCGATGGGTGCTCGGCCCGGGCGGCCCAGACAACTACGCTCACGACGGATTTCCAGAGGCTTGGAGTTCTTGGTACGAGAAACTCGTCGCACAACTCACACGCATCCTAGCGGAAGGTTGGGCGCCTAGTTTTAGCAGCCGCTACGAACTCGAATGTCATCTTGAGTATCAAGCGCGCATAGAGTATTTGGCGGAGCACTATCCGGGGCCGTTGGCCGCCGCCTTGAAGGCGGATTGGGAGGCGGCCCGCACATCACTCGTCGGCAGAAAGTATGAGATCGCGCCCGAAGCTTTAGCGTACCGCCGAGCGGAAGAGGAGCGCGTACAGCAGGTGGCTGATGCAGCGCGCCAATCATGGGCCGCGTTCCTGCAAGCGAAGGCGGCAGAGATCATTGAACCCTTTCCCGGTATAGACCCGATCCACGGAGACTTGGCGAGCATAGTGGGCAAGTACGTGGTGCTCCCGCCCATCGGTTACCGCGACTGGGTCAGCGAGGCGGAACATAACTGGCTCACATCAAGCCAAGATAGAACTTACTACTTCGCCGACACGGAGACGCCAGCGGCTGAAAGGATGTTGCTGGCAACGCGCCGCTACCGCAAGCTCGTCACGCCCAACATCCGCGAAGATTACGCCATAGTGGGGCGCGTGCTCCCCGAGCCGCGACTTTTGATCATTCAAGAGCGAGGCATTTTTGGCACGCAGGTGGAGCCGGTCGCTGCCCTCGTAGGCGACGCCATGTTCATAGACCTGACGACGGAACAAGACGGCGTCAGCCCGTTCGCGGGCGAGCAGGCGCTCATGAAACCTTCGGCTGCGCTACCGCCCGACGATGCGACGCCAAAGCAAGTGATGGAAGCTTGGATAGCGGCGCTGAAGGAGGGCGACTTGGCGCTATGGAAGGAGTTGTTCGCGGATTGGTATGTTGACCAACTGCCGGATGGCCGCCCCTTCCTTCACCCCTACGAAATCTGGATGAGTGACAGCAACTGGGAGGATTCGCGGCGGCGGGTCTTGGACGACGTCTATGGCATCGAGGTGGTGTGGACGAGTGACCCGCGCGACATAATGACGGGCCGAGAGTTCGAGCGCGCCCCGCACATCGAAGAAGTGGACGTCGAGATCGATCTCATCGGGAGCTTCGACGGCGAGTACCGGGCATTCTCCAAGCCGTCGTTCAATCGCTTCTGGAAGTTGCAGCGCGTGGACACGGGGCCGTGGCGGATCAGTTCGGTGCAGGGCATTTAAGGAGCAACACATGGCTACTTACGAGGGCCGCAAACGGGAATTGAGCGAAGCCTTGACCCGAATCCAACCAACTATTCCCATAGATGAGCAGTTGAGTTTCGCGCTTAGACTTGATCAGTACATCACAGCGCGAGACGAAGCGCTCGTCAGCATGTGCGCCCTTATCGCTGACACCGGGGACGCCAAGCGCGAAACAGACGTGAGGGATAAGCTCGCGCGGGGGCGGGATGCATTCAAGGATACGCTGGGCAATGCGCTGAGTTCGATCCAGACGCCCAGCCTGCCGGGATTGGTCTTCCATAACATGGTGGTGGCGGATGAGGATCGCTTCTGGAAGAGTTTGGAGAAGCTGAATCTTGGCGCGCTACGCGACAATCTGATGCTGCGCAAGGAAATCCTCAAAGCGTACACCGAAAACCTTAAGGAGAAGTGGGAGACCATGACGATGGAGAATCGCCCGCTCCTCGAAGCCGAGAAGTTGGCGACCAATCAGGTCATCGCTTGGCTGGATAAGTCCACGGACGAGTCAGCCAATAAAATGCAACAGGCCAAGAAAGCGACGGTGGACTTGGGCGAGGCGATCAGGGGCGTCCAGCGTGATACGACTGAATACTGCGCCGACCTTGCGCGGAAGTTTGCTGAAAAGTATATGGCGGACAACGAAGTTGACCGGAAGATCGCGGGCGAGATTTGGGCAAACCTCGTCAGGGAACTGCGACCGGGTGACTGGCTTAGGACGAAGCTCAGCACCGTCTTGATAGGCGAATTCAAGGATTTGCCGAAGCACGTTCTTGAGGCCCTCAAGATCTATGCAGTCACCGTGAATTACGAGTACACACAACGGGCGGCGACCTATCGCGACAATATCCGTAAACAAACCGACGGCATCTTTGCGGTGTTCTCGCAGACGCGCCGGGATACGGACGCGTTCATTAAGAATAATGGGTTCGATGTGGCGAAGAAGCAATATCAGGATGCGATAGATACCCTGAACAGATGGGTGACGGACTTGCCCACCGACGGGCTGAAGAAGGACGGAAAAGATTTCTCGGATGCGGTCATCAAGGGCCTGAGCCAGCACATGACTGCCATGGAGCAGATATTTAATAACTTTATCAAGGAAAACGAGGGCCGCTTTTTCGGCCCCCTCGGGCCGAACATCCAACAGGCGTTGGCGGGAGAGCGAGAGTGGGATGATTACTTGTCGAAGCTGTTGGGCCGGGGGCGGGGCGTGGAGGAGAAGTTGCGCGAATGGCGCAATGATGCGCACCAAATCTTAGAGATCGACTTGGAGAATATGCTCCAGATGCTCAAACCCAGTCTGCCGGATCAGCAGGAAGAGATAGAGCAGGAGTTTCAGCAGGTTATTGAAAGTGTCAGGGACGAGGTGATGCGTGAGGCCCGTGACCGGATCGCTGAGGTTGATAAGATCGCGGAGGAGTTGAAACAAATAATTAGCGGGGACAAAATGCTACAGGACTTCGACCGCAACAGACTGCTAGAAGCGTTGCGGAGATAGGAATGATTCGTCTATAAATCGGTAGTCTCTTTGCCTACCTAGTCACAGCGACTTCTGTTATTCACATTTGCTTTTCTTATTCAGGCTTCTTCGGTTGTTCTTCGACGGGGAAGTCGTCCTCTTCAAGAATCTTCACTTCGGTGCCGAATTTCTGATAGTTGCGGAAGTGTATGTCGTTGCGATCTTGCACGAGTTGCGTGCGCTCGACGACCTTGCGCTCAACCGAATCGTACAGCCGGACGGGCGCGAGGCTGGTGAAGACGATGTTGGCAGCCACGGGCAGCAGGTATTGTTTGCCGGCAATCGTCACCCAGTCGTAGTCCACACTGCTCTCGGTCTGCTTGATCGGGAAATCGGGATCAACTTCGGTCGAGATGTATTCGAGGCGCAGGACGCGGGCCGTCTCGCGGTCGATCCAGACGCGCCCGCGCAAGCCTATGTTGGTTGCGCGCTCAGCGCCCGGCTCGGCCCAGACGAGCCGCGCCTGCGCGTGCTCTTTCTTCGTCTCGTACTCGAAGACGAGCGCGCGCCGGCCGCGCAAAGTGTCTGTGTCGGCGAATTGGAAATGGGTCTGGCTTTCGGCGTCGAAGAGCGTGATGAGGCGCGAGACGAACTCGCCGGTCGAGGTTGCGCCGCCCGCTTGATTGTAGTCGTTGCGCTCGATGGTGCCCGCGTCTGCGGGCAGGCCGTTGACGGCGAGCAGTTTATATTTTTCGCCTTCGCTCTCGCGGTAGCTGACAGCTACGGTCAAGCGGTCGCGCTGATTCCAACTATGCGTCGTGCCGAGCGCGGACGAGCGGGTGATGAGTTGCTTGACGACGAAGTCGGGCATGCCGCCGGCCGCCGCAAGCGTCGTCTTGCGCGCTTGCTCCAACAGCGCGTCGGCTTCGGGCGCGGGCGGGCGAGCGGCTGTGGTCGGATTCGCGCGGCGGCGTTCGGCCTCTTCGAGCGTGCGATTCAGCAGTTCGTCGTTGCCGCTCTTGGTTGCGACCAGTCCGCGCATCCCGTTCGTCAATTCAAATCCGATGCCGCGCCGCCTGATCTCTGCGACCACCTCGTCGCGCTTCTCTGGATGCTTCGGCAATTGATAGACGAGCTTGACCAGTTCTTGACTCGTCAGCGGCGCGTCCGTCTGTGGCGTCTGCGCTGCTAAGCTGTACGAATTGATCAATAGCAGCGATAGGATGAGACTCAATTTATAAATTCGTTGTTGCATGATTCCTTGTCAGTAACAAAAATACTTGATCGCGCCCGCAAGAATTTCGACGCACGCATTCAATTCCGCGACGGGCACGAACTCGCCGGTGCGATGCGCGTCGGTGATATGACCGGGGCCGAAGACGACCGCTTGCGCGCCCAACTCGGTCAACTGCGGCGCTTCCGTGCCGAAGGCAATCGTGCCTGCACGTTGCCCTGTCACCGCTTCGAGATGGCGGACGAGCGGCGAGTCCGCGTCTGTCTCCGACGCTTCGTCGAGCCTGACGACATCAATGCGGCAATCGAATTCCGCGTCCTGCGCCCGTAGATTTTCAACTTCGGCTTTGATGAGGTCAACCACGCGCGTGGCTGCCTGACCGGGCACGGGTCGCCACTCAAGTGTGAAGCGGCACGCACCCGCGATGATATTTTTGGCCGTGCCGCCGCCGATCAACCCGACGTTGATGGTCGTGTAAGGCGGAGCAAAAGCCGGGTGCTGTTCTGCTTGCAACTTTTCTGCGACCGCTTCGATGCGCGTGATGAGCCGCGCGGCGCGAAAGATGGCCGATGCGCCGAGCGCCGGATACGCGCTGTGCCCTTCGCGCCCGCCAACTGTGACTTCCGCAAGACAATAACCTTTGCCCGCGCGCACAGGTTGCAGCGAGGTCGGTTCACCGACGATGCTGTAGCGCGCCTTGAACGCC
>Ga0209153_1000186_pt1 | contig 33967 bp, 28 predicted proteins | sample GraSoiAngelo_120_FD_185877 | JGI IMG/M metagenome (GOLD analysis project Ga0209153, IMG submission 185877) | Grasslands soil microbial communities from the Angelo Coastal Reserve, California, USA - 14_0919_09_20cm (SPAdes) (version 2) | ecosystem: Environmental > Terrestrial > Soil > Grasslands ... | reverse complement strand
CTGTTCCCGCCGCCAGCGGGCAGCGCGACGAATCTATTCGCAGGCGAGTACTTCGTGGGCGACTCGCTGAATTTCATGTTCATCGCATCCGACAACGTTGCTCTACGCACGCTGGTGTGGGAGGTGATGCCCGCCGGGTTCCGGGATTCCCTTCGCGTTTCCGGACGGTCCGCAATACCGCGACCCACGATCCCGATTCAGCCGGACTGGATCGGCCCCATCCAGCTCCGGGCTTATGCGCGGGACTCGGTCGGTCTCGTGAGCGACACGTTCGTCTCGCCGCTCGACAGTCTACGTGTCCATCCCACCCTCACCCGGCCGACCACCGCCGCGGCGGTGGAGGGGGAGATCGCAGAGTTGGCAATCGACCAGCGCCGCGGTGTCATCTACCTGGCGCAGGGATACCAGCGGCGTCTGGCCGTGCTCTCAACCGCGAGTATGACCGTCTCCGCCACGCTCGCGCTCCCGGCGGCGTCCGCGGATCTCGATCTCACCGCGAGCGGCGATTCGCTGGTCGTCGCCCTCCCCTCGCTCCGGGCGCTCGGCGTCATCGACCTGCGGCAGAGCCCGCTCGCGGTCGCGCTGCTGCCCCTTACGGTCCTGGACACGACGATCGACCAGTGGCCCTCGTCCGTCCGCGTGGCGGCGAATGGGAAGGCGCTCGTCTTGTTGGAGGGCTCGTCGCCCAGTGCGTTCACGTTGATCGAGGTCGATCTCGCAACTCAAGTCCAGCGACTGCGCACTGACGCGGGAGACGGCGGCAACGTCGGCGTTGCGGCACTGGAGCGGTCGTTCGACCACTCGACAGTCGTGCTGCGCGGCAACCCCACCTTGTTTCAACGATACGACGCGAGCAGCGACGCGTTTGGACCACTTCACTCCGTGGCGAGTATCGGTACGATAAGTGTCGACGGGACCGGACAGCACGTCGCACTCGGCGCCGACGTGTATGACGCAACCCTTGGGTTCCTGCGCAGGATGCACTCGCCGTTTATTGGCTGGGTTCCCACCGCGGTTTCCGCCGACGGGCAGTACTTGTACCAGGGAGTGGCGCGCTACGGCATCGTGCGCTCGCGCGTGAGCGACGGAGTCATGCTCGATCGCTCGCTGGGTCCCGTATTCACGGGGGGGCTCGTGCGGATGTCACCGGACGGGACCATGCTGGTCATCGTGGACAGCAATTGTTGTGGGACGAGCCACATCGCGGTGATGGACTTGCGCTGAAACGGGCGCGTTGACCTGACTGAAGTGGGTCGTCAGACCATGCCTAAGGTTCTCGTCACTTTCGCGTTTTGTGGTCTCGCGGTCGCGTTTGGGTGCGGCGACACGAGCGGCCCCCGCGCGGGCCTGAACATCGTGTCGGGCGCCGGAGTGTCCGACACCGTGCTCTCGACCTTCAAGCCGCCGCTGACCGTCCAGCTCCTCGACGGGGATCGCCAACCGATGTCCGGCCAGACCGTGTACTTCAATACCAACGGCTTCGTGTTGGCGGCCCCGATCGACGACCCGGGGTTCGTGACCGACCGCCTGCCCGTGCTCACCGACGCGAACGGGGACGCATCCGTGTGGCTCGAGGCGAAACAGTGGGCGGCGACCGGGAAGGTCGTCATTGTCGCGCCGAGCGGGCAATCAGTGGACTTGTACTTCACCGTCCTCCCTGGCGCACCGGCCCGTGTGCGTGCCGACCCGATTGATACTGCGCTGTACGTCGGCGGCACCGTCACGTTCCGGCCCTACATAACGGATGCTTACACCAACCCCCTCAAAGTCACGCCGACGTATCAATACCAATCACTCACCAGCGCCCTGACCATAAGCGCGCCGGGCAAGGCCACGGGCGCGGCGATCGGTCGAGGGTCGGTGGCGATCAGCGCGCTGGGGTTCACCGACACCGTGTGGGCCAGCGTGGTGCCGAGAGGGCGCCTAGCCGGCCAATACGTCGGCGAGGGATACGCGAGTGGTCCCATCATTGTAACGAACCTCGACGGGTCAGGGGTTGACTCAATCCCAGGTTCGTCGCGGGGCCGGACGCTCGATTGGTCGGCCGTAAGCGGGACCTTCCTGCAGGATCAAGGCGGACAGGCGTATATCCTCGCAACGGACATGAGCGGGCACACGCGCCAATTGGCTGCGGACCCGCTCATGCGCGTTGAGTACTACCCGCGCTTCTCGTACGACGGCTCGTACATCTATTTCACTGGCAACGACTCGCTGACCACGTGCTATGGCGTGTGGCGGATACACTCGGACGGCACCGGTCTTGAGCACGTGGTCGCTGATACGAGCGACTGTGGCGTATACGCGTACTGGGGAGCCCCCTTGCCCGACTATGCTTCCTCGGCATCTCCCGACGGAACACGACTCGTGTACGTCGGTGGCCCGGGGATCCAGTACGTTGGTGGGACGCTCCGTGTGCGAACCCTCGCGACCGGGGCCGACACGAGTCTCGGCGTCGTGGGGGACGTCCCTCGCTGGTCTCCGACCGGCGAATGGATCGCGTACGACAGTCTGGGAAGCCTCATGCTGATCCACCCGGATGGCACGGGCCATCAAGCGCTGCTCTCCGACAGCGAGTTCGAGTTCTCGCCTGCCATTGCCTGGTCACCAGACGGCCAGTGGTTGGTCTACCGTTTCATCCTACGGCGGCTAACCCTCATGCAGGTGGCGACGGGCCTGAAGCTCCCCTTGGCCAACACGATCGGGTGGTCCGATCCGACGTGGCAGCAGTGACGCACCGGCGCGCGACGCTAGGGCCCGTCACTCATTGCCCGGCTACAACCCCGCACCAGCGGCAGCTCCAGTCCGTCCCGCAGGGCCTGCCAGCTCGCCTCGATGATGTTCTCCGAGCACCCCATGGTGCTCCACCGCTCCGTCCCACGAGCGGACTCTACCAGCACCCGAGGCTTAGCGGCGGTGCCCAAGTGCTCGTCCACGATGCGCACTTTGTAGTCCACAAGATGGACGTCGGCGAGCTCCGGGTAGTGCGGCAGGAGCGCCTTGCGGACGGCGTTATCAAGGGCGTTCACCGGACCCGCGCCCTCGGCGGCCGTATGGATCACCTCCCCGTCAACCCGTAGCTGCACCATCGCCTGTGCGGTCGTCTCGCCTCCGTTCCGCCCCTCGACGATCACCGTAAGCGCGAGCAGCTCGAACGGCGGCCGATAATCCGGCGCCGAGCGGCGCACCAGCATCTCGAACGACCCGTCCGCAGCCTCGAACTGATGTCCCGCGTACTCGAGCGCCTTCACCTGCTGCAGCACGCCCGCGCCGGCGGCAAGGCCCAGCGCGTCCGCCCGCAGTCGCACATTTTGCCGCCCCGACAGCTCGCTTACGACCACGCGCATCTCGTTCCCGACCAGCGCCGGATCGATGTGCTGATAGCTCTCAGGCAGCTTCGCCACGGCGGCCACGTGGATGCCGCCCTTATGCGCGAACGCACTGGCGCCGACGTAGGGCGCGTGCCCATCGGGATTCAGGTTGGCGACCGCTGCCACGAAATGCGCCACGTCGGTCAGGCGGCGCAGCTGCTCCGGTCGCAGCACCGTGTAGCCCAGCTTGAGCTGCAGCGTGGCGACGAGGGGAATCAGGTCCAGGTTGCCGCAGCGCTCGCCGTACCCGTTGATGGTCCCCTGCACATGGACGCAGCCGGCACGCACCGCCGCGAGCGCGTTCGCCACCGCCAGCGCGCTGTCGTTGTGGGGGTGAATGCCGAGCGGCATGTCGAGCTGGGTCCGCAGCTCGCGTACCCGCTCGCCCACCACGTCGGGCAGCTCGCCGCCGTTGGTGTCGCACAAGACGATACAATGCGCCCCGGCCTCCGCCGCCGCAGAGAGCGTCGCCACGGCGTAGCCCGGGTCCAGGCGATAGCCATCGAAAAAGTGCTCCGCGTCGTAGATGACTTCTTTGCCGCGGGCCCGGAAAAAGGCCACGCTGTCCGCGATCATACACAGGTTCTCTTCGCGGCTGGTCTCGAGCACCCGCTCCACGTGCAGCGTCGAGCTCTTGCCGACGAGCGTGACGACCGGGGTCTCGGCCTCGAGCAGGGCCTTGAGATTCACATCGTCCTCGCACCGCGCGCCGGCCCGGCGCGTCATCCCGAACGCGGCGACCTTCGCCTGTCGCAGCGGGGCCTTACACACCCGGCGGAAGAACTCGGCGTCCTTCGGGTTCGATCCCGGCCACCCGCCTTCGATGTACTGGATGCCCAGCTCGTCGAGCCGCCGCGCGACCTTGAGCTTATCGTCAACCGAGAGCGACAGGCCCTCGCGCTGCGTGCCGTCGCGCAGTGTCGTGTCGTACAGTACCGGGTTCACAACCTTGCCTCCCTTCGTGGATCACAAAAGCAAAACGGCCTCTCGCGTTGCGAGAGGCCGCGCCGTGCAGTATCGGTTTGAGAATCCGTCAGCCGAGTGCCGGCACGCCGCCTCTCTGCGAGAGTCGGATCGCGATGCTCGTAATCGGCCGGATGCCGCAACGGATGCTCATGCCCGGGATACTAACTCTCGGACGGGAAGCGTCAATCCCACCCGCACCACCTCGCCGATCACCACGATGGCGGGCGGCGCGAGCGCCGCCGCGGCGGCGAGATCGGCAATGTCTGCCAGGGTCCCGACCACCGTGCGCTGCTCGGGCAAGGTGCCGCTCGCGATCACCGCCGCGGGCGTGTCGGGCGCCATCCCCTGGGCGCGCAGCCGGGCGACGATGTCGGGCAGCGCAGACAGTCCCATGAGCACGACGAGCGTGGGCACCCGCGCCAGCGCGTCCCAGTCGAGATCCGAGCGGCCCTCGCATTCGTGCCCCGCGACCACCGCAAACGCCGATGCCACGCGCCGGTGCGTCACCGGAATGCCGGCGGCGGCGGGTACCGCGGTCGCCGACGTCACGCCCGGGATCACCTGGAACGGCACGCCGGCCGCGCGCAGCGCCTCGCACTCCTCGGCGCCCCGGCCGAACACGAACGAGTCGCCACCCTTGAGCCGTATGACCGTGCGCCCGCGCCGCGCCCGGTCCACGAGCAGCGCGTTGATGTCTTGCTGCCGCGTCGCCGTGTCGTTCGGGTGCTTCCCCACGAACACCCGCTCCGCCGACGCGGGCGCTTCGGCGACGAGCGCCGGAGATACCAGCCGATCGTACACGACGACATCGGCGGAGCGCAGCAGCTCGAGGCCCCTGGTGGTGATCAAGCCGGGGTCGCCGGGGCCGGCCCCGACCAGGTAGACGGTCCCTGTCTCGCTGTCCGCGAGTGAACTCGCGGCTCGGCTCTGCCCGTAAACGGGCACGGCCGCTTCAGCGGCAGGGCCGAGCCGCGGCTTCAGCCGCGACTCGACCGGACCGACTTCGCTAATCAGCTCTTCTATCCGCCCCCGAGCCCCGTCGATGTCCCCCCGCCGCACGAACTCGATCACGTCCGAATCGACGATCGCGTACCACAGCGCCGTGCGCGCACGGGCGTCCGGGACCCGCTCGGCCAGGTCCGGCCGCAGCTCGCCCAACAGCTCGCACAGCCGGGCCTCCACGCGGCCGACGAGCCGCGCGATACGCTGGCGCAGCCGCACCGCGAGCGCCGGGCTCTTGCCCCCGGTCGACACAGCGACCGTGATGTCACCTTCGCGATGAATCGCCGGCGCGATGAAGCTGCAATGCTCGAGATCGTCCACGGCGTTGAGCGGCACGCCCAGCCGCTCGGCCTCGGCATAGACCGCCTCGTTCACAGCCCGATCGTCGGTCGCCGCAATGGCGAGCCAGGCTCCCGCGAGATCGTGGTCGTGATAACGCCGGCGGCGCAGCTCGATCGCACTCCGCCGCGCGAGGTCCGCGAGGCCCGGCGACATGTCGGGGCTCACGACCGTCACATGGGCGCCCGCCGCGAGCAGGCCGCGCACCTTCTGCTCCGCCACCGCGCCGCCGCCGATCACGACGGCGCGACGGCCGCGCAGGTCGAGAAACACCGGGTAGAACACGCTCACTGGATCACCGGCAGGGGGGAGCGCAGAGCGTCGACGCCGACCCGGTCACAGAAATCGCCGAACCGCTCGTCCGCGAGCCGCTCGTCGCGATAGCGCTCGAACAGCGGTCGCACCGTGGCGACGAGCCGGTCGCGGGGAACGAGGTCGGCGTACTGCGTGCCGAGCCGTGTGCCGAGCATACTGCCGCCGACGAACACGGCGTACTTGTTGAGCGAGCGACCCACGAACGCCAGGTCGGCCGTGTACGGCCGGGCGCAGCCGTTGGGACAGCCCGTCATGCGAACCGTGAGCCTCGCGTCCGCGACGCCCAGCGTCTCGAGCTCTCGCTCCAGATCGGTGACCACGCCGGGCAGGACACGCTCCGCCTCTGCCAAAGCGAGCCCGCACGTCGGAAGGGCCGGACAGGCCATGGACCAGCGGCGCACGGCCGAGAGCGTGGCGGGACCGGGCCGCGCGACTCCATGGTCGGCCAGGATCCGCTCCACCAGGCCCTGCCGCCGATCGGGGATGTCGGTCAGCAGGAGATTCTGCTGGGGCGTGAAACGGACGCCCGTTTGTATGGTTTCGACGATGCGACGTACCGCGCTCCGCAACCGACGACCGTCGCTGTCCTGCAGGCGGCCATTCTCGATGAACAGACCGAGAAACGAGCGCCGGTCCTCCTGAGCGTGCCAGCCGAGATGATCCTCGATTCCCGTGACCTCGACGGGTGCCGGCGGCGCGAGAGGACGGCCGAGGTGACGCTCCACTTCGCCACGGAACCAATCGAGCCCCTGGCCGTCGATCAGGTACTTCAAGCGGGCGTGGCGCCGGTCGCCGCGGTTGCCATGATCGCGCTGCACCTTCACCACCGCCTCAGCCACCTCGACAACCTCCGCCGTCCGGGCGAAGCCCAGCGCGTCGGCGAGCCGCGGATATGTGTCTTCTTTTCCGTGCGTCTTCCCCATCCCCCCGCCCACCAACACGTTGAACCCGACGAGGTGACCGCCTTCTTGGACGACGAGAAACCCTAGATCGTTCGAGTGGACGTCGCAGCAATTGTCGTCGGGGAACGCGAACGCGACCTTGAACTTGCGCGGCAAGTAGTGAGTCCCATAGATCGGCTCGGATTCCGGAGGGCCGCCCGCCACCTGCTCGCCGTCGAGCCAGATCTCGTGATACGCCCGCGTCCGGGGCAGCAAGTGATCGGACACGCGTCGGGCGGCGGAAAGCACCTGCTCTCGCAATCCACCGGCCACGGGTGCGGGGCACGATACCACGTTGCGCACCACGTCGCCGCAGGCGCCCAGCGTCGTGACCAGCGCGTCGTTCACGGCGCGAATCGTGGGCTTCAAGTCGCCCTTCAACACGCCGTGGAACTGGTTGCCCTGCCGTGTCGTGACGCGCAGCGTGGCGTTGCCGTAGCGGTCGGCCAACTCGTCGATCACCAGGTACTGCGGGCCGCTCAGCACACCTCCCGGGATCTTGCACCGCACCATGAACTGGTGCGCCGGCTCGGCGTCGGTGCCGCGCTGCGCGCGCCGCTGGTCCCTATCCTCCTGCTGATACGTGCCGTGAAACTTGAGGAGCTGCGCGCTCTCGTCCGAGACGTGCGTGGTACGCTGGGCGAGCTCGGCGGCGAGATCGCCCCGCAGCCCGCGGCTCAGCTCCTTCACTTTCTCGACCGGACTCAGTCCGCTATGATCGCTCATACCATGCCGTTCCCGTCAGGAGTGCGCGGCTGAAACCGCGACTCGGCCTGCCGCTGAAGCGGCCTCGCACGGTCAGTTCACTGACAGGGCCGAGCCGCGAGTTCACTCGCGACTCTTCGCGACTCGGGTCCGGGCTCAAATGAGCCGCGAACTCACTCGCGCCGTTTGAGCGCCTCACTTCGCGTACACGTCCCACCAGTGCCGCACCGGCAGCTCGTCCCAGTCCCACGGCTGCACCGGCGCCGTGATCTTGCGCAAGAAGGCAGTGACCCGGCGCAACGTCGTGCGCAGCGTCGTTAGCGTCATACGACTACCTCCCGTAATCCGTCCGCCAGCACCTGCACCACTTCGGGACGACTGAACTCGGGCGGCGGCAGCGTGCCGCTCCGCAACATTTCCCGGACTTTGCTGCCGGACAGGATCACGTGACTCGTGGCCTCGTGCGGGCAGGTCTTGGGTGACGCCATGCCGCCGCAGCGCCGGCAGAAAAACGTGTGCTCGAAGCGGACGGGCTGAATCCCCAGCTCGGCCGGCGTGAAGCGATCGAAGATGCGCTGGGCGTCGTACGACCCGTAGTAGTTCCCGACGCCGGCATGGTCGCGGCCCACAATGAAATGGGTGCAGCCGTAGTTCTTGCGCACCAGCGCATGGAACACGGCTTCGCGCGGACCGGCGTAGCGCATCGCGGCCGGGAAGCCGGCGAGCAGCACGCGATCCCGCGGGTAGTAGCGCTCGAGCAGCACGCGGTAGCTCGAGACGCGCACCGCGGCAGGCACGTCGTCGTCTTTAGTGGGGCCGAGCAGTGGATGCAGCAGCAGCCCGTCGACCGTCTCGAGCGCCGCTTTCTGGATGTACTCATGCGCCCGGTGCACCGGATTCCGCGTCTGAAACCCGACTACCGTGCGCCAGCCGCGCTCGGCGAACGCGCGCCGCGTGTCGGCGGGGTCGAGCGCCAGCTCCGGAAAGAGCGGCGTGGGGCGTTCGAGCAGCCGGACATCGCCTCCCACGAGCAAATCGCCCTGGGCGTACAGCTGCGCCACTCCGGGATGCTTTGCATCGGTCGTCCCGTAGACGAGCTGCGCCTCTTCCTCCTTCGAGTGCGTGAATACCTCCCGCACCTCGACCAGGCCGACGATGGCGCCGTCCGGTCCCTTCAGGGCCACCGTTCCGCGCAGCCCGGCACCGTCCGCGGCGCGCAGCGTGATGGGAAGCGACCAGGGTAAGCCGCTCGCCAGGCGCATCTCGTGCAGCACGCGAAGGTAGTCGTCGCGCGAGAGGAACCCCGTGAGGGGGCTGTAGGCCCCGCTGGCGAGCAGGCCCAGGTCCGCCACGCCGCGGGAGTCGAGGGTGAGGGACGGCAGCCGGGACGCCCGCGACAGGGCCGCGCGCCGCTCCTCGCCCTCGAGCACGCGCTGCACCAGCGTTCCCCCGTGCGGCGCGATCGTCGTCGTTTCAGCGTTCACGAACTCACCCCTCCCGTTTCACGGTGAACGTGTGGAGCCCGCATTCGGTCTTGCCGCTGCCGCTCCACCGCCCCGCGCGCTCCGCTTCGCCGGGCGCGGTGGGCCGGGTGCACGGCCAGCAACCGATGCTCGAGTAGCCCTGGTCGAGCAGGGGGTGGTACGGGACGCCGTTTTCGCGGATGTAGCGCCACACTTCGGCCCGGCTCCATCGCGCCAGGGGAAACACCTTCACGATCGGCCGGCCGCGGACCTCGTGGTACTCGACCAGCTCGGTGGCGCGCCGGGAGTCGGACTGGTCCTGCCGCACCGCGCTGATCCAGGCGTCGAATCCGACGATGGCGCGCTCGAGCGGCTCGACTTTTCGAATGAAGCAGCAGCGGTCCGGGTCGGTCTTGTAGAGTGGACCGGGGTCGGTGAGCGGCGTGAGCTCCACGAGATTGAGACCATACCGCTTGGCGAAGCGCCGCTTGAACTCGTACGTCTCGCGGAAGTGGAACCGCGTGTCGAGGAAGATCACCGGCACGGAGCGATCGATCCGGCTGAGCAGGTGCGCCAAAACCACCCCGCCGCCGCCGAAGCTGACCGTGAGGGCGACCTTGCCAGGAAAGGTCTCCACCGCCCAGGCGAGCGTCGCCGCGGGGTCCGCCTCGGAGAGCGCGGCGGCGCGCTCGCGCACCTGGAGGGCGCTAAGCATCCGCCGCGCTCCGCAGGTAGCCCAGCTCGACCAGGCGATCGATCACCCGGGCGGCGCCCGTGGCGACGTCTTCACGCTCCGTGTCGACCACCAGCTCCGGCGCGAGCGGCTCCTCGTAGGGATCCGAGACGCCCGTGAACTGGGCGATCTCGCCGGCCAGCGCGCGGGCGTACAGTCCCTTGGTGTCTCGGCGCACGCACGCCTCGAGCGAGGCCTTCACGTGCACCTCGACGAACGCACCGATCTCGCGGCGCACTTCGTCGCGCACCGCGCGGTAAGGGGAGATCGCCGCGCTGATCACGACCACGCCGTTGCGCGTCAGCAGCTTCGCCACGTAGCCGATGCGACGGATGTTGGTATCGCGGTCCTCGCGCGAGAAGCCGAGGCCTTTGGAGAGGTTCTGACGCACCTCGTCGCCGTCCAGCGTCTCGACCCGGACGCCACCGCCGCGCAGGTCACGAGCCACGGCGTTTGCGAGGGTGGACTTGCCCGCACCTGACAGACCCGTGAGCCACACGGTAAAGCCGGCCACCTGCGTGACGTGTCGCTCCGTCGTCAACTCGGCTTGAGTCATCTCTCTACCCTTTCGTCCCCCCTCTCCGCATGGCGGAGAGGGGGACAGGGGGTGAGGCAAAGGGGCATAAACGAAAGGGCCCGCTTCCATTGGAAGCGGGCCCGAGATCGAGTCGCGCGTGCCGGTTATCTAATCGAGCGTCATTGCATCCCGGCAGCCACAGCGCCACAACCGCGTCCGCTCCCCGAAGAGCGCGCACACATCTTTCGACAGGGCGGACAACAGCTGGATGCGGTGTGGCGTCCGATCATGGCTCGGTATTTACCCGACCTGCCGCGGCGTGTCAACCACGCGATCGGGTGGTTGACAGCGTTGCGCCAGCGGGTTAATTAGCGGCTATGCAGCGTGCCCGTTTGCACCACCGGCATCATCACCACCACCCGCTCCACGGGGGGCAGCCGGAGGCGCACGCAAGGTAACGGGTAGCTCGTAGATCCTTGAATGCATTCGCCGACGCCGGCTCCCCCTGGGAGCCGGCGTCGTGTTTTGTGGGTGCCCAACACCGGAGCGCGACAGATGTCTCGACAATCCATTTCCTCGGCCTGCCTGCGACTGGCCCTCCCCAAGGGCCGCATGGAGCAGGCCGTCCTGACCCTGCTGGGCGACGCCGGCATTCGCATCCGGCCGAGCGCCCGGGGCTATCGACCGGAGGTGTCGCTCCCGGACACCGAGGCCAAGACCCTCAAGCCTCAGAACATCGTGGAGATGCTCTCGCTCGGCAGCCGCGACCTTGGGTTCGCGGGCGCCGACTGGGTGGCCGAGCTCGAGGCGAACGTGGTGGAGCTGCTCGATACCGGGCTCGACCCGGTCCAGGTGGTCGCCGCCGCCCCCGAGGAGCTGCTCGAAAACGGCCGCCTGCCCACGCGGCCGATCGTGGTGGCGTCCGAATACGAGCGGCTGGCGCGCCGCTGGATCGCGGCCCGCGGGCTTTCAGCCGAGTTCGTGCGCTCGTATGGCGCGACGGAGGTGTTTCCGCCGGAGGACGCCGACGTGATCGTCGACAACACCGCCACGGGCGCGACGCTCGAGGCCAACGGCCTCGCGGTGGTGGACGAGGTGATGCGCTCGTCCACCCGGCTCTACGCCAATCCCATCGCCCTCGCGGACCCCGCCCGGCGGCGTCGCATCGACGACCTCGTCATGCTGTTGAACTCGGTCCTCGTCGCCCGGCGGCGCGTGATGCTGGAGGTGAATGCCTCGGCCGAGTGCCTCGACGCCGTGGTGGCGGTGCTGCCGTCGATGCGCCAGGCGACCGTGGCGCCGCTGTTCGGCAACGGCGGGTATGCGGTGAAGGCCGCGGTGCCGCGCGACGCGCTGCCGCAGGTGATCCCCGCCGTCAAGGCGGCCGGCGGCACCGACGTCGTCGTCTCCACCCTGTCGCAGATCGTCCCATGACCACTGCCACTCCCACCCCTCGCGCCACCGGACCGGTGTCGCGCATCGACCCCGAGGCCGCGTACCGCCGCCCCACCGCCCCGGGACCCGCACTGCTGCGGCTCGACTCGAACGAAGGCGTGCTTCCGCCGCAGGCGCTGCTCGCGCAGCTCGCCGCCGCCGACCCGGAGCTGCTGCGTCGCTATCCGGAAGTGTCGGCCTTGGAAGCGGCGCTCGCGGCCCGGCTCGATGTGCCGCCCGAGCGCGTGATCGTGACCGCCGGCGCCGACGAGGCGATCGACCGGGCGTGTCGCGCCTTTCTCGAGCCCGGTAAGAGCGTGCTCCTTCCCGATCCGTGCTTCGACATGTTCGAACGCTGCGCCGCGCTCGCCGGCGGCACGCTCGTCCGGGTGCCGTGGCGGGACGGCCCGTTCCCGCTCGACCGGTTCCTCGGGCACCTCGACGCCCGCACCGGTGTCGTGGTCGTCGTGTCGCCCAGCAACCCGACCGGTGCCGTCGCGACGCTCGCCGACGTGCGGCGCCTCGCCGCGGCGGCCCCGAACGCGCTGCTGGTGATCGATCACGTGTACGTGGAGTACGCCGACGAGGACTTGACGCCGGGCCTGCTCGATCTTGCGAACGTGCTCGTGCTCCGCACGTTCTCCAAGGCGTGGGGGCTCGCCGGCTGTCGCGTGGGCTACGCGGCCGGCAGCCCGTACGTGATCGGCGTGCTGCGCGCGGCGGGCGGGCCGTACTCGGTCGCGGCTCCTTCGATCGCACTGGCCCTGGCGCAGCTCGAGCGCGGTGTGGAGCCGTTGCGTGCGCACGTCGCGCGCATCCGTGTGGAGCGCGGTCTGCTCGCCACGCGGCTCGCGGCCCGCGGGCTCGCTCCCCGTCCGTCACAGGCGAACTTCGTGCTCGTCGAGTGCGGCGCGCGCGCCCAGGCGATCCGCACGGCGCTCGCCGGCCGCGGCGTGGTAGTGCGCGACTTCCCCGGGCGCCCCGGTCTCGAGACGGCGCTGCGGATCACGTTGCCCGGCAATCCGCCGGACTTCGAGTGGTTGTGCGAGGCGCTCGACGCCGCGCTGGGCGCCGGGGAGGCTCGGCCATGACTGCCCGGACCGCGACCGTCACCCGCGCCACGCGCGAGACGTCGATCACCGTGACGCTCGCACTCGACGGCACCGGCATCGTCGACGTAAAAACCGGCGTCGGCTTTCTCGACCATCTGCTCGAGGCGCTGGGCCGCCACGCCCGCCTCGACCTGACGCTCGCCTGCAAGGGCGACCTCCACATCGACGATCATCACACGGCCGAGGACTGCGCGCTCGCGCTGGGGCAGGCGCTCGACCGCGCCCTGGGCGAGCGCCGCGGCGTGGCCCGGTTCGGATCGACCCTCGCCCCGCTCGATGAAGCTCTGGCGCGCGCGGTCGTCGATCTGTCGGGGCGCCCCTACGCCGACGTCGCGCTCGACCTGGGACGGGAGAGCATCGGGGGGCTCGCGTGCGAGAACATCGCGCATGTGCTGCGCTCGCTCGCCGTGGCAGGGCGGCTCACGCTGCATGTCGACGTGCTCAAGGGCGAGAACGATCATCACAAGGCCGAGGCCGCGTTCAAGGCGACGGCCCTCGCGCTGAAGCAGGCGATCGCCTGCACCGGCTACGACGACGTCCCGTCCACCAAGGGGACGCTCAATGACTGACGTCGTCATCGTCGACTCTGGAGTCGCCAACCTGGCGTCGATCACGAGCGGGTTCGGCCGATTGGGCGCGAGCGTCGCCGTGACGCGCGACCCGGCAGCGGTGCGGCAGGCGCCGCGCGTGGTGCTTCCGGGCGTGGGCGCGTTCGGCGCAGGGTTGGGCGCGCTGCGGGCGCATGGCCTGGACAGTGCGATCACGGACGTCGCCGCACGCGGCACTCCGCTGCTCGGGATCTGCCTCGGTATGCAGATGCTGTGCGAGGCAAGCGACGAGACTCCCGGCGTCCCGGGCCTCGGCGTGATCGCGGGCGTCTGCCGCCGGCTTCCCGACGACGTGCGGGTGCCACACCTCGGCTGGAACGCCGTAACCGCGGAGTCGAACGGGGGGCTCATCGCCACGGGTGTCGCCGCGTTCGCCAACTCGTACGCCCTGCGCGACGCCCCAGCAGGGTGGACGGCCGGGTGGACCACCCACGGCGCGCGGTTCGTGGCGGCTCTGGAGCGCGACGGCGTCCTGGCCTGCCAGTTCCACCCCGAGCTGTCGGGTGCCTACGGAGCGGGTCTGTTGCAACGCTGGATCACCGGGGCGAGGGCCGCGGCGCCTACACCGGCCGCCGGCCCGGCGCCGGGACTGCTGCCCCGCGTCGTGCCCTGCCTCGATGTGCAGGACGGCCGGGTGGTGAAGGGGGTGCGGTTCCAGGATCTGCGCGACGCGGGCGATCCCGCGACGCAAGGGGCCGCGTACGAGGCGCAGGGCGCGGACGAGATCGTCGTGCTCGACGTCGCCGCGTCGGCCGAAGCCCGCGCCACGCAGGCGGAGACCGTGGCGCGGGTGCGGGCGGCGATCCGCATCCCCCTCACTGTGGGCGGTGGCGTGCGCAGCGTGGACGACGCGCGTCGCCTGCTCGCGGCGGGCGCGGACAAGGTGAGCGTGAACACGGCGGCCATCGAGCGTCCCGCGCTCCTGTCGGAGCTCGCGGGCGAGTTCGGCAGCCAGTGCGTCGTGCTCGCCATCGATGCGCGCCGCACGGGTGACCGCTGGGAGGCGCTGGTGCGTGGCGGCCGCACGCCCGGTCGACCCGACGCGGTAGCGTGGGCGGCGGAAGGCGCGGGGCTGGGGGCGGGGGAAATACTGCTCACGAGCTGGGACCGCGACGGCACGCGAGCCGGTCCCGACCTGGAGCTGTTGCGAGCGGTCGTGGGAGCGGTGCACGTGCCGGTGATCGCGTCGGGCGGGATCGGCGACCGCGCTCACGTGGCGCAGGCGCTGCGCGCCGGCGCCGACGCCGTGCTCGCGGCATCCGTGTTCCACGACGGTGACGACACCGTCGGCGGCATCAAGGACGAGCTGTCGCTCCGCGGCATCCGGGTGCGGCGATGATCATCCCCAGCATCGACGTGATCAACGGCCGCGCGGTGCAATTGCGGCGCGGACGCGAATTCGTGCTGGACGGCGGCGACCCGCTGGCGCGCCTCGAGGAGTTCGCGGTGGCGGGCGAAGTGGCGGTGATCGACCTGGACGCGGCGCTCGGCCGCGGCTCCAACGCCGAGTTGATCCGCGAGATGGTGCGGCGGACTCCGTGTCGGGTGGGTGGGGGGATTCGCGACCTCGCTGCGGCACGCGCGTGGCTCGACGCCGGCGCGGCGAAGATCATGATCGGCACGGCTGCGACCCCGGAGCTGTGCGGCGCCTTGCCGCGCGAGCGCGTGATCGCCGCGGTCGATGCCGACAAGGGCCAGGTCGTGGTGGACGGCTGGCGCCGCGAGACCGGCGTGCCGGTGCTCGAGCGGATCCGCGCGCTCGCCCCGTTCGTCGGCGGATTTCTCTTCACGCAGGTGGAGCGCGAAGGCGCCATGGACGGATTCGACTTTCAGGCGGTCGCGGCCGCCGTGCGCGCGGCGGGCGACGCGCGGGTGACGGCCGCCGGGGGGATCACGACCACCATCGAGATCGCCGAGCTGGACCGCATCGGGGCGGACGCGCAGGTGGGCATGGCGCTGTACACCGGTCGGCTGACGCTCGGCGCGGCGGTGGCGGCACCGCTCGCGAAGCCGGTGGACCACGGGGAGACGGGCGGTGTCTGGCCGACGGTCGTATGCGACGAGTGGGGGCGTGCCCTGGGCCTGGTATGGAGCACGCCCGAATCGCTGGCCCGCGCGGTGAAAGAGCGACGGGGCGTCTACTGGTCGCGGTCGCGACAGGCCCTGTGGGTGAAGGGTGAGACGTCGGGCAACACGCAGCAGCTGGTGCGCGTCGATCTCGACTGTGACCGCGACGCGCTGCGCTTCACGGTGCGCCAACACGGCGCCGGCTTCTGTCACCTCGAGCGGCGTGCCTGCTGGCCCGAGGAGTTCGCTTTCGACGACCTCGAGCGCACGATCGCTACGCGGGCGGCGCGCCCCGACCCCGACTCGCGCACCAGCAAGCTCCTGGGGGACCCGGCGCTGCTCGCGGCGAAGCTGGGCGAAGAAGCCGCCGAGCTCGGGGCGGCTGCAACTCGCGGCGAGGTCGTGCACGAGACGGCCGACGTCTGGTACATGGCGCTCGTCGCCCTCGTGCGGGGTGGCGGCTCGCTCACAGAGGTGCGGGCGGAGCTGGCGCGCCGCCACGCCGGGGTGACCCGCCGCCCGATGACGGCGAAGGCTCCGGCGGACGCATCATGACATCGTCACCCCTGCTGCCCCGTCGAACGGTCGCCAAGCTGGCCCACCGCGGCGCGGGTTTCGATGCCAAGACGCTCGCGGCCGCGGCACGCATCGTCGAGGCCGTCCGGACGCGGGGGGAGGTCGCCTTGCGCAAGCACGCCGAGCGGTTCGGGGACGTGTTGCCGGGCGCGCCGTTGTATCACGACCGCTCCGACCTCGCACAAGCGCGGGCGGGCCTTGGGGCCGATGATCGCGCCCGGCTCGAGCGCGTCGCGGCGCGGATCCGGGCGTTCGCCGTGGCGCAACGAAGCGCCCTCGGTCCGGTGCGCGTGCCGGTGCCGGGCGGGGTCGCGGAGCACCGCATCGCCCCGATCGAGCGCGCGGGGTGCTACGCCCCGGGTGGGCGGCATCCGCTGCCCTCGTCGGTGCTGATGACCACGGTGACCGCTCGCGTGGCAGGCGTGCGGGACGTTTGGGTGGCGAGCCCCAGGCCCCAACCCCTCACGCTCGCCGCCGCGGCCGTGGCAGGCGCGGACGGCGTGCTCGCCGCCGGCGGGGCGCAGGCGATCGCGGCACTCGCCTACGGTGCGGGTCCGATCGCGCCGCGCGACGTGATCGTCGGACCCGGGAACCGCTACGTGGCCGCGGCGAAGCGGCTGGTCAGCGGAGCCGTCGCGATCGACATGCTGGCGGGCCCGTCCGAGCTGACCATCTTCGCGGACGGCAGCGCCGACCCCGCCACTGTCGCGGCAGATCTGCTCGCCCAGGCCGAGCACGACCCCGACGCCGTGCCCATGCTCGTGACCGTCGATGCGGCGCTGGTCGAGCGCGTGGAGCGGGAGCTGGCATGCCAGCTCGGCGACCTGCCGACCGCCGACGTCGCCCGGGCGGCGCTGGCGCATGGCGGAGCCGTCGTAGTAGAGAGCACCGATGATGGAATCGCCGCGTGCGACGCGATCGCCCCCGAGCACCTTCAGCTCGAGCTGCGCGATGCGGACGCCGTGGCGCCTCGATTGGCCCACTACGGCGCCCTGTTCGTCGGCGCGGGCAGCGCGGAAGTGCTGGGCGATTACGGCGCGGGACCGAACCACGTGCTGCCCACCGGCGGCACCGCCCGGTTCAGCGGAGGCCTCTCGGTCTACACGTTCCTGCGAGTGCGGACCTGGCTGCGCATCGCCGACTGCGCGGCGGCGCGGTCCGTCGTCGAGGATGCCGTGTGGCTGGGTCGTGCCGAGGGGCTCGAGGCGCATGCGCGCGCCGCGGAGCGGCGGCTCACCCCGCCCGTTGACACACCCCGTCACCCACTCTAGGTTGCGCAAACATGCGCTCCGCGCGGCCGTGTCCGCTCTGTTGTTGTCTCCGCCACCCGCAGGGTTGGACGGACGTCTCGGCGCACCCAGTGACGACATGAGGAACCCCTAAGCCTCTCGCCTCCTGAGCCGCTCCCAGGCCCGGCCACCCCCAGCGTGGTCGGGTTTTTTGCTTTTGTACGCACCATCAACAGAGTCGGGATGCGATGCCTGTGACGCCAAGCGCGCTCGTCTTGATCCTCATCACGCTGCTCGCCGCCACCGTGAACGGAGCGCTCGGCTACGGATTCTCGTCGATCACCGTACCCGTGGCCCTGCTGTTCTACACGAACCGCGTCCTCAATCCGGCGCTCGTGTGGATCGAGGTCGTGCTCAACGGCTACGTCCTCTGGGTCAATCGGGCGAGCGTGCCGCACGTGTGGCGCCGGGTCGTGCCGATCATCCTTGGGCTGGCGCCGGGCGTCGTGCTGGGGACATCGCTGGTGCATCGAGTACAGCCGGGCTGGCTCAAGCTCGCCACGTTCGTGGTCCTGTTGCCGCTCATTCTGATGCAGGCCGCCGGGTTGCGCAGGCCCATCAAAGCCGAGCGTCCCGTCGGACTGGCGTTCGGCGGGGGCCTCGGCGTGCTCTACTCCGTTACGACGATCTCCGGTCCGCCCCTGGCTCTCATGTTGAGCAACCAGGGGTTCACCAAACAGGACTTCCGAGCCGGGCTCGGGCTCGTCCGACTCGCCGAATCGACGTTCACGGCCGCCGCGTACGCCTTCGCCGGCATGTTTGCGACCGAGAGCGTCGGTTTGTTTCCCTACATCGTCCCGAGCCTCGTCGTGGGAATCCCGCTGGGCGCGCGGGTCATTCGCCACGTCCGGCCGGAAACCTTCCGGCGCATCTGCATGAGCTTCGACGCCTGGGTCGTAGGCTACGGCATCTCGACACTATTGCGACAGCTCCACCTGGTCGATGGCGCAGCAGCGTTTGCCGTGCTCATTACTGTGGGCCTGGTCGATACGTGGCTGCTATACCGGTTCTTCCGACGCCAGAGGGTCGAGTCGACGGCGGCGGAGCCACGGCCCGATACCGAACACGCGCCTCGAGCGCAGTACCCGCGAGCCACAGCCCGCCGAAGCCCAGGACGAGCGTCGGTACCGGCCGATTGATTACCGCCGCCAGCATCAGCAAGCCGACGCCGAGCGCCACGCGAACAGCGGTCGCGACGCTCATCGTCAGTACAGGTACGCCACGCCGAGCGCGGCCGTGACCTGGTCTTTCTTGCCGGCGAACGCCGGCAACGTGGACCGGTCGTAGCGAACCTCAGGCCGGACCACGGCGTTGGGCCAGGCACGGATGTTCAAGGTCGCCGTGCCGCTGCCGAACTTCTGCCCCGTGTTCGGGGAGAAGCCGAGCACGCCGCTCGTGCGGGCGCCGTTCTGGTCGTTGACGTAGTCGCCCCGGAGGGCCACGCCGAGGGTCGAGCTGAAGTCATAGGTGACCCAGCCGCCGACGGCTGACCACTTCGCGTCCAGCGTCGGATCCGGCAGCGCCGCGTTGGCCTGCTCCCGGCCGTAGTCGCCCTGTACCCACAGCGCCGCCTTGCCGAGCTTGCGCCACAACAGCCCCTCGACGCCGTAGCGATTGGCCGTGTTGCTGACCGCCTCTTCGGGCCCCCAAAACCCGACGACCCCGATCGAGGTGAGTGCGTCGGGATAGATGCCCACCCGTGCCATCAACGACTTGTGGGTGTTGTTGTCGGCAACCTGGTCCCACCCGTTGATCACGCGGAACTGGGCGTCGATGTGGTCGTTGAACTTGGTCTCCACGCTCACGCCGGTGCCGGTGAAATTCTCCACGTAAATGAACTGGTTCCCTTCCGACCAGTTGGGGTTGACGTACGTCTCGATCACCTCGAGGCCCATCAGCGTTGGGATCCGCCCCACCTTGAACTGCAAGCCGTTGCCGCTGGCCGTGGGCACGTTCAAGGTGACGTAGAGATGCGGCACGTCGACCGGGATCGGGGTAGCGGCGCCCGCGAAGAGCCCGTTCGACTGGATGACGGTGGCATCCTGGCCTACGAGCAACTCGGTGTGGAACCCGGCGCTGAACTTCGCGGGGTCGTATGGCTTGTCGAGCACGGCCGCGAGCGCGTTGAGCGTGAATCGGTTCTGGAACCGGTCATACAGCCGGCCGACGATCGCCGTGTCCGCGAGGCTGTGACCCGAGTACGCGTACGACCCTTCCGCGAAGCCGGTGAGCTTGAACCCGGCAATCGTGGTCTCCAGGTGGTTGACCGGAGGCGCCGGCGGGTCGGGCTGCTTCGCCGCCGCCGTGTCCATCGGCGCAGAGGAAGCGCCCTGCGCGTACACCACCCCGGGCGCGACGAGCCAAAGAGCGAGGAACACGGCTCTTGCGGTGATGAGTTTCATTCGAATTCTCCCTAGTGATGGTCCCCCGAGTGCCCCCTCTCCGCAGTGCGGAGAGGGGACAGGGGGTGAGGCTAGATCCCTTCCGGTGCCGGCTCCAGCTGCCCCGCCCCCAACGACACGGGGGCGGACCCGCGCAGAATCACGGCGGACGAGACTTCGGGCGTGTCGGGGTACGCCAAGGCGCCCATCTCGGGCAGGTCCAGCCCGAGCTCTTCCACCTCGGCCGACACCCGGTGGCCACCCACGACCAGCTGCGTCACCTTGTACGCGGCGTACGCCATGGCACCGACCGCGACGAAGTTGGCCAGGCCGCCGACCAGCTGCGCGACGAACTGGCTCGCGTCGCCGTAGAGCAACCCCCGCACGGCACCCGGGACTCCATTCCAGCCGTCGCCGTAGGTGCCGTCGGCCAGCAAGCCGAGCGAGAGAATGCCCCACAACCCGTTGACGCCGTGCACCGAGATGGCACCCACGGGGTCGTCGATGTGGAGCCGCCCGTCGATGAAGAACACCGCGACGCAGACCAAGACGCCGGCTATGCCGCCGATCAGCACCGCCGACGGCGCAGTCACGAACGCGCACGGCGCCGTGATGGCCACCAACCCCGCGAGCGTGCCGTTCGCCACCATCGAAGGATCGGGCTTGCCGTACTTGAGCCACATGTAGAGCATTGCGGTGATGCCTCCAGCCGCCCCAGCCAGCATCGTATTCGTCGCGATGACCCCGATGCGCAGGTCCGAGCCCGCCAGCGTCGAGCCCGCGTTGAACCCGAACCACCCGAACGCCAGGATGAACGTCCCGATCAGCGCCATGGGGATGTTGTGGCCCGGGATCGCGTTGCTCGAGCCGTCGGCGTTGTACTTCCCGCGGCGCGGACCGAGCAATGCCGCCGTCACGAAAGCCATGACGCCGCCGGTCATGTGCACGACCGACGAGCCGGCGAAATCCACGTGTCCGTGACCGAGGCCGAGGTTCTTGCCCAGCATCGCGAGCCAGCCGCCGCCCCACGTCCAGTTGGCATAGATCGGATAGATGAACGCCCCGACGAACACGCTGAACACCACGAATGCCGAGAACTTCCAGCGCTCGGCCAACGCGCCCGTGGGAATCGTCGCCGCCGTGTCCATGAACACCATCTGGAACAGGAAGTACGCGAACACGGGGGCCGTATAGGCGACGCCGGTGAGGAAGAACCCTGTCCCGCCGAACAAGCCCCAGTCCTTGCCACCGATCGTGAGCGAGACTTCATGGGCCAGCTTGTCGTAGCCGCCAAGCGTGCCGAGCGCGCCGACACCGCCGGCCTGCAACGCGAACCCGACGGCCCAGTACGCCAGCATCGCGATGCCGTAGACCATGAAGTTCATGGTGATCGTATGGGCGGCGTTCTTGGCGCGCGTGAACCCGGTCTCGACCATGGCGAACCCCGCCTGCATGAACATGACGAGGAAGCCCGCAACGAGGGTCCACACGAAATTGATGGCGACCGTGTTCGCCGCCGCGGCTGCGTTCGCGGCTTGGGCGAGCGAATCCGCCGGGACTGCCTGCGCCGCCAGAACCAGCGGGCAGGCCAACGCCAACAGCAACCCAAGGCCGACCGAGCGTCTCATGCCATCTCCCGTCATACGGTCTCCCAGTCAGGGGGTGGAGCGGTGAATTCGATGCGCGATGTTTCGCGCAAAATATGCACGAATCATGCTACACTGCGCTACTACCCAATCGTATTAAGCAGCTATACTGTACCAGAGAATGTGCAAAATATGCACGTTTTTGTCGACACACGTGTTGCTAGAACGCCCCATGAGGAGCCCCGCCGTGGCTGATCCCGTCGCCCCCGTGCTGCTCGCCCTCGCCGCGATCCTGGCGGGCGCCAAGCTCGGCGGCGATCTGGCCGAGCGCATCGGTCAACCCGCCGTGCTCGGCGAGCTGGTGGTCGGCATCCTGCTCGGTAACCTGGACCTGGTCGGCGTCCCCTGGTTCCGGGGGGTGGCCTCCGACCACACGATCGACGTGCTGGCGCGGCTCGGCGTCGTGCTGCTGCTGTTCGAGGTCGGGCTCGAATCCACCGTGGGCGATATGCTGAAGGTCGGGGGGCGGTCGCTCCTCGTGGCCGTGCTGGGCGTGGTGACGCCCTGGGTGCTGGGCTGGGGCGTGGGGGCGCTGCTCCTCCCCGACGCGAGCCCCTACGTGCACGCGTTCCTGGGTGCCACACTCACGGCCACGAGCGTGGGCATCACCGCGCGTGTGCTCAAAGACCTGGGACGGGCCCAGTCGCCCGAGGCGCGCATCATCCTCGGTGCCGCGGTGATCGACGACGTGCTGGGGCTCGTGATCCTCGCCGTCGTGGCGGGCGTCATCACCTCGGCCGAGCGGGGCAGCGGCATCTCGTATGGCGCCGTGGCGGTGATCCTGGCGAAGGCCGTGGTATTTCTCGGTGGCGCGCTCGTGCTCGGCGTGGCCGTCTCGCCCCGCCTGTTCGGGCTCGCGGGGCGGCTGCGGGGATCCGGGTTGCTCCTCACCACCGCGCTCGTGTTCTGCTTCACGCTCGCCTATCTCGCCTCTGCCGTGGGACTGGCCGCGATCGTCGGGGCCTACGCCGCCGGTCTCGTGCTGGAAGAGGCCCACTACGTCGATTTCCCGCGGCAGGATGAGCGCCGGCTCGGCGACCTGGTCCGCCCCATCGGGACTCTGCTGGTGCCCGTCTTTTTCGTGCTGATGGGCATGCGCGTGGAGCTCCGGTCGTTCGCGCACCCGGAGGTGCTCGGCCTCGCCCTCCTGTTGACGCTGGCCGCGATCGCCGGGAAGCAGGCGTGCGCCCTTGGCGGACTGGGCGCGCCCCTGGACCGGCTCTCGATTGGTATCGGCATGATCCCGCGCGGAGAGGTCGGCCTGATCTTTGCAAACCTCGGCCTGAGCCTCACCTTGCACGGCGAGGGGATCGTCAGCCCGGCGATTTTCTCGGGCCTGGTGATCATGGTCGTCCTGACCACGCTGATCACGCCGCCGGCGCTCAAGTGGAGCCTGGCGCGCCCAGCCGGGTGAGCGGCTGCACCGCCTTGCGCCGACCAGGCCCGTGCTTAAGTTTCGGCGTCCATCATGGCCACGTCCGCTTTCCTCAAGCGCCTCCCGTGTCGGGCTCCTTCTGCCGCGAAGCAGAAGAAGCCGGCGTCGGCGAGCGCGCGCGGGAGACGATCACTGTAGGGGGCTCGGGCCCTCGGGCGTAAGAGACAGATCGGCCGCGACGCGCAGCTCTCACGTCGCGGCCGATCGTGCTTTTTTGGGGAGAGGCATGGTGCAGCCGCGGATCCTGAAGTTCGGAGGTACCTCGGTGGCCGATGCGGCGGCCGTGGAGCGCGTAACGGGCGTGGTCCGCGGCCATGGGGGGCCGCGTCCTGTGGTTGTCGTCTCCGCGCTCGCTGGCGCCACCGACGCGCTGCTCGCCGCCGCGGATGCAGCGGCGTGCGGCGAGCCAGCCGGGACTGAGCCGAGCGTCCAGTCGCTGCTCGAGCGGCACAGCAACATCGCCCAACGGCTGGTGCGGCCGGAGGCGCGAGACGCCCTCCTTGCCGGGTTCGAGGCGGCGCGCCGCGAGATCCTCCAGCTGCTTGGCCGCATCGCTCACGAGCCGGATGGGCGACCGGCGCTGCGGGACGAGATTGCGTCGTACGGGGAGCGCCTCTCCGCCTCCCTCCTCACCGCGGTGCTGGCCGGGGCGGGCGTGGCCGCCCGCTACGTCGACTCACGCCACTGTCTCACCACCGATGCGACACACGGTCGCGCCAACCCCCTGATGCCCCTTTGCGTCGAACGCACCCTCGCGATTCTCACCCCGCTGCTGGACGACGGCCTCGTCCCCGTCTTGGGGGGCTACATCGCGGCGACGGCGGACGGCATCACGACCACGCTTGGTCGGGGCGGGTCCGACTACTCCGCGGCCCTCGTGGGCGCGGCGCTCGACGCTCAAGAGATTCAGATCTGGACGGATGTGAGCGGCGTGCTCACCGCCGACCCGCGCGTGGTTCCGGGCGCCCGGACCGTCGCCAGCCTTTCCTACGCCGAGGCGGCGGAGCTCGCGTATTTCGGGGCCAAGGTACTGCATCCCAAGACGATCCAGCCGGCGATGGACTGCGCTATCCCGGTACGCATCTGCAACTCGCGCGCGCCGCTCGATCCCGGGACGGTGGTGACGGCCGCGGGAGAGGTTCGCCCCGGGGGCGTGAAGGCGATCGCGCACAAGGGTCGCGTCACGATCCTGCAGATCACCTCCACCCGTATGCTCGGGGCGTACGGGTTCTTGCGCGCGCTGTTCGAGGTGTTCGATCGGCATCGGACGGCGGTGGACGTCGTCACCACCTCCGAGGTCAGCGTATCGCTCACCGTGGACGACACCGCGTCATTGGACGGCATCGTCGCAGACCTGCGTAGGCTGGGCACGGTGACGCTCGAGCCCGACCGGGCGATCGTGTGCGTCGTGGGTGAAGGCCTGCGGACGACGCCCGGGATCGCGGCCCGCGTGTTCGCCACGGTGGGTGACATCAACGTCTCACTCATTTCCCAAGGCGCGTCCCGCGTCAACCTCACGTTTGTCGTGGAGGAGGCCCGGGTGCGTGAGGCGGTGTGCCGGCTGCACCAGGCGTTCTTCGAGCCCGCACGGAGCGTCGCATGAAGCTCGCGCTGCTCGGCCACGGCCAGATGGCTCGCGTGGTGGAGGGACAGGCGCGCGAAGCGGGCCACGACATCGGCGCGGTCCTCACGTCCCGCAACGCGAGCGAAGCGCTGCGGCTGCTCCCCGGCCACACGGCGGCCATCGACTTCTCGGTGCCCGCAGCGGTGATCGACCACGTGAAGGCCGCCGTCGCGGCGGGCGTACCTCTGGTCGAGGGCACCACCGGCTGGCAACGCGACGAGGACGAGGTACGTCGGATGGTGGAAGGAAGTGGCGGCGCCTTGATCTGCGGGGCGAATTTCTCGGTGGGGGTCAACCTGTTCTACCGGCTGGTGGCGAACGCCGCGCAGCTGTTCCGTGGCGTCGCCGGGTACGACCCGTTCATCGAGGAGGCCCACCACGCCAGCAAGCGCGACGCGCCCTCGGGCACCGCTCTCGCGCTGCAGGCGATCCTGTCGCGGGGGTTGGGGCGTCCGAGCGTACCGGTCACGAGCACGCGAGCCGGTCACATTCCGGGCACCCACCGCGTGGGCCTCGACTCGGCCGCGGATCAGGTCCTGTTGGTTCACACCGCGCGCTCCCGGGCCGGCTTCGCCGCGGGCGCGCTGCTGGCTGCACGCTGGATCGTCGGGCGGCGAGGCATGTTTGCCTTCGAAGACGTGCTCGACGACATCCTGACACCGGCGCAGGAAACCGAAAGGAAGGTTCCATGACGCAATACGTAGGCTGGCTGCGCGGCTGCGGGACCGCCCTCGTGACGCCCTTTACAGCGGCCGGCGTGGTGGATGAGAAGCGCTTTCGCGCGCTGGTGGAGCGCCAGATCGCGGCTGGCGTACGCCTGCTGGTCCCCTGCGGCACGACGGGCGAGGCGGCGACGCTGACGGCAGCCGAGCACGAGCGCCTCATCGGCCTCACGGCCGACACGGCGCGCGGCCGGGCCAAAGTGCTCGCCGGCGCCGGGACTAACGCCACGGCCGCGACCATCGACCGAGCCCGCACCGCCCGCGCCGCCGGGGCGGACGCCCTGCTCGTCGTGGCGCCATACTACAACAAGCCCACGCAGGCGGGGCTCGCCGCGCACTTCCGGGCCGTCGCGCAAGCCGTGGGCGACACGCCGGTCGTGCTGTACAACGTCCCGGGCCGCACGGCGTCCAACATCGCTGCTCCGACGACCCTCGCCCTGGCGCGCGAGGTGGAGAACATCGTGGGCGTGAAAGAAGCGTCGGGGGATCTGGCGCAGATCATGGCCATCCTGCGCGACCGGCCGGCCGGCTTCCGCGTATTGTCGGGCGACGACGCCGTTACGTTGCCTCTCATCGCCCTCGGCGCCGACGGCATCGTGTCCGTGGTGTCGAACGAGGCGCCCGACCTGATGGCCAACCTGACCGAGAGCGCGCTGCGAGGCGAGTGGGAAGCGGCCCGCGAGCTCCACTACCGCCTGCTCCCCCTCATGGAGGCGAACTTCCTCGAGTCGAACCCGGGGCCCGTCAAGGCCGCACTGGCGGCTATGGGCCTGCTGGAAGAGCACGTCCGCCTGCCCCTCGTCCCGGTCCAGGAGCAGACGCGCGCCCGCGTGCGGGCGCTGCTGGGAACGCTCGGCCTCGTGCCGGGTGTCGCGCATGTCGCTGCGTAGCCGCGTCGAGACCCTCGCCGCGGGAGCACGGGACCGCTACGACGCTGCCGACCGCGCGCTGTTCGCCGAGTTTCGCGCGGCGCTCACCCGCGGTGAGATTCGCGCGGCCGAGCGCCGCTCCGATGGCGCCTGGTGCGTCAATGCCTGGGTCAAGCACGGCATCCTGCTGGGCTTCCGCATGGGCGACCTGGTCGACATGTCCGCCCACCCCAGCCTCCGGTTCTTCGACAAGGACACCTATCCCGTCCGCCCCACCACGCTCGCGGAGGGCGTGCGCATCGTCCCCGGAGGGTCGAGCATCCGCGACGGGGCGTACGTCGCGCCCGGGGTGATCTGCATGCCCCCGATGTACGTCAACGTGGGCGCGTACGTCGACGCCGGCACGATGATCGACAGCCACGCGCTCGTCGGCTCGTGCGCGCAGATCGGGAAGCGTGTGCACCTCTCCGCCGCCGTCCAGGTCGGCGGCGTGCTCGAGCCGGTCGGAGCGCTGCCCGTGATCGTCGAAGATGACGTGCTGGTGGGCGGCGGCTGCGGGGTGTACGAGGGCACGATCGTGCGGGAGCGCGCCGTGCTCGCGCCCGGGACGACGCTGACGGGCTCCACGCCCGTCTACGACGTGGTGCGGGAGGTGGTGTATCGGCGCGACGGCGAGCGGCCGCTCGAGATCCCGGCGGGCGCCGTCGTGGTGCCGGGAGCGCGCGCCGCACCGGGCGCCGCCGCGGCGCGGTGGGGCATCTCCCTGTACGCGCCGGTGATCGTGAAGTATCGGGACGAGAAGACGGACGCCGCGACTCTGCTCGAGGAGTACCTGCGATGAAACAACAGCGTGTGGCGGTACTGGGGCTCGGGAAGATCGGGAATATCCTGCTGCAGGGACTCCTCAAGGCGGGTCTGCCGCCGGGCAACGCGGTCGCGACCGTACGGCATCCGGAGCGGGCGCAGGCGCTCGGAAAGGAGCGCGCCGTTCCCGTGGGGACGGACAACCGGGCGGCCGCGCGCGGGGCCGACGTGGTCATCATCGCCGTCAAGCCTCAGAACGTGCGCGAGCTGCTCGAGGAGATCCGCGCGGACGTGACCCCGGCGCAGCTCGTGATCTCGGTGGCGGCCTCCGTGCCGACGAGCTTCATCGAGAGTCTCCTCGCCACACCGACCCCGGTAGTGCGGGCGATGCCCAACACGCCGAGCCAGGTGGGCGCCGGCATGACCGGCATCTGCAGGGGCAAGCACGCGACGGACGCGCATCTCGACACCGCCCGGCGGCTGTTCGACACGGTGGGCCGGACGGTGGTGGTGGACGAGAAGCACATGGATGCGGTGACCGGTCTCTCGGCGAGCGGTCCGGCCTTCGTTTACATCATCCTCGAGTCGCTCGCGGAAGCGGGCGTCAAGGTCGGGCTGCCACGCGACATCGCCACCGTGCTCTCCGCGCAGACCCTGCTGGGCGCCGCGAAGGTGCAGCTCGACACCGGCGATCACCCAGCCCTGCTCAAGGACACCGTGACCACGCCGGCGGGCTGCACCATCGACGGCATTCTCGAGCTCGAGGAGGGCAAGCTGCGGGTGACGTTGATCAAAGCCGTCGTCAAAGCCACGCAGCGCGCCAAGGAGCTGATGTTCGAGAAATAGGCGGCTAGGTGTAGTCCTGGAACGGCTCCGTCAGGAGCCGCGCTCCCGTCGGGTTGTGGCGGAACACGTGGGTGAGTCGCACCTCGTCGGCCACGCGCTCGACGCGCGTCTCGAGCAGCTCCAAGTCCGGCGCGTTTCCCAGACCCAGCTGATTCAGGCGCTCCGCTTCGCCCTTGCAGACATCGCCGGGCGTGGGCTTCGAGCTCGGATACGCGTCTTCGTGGTGCCGACGGAGCGCATCCCAATGCTCGTCGCCGGCGCGCTCGACCGACGCGCGGACGTCGTCGCGGGTGAGCGCCACCGGTCGCGCCTCCCTACTTGAGCATCACGGCGGGGATGTCCTGCTCCCGCGCGGCCCGGTTGAACGCCGGCACGTCCGTCTCGATCATCGTCTTCAGGCGGTCGAGATAGCCCTGCAGCTCACCCGCGAGCTGGTCGAACACCTGGTACGACTGGTCGGTGGGTGCGGCGTCGGCGCTGCCCACCACCCCGCCGAGCGACGCCAGCTTGTTGTTGACTTTGATCGGGAAGTTGAGCGGATCCTCGGGGGCCTTGTTGCGGACCTGATGGATCGACTCCTGCACGGCGGCGAGCTTGCTCTTGAGCGAATCCGCCTGCCGCGCGAGCCCGGCGCCTTTGCCTTCGGGCAGCGCTCGGGCGCGCTTGGCGACCGCATCGACCTGGTCCTCGAGCTCCGCGATCCGCTGGACCGCGTCGTTCGCCGCGCTCACGCGGTCGCGGATGCGCACCAGCAGCTCGAACTGCTTGCGCAGGTCCTCGGCCGTCGCCGCGACCCGGGGGTCCGTCACCACCGTGAAGGGTTGGGTCTCGGACCAGGCGCCGAGGGTCAGCCGCGCCCGGTAGACACCGGGTGGCGCGAGCGGCCCGCGTGTGCCACCGGCCCAGAACACCAGTCCTTTGAACCGATGGGCGTCGGCGTAGCGCAGATCCCACACCAAACGATTGAGTCCCGCCTCGACCTTGAGCGTGTCCTGCCCTTCCGTGGGCCTGCTGGAGATCCGTCGCACCAGCGAGTCGCGCGCGTCGAGGATCTCGAGCGTCGCCTCGGCCTCGGGTTTGTCCTTGACATAGGCGTAGATGATCGCGCCGTGCGGCGGGTTCGTGCCGACGTCCGTGACGGCGCGCTCCGGTGTGAAGCCGGGTCCCTGGAGCCGCACCGCGTCCCGCGGCCTGAAGAGGTGGTTGCCGCCCCGCGCGATGTCGTCGGTCAGCTGCTCGAGCGGCGTGATGTCGTCGAGGATCCAGAACGCGCGCCCGTGGGTCGCCGCGACGAGGTCGTGGTCCTTGAGCGTCAGATCGTGGATGGGAACGACGGGAAGGTTGAGCCGGAGCGGCTGCCAGGCGGCCCCGTCGTCGAGCGACATGTAGACGCCGAACTCGGTCCCGGCGAACAGCAACCCGCGACGTGCCGGGTCTTCCCGCACGACGCGCACGAAGTGATCGGCCGGGATCCCGGCGACGATCTTCCGCCAGGTCTTCCCGTAGTCGGCCGTCTTGTAGGCGTACGGCCGCGCATCGTCGAGCTTGTAACGCGTCGCGGCCAGGTATGCGGTCGCCGGATCGTGCGGCGACGCTTCGACCGTGCTCACGAGAGCGCCTTCCGGGAGGTCCCTCGGAGTGACGTTCTGCCACGTCCGGCCGCCGTCCCGCGTCACCTGCACCAGGCCGTCGTCGGTCCCCACCCAGATCAGCTGCGAATCCCTGGGACTCGGCGCGACCGTGAAAATGGTGTTGTAGTACTCGATGCTGGTGTTGTCCTTGGTGATCGGCCCGCCCGAGGGGCCTTGTTTCGCCGTCTCGTTGCGGGTGAGATCGGGGCTGATGACCTGCCAGCTCCGGCCGTCGTTGACCGACTTGAACAACACCTGCGCCCCGATGTACAGGTCGTTCGGGTTCGTGGGCGACAGCACGATCGGGAAGGTCCACTGGAAGCGGTACTTGAGCGCCGCCGCTCCCCACCCCATGGGGTTATCGGGCCAGGCGTTCACCGCCCTCGCCTGCCCGGTGCGCCGGTCGAAGCGGGTGATATAGCCGCCGTAGCTCCCCGCAAACACGACGTCGGGATCGTCCTGGCGCGCCGCGATCCAGCCGCTCTCGCCTCCACCCACCTCGTACCAGTCCTTGGCGGTGATCCCGAGCCGGTCGCTGCGGCTCGCGATGCAGACGGTGCTGTTGTCCTGCTGCGCCCCGCACAGCCGGTACGGGAAGTGGGTCGTCGTGATCACGTGGTAGAACTGCGCCGTGGGCTGGTTGTCGAGGGTGGTCCAGGTCGCTCCGCCGTTCTGGCTCACCGTGGCCCCCCCGTCGTTGCCGTTGATCATGCGCTGCGGGTCGCGCGGATCGATCCACAGCGCGTGGTGGTCGCCGTGGGGAGCGTGCAGGTTGGTGAAGGTCTTGCCCGCATCCACCGACTTGAGGAGCGTCACATTGAGGACGTAGACGCCGTCGAGGTTACCCGGGTCCGCGACCACGTGCGTGAAGTACCAGGCGCGCTGCCGAATCTCGTTGTCGCCGCTCGAGCGCGCCCACGTCGCCCCGCCGTCGTTCGAGCGGAACAGGCCGCCCGAGTCCGCCTCCACGAGCGCCCACACCCGCTCGTGGCTCACCGGAGAGACTGCGAGGCCGATCTTGCCGATGATCCCTTGCGGAAGCCCGCGGCTCCGCGTGATCTCCTTCCACGTGTCCCCCCCATCGGTCGACTTCCAGATCCCACTGCCCGGTCCGCCCGACACGAGCTCCCACGGCCGCCGCACCGCCTGCCAGAAGCCCACGTACAGGATGCGCGGGTTGGTGGGGTCCATCGCGAGGTCTATCGCCCCCGTGCTGTCGTTCTTGAAGAGGATCTTTTCCCACGTCTTCCCGCCGTCCTTCGAGCGAAACACGCCGCGCGTGGTGTTGGGCCCGAACGCATGGCCCAGGACCGCGACGTACACGAGGTCGGCGTTGCGCGGATGCACCGCAACGTGCGCGATCTGACCGGCGTCGGCGAGCCCGATCTTGGCCCACGTCTTTCCGGCGTCGGTCGAGCGATACATCCCGTCCCCGGGCGAGAGATTGCCTCGGATCGGCGACTCGCCCGTGCCGACATAGACGACGTTGGGATCGGACGGCGCCACGGCGATGGCGCCGATCGATCCGGCGGTGAAGTCCTTGTCCGACGTCGCCTGCCACGTCAGACCGCCGTCCGTGGTCTTCCAGACGCCGCCCCCCGTCGCCCCCATGTAGTAGACGAGCGGCTGGTCGAGCACCCCGGCGACCGCAGTCACACGCCCTCCCCGGAACGGGCCCACGGGCCGCCAGGCGAGCGCGCGGAACAGGCTGGTGTCGTACTTGGCGACCGTCTGGGCCGGGAGCGACACGGGGACGATCAACGTGAGGAGCGCGAGACGCGCAAGTCTTGGCATGGGCCTAGGGCTCTCGTACCGAAACGGCAACGAGCACGTGTCTCCGGGAGAAGCTCGCACTCCTCACGGCGCGGGCAGTTCGACGTGCAGATGGTCCGCGGTGCCCACGTGACGCATGGTCGCGAAACCCATACACCAGAAGTACGCCTGTACGAGCCGGTTCTTCACGAAGCTGCGGCCCGCGGTGCGGAGATCGATGGCGTGGACGTAGCCGTCCGCCTGGACGTAGTGCAACGAGCCGTCGTTCGCGGCGAGGCCCATCGTTCGATAGTCGGCGGGGCTGCGCGCGAGATCCGTCACCACCAGATCGCGGTCCACGAGGATGACGGTGGACAGCGCCACACGGAGCAGCGGGTGCAGGGACGCATAATAGGCCCGCACCTGCGGCGACTTGGCGTTGCCGGCCGAGAGGTAGACCAGGGCGTAGGCGCTGTAGGCGAGCACGAGCGGCAGCGCCAGGCGCCGCGCGGCCAGCGCGAGCCGGACGCGACCGGTGAGGCGGTGCCACGCCCAGGCGGCGTATGCCGTGACGACGACCGTGGTGCATGCCACGCCACCGGCGAGCGCGACGGCAGTGGAACAGCCTCCGCGCTGGTACAACACCACCGCCACCTTCACCAGGGCGAGGAACGGCAACGACGCTACCAGCACGACCCACGCCGCGACGCGCGTCCATCGGAGGACCCGCGGAGCGGCGGCAGCCGTCCCGGGGCCCGCGGTGATCCGCTCCCACTCGCGGAGCGCGCTCGAGTCGAGTCGCTGGAGTGTCACGGGCCACCCTACGGCACGCCCGGGCTGGGGGTTGCGCGCACGACCCCGAAGTCCACCGGCATCGTCACCATCTTCCCGACCGCCTTACGCCCCACCCGGGCGGGCGCGAAGCGACACCCCGTGGCCATGGCGATGGCCGCCTGTGAAAGCCCCGGATGCGGGCTCTCCCGCACCACGATGCGATCGCGCGGTACACGCCCCAGCGTATCGACGACCAGATCGAGCACCACGTGCCCGCCGATGGCGCGCCGCTTGAGCGAGTCGGGATACTGGGTCGCGGGACAGGAGAGCAGCTGGGGCGCGTGATACTCGAGGCGCCGCGGTGGGACGGGGTCGAGCGGCTTCACCACGGTGATCTGAGCGGCGACCGGGAGGCACGCGGATGGCAGCGCGAGCGCCAGGAGCAGGGTCGTGTGCATGACGGTCTCCTTCATGCGTCTCTCATGGGACCCCGACTCCCCGGAGACACGCTCATGCGGACCCTGCTCCTCGCTACCGTCGCCCTCGCCGCCGTCGCCGCCCTCGCCGCGTGCCGTGACGTCGCGCGCCCGGAGCGACGCCCGTACTCGTACGGCCGGGCGGTCGCCGACAGCGCGGCGGCCTTCGCGCGCACGGACTTCGTGGCCAGGGCCGCCACCCCCGTGGCCGCGCAGGAGCGGGCCGTGGCCGCGCCCGGAGATGCCGTGCTGTTCCCGCGCTCCAGCGTCGCGGCAAGCATGGTGATTCGCACCGGCCAGGCGAGCATCGAGGTCGATTCGCTCGAGGCCGCCGTCTCCCGAGTGCGCCTGCTTGCCGGCCGCATCGGCGGGTACATCGCCAACACGACCATGCAGACCGGTCGCGGCCAGCTGCGATCGGCGAATCTCGAGGTGAAGGTGCCGGCCGAGCGGTTCGAGGAAGCGCTCGAGGGGCTGGCCCCGATCGGCAAGCTCGAATCGGTGAACGTCAACGCAGAGGACGTCGGTGAGGAGTTCACGGACGTCACGGCCCGCATGGGGAACGCCCGCCGGCTCGAGTCACGCCTGATCGACCTGCTCGCCACCCGCACCGGCAAGCTCAAGGACGTGCTCGACGTGGAGCAGGAGCTGGCGCGCGTGCGCGAGGAGATCGACCGTTACGAGGGGCGGCTGCGGTACCTGCGGGCCCACGCCGTCCTCAGCACGTTCACCGTTTACGTCCACGAACCCCTCCCGGTCGTAGGGCACGCCGGATCGAGCGTCATGGGCGAGGCGTTCAAGCAGGCGTGGCGCAACTTCGTCGATCTCGTCGCGCTGTGCGTCCGCTCCCTCGGCGTCGTGCTGCCGCTCGGCCTGGTTGCCCTCGCCGCCTGGCTCGCCGTGAAGCGCCGGCGCAAGCTGGGCGTGGCGGCTTAGCGCGACACCACCTTCACCACTTTCACCTCGATCGGCTCGCCCGCCACCAGGACCGGCGCCCGGCGCTCCTCCGCCGTCTTGTTGAACCCGGCCACGTCGGTCCGGACAAGGGCGTTGAACCTCGCGAGATAGTCGTCCAGCGCGGCGCGCAGCTCCTTGAACCGCGCCGCCACGACCTCGCTGGGCGGCTGGGCGTAGGCCAGGGCAAGGCCGAAGCCGAGCGCCTGCAGCCGGTCATGGAAGCGGTTGAGGTAATGGATATCGTCCTGCCCGGCGTCGCGCTGCACGTCGGAGTTGTACAGGCTGTCCTTAAGCTCCTTGAGCTTCCGCCCCAGCTCGCGCCCCTGCCGCATGACGGGCCCCACGGTCGCCGTGTCGCCCTCCCCACCCGCATTGTCGCGCAGCGCCTGCTGCGTGTTCTTGAGCTGCGTTTCGAGGCTCACGATGCGATTGAGCATGGCGTTGAGCGCGGACAGCGCGTTACGCCATTCGAGTCCCGCGACGAGCTGCGCCGCGAACCGCGCGGGATCGCCGCCCAGCACCGGGTCGGGCTCCACTCGCACCGTCGTGGTCTCGGTCCGCGCACCCGCCGTCACCGCGACGCTGTAACTGCCCGGCACGGCGCGCGGGCCGACG